>Ga0209624_10000842_pt1 | contig 25955 bp, 27 predicted proteins | sample JacPinW_OM2H0_O1_FD_188565 | JGI IMG/M metagenome (GOLD analysis project Ga0209624, IMG submission 188565) | Forest soil microbial communities from Algoma, Ontario, Canada - Jack Pine, Ontario site 1_JW_OM2H0_O1 (SPAdes) (version 2) | ecosystem: Environmental > Terrestrial > Soil > Boreal...
CTCTTCTACGCCCGTTTGACGCCCGAGCTCGGGCTGCCGGCGCTGCCGGTCGAGCGAGCGCAAGCCCTGGCTGACGCGCTCAGGCTCGGGCCGCAGCCCCTGGCCCTCGCCGGAGGCTTCGCTTTCCTCGGCGATTGCTTGTTGCTGGCGGCGTGCATCGCCTTGGCTTCGAGAAGGGCCCCAAGCAAACTCGATTCGGCGGGCTGGGCGTTGATGGCGGTGAGCGTTGCACTCGCCATAGTGTTCGATTCAATGACGGCGGCGCTGTTCTTCCCCTTGGCGCACGCCTCCGACTCCGCGCCGGTCGTGGCGGTCAAGTCGTGGTTCGACTTTCTGTTCGCCGCCGGCAACGTTCCCTACGGGCTCGGCTTCATCGCCGTCCTGTGCGCGGATATCCGTCACAGCGAGCCGCTGCTGCCGCGGGCCGTGTCGTATGTCGGGATCGTCATCGGGGCCGCGGCGGCAATCAGCGGGCTCGGCGCGGCGCTCGGCATCCTGCATCTGCCGCTCCTCATCGGCCTCAGCGTCGCGTTTGGCTGCGTGATTCTCGCCGCGCTCGGTGTAAAGATCTCGCGAAGGGGTCCGGCCGGCGTGGTATGACCGAGGGGTCGCCGTGATGGCGGCCGGGAATTCTTGCCGTGATCAAGGTTCATCATCTCAACAACTCGCGCTCGCAGCGCGTCTTGTGGCTCCTCGAAGAGATCGGGCTCGACTACGAAGTCGTCCCCTACCAGCGGGACGCGAAGACCAAGCGCGCCCCTGCGAGCCTGCGGCGCGTCCATCCGCTGGGAAAGGCGCCAATTATAGAGGACGACGCTCTGCGCCTCGCGGAAACGGGCGCAATCGTCGACTATCTTGTCGGTCGATACGGCGAGAGCCTGGCCCCGCCCGAGGGCGGCGACGCGTACTGGCGTTGCCGTTACTGGGTGCATTACGCGGAAGGTTCGGCCATGTCGCCGCTGCTTTTGAAGCTCGTCATAGGCAAGCTTGGCCCGCTCGGCTGGCCTGCACGCTCCCACGTCGACCGCCAGATCGCTCTGCATCTCGATTTTCTGGAGAAGGAGCTAGGCAAGGGGCCGTGGTTCGCCGGGGACGCGTTCTCCGCTGCGGACATCATGATGAGCTTTCCGCTCGAAGCCGCGACCGCCCGGGGAGGATTGAACGCCTCGCGACCAAACCTATTTAGTTTTCTTTCTCGCATTCACGCGCGCCCCGCTTATCAAAGGGCGCTGAGCCGGGGCGGCCCCTACGCGTACGCTCGCTAAGCCCGGAAGCGATGCGAGCGAAGAGAAAGGCCGACTACCACCACGGCCGCCTGCGCCAAGCGCTAATCGAAGCCGCAGTCAAAACGATCGCGAAACACGGGGTCGACGCACTGAGCCTGCGCGAGTTGGCCGCTCGGGCCGGCGTCAGTCCAGGCGCTCCCTACCATCACTTTCCCAATAGAAGTGAACTTTTGGCGTCGATCGCGGAGGAAGGGTTTACGCTGCTCCAGGCTCAGTTGGTCGCGGCGCGCGACGGCGCGCCGAACAACGCGAGCGCCCGCCTTGAAGCGCTGGGCTTAGCCTATGTGACGTTCGCTATCTCGTCGCTCGGCTATTTCCGGGTGATGTTTCACGGCGACTCAAAATCCTCCGGCCCGACCGAAGCGGGGTTGCGCGCCTTCCATATCTTGCGCGACGCCGTGGCCGCCTGCCAACAGGCTGGCCTCGCGCCAAAGAGCGACGCGACTGGCCTCGTCCTTGTCGCCTGGTCGGCCGTGCACGGTTTCGCGACGCTGTGGGTCGACCGCGCCTTGCCCTTCGAAGGCCTGGAGCCTGAGCGCCTGGCGCCCGAAATCGGCCGCCTCATCACCCGCATGTTCTCGGCGCTGGCGGCCTACCCGGCTTGACCCCGCGGGCGTTCGCGCCGCAAGCTGGCCGGGCGCCTGAAAAAGTCCGCGCCATTCGAGGCGGTCTCGCCCGACGCGCCGCGGGCAGAACACGGGCGACATGGGAGGGTTCGATGGCCGAAAGCGTTTACAAAGTGGTCGAACTGGTCGGCACCAGCACAGAATCGTGGGAGAAAGCCGCCGCAGCCGCGGTCGCGCGCGCATCGAAGAGCCTGAGGGACCTGCGCGTGGCCGAGGTCGTCGAGCAGGACCTGGTGATCGAAAAGGGCAAGGTCGAGGCCTATCGCACCAAGCTCAAGGTGTCCTTCAAGTATGAAGGCAAGGACTGACCGGCTGGGGCAGCCTTCGTCAAGCCATCCCTGCCAGACCGGGCGCGCGGATCAGCGCGCCAGTGTTAAAACTCGGCCTCGAGCTCCTCGATCTCCTCCTGTTCGGCCAGCGCGGCCTCGCGCCACTCCTGCATCGCCGGCAGGTCCCAAATGCGCTCGGCGTAGGCCTTCAATTCCCCGTCGAGTCTGATCCCGTAGGTGCGGAACCGGCTCACAACTGGCGCGTACATCGCATCGGCCATACTGATCTTGCCGAACAGGAACGGGCCGCCATAGGCCTGAAGGCATTCGCTCCAGATGATGACGATACGATCGATATCGGCGCGCGCCTTCGACCAGATCTTGAAGCTCGGAAACTGCCCCTTGATATTCATCGGCAGCGCTTGCCTCAGCGCGACGAACCCCGAATGCATCTCGCCGCAGACGGAGCGGCAGTGGGCGCGAACTGCCTGATCCTTGGGCAGAAGTCCCGATTTTGGCGCGATTTCGTTCAGAAATTCGCCGATCGCCAGGGTGTCCCAGACCCGAATCCCCTTGTAAGTGAGGCAGGGAACGAGGATCGACGGCGACAGCAGCAAGATCTCCGCGCGGGCGTCCGCGTCACCGGGAGCGACGAGCACTTCCTCGAAATCGATCCGGGCGAGCCTGGCCATCAGCCAGCCCCTCAGCGACCACGACGAATAGTTTCTGCTGCTAATGGTCAGGGTTGTCTGCGACATTAGGGGCTCGCAACTGCATCCGCTCCCAATCCAGCAAAGGGCGTGCCACTCGCCGATGGCATAGGGTTTGCTACTTTCAGCGTCAGAACTCCGGGCAACTCAATGATGTATGACGCATACCAAGGGATGGCCGATGTCGGCGATCGCGTGCGTCTACTGGCTCAGAACGCCCACGCGATCCTGGGTGCCTGGTCTGCGCATCCGACCGCATCGCCATGGGCGCGGATGAGAGCCTACTACGAACTGGTCGCGCTCGCCGGCTTTACGCATGCGCGCCCCGACTATTCCATCGACAGCATTGAAATCGATGGCGGGCCCGTTCCGGTCGAAGAGCGCGGTGTCATGTGGACGCCGTTCTGCCAGCTGCTTCGCTTTCGCAAAGAGGGCGGGGAGGACGATCCGAAAATCCTTCTCGTCGCGCCCATGTCGGGCCACTTCGCCACTCTTTTGCGCGGCACGATCCGCACGCTCTTGCGCGACCACCAGGTGTTCATCACCGACTGGGTCAATCCGCGCAACGTCAAGCTCGAGGATGGCCGTTTCTCGCTCGAGGACTATACCCAGCATCTCATCGACTTCGTGCGCTTCTTAGGCGAGGACTGCCACATAGTTGCGGTTTGCCAACCGACGGTCTCGGCGCTTGCCGCGACTGCGGTCATGGCGCGCGAGCACAACGGGATCCAGCCGGCGAGTCTCACTTTGATGGCCGGGCCGATCGACGCGCGCGTGTCGCCGACCAAAGTCAACGAACTCGCCCAGGAAAAGCCGATCGAATGGTTCCGCTCCAACATGATCGGCACCGTGCCGCCCAAGTTCGAGGGCCGCGGCCGGCGCGTCTATCCTGGATTTCTGCAGCTTTGCGCTTTCATGAGCATGAACGCCGAGCGGCACTCGAAGTCCTTCATCGACCTCTTCCACCATCGCGTCGCCGGCGACATCGAAAAGGCGGATGCGATCCGCGACTTCTACAAAGAATATTTCGCGATCATGGACATGAGCGCGGACTTCTATCTCGAAACCGTCGATCAGGTGTTCCAGCGCTATCTGCTGCCGCTCAGGAAAATGCGGCACAAGGGCGAGCCGATCGACCTCAGCGCGATCAAGAAGACATTTCTCCTGACGATTGAGGGCGAGAAAGACGACATCTGCGCGGTCGGCCAGACGCTCGCCGCGCAGGACCTGTGCTCGGGCCTAAGGCCCTACATGAAGACCCATCATTTGCAGGCCGGCGTCGGCCATTACGGCGTGTTCAATGGAAGACGCTGGGAAGGGCAGGTCTATCCGGTGCTGCGCAACCACATCCAGTCGAGCCAATAGCGCCGACAGCGTGCAACTGACTGTTGATGTCGGCAGCCGTTAAGGGGTGGCGAAAACCGCGCAGTGGAGATTTGCGGCGATCACCGAGCGAGCCGGCCGCGAAGGAAGCCAAACAGCGCCAACCCCACGACCGCAAGGCCCCGGCTCACCTGAAACCACGCCAACACAAGCGTGATGAGAAGGAATACATGCAGCGCTTTGTTCGGCCCCAGCCAAACGCCGAGCAGAAGGTAGAGCAGGGCCGAGGCCGTTGTGCGATCTGAGCTCATGATGGCTTCGTCGTACGCCGCCTGTCGCGGCCATGATTGCTGCAGCGAGCCAAAATGTTGCGAATTCATGCCAGGGGCGGCGGCCAAACTTATGAAGGTGGTATGATCCAGCTTCCGCACGGAAAACGATCGAGTTCCCGCTGCGCCTCCCCCAATGGCCGGCGAGAGACGGCGACTCCAAACAGCGAGTTCGCTTAAGTCGAGGGGAGCAGGATCAAGCCAAGGGCAAAGTGCGGCCTGTTCGGACGTCGGTCCACCCTCGACCGCCGTTACTTCGCCATCTCCGACAGGCCGGCCGCTATTTTCTTCCCAACTGGCTGTCCATGCCGCCCGTGAGCATCTCGATTGGCGGGCGCTCCTTCGCGTCGGCAAGATAGAAGCAGACAATCTTGGCGGGCTCGCTGGTCGACGCGTTGTCGAACTTGAGAAAGTGTGACCGGCCGGCTCGAAGAAACTGTCGCCGGTTTTGAGCAGCTGAACCGACTTGCCTTCCAGCTGAAGATGAAAGCTTCCCGCCGTCACCACGCCGACGGTCGAGACCGGATGGCGGTGCAGTCCGGTCGGCTGTCCCGGAGCGAATTTGATCCGCGCGCTTCTGATCAGGCGAACGGTCGGGTTCGCCGCGGCAGCTCCTCTTCCAGGAGCGGTTCGCGCTTGAGAGCCGGGAAACGCGTGTCGGCCATAGCGATCTATCTCCGCGTTTGAGCGCTTGCCCCCGTGTCACTTCATGAATGGGGCATGCAGCGCGAGGTCGGCATGTCCAAGGCGGTCTTTCGCTGTCCAGGACTGATGCCAGTACGGGTAGATGAGCGGCGGCTGGCTGACCTTGTCGAGGCGTGCGCGCTCATCGTCTGTAAGCTTCACATTGACGCTGGCGAGATTGTCGCGGAACTGTTCTTCGGTGCGCCCGCCGATGATCACCGAAGTCACCGCCGGCCGGCCGAGCAACCACGCGAGCGCGATCTGCGCCCCTGAGACGTGATGGGCTTCGGCGATCGCCACCAATTCGTCGACGATATTCCAAAGCGCGTTCTCGTCGCGAACCGGGGGCTCCCTCCAGCCCGCGACCTGGCGGGTTCCTTCCGGCGCATGCTTGTTGCGGCGGTGCTTGCCGGACAGCAACCCTCCGGCGATCGGGCTCCAAACGAGGACAGCGAGCTTCTGATCGAGCGCGATCGGAAGGAGTTCGTATTCCGCTTCGCGCGCTTGCAGCGTGTAATGAATCTGCTCCGACACGAAGGGGATACGGCCGTCGCGGCGCGCGACCTCCATCGCCTTCATCATGTGCCAGCCGGACCAGTTCGAACAGCCGACATAGCGCACCTTGCCCGAGCGCACGAGACTGTCGAGCGCCTCCATCGTCTCCTCGAGCGGCGTCAACCCGTCCCATTGATGCACTTGATAGAGGTCGATGACGTCGGTGCGCAGCCGCCTGAGGCTCGCCTCGCATTCGCGGATGAGATGCCAGCGCGAGAGGCCCCGATCGTTCGGCCCCTCCCCCATCGGATAGCGCGCCTTGGTCGCGATCAGCATGCCGGGCTTGCGCTTCGGCCCCATCGCCTCGCCGATCAATTCCTCTGAGCCGCCGCTGGAATAGACATTCGCGGTGTCGATGAGATTGACGCCGAAATCGGCGACGACGTCGATCAGCTTGCGCACCTCGTCGAGTTGGAGATTGCCCACTTTGGCGAAGTTTCCTTTGCCGCCGAAGGTCATCGTGCCCATCGTCAGCACCGAGACCTTGAGGCCAGAATTGCCGAGTTGCCGGTATTCCATCGCGCCCTCGCCGTTCGACCGTCGAATTATTCGCGCGGACCTAACATGCTAGCGAAAGCGGACCAAGGTTGCCGGCCCGGCCGATAACGCGCTTGTGAGCCGGCTGCGCCCAAAGGCGCAGGAATTTGCCTCGCGCGTCGTGGACGGCGGGCTTGCCGCTCGCGGGCCTTTATGCGCAATGTCCGGCCGTCCCAAGTGTCCCCTCTGCCTTCAGGAGCTTGCTTTGGCCCTCGCCCTGCTTCGCCGGCTTGCCTTTGCCGCTGTCGTTTCCGCCGCCGCGCTCGCCACGAATGGCGCTCTTGCCGCAGGCGCAGCGCCCGAGCCCGATCGAACTATGGATATGGCGACAGTTCTCAAGCCTGGTCCGTTGCCGGAACTGACGATGGGCGATACATCGGGCGTGCCGATCGTCGAATACGGCTCGCTGACCTGCCCCCATTGCGCCACCTTCAGTCGCGAAATCTTTCCCGAGCTGAAGAAGGATTACATCGACACCGGCAAGGTCCGATTCATTTTTCGCGAATTTTCGCGCAACCCGCTCGACGTCGCGGCCTTCGTGCTCGCACGCTGTGTCGGCGACGACAAGGCGTTCGCCGCCATTGAGCTTCTGTTCAGCCAGCAGGACAAATGGGCGTTCGTCGACAAGCCGCTCGAACCGCTGATCGCCGCCATGCGCCCGGCCGGTCTTACCCATGATCAGGCAATGACGTGCCTCAAGGACCAAGACAAGGCCAATGCGATGGTGGCCATCGGCAAACGAGCGACCGACGAGATCAAGATGACCGGCACGCCGACTTTCGTCATCGACGGCAAGGTCTATGGCGGAGAGCTCAGCATCGATCAGCTGAAGGCGATCCTCGATCCGATCGTCAAGAAGTAGCGTCTCTGGACCACGTCACCAGGCGAGAAACCACCGGCCAGCCAGCGCGCCAACGCCCATGCAGATGAGCGTGGCGAGCGGATACCAGGTCGCCACGAACAGCGGCGAATCGCCGGGGCAGGACGAGGCGTAAACGAGCGCCGCGACGCCGGCCGAAGCCGCTCCGGCGATCGCGCCTGTGAGGCCAGAATGGAGCGGCGCGCCGGCGCGCAACCCGACGATGAGCGCCGCGAGAATAGGAGCGGCCAGCATCGGAATTGTGATCATGCAGTGGATCGCGGTGGCACCCATGAGCCGGGACATCCACTCGCTCTGGGGCACGACCAACAATTCCACGACCACTCCGGCCGCGAGCAAAAGGAAGGGCGCGGCAAGCCACAGCGCGAGCGCGCTCGGCTTGGCGTCGGGGTAGGCGAGGCGCAGTGTCAGCAGAAGCGTCGGCAGGGCGAAGGCGAACGAATCGACGAATTTCATCCAGAAGCGCATCGTCCCGGACGCCGCAGCGACGTCTGGCCTCGGCCCAAGCAGCAGACAATAAAGCGTAACGCTGCCTAGAAGGCCGATGGCGAGCGCCACCGCGACTCGCCGGCCGAGCCGGATCGGCTCCGGAACCGGATCGGCGGCAAGCGCATTGATGAAATCGGAGGTTCTCACTCGACTGACCTCCGCCAGGCCGCGCCAAGCGACTTGAGCGCGCGGTGGAGCGCCACCCTGACTGCGACCTCGGACATCGACAGGCGCTTTGCAGTCGCGGCGACCGATTGGCCGTCAAGGGAGATCGAGGTCACGATGTCGCGCTGGCGCGGCGCCAGCGTCTCCAGAAGCTTGCGCGCATCGCTCAGCGCGTGTGGGTCCTCGGCCTCAGGCGCAGCGAGGAACTCCTCAAAATTCTCGATCGGCTCGACCCGGCGCCGGCCGCGGCGGCGCAGGGCGTCCACGACCTTGTGGCGCGCAATCGCATAGACCCAAGGCCCCAGCGGCTGCGCGGGGTCCCAGGTGTGGCGCTTGAGGTGGATCGCCAACAGGGTCTCTTGCACTGCATCCTCGACGTCCGCATCGCCCACACCGGCACGCGAAAAAGCGCCGCGCGCCATCGCCCGCACCGACCGACCGATGTCCTCAAGCAGGCGCCGGTAAGCGCCCTCATCGCCCGCGATTGCGGCGGTCATCATGCGAGACCAAGGATCGTCCTTAAGACCCTTGATGGGCTGGGCTTCCATACGGGCTTCGTTTCGTTTCGTCTGCCGTTACAGTTGCGGAGAAATATTTTGCTCGAAGCGCGAATGACGCGGCTGGCCCGATGTAACATGCCCCGACGCGCCAGCGAAGTCGCCAGTGCCGTTCAATCGCGAACGAGGCCTTGGAGAAACCCGTGACCGTCGCGGATCATCGTTCCCTAAGGGCGCTTGGCGCGCCGAGCGTCGGCGTCGGATTCAAGCCTGAGCATTTCGAGGCGATCGTCGACACGCGTCCCGGGCTGGGATTTTTCGAAGTCCACCCGGAAAACTACATGGGCGCCGGCGGGACGCCGCATCGACGCCTCGACGCGATTCGCGAGCTTTACCCGCTATCGCTCCACGGGGTTGGCCTGTCGATCGGCTCGCCCGGTTCCCTCGACCGCGCCCATCTTCAACGGCTCGCGGCGGTCGCCAAGCGCTTTGAGCCGACCCTCGTTTCCGAGCACCTCGCATGGTCGACCCATGAGGGCGCGTTCCTCAACGATCTCCTGCCCCTGCCCTATACCGACGAGACGGTCGCGCGGGTGTCGGAGCATATCGACGAAGTGCAGAACGCACTCGGGCGACGGATGCTGCTCGAGAATCCCTCGACCTATGTCGTATTCGCGGAAAGCACGTGGGCCGAGACGGATTTCCTGCGCGAGATCGCGCGGCGGACCGGCTGCGGTCTTCTGCTCGACGTCAACAACGTGTTCGTCAGCGCCGTCAATCACGGCTTTGATCCCGAGCTTTATCTCGCTGATTTTCCGCTCGAGGCGGTCGGCGAAATCCACCTCGCCGGCTACGCCGACGACACCGATGACGCTGGACTGCCATTGCTGATCGACGCCCACAATTCGCCGGTTCGCGACGCCGTTTGGTCCCTTTATTCCGCGGCGATCCGGCGGCTCGGCGCCACGCCGACCCTAATCGAATGGGACAACGACCTGCCCGCGTGGCCAACGCTGCTTGACGAAGCGCGCCGGGCGGAGCGCGCGATCGTTGAGGCGGCACCAATCCCGGAGCGCGTCGATGTCCTTTGAGACGACGGTCCGTGATTTCGCGGCGGCGCTTGACGACCCTTCGGCCGCGACGCCGGCGACAACGAGTGGGCGCATGGGCGCGCCGGACGCCCGCCGATTTGCCGTCTATCGCAACAACGTCGCGGTCGGACTGATTGGCGCGCTCGAGGCGCGCTACCCCGTCTCACGGCGGATGGCGGGCGACGACCTGTTCCGCGCCATGGCGCGCGCGTTCGCCCGCGCACACAGGCCGCGCTCGCCGGTCATGATCGCGTACGGCGAGGAGTTTCCGGAGTTTATGGCTGAGTGTCTTGCGCGGCCAGAGGCTGAGCCGAGTCGAGAAGATGATGCGTTCGGACGGAATCGTCATCGCGAGGAGCGGAGCGACGCGGCGATCCAGAGGACCGTAGGGCGCCCGACGACTCCTGGATTGCTTCGCTTCGCTCGCAATGACGATCGTAGTTCGACCCAATTGCATCATGCCATAGCTACTCTCGCCGACGTCGCGCGGCTGGAGAACGCCTGGGTCGAGTCCTATCATTCCGAAGACGCAACCGTGACGACCGTCGGCGAGCTCGCCGCGCTCAGTCCCGACTGTCTTCCCGGAACGCGGATCGCCTTTCACCCCGCCGTGCGGCTCTTGCGCTTCGCCACGCCCGCCGCTTCGCTCTGGGCCTCGGCGCAGGTTTCCAACGGATCAGTCGCGCCAACTGAGGGGCTTGGGGAAGACGCACTCATCACGCGCCCCGATTGCGACGTCCGCGTGCGCGTCCTGCCGCCAGGCGGGTACGATTTCGCCCTGAAAATGCGCGAAGGCGCGACATTGGTCGAGGCCTTAACGGCTCTCGATGACCCGGCGTTCGACTTCGGGACCCATCTGGTCGGACTTGTCGACTCCGGCGCCGTCGCTTCTATCATCCACGGACGGTCGTCATGATCGCCGACGCTGCACACGCGCCGGCGCTCGCGCCCTCCAACCCAATCGCTCGCCTCACCAGCGTTGTCTTTGGGCTTGTTCCGGCGTGGCTCCCGCTGCTCATCCTGCGGCTCGCGCTGGCGCGACCCTTCTTCGCCTCAGGGCTCACGCGCTGGGACGGCTGGTTCACGCTATCCTTTGGAACGAAGATCCTGTTTGCGCAGGAATACAAGCTTCACATCTTCGGCGCCGAGATCCCATTCCCGGCGCCCGAACTGGTGGCGACAATGGCGAGCACGGCCGAAATCGTGCTGCCGATCCTGCTCGCGTTCGGACTCCTTACCCGCTGGGCCGCGCTCGGCCTTTTGTGCATGACCGGAATCATCCAACTCACCTATCCGGACGGCTGGGCGAATTTACATTTGTACTGGGCGGCGATGGCGCTCGCGATCATCACCTTTGGGCCTGGTGCGGTTTCGCTCGACCGGCTGCTTGGCCTCGACGGCTGGAGCGCAAGGCGCAGGGCCGACTGACCGATCCCTTCGGCGAAACAGAGTCAGCGAAGCGACCGGAACCCCGCTCGGACCTCCGCAGAAAAGCTCTGCGGCTGCTCCCAGGCGGCGAAGTGTCCCCCCTTGGGGAGTTGATTGTAGTGAATCAATTTCGGATACGCCCGCTCTGTCCAGCTCCGAGGGGCAGGATAAAGTTCGTCAGGGAAGACGCTCACGGCAACCGGGATGGAGACGCCCTTGGCGTTGAAATACCCTTTGCCAAAATATTCCCAGTAAAGACGGGCGCCAGAAAGCGCCGTGTTCGTCAACCAGGTGATCGTGATGTTGTCTAGGATGTCGTCGCGGGTGAGGCCCTCGGCCTGGCCTTGAAAGACGCGTGAGATCAGCTCGTAGCTGCGGGCGTCGTGATCGAGGAAATACGCGGCCAGGCCGACGGGTGAATCCGCAATTCCGTACAACGTCTGCGGTCGCAACCCCATCTGGAATCCATAGGCGATCCCCTTTTGATAGACGAATTGCAGACGCTCGTAAGCGAGTTTCTCGTCGGCTGACAGACCCGATGGCGCCGGCGCGCCGGAGAAGGCCGCCGCATCAATGTCGGCCGGAAAGATGCCGGGCATGTTGGTGTGAATGCCGATCAATCCGGGAGGCGTTTGTAGACCCATCTGATCAACGACGACCGCGCCCCAATCACCGCCTTGCGCCCCGTAGCGATTGTAGCCGAGGCGCTTCATCAACACATCCCAGGCCCGTGCGATCCGTGCCGGGTCCCAACCCGTCTTACTCGGCCTCGCTGAAAACCCGTAGCCAGGCATCGACGGGATCACGAGATCGAAGGCGTCGGACGCGCTCTCGCCCTGCGCGGTGGGATTCGTAAGGGGATCGACGATCTTCAGCTGCTCGACAATCGAGCCGGGCCAGCCGTGTGTGACGATGAGCGGCAGCGCATCGTCGTGTTTCGAGCGGACGTGAATGAAATGAATGTCGAGCCCGTCGATCTCCGTCACGAATTGCGGCAAGGCGTTGAGCTTCGCTTCGACGTTCCGCCAGTCATATTCGCTCGCCCAGTAGCGCGCGAGCGCCTGAATTGTGGCGAGCTGCACGCCTTGCGATTGGTCCGCGACGGTTTCGCGGTCGGGCCAGCGGGTCGCGTCTATGCGTTTGCGCAATTCGACAAGTTCCGCATCCGGAAAATTCACCCGAAACGGACGAATGGCGGTCTTATCGGCGCCGGACTGTTGTTCCGTCGTCATGGTCATTCTCCCTAGCTCTGAGAAGCTGCGCTCGGCGGAGTAGCTGGCGCCACTCAAGCCGAAGGCAGCGCTCACCGCTCCGGGTAGGCCGTGAAAACATAATCCTTGTCAGCCACGATCGTGTGGCAGGCGAACCCGCACTTGGCGTCGTGCTCCTGCGGAGGCTCGCCCGATGTGTCGGCGGGCCTGAACGTTTGGGACCCGGGGTCATACTCGAACGCGGCGTATCCCCATCCGCCGCTGTCTGCGAACCTCTTGCTGTCTTTCACCATCAAGTCGACGTCATGCAACGCGCCCGGCACGATCGGCTCGCCAGGTTGGCTCTCATCCTTCTTCGCCATCCAATGGATCTTCGCCATCCTGGCGCCGTCGGGGAAAGGTTTGCCGTTGCCGGGAATACCCGCCTTGTGGGCCTCGATCATCGGTGGATTCCCGAGGATTATTGCGATCTTGTCTCCGTTATGACTGGCGGCGATAACCTGCCAGTCTTCGTATCCCCGGAACTCGGAGAAGGCGAGACCGCCCGGCACTTGCAAGGTGTATCTGTCCTGCGCCGCGAGCGCCATTCCGGCCAAGAGCGAAGGCAAGACGACCACGGCGACTGCAGTCCTTATGCTCAACATAGCGCGCTTCTCCGTTCACTGGCTTTTGTTGATGCAATCGGGCCCCGCGACGAAGCCGTGGCGACAGAAATCGCGAAGGCGGAGCGGGCTCGCCGCAAAGCAGCGCCGCCGCGGTTCAAAGTCGAATGCCGCGAGCACTCGCCCCTCATAGGTCCCCTGCAGCGCCTTGAAGTCGAGCAAACCTGCGCGGAAAGATAACAGGCGTCAAGCGGCCGTTCATGCGACAGTTTTGCGACCAAAACCCGGCCTCTGGCGCTATTGACGCGCCTAAAACGCCGTGGCTTTAACCGCCTTCGAAGACGCTTGTCCTTGAAGGAGACCTGACGCCATGCCGCATTGGCCGCAGCACGGGCGCATCGCTGGCCCGATCGTGATGATCGGCTTCGGATCGATCGGCAAAGGCGCCCTGCCGCTGATCGAGCGTCACTTCGAGTTCGACCAGGAACGCTTCGTCGTCATCGATCCGAACGATTCCGACCGCAAGCTTCTGGACGAGCGCGGCGTCCGCTTCGTCCATCTCGGCCTGACGCGCGAGAACTATCGCGACGTGCTGCGCAAATATCTGACCGCAGGCGCAGGCCAGGGCTTCTGCGTCAATCTTTCGGTCGACACTTCCTCGCTCGACATCATGCGCCATTGCCGTGAGCTTGGGGCGCTGTACGTCGATACCGTCATTGAGCCTTGGCCTGGATTCTATTACGACAAGTCGCTCGGAAACGAGTCGCGCACCAATTACGCGTTGCGCGAGACGGTGCTGGCCGAACGGCGCAAGAATCCTGGCGGCTCTACCGCCGTCTCATGCTGCGGCGCCAATCCCGGCATGGTCTCGTGGTTCGTCAAGCAGGGGCTCGTCAATCTCGCCAAGGATCTTGGCGACAAAGGTTCGGAGCCGAAGAGCAAGGACGAGTGGGCGCGTCTCGCGCAGCGCCTCGGCGTCAAGGGCGTGCATATTGCGGAGCGCGACACCCAGCGCGCCAAGAGCCCGAAGCCACGCAACGTGTTCGTCAACACCTGGTCGATCGAAGGCTTCTTGTCGGAAGGCATGCAGCCAGCAGAACTCGGCTGGGGCACGCACGAGAAATGGGCGCCGGACAACGCGGGCTATCATGAAGGAGGCTGTGGCGCGGCGATCTATATCAACCAGCCCGGCGCCAATACGCGGGTGCGCTCATGGACCCCAACTGCTCGCGGGCAGTTCGGTTTTCTAGTCACCCACAACGAGGCCATCTCAATCGCCGACTACTACACCGTGCGCAACGAGAAGGGCGAGCCCGCCTACCGGCCGACCTGCCACTACGCCTATCATCCGTGCGACGACGCGGTGCTCAGCCTGCACGAATTGTTCGGACGCGCAGGACAGAGCCAGAGTGCGCACCATATTCTTGGCGAAGCTGAGATTCTCGACGGGATCGACGAACTGGGCGTGCTTCTCTACGGCCACGCCCGCAACGCCTATTGGTATGGGTCGCAGCTGTCGGTCGAGGAGACGCGCGCGCTGGCGCCCTATCAGAACGCCACCGGCATGCAGGTCACTTCAGCCGTCTTGGCCGGCATGGTCTGGGCGCTCGAGAATCCGAAAGCCGGAATTGTGGAGGCCGACGAATTGGACTTCCGTCGCTGCCTCGAGATTCAAACGCCCTATCTCGGCCCGGTCACCGGCGTCTATACGGATTGGACGCCGCTCGCAGGTCGCCCTGGCCTCTTCCCTGAGGATATCGACCAGCGCGATCCTTGGCAGTTCAAGAACGTGCTGGTGCGATAAGCCAGCACGTCAGCCTTACGCGGCGAGTTCGTTCGACTCGGAGCGCGTGAGGGCGCCAACCACCTTGCGCGACACGCCGATGAGCGCGCGCGCTCCGTCAGCGACAACGGCGCCCAGCCCCGGAAGCCCATAGCGGTTGAGCGGCGCGAGCTGCGCGCAGAGATTGTTGACGATGAGCGGCGAGGAGAACGCGTCGCCGGCGCGATGGGAGTTATGTGAGCAAAGCATTTTAGTTCTGGTCTTTTTCTTATTTGTGTCCATCCAACTCGAACGCTGGACGAATGTACAGATGGGGTGGAGGGCTCTAATTTCAATGCAGACTAATCATGTTATATATGCCTTCCAATGGGGGCCAGGGATTTCGGCCGCCCTGGCTCGCGGCCCTTTACCCCTCCCCTAACTCCAAGGCCCTGCAATGATTTTCAGTTCGACAAGCCGTTTTCTGATAGCGTGCCCGAGATCGTCTTCTGTGCGTCCCGCGGCTTGAAGGCGGCCGACATACGGAAAGTTGATCGTGCCGTCGGGCTCGACGCGCGTGGTCGTATCCAGCTCTGGATGGTCGACGATCCTGATGGCGACAACGTCCATAGCAGTTAGAACGCGGCCGCCGCTTCGCGCGGCTGGCGCTCCTATGGCCGCGAAAAGCCAAACGCCTGTCCAGATCGCCCGATGACTCGTTCTCATCGTCGCATGCCTTCCTCATCGTTGCATGCCTTCGATCTCGCGCTGCGGATAATCGACTTCACATCCCTCCCGCGCCTACCCGCCACCTTCAAAAGCCACAATTTCGGCCGCCGACAATGGACCCGCTATATGCCGTCAGCTATAACGGGGGTTTAAAAAACTAAGGCGATGGAGGAAACAAATATGCGTCTTTCACAATTCTGTCGTGCTCTCGCGCCGCTGGCCATCGCCGGCTCGTGCTCGATTGCCGCTATCATCGCCGGGACAGCGGCGCGCGCGGCCGACGTCGTGGTGCCGGGTTCAACCGACTTTCCCGAAAGCATGAGCGCGTCCTCTGACGGCACGCTCTACTTCAGCAGCTTCGGCAACGGACGGGTCTGGCGCGCGAAGCCAGGCGAAACTCAGGCGAGCGAGTTTATCCAGTCTGGCTCTAACGGCTTGGCTTCGGCCCTCGGCGTGCTGGCCGACGACAAGTCGAACACGCTCTATGTGTGCTCGGACGACTTTTCCGCGGCCGGAATTAAGATCCCCGGCGGCACGGCGACATCGCTCAAGCTTTTCGACCTCAAGACCGGCGAGGCGAAGGACAGCATCGCCATGCCGGGCCAGCCGACGCTCTGCAATGACATCGTCGTCGCCAGCGACGGGACCGCGTACGTAACCGATTCCTTCTCCGGCCAAATCCTGCGTCTCAAGCCCGGCGCGAAGGAATTCGAGGTCTGGACGCAAGACCCGCGATGGAAGGTCGAAGGCAAGGCACAACTGGACGGCCTCGCCATTCTTCCCGACGGCGCGATCTACACGAATATCTTCGAAGGCGACGGGCTCTATCGCATTCCGATCGGCGCCAACGGCAGCGCGGGCAAGATCGCCAAGTTGCAGACCTCGCGCGCGCTATACCACTCCGACGGCTTGCGGGCGTTTGGCGGCAAGCTGCTGATGGTCGAAGGCGAGACCAAAGGCAACCTCGACCTCATCACCATCGATGGCGACAACGCCAAGATCGAGACCATAAAAGACGGGTTCGACGGGCCGGTGTCGCTCGTCCAGGTCAGCGACCAGATCTATGTGCTTGACGCGCCCTTGAGATATCTCCTCGGTCCGGAAGCGCAGGCGAAGAAGGCTCCGCCCCCGTTTAAGGCGTCGACCGTCCCAGCGCCAAAGCAGTAACTTTATAATTCGAGCCGGGGGCCGCCGTCGCCGCACAAGGCGCCGGCGGCCTCATTCATTTGAGCCGGACTGCGCTCAATTCATCCGGCCCGCTCGCCGCTTCGCGCCGTGCGCAACCGCTCGGCGTAGACATTGATGATGAGCGCCACGAGCAGAATGATGCCGCGAATGAGGATCTTGAGGAAGCTGTCGATCTTGACGTAGTCGAGGCCATTGTTGAGGACCCCGAGCACGAACAGGCCGACGATGGTGTTGCCAATGCCGCCGCGTCCGCCAAACAGACTCGTGCCGCCGACGACAACTGCCGCGATAGCGTCGAGCAGGAAGGTGTCGAACTCGTTCTGCTGGGCGCTGCCGAAATAGGCGACGCCGACCATGCCGGCGAAGCCTGAGCACATGGCGGAGATCACCATCACCGCGCCGACGATGAAGCGGACATTGACGCCCGAATATTCCGCCGCCTCACGATTGCCGCCGACCATGTAAACGTATCGGCCGAAGCGCGTGTAGGTCAGCACGAGGTGAGCGACGAGCAGGAAGACCGCCGCGACGACGATGATCCAGGGCAGGCCGAAAATCGCCTTGGAGCCCAGCGTCAGAATGAGAGGCGGAACCGTGTAGGCGATCTGGCCGCGCACCAGAACCGCCGATACGCCGGCGCCGATCTGCATCATCGCAAGCGTCATGATGAAGGACGGGATGCCGATGCGAGTCACGCCGAAGGCGGTCAGGAGGCCCAGCGCGCCGCACGCCGCCAGAGCGAGAATGACGGCAATCCCGCCGGGCATCGGCAGATTGGCGATGTTCACATAGTCCGGCTGCAGCGTGAAGAAGGTGAGCACGATCGCGGTCGCGTTGGCGATCGCGCCGACAGAGAGGTCAATCTCCGCCGTCAGGATAACGAAGGTGAGGCCGACGGCCATGATCGCCGTGATGGACACCTGCTGGAGGATATTCTCCAGATTGCTAAGTGTGGCGAAAGACGGGCTCGCGATGCTGAAGAAGGCGACGAGCACGATCAGGGTGATGAAGGGCGCGATGTTGCGCAATTGATCGCGCAGGAAATCGCCCAGGCGAAAGGCGCGTGTGGATCCGACCTCGGCGCTCTGCATATCCATCTTTAGACTTATTCCTATCGTCAGGCGGCGGCGAGCAGCTGATCCTTGCTGATCGCTTCGCCGGCGAATTCATGCGCGATCTCGCCCTTGCGCATCACCAGCACGCGGTCGGCAAGCGAGAGCACGGTTTCTGGTTCCGTGGAGAAGACGACGATGGCGATGCCCTGATCGCGCAAATGCCGCACGATGCGCACCACGTCCTCTTTGGCGCCGACGTCCATGCCGCGCGTCGGTTCAGCCAAAAGGAGAATCCGGGGCGGGTGAGTCAGCCATTTCGCCAGCGCGACCTTCTGCTGATTGCCGCCGGAGAGGCCGCCGAGGCGCCATTCGACGTCGGGCGGACGGACGTCGAGATTCTTGACTTGAACCTCGGCGATCTCCCGCTCGCGGTCCGGCTTCACCAACCACTTTGACAGGCGTTCGAGGACGGCAATCGACACGTTCTTGTACACCGGCTCGTCGCCGAACAGCATCGTGCGGCGGCTCTCGGCGACATAGGCGACGCCCGCCTTCTTGGCCGCCGTCGTGCTCTTAAGCGCCCGCACCTTGCCGTCAATCTCAAGCGCCCCACTCGCGGGACGATACTTCCCAAACAGGGTCCGCGCCAATTCGAGCTGCCCGCAACCCATGAAGCCGTAAATGCCGAGAACCTCGCCCGCGCGCGCCTCGAAGGAGAGATTGCGATAAGAAGGCGCGAGCGTCAGGTCCTTCGCCCGCAACACGACCGCCGCATCGGGACGGCTGTCGAGCTTGATCTCGTTGAGATAGCTCTCCTCCAGTTCCTCGCGGCCTGTGCCGATCATGCGCTCGATGATCCAGCCCTTGTCGATCTCCGGCGTGACCTCGGCGGTCGCGACCTTGCGGCCGTTGCGGAAGATGGTGATCGCGTTCGAGATCTTGAGAATATCGTCGAGGAAATGCGAAATGAAGATGATGCTTCGGCCGCCCTCACGCAGCTTTGCGAGGACGCCGAACAAACGTTCGATCTCAGGCGGCGACAAAGCCGAGGTCGGCTCGTCCAGGATGATGATGCGCGCGCCAGAGAACAGCACGCGCGACAGCTCAACGAGCTGCTGCACGCCGATCGGGAAATCGCCGAGCCGTGCACGAGGGTTGATGTCGAGCCCGAAGTTCTTCAGTTCTTCCGCGGCGCGCTCGGCCATCCGTCGCCACGCGACAATGCCCATCCGGTTCACGGGCTGGCTGCCCAGAAAAACATTCTCGGCGACCGTCAATTCCGGCGCGACACTCAGCTCCTGATGCACCATGCCGATGCCGGCGGAGAGCGCGTCGCGGGAGGAACGGAAATGAACCTCCTTCCCGTCGACGCGCATCGCCCCCGAATCGGCCCCATGAACGCCGGCGATGATCTTCATCATCGTGCTTTTGCCGGCGCCGTTCTCGCCTGCGAGACCATGGATCTCGCCAGCGTTCAGCGTGAAGTCGACATCCCTAAGCGCCTGGACGCCGCCAAACGACTTCGAAATGTCGGTCAGTTCAAGCAGCGCCATCGGGCTTCGAGGAGGTCAGATGAGGAACTGCTCCTGCATCCAAAGCATGCCATCGGCGTTGTTCTTGGTGACGACCGGGCCATCGGTGACGATGTTCTTCGGGATGTCCTTGCCGGTCTTCGCGCCTTGCACGACCGCCTGAACGCCTGCGACGATCGCCCCGCCATGGATGCGGCAGGATGGATTGCGGACGGTGGCGTACATCTGCCCGTCCTGCACGGCCTTGATCGCCGGCGGCATCGCGTCGACCCCGCCGATCTTCGTCTCGGTGCGGCCCTTCGCCTGCATCACCTTGTAGGCGGCGAGCGCCATGTCGTCGTTGTGGAAGAAGGCCGCGTCGATCTTCGGGTACTTGGTCAACAGCGTCTCCCAGATGCGGGCGACCTTGGTCACGTCCCAGTCAGCGGGCTGCTCGTCGAGGACCTGGATCTTCGGGAATTTCGAGACGACCTCGTGGAAGCCTTTCGCCCGCCCCTGAGCGCCGGTGTGGCCGAGCGCGCCCTGGGTCATGGTGATCGTGCCTTCGCCGTTGAGCGCATTGACGAGCGCCTGAGTGACAGCAGAGCCCATGAATACGTTGTCAGGCGCGAGGAAGGTGTGCACGTTGATCGTGTCGAGCGGCGCGATCAGCGTATCCATGTCGATGACCGGGATGCCGGCGTCGATCATCTTGTTCACCGGAGCAGTCAGCGTGCCGATGCCGAACGCCTGGATGGCGACGAAATCCCACTTCTGCGAGGCCATGTTGTCGATCGCGGCGCGCTGCTTGACCGCGTCGAGCTGGCCGTCGAACCAGGTCACGTCGACGTTGAACAGCTTGCCCCAATATTCGGCCGCCTGCTTGCCCTGGGCGCACCAGGTCGCCTGCAATCCGGCGTTGGAGAACGCGGCTTTCAGCGGCTTTTCCGACTTGCCGGCCGCCTCGGCCAGCGCCTGCGAGATCATCGGGTTGACGCCCAATCCGCCGAACAAAGCCGCGGCCCCCGCGCCCGCGGCCGCAGCCTTCATCAGCCTGCGGCGATCTTCCGAAATCAATTTCCTATCGGTCATAACTTCCTCCCTGCGACCCGGCGTTCCTCGCCAGTCGTCGCGTAGCGGCCGACCATGCCATAGAACGTTATTGGGATTCAACACCCGTCGGTGGGTGGGAAATATTCGGGCGCGCCTCGCGTGCGGCGCAAACGCTCCACTTCAAAGGCGGCGAACGCAAAGACTCTAACGATATCGATTTGAATCGTCGTCGGGAGGAGCGGCGACGCGGCGATCCAGGAGCCTCCGGGCGCCTCCGACTCCTGGATTGCTTCGCTTCGCTCGCAATTACGGCGTTGGATTAGATATTCGCGCGACCAACGCGCGGCGACGCGAGGGACTACGTCGCAGCGATGCCGGCGCCTTGAATCTAGCGCGCAATCCTCGGCCGCGGCGGTCGCGTCAGACGCATCGCAAGCGCGAGCCCGATCACGACGCCGATCGCCAGCGGAGCGAGCGTGGGTTGCGGAGTCCGCTGAAAGCGCACGCCATGCTTGTCGATGACGATGAAGCCGAGCGGTCTGGCCGTCATGCCGCCCCCCACGCCCTTGGCGATCAGGCCGTCGCCGCTGCCCAGGCCGAAGCGCGCGCTCGCGACGGGAATGACCGTCCTCTCTCCGTCAACGATGGGCGAACCGAATACGGCCGTCGCGTTCGCCTGTCTGCCGATCGCCTCGGCAAGTTCGGCGAGTTGCGGCGGAATGTCCTTTTGCAAGGCTTCCGCCTCGATGTCCGTCAATCGCCCCATGGGTCCATCTCCTCACATGTTAACAGAGACAAACTCGCCTCCGGCCTTTTTGATCCCTTTCCATCTCGAGTTCGGCCTCTGCCGGACGGAAGCCGGTCTGCTAATGTCCTGACCGAACTCAGAGGCGATGAGGAACCATGGCGACCCACGTTGCAGAGATCAAATGGGCGGCGAAGGAAAGCGGTGAGGAGTTCCTCAAGGGCCGCTTCAGCCGCGCGCACACCGTGAGCTTCGATGGCGGGACGGAGGTTCCTGCGTCGGCCTCGCCCCATGTCGTGGGAAAATGGGCGGTCGAGGCCGCCGTCGATCCGGAGGAAATGCTGGTCGCGTCGCTTTCGAGCTGCCACATGCTGTCGTTCCTGCATCTGGCGCGGATTGCCGGCTTCACGGTCACGTCCTACGAAGACCACGCCGAAGGCGCGACGGAGGAAATCGCGCCGGGACGGCTGGCGGTGACCAAGGTAAAGCTCCGGCCAAAGATCGCGTGGGGCGGCGCGGCTCCCGAGAAGGAGGCGCTCGATCGCCTGCACCACCAGGCTCACGAAATCTGCTTCATCGCCAATTCGGTGAAGACGCAGGTCACCGTGGAATCGGCAGCCTCAGGCCCCTGATTCTAGGCGCACGGGACGGGCCAACGATACGCCAAGACGCGTCCCCGCCCCCGATCGCCCGTCTTTCGACGGGCTATGGGGGGGCGGGAGAGGGTCAGCACCCCTTGCAGATGCTATTGTCAATCTGGTTATCCTCTTGCTGAATCTTGCGATCGAGCGCCGTCGGCCCGGACGCTTGAGGAACGCCTGGCCTTGGCACCGTCGCGCCGGTCGAGGTCAGGTAGTCCTGATCCAGGAGTTGCCCCGGCGCAGGTTTGCTAAGCTCCGGAGCCACAAGACCTTTGTCTTGCCCGTAGGCCGCAACGCCCGAGGTCGCGGCAAGAAGACAGGCGGCGATGACTATCGATTTTGTCATGGATTTGACCCTCGCCAATGAGGAACCCAACGCAGCTCAGATTGTCTTCATCTGCCTTGGTTTCAAGCGCCCGACGAGGTCAAATGTCATTGAGACGCGCTCACCTTTTCCGGCAAATATGGCGAGTTGGCTCCGAACATTCTCGGTATCGCGGACGTTGACAAGCCCTAATCGGGCGCCGAAACGTCCCGCGCTTCAAATCCAGCGCTTAAAATTCAGGACACCCCATGACCGACGTTCGCCTTGAGACCCTGATCGACAAGGCCTTCGAGGATCGCGCCAAGATCACGCCCGACACCAAGGGGGACGTGCGCGACGCGGTCGAGAAGGCGCTCGATCTGCTCGACCACGGCAAGGCCCGCGTCGCGGAAAAGCTTCCCGGCGCCACAGGGCCGAATTCGTGGAAGGTCAACCAGTGGCTCAAGAAGGCGGTGCTCTTGAGCTTCCGCCTCAGCGACAATGCGCTCGTCGAGGGCGGTCCCGGCCAGGCGACGTGGTGGGACAAGGTGCCCTCGAAGATGGAAGGTTGGGGCGAGAATCGATTCAAGGACGCGGGCTTCCGTGCGGTTCCCGGCGCGATCGTGCGGCGCTCGGCCTTCGTCGCCCGCGACGTGGTGCTGATGCCGAGCTTCGTCAATCTCGGCGCCTATGTCGACGAAAAGACCATGGTCGACACCTGGGTCACGGTCGGCTCGTGCGCGCAGATCGGCAAGAACGTGCATCTCTCGGGCGGCGTCGGTATCGGCGGGGTGCTCGAGCCGCTCCAGGCCAACCCGACCATCATCGAGGACGATTGCTTCATCGGCGCGCGCTCTGAAGTGGTCGAAGGCGTCATCGTCGGCCAAGGATCGGTCCTGTCGATGGGCGTCTTCATTTCCGCTTCCACCAAGGTGATCGACCGCACGACTGGCAAGGTTCATGTCGGCCATGTGCCGCCTTATTCGGTGGTGGTGCCGGGCGCCCTCCCCGGCAAACCCCTGCCCGACGGCTCGCCCGGGCCCTCCCTCTATTGCGCCGTGATCGTGAAAACCGTCGACGCCCAGACCCGCGCCAAGACCGGGATCAACGAACTGCTCAGGGAGTGAGGGGCGCGCGCCCGAGGCGCTGCCGCCCCGCCTGCGAAACCGGTTCAGGGGGCTAAGTCCGCGCAGGGCACGAGCGAGCGCGGACTTAGCCCCACCTCAACTATTCCGCAGCGATGCGTTCGCCTTTGACGCCCTTGGCGATGCGGTCGCCGACCGTTTTGTCGATGTTGCGCCAATACTCGAACGCACGTGACAGTACGGGCTCCTTCACACCGTCCTTGAGGTGGCCGACGACGTTCGAGACCAGCCGGTCGCGTGCAGCGTTGTCCATGACCTTGCGCACGAGCGTGCCGGCCTGACCGAAGTCATCGTCGTCCTTCCGCTTGGTGTAAGCGGCATGGATGAATTCTCCGCTCGCTTCCCACACCTCGACCTGCGGATATTGTGCAGGATCGGCCTTTGGTCCGCCCTTGGAGTTCGGCGCGTAGACCGGGTCGGACACATTATCCATCCGCATCGTTCCGTCCTTGCTGTAGCTATGCACGGGGACCTTGGGCCGATTGACCGGGATCTGCTTATAGTTGACGCCGAGGCGGGCGCGGTGCGCGTCGGCGTAGGAAAAAATCCGGCCAAGCAACATCTTGTCCGGACTGGCCCCGATGCCCGGGACGAGGTTATTGGGTTCGAACGCCGCTTGCTCGATCTCGGTGTGGTTGTCGGTCGGATTGCGGTTCAGCGTCATCCGGCCGACTTCGATCAGCGGATAGTCCGAGTGGGGCCAAACCTTGGTCAGGTCGAACGGATTGAAGCGATAGGTCCTGGCCTCGTCGAACGGCATGATCTGCATGTTGAGCGTCCAACTCGGATAGTCCTTGCGCTCGATCGCCTCGTAGAGGTCGCGCATGTGGTAGTCGCCGTCAGCGCCGGCCAGCCGGTCCGCCTCCGCCTGGGGCAGGAAGTCGATGCCCTGGTCGGTCTTAAAATGGTACTTGACCCAGAACTTCTGGCCCTTGGCGTTGACCCACATGTAGGTGTGGCTGGAATAGCCATTCATTTGCCGCCAGGTCTTGGGAATGCCCCGGTCGCCCATCAACACCGTGACCTGATGAGCTGACTCCGGCGACAGCGTCCAGAAGTCCCATTGCATGTCATGGTCGCGCAGATTGTTGTCAGCGCGACGCTTCTGGGATCGGATGAAGTGCTGGAACTTCATCGGGTCGCGCACGAAGAAGACCGGCGTGTTGTTGCCGACCATGTCGTAATTGCCCTGACTGGTGTAGAACTTCAGCGAGAAACCTCGTGGGTCGCGCCACGTGTCGGGACTGCCGCGCTCGCCGGCCACGGTTGAAAAGCGGGCCAGCATGTCCGTCTTGGCGCCCGGCTGGAACGCTGCGGCCTTGGTGTATGGGCTGACATCCTTGGTCACCTCGAAACGGCCGAACGCGCCGCTTCCCTTGGCGTGCGGCTGTCGTTCTGGGATCCGCTCCCGGTTAAAGTTCGCCATCTGCTCGATGAGGTAATGGTCCTGCAGCAAGATGGGGCCGTCGGGCCCGACGGTGAGTGAGTGCTCATCGCTGGCGACTGGAGTGCCAGCGTCGGTTGTCGTGGGTTTTTGGCCGTCGTTCGTCATGATTGCGCCTCCGTTGTCTTTGCGCAGAAAGTTGGAAACGTCGTCCGGTCTTCTTTTCCTCGAGAGCTGCCGAGGTCGGGTGAAACAAGGCTCAAGTACGGACGATTACGCAATTTGAGGGCGATATGATGGAGCATGTCCCCGCCGGTCTCGTCGACGTTCGAACCGCGCTTCCTCTCCTGGATCGCCGCGTCGGCCCATAGCTCGTCGAGAGACGGGCGTCGCTCACGACGCCGGTGGGGCTCCTCGCGCTGATGGCAAGCTGAACGGGCAGACGAGCACCCCGACGCCACAAAAAAATTCGCCGATCTGCTTTACCAATATCAGAAACTATGCTAATGTCTTTGGACTGACAAAAGCAAGCTGCCAGAACTCAGGCCAAAGAGCCATGCGTTTAGTGCATTTCTGATCGAGGCAAGCTGGAGACGGGAATTTTTTTATTCCAATCGGCCGTAACCCATTGAAAAGGCACGATCCAGAAAAATAAACGCTAGTAAACGCTAGCTATTTTACTAACGTTTATGCTCGTTTACTGGCGTTTACTGCCGTTTAACTCCACTCCGGCCTATGCAAGATTCGCAATGTCGGACCCGTTCACGCCCCCATCGCGGCCGCAATCTCCTCCCTTAAGCCCTCGGCGGTCTGGGCCCCAAGACCCACAGCTTCCAGGGCGCGCGCAGCGGCGCCGACCAGTTCGGCGTTCGACCCGGCGCGGGCGCCGTCCGGCAAGGCGACATTGTTCTCGAAGCCGACCCGCGCATGGCCCCCGAGCAGCGCCGCGGCGGTGACGCAGGCGGTCTCGCGGCGGCCGAACGCGCAGACGCTCCACGATGCGAACCGCGGCATGTCGGGCGCAATGAATGGCAGAAGGTCGCGGGCCGAGGCGGTGCGGGTGAGCGAGTACCGTCCGAGCACATAGAGGACGGCGAGCTTGTCGAACGGGATCAGCCCCCGTTTCACCATCGCCCCAAGCCGCTCCGCCTCGGCGGGCGTGTAGAGGATGATCTGCGGCCAGACCCGCATCTGCTTGAGCTTGCCGAGGAACACGCAGAAGTCCCGCTCGTCCCGCGCCTCGGGGGCGAGCTCTCGCAGCGCCAGCGACACGGCCTCAGGGTTGGTTTTAAGGACGGCGGCCCTTTGTTCGGCCGGCGAATAATGGCCGAGCGATTCGCTGGTGATCTGCAGCACCAGCCGGTCGCCGACCTCCTGGCAGATCTGCGCAATCGTCGCCCGATAGGCCTCCGGGTCGAGGCAATGCCGGCCTTCCGCGTCGCGCACATGCAGGTGGATCATCGAGGCCCCCCGCTCGAGGCATTCGGCGGCGGTGCGGGCGAGTTCGTCCGAGGTCAGCGGCAGCCCCGGATGGTCGACCTTGGTCTTGCGCCCGCCATTGGGCGCGACCGTCACCACGACCCGTCCGCGCCCTTCAGCCACCGCCTTCCGCCTTTCCGCCGATCGCCTTGAGCGCGTAGACTGTGTCGAACCCATCTCTCACTCAACTCGCCATTGTTGTCGGTCATGACGCACATTCTGCATCGCTCGCCGAACGCGGTGATGCCGGTCGCAATTTCCGGTTCGGGCGTCGAGA
>Ga0209624_10000843_pt1 | contig 25948 bp, 20 predicted proteins | sample JacPinW_OM2H0_O1_FD_188565 | JGI IMG/M metagenome (GOLD analysis project Ga0209624, IMG submission 188565) | Forest soil microbial communities from Algoma, Ontario, Canada - Jack Pine, Ontario site 1_JW_OM2H0_O1 (SPAdes) (version 2) | ecosystem: Environmental > Terrestrial > Soil > Boreal...
AGCGCAATCGAACGCGCTCATGAAATCAACGCCACCCGCGGCCCCTATCTCCTCCAAGCCGAGATCGCCGCCTGCCACGCCCGCGCCCGCACGCCATCGGAAACCGACTGGCCCCGCATCGTCATCCTCTACACTGAGCTCGCCCAGCTCATCCCCTCCCCCGTCATCGAGCTCAACCGCGCCGTAGCCGTCTCCATGGCCCACGGCCCCCATGCCGGCCTCACACTCGTAGACGCCCTCGCTTCCGAACCCTCTCTCGCGCGCTACCATCTTCTCCCCAGTGTCCGCGCCGACCTCCTCTACAAACTAGGTCGCCACCCCGAAGCCCGCACCGAGTTCGAACGCGCCGCCGCCCTTACCCGCAACACCCGCGAACGCGATCTCCTCCTCACCCGCGCCGCATCCTGCGAGACTGACCCAACTAACCCTCAGGAAAAATAACAAATGGCTCGTCCCGCAGAACTGCCGGCCGATTTCCCGTCGCCGCAAACTGTATGCAGCTCCCACACTGGGGAAAGCAGCTCCGGCATCGGCCTCGCTGCAAACAGCTTCTTGCCAATACGTCTATAAGCGATATGGAAAACTTGGCGCTGCCATGACGGCGAACTTCATTACTTATCGGGCAAGTCCGCAGCGCGCGAAGTCGGAAGGCGCGCGGCTTCGACCAGGAATCGCATGCGGATTTTGATTTTCGCGGCTGTTGCGCCCAGATTGGCGAAATATCGCGATCGAAGCACTCATTGATCAGGCTGATTTTGTCCACAGTCCAAACGGCGAGCCGCCAGACTGAGGTTGCCTATATTATTTCGGTGGCGTCGCAGGCCAATTCTCCAAATGTTTCTTTGCTTCGGATAACTGATCCGGAGTCATCCTAGCTTCGAGTTCACTTACTTTTGCGTCGGCTTGCTCTGCCCCGCTACGCTGTGCCAGCGTGTACCAGAGATATGCTTCGACATATTTCTCGGCATTGTTGCCGTCGCCATATGTCCGCTCTCCCATCTGAAGCTCGGCCTGGGTCAGGCCACTTCTGGCCGCCCTTTCAAGAAGCGCCATGCCCTGACTCTCGTCCTTGGCGATCTCGCGCCCTTCAAAAAAAGCATTCGCCAACTCGAACTCCGCAGCGGCATCTCCTGCTTTCGCTTTCTCCGACAGGTCGAAAAACCTTTGCGCATCGCCTCCGAAGAGCTTGAACTCCAACTCGAGAGTGAGATGAGTGATCACCGGCCTGCCATATCTGCGGCCGGGCTCGAACTTCCACTTTCTTACCGTTTCCGCCGCCTTTTCGTCGAGTCCCATGCCCAGTTTCTTGGTCACGACGACGTTGCTCGGCTTGCCGTCAATACCAACAATGAGACTGACGACACAAACACCCTCAAGCTTGGCTTCCTTGGCTTGTTCCGTGTACTCGACACCAGGTGCGTAGGTCGCCCGCGCGGGTGTCTCCAGTGCTTGAGATCCCTGATTAGTTTGCTGGCTACCAGGCGTCCCGGTCGGCGACAGCAGCACAACTTTCTGTCCCCTCGTTTTCGCTCGCGCGGCTACAAACTTTTGCAGGTTCTGCAAAACGTTTTCTACGGCGGCGGTTTGCTCAGGCGTATGCGCCATCTTCAAGGCCATCTCAAGAACATCCATGGCGTCCTTGTTCTTGTTCATGGCGGACAAAATTTGCGCCTCATCGACGCGGACTTCCGGAACGCCAGGCGCCATTTGCACAGCCTTCGCGATTAGTTCGTGCGCCTCCTCAAAATTAGTTCCCCGCTGCGCATAAAACATAGCTAGGGCATCGTAGGCGAGGGGAAAAGAAGGATTAAGCTTAATGACGGTCCGTAAGCTTTCCTCGACACTAGCCCGCGCCGCTTTGTCAGGCATGCCTCCTCTGAGTGAAGCCACCGCGAAAAAATAGTGCGCGGTGAAACTCTGACCATCGAGTTTGATCGCCTCCTGATACCACTTCCGAGCCTCATCGAACTTCTGGCCGCGCAAAGCGAGATAGCCCATGGTTTCGCAGGCCGGCACATTTACGGGATCTTCGTGGAGCACGCTCTGCGCCAGTGCTCGCGCCTCGTGTTCACGCCCCTCATGAGCCAGGAACTCGGCCCGCAGATTGTCGGCCTGAGCCTGCGTCAGAGCTTCCACGGTAAACGACGAATCATCCACATCCGTGGCGCCCGAGATCTCGGAGGTAGCGTAATCTGCGCTCACCACATATTTCTTGAGGTCCAGTTGTAGCTGATTGAGATCGCCGAAAACTTGGTTTGCAGCCGCTACCGGATCGACCTCTGTTTGTACCAAATTCAGGTAATCCGCGAGCCGATGTCCGCCTTCCAGGTCATCTTTATCCTTCAGGTAATGCGTCAACGCCCATGATTCCGCATAGAAAATCGAGCCCTTCTCTTCTTCGTGATAGTAGGGCGAATGGTGATCGACGGCGAACAGCGTTGGCAGAGGCAAAAGCACGTTGTGCTCAAGAACCGATTGAATGTAAGGGTCGCCTTTTCCTAAACGGACCTTGTCATCGAGTATCTCGGTATTCTGATAGAACTCTGCGATTCCTTCCGAGAGCCAAATCGGCATCCACTGGGAACGAAGGCTAAAAACGAAATGGGCGTATTCGTGATAGATGGGAGCATAGGGCCGCACTCCAGGTGCGTCTGACAGGATCAGAACGTAGTTCTTCTCGGGAACGGATAAGAACAAGCCAACCATATTCAGTTGACCCTTGCTCAGATAGACAGTCGGTTCGAGTTCCTGCAGAGTTCGCTTGTCCCGCACTGCAAACACAAGTATCGGCGCTGCTTCATCGAGTTCCGCATCCGGAAACACCCTCTGAAATACCGAACGCATTCCCTCGAACTGCCGAGCCACACGGCGGCCCTCCTTCTCGCCTGAGTTAGTGACGATGACGAATCGTGGCGTGTGCACTTCCAGCCACGTGTCGGTCTGCGCGCCCGCGGAGCGGACCAAGGCGGCCAGCAAGGACAAGAAGAAAACGATCCTTTTGAACATAACGAGACCGTCAAGAAATACACCGGCCCGGCCCTGAGGTCAAAGGGATTTCACATCCACACCTAACTGTTGCTATCCCGATAGCACCTACTACGGCCAGTCCAGGTCAATGAACGCTGTCGCCTCAGGGTCAATCGGTGCTAACGCCTCATTTTGTTATCACGCGTATGGCGGCGGGCACTACAGCACATAGATCCGCAGCAACCACCAGACAAGGAATATTGCAACAATTGCCCCTGCGATATGAACGATCCAATCGCCGGCTGTTTTCGGACTGCCGAAATTGAACACGACGGAATCGTAGCACGCGGCTCAAACCAGCCGTCAATCGGGTAGTTGGCGTTAAATCACCATATCGTCGACCACTGCAGTCGGTGCTCACGCCTGCTTTCAGCAATAGCATCGCGCAACAACGACGTGATAGCGTCCTCGCCTATCGCGTCGTGTTGAATTAGAGATAAGAGAGCCACCAAACGTGACGACGCTTCTTGAGCCCCGCGAACCATAGACATAGCGGATATAGCAGCAACAAAACAACAACCCACACGGCATAGACAGTCCAAAGTGGAAAGCCGTAGTCGGACGGGAAGGATGCACTTGGGCTCCCCATCGACGGGGGCGCGATCCACAGAAAGGACGTTCGACCGTAGCGAACGAAGTTCAACCCGATTGCGATGAGATGAGCGACGAGCAGATGCCCGGCATAGAAAAAGAATGGTACGCGGCCGAAGACAATCAGCGGATTGCTGAGAGAGAAGTGGAAGCGTTCGAGCCACGCCAGAGCGATCATCGCCGGCCCCAGCGTCATCAGGAGAAAATCCAGCGACGGTGGGTATTTGGTGGTGTTGAGGAAAGAGAGAACGGTGAACAGCGCCGAGTGTTGGTGACTCCAGCGTGCGGGGTCGCCATACACGTTGATCGTACGCAACACCACGAAGGCCACAGTCAGCGCGAGCCCCAGACGCGCTAGGATGCGTTGGCGGCTTTCGGAATCCCGTGAAAAAAGTGTACCGAGGCAATAGCCACCGGCCATGACGCCGATCCAGGGCAGTACGGGATACGCTGTCCTAAACTTTATCCCCGCGAAACTCAAGAGACCTTGCCGATGCAAAACGATCCACAGAGGGGCAGCGCGGCCAAAGCGCGCCGCCGGAATGCCGTCGAACAAATTGTGCAAGGCGATGATGGCAATGCTTAGTGTCGCCAGAAGGCGGAACGGAAGATAAATCAATGCGGCAAGGGCGATCATGGAAAGCCCAATCGCCCAGAGGATGATCAGAATTATCGGCCCCTCGAAGAAGCTGATTTGAGAAAGTAAAATGAAGCGCAGCACGGTAATTTCAAGGAATATAAGCCAAATACCGCGAGTGATCAGGAAGCGTGACAGCTCGGTCTTTGACCGATGCCCGCGACTCATCCAGAAAAATGCGCCGAGGCCGGCCGTGAGCATGAAAACCGGAGCGCAGAAATGTGTGATCCAGCGAGTAAAGAAAATCGCGGCGCTGGTACGGCTAAGATCCGTGGGCAAGAACTGCATGGCGCTGCGGGCGATATAGTCGCGGATGTGATCGATGGCCATCAACATCATGATGGCTCCCCGGAGAGCATCCACGGATTGGAGACGCGGGGCGACTCCGGACTGAGCGTGAATTGTTGAAGGCTCCATCGCTGTGCCGACTATTTTCACACGACGTTCACCAAGGATTCAGACAATTTTGCACGAGCGCCGGCCAACCGGGCTAGTTGGAGGGGTACATGCAGCTTGTAAACGTGTGGCTTTGTTTTTGCCTGGGTGAGTTCCATTTGGGTAGTGTTCAGTCTGACCTCCACAACCGCCAACAAACCGTCATTAGGTACGACAAAGCGAAAGTGACTACGAAATCAACCGTCACTGGCGTGAGGAAAGCCAACCAAAAACTTTTCCCGACAAAACTCGGCGGGTTGTTCCACAGATAACGGAACGGTGCGAGGGCAATCAGCGCACTGGGTGCGACAAAGATCGGCAGTATTAATGGCTTGGCCAATTGGCGCTCCTTCCACAGACTTGCGCTTGCACGATGCCCTTTCCCGTGCAAGAGAAAGCGAGTCACGCACCCACCTCGCCGTCCGGACTGGCAACGACAACCACGTAACCGTCCGGGTCACATAGCCACATTTCTCTATGCTTGGGATTCGGGTTGATGTGCGGTTCCAGGATGACCCGAACGCGCGCCGCACGGGCCCGCTCGACAACCTCATCAAAGTTGTCAACCTCGAACCAAAGCAAGACGCCATGGCCAGCCGGTGCGGCATCGGCATTGACGAGATTGGGGTGATCTTCCTTGTCCCAGGCATGGAGTTGAAGAATGAGTTCTCCACCGCGCTGCATTCGATCGTACACCTCGCGATGGGGATGTTCCGGAAGTGTATCGAACCCGAGCAGCTGCCGATACCAACTGCTGCTCGCGCGAACATTGCGCACAGCTATTAGCGGCTGAGCTCGGACAGTGGCGCCCTCCCCGACAACTCCCATTCGCCCTCCCGGTGAAATCAGCGTGACTAGAAAGTTGGTTAAGCTCTGATTTCACCTGCTGTCACCATTTTTAATGGTCAGACCCCATTGGTCAAACGGGAATGCCCCTCTGTCCTTGCCGACAAGAAACACATGACAGGGTCTGACTTCATCTGATCAGTCGCCGTCGAGGCGCAAATAGCCGATCATATATAACAGTAGCGTTCCAATCGAAAGCGCAGTTACCACTGCCAGTATCCAGAGGCCATGCCGATGCGTGAATGCCTCAATGACCTTTCGCCTGCCCTTGGCATAACAATATTTGCCCATAGCAACTCTGAGCCTCGAAGTCCACCTATCTTGCCTTTGTTTTCAAGTCATCGATTTTCGGTGCGATCATCGTGCGGAATTCACAGCGAGGATCGAGCACTCGCTGCGGGCCCTAGTCGAGAATCGACTAGAGCCCATCCACAGAGCCTAGAAGTGGAACCCGAGTTGAGCCGTCAGCGCGCGCGGCGTCACATAGTGCGTCCCGCTGAAGGTCGAAAGAAAGTTATAGAGCGCCAGTCTGTTGGCGATATTGATGGCGGTGAGCGAAAGACTCCATTTGTAATGGTCGCCCTTGAACAGGTTGTCGTCGCCCACTGAAACGTCGAACAGATTGCGCGATGCGATGCGAGGCGGGTTGTGGTCGTCGTTCTCCGTGTTGATGGCCGGCACTTTGATCAGATTGGTTCCGAATTGCGATGCCAGACATACGCCGGAGGGTATCGGAGTGGTTGGGGTTGCACGAACGCCGTTGCAAGTGAATCCGGCCTCATACTCCTGATCGGCGCTCAAAGGGTTTCCGAAAATGTCTTGCAGCAGAACAGCCGGGTGCCCGCCGAGGGTCGTTGTCTGCGGGCAATCGTTGTATGGGACATTTACCCCGTAACACGGGGCGTTGCCGGCCACCAGACCGCTATCGTATCGCCAGTTGAAGCCGAGCCAAGGGCCAAGCTTCCAGGGCTGATATTGAAAGTGGGTGGTTTGGTTGAATTTCTCGTCGTGGTCGATACGGAAGGGAGCTCCTGGAGCCCCAACGGTCGCACCGGCGCCGCCAATCTGCGGCGGGAAGAAACGGGCCGCCACGCTGGAGAACACCATGAGCGCCGAGAAACCGTGGAAATTCGGCACGCTCACGCGGCCCGCATATCCGGGAATCTTGGAGTTATGCCACTCAATGGGGAAGGTAATCGGAGTATCGCCGAGCACACTGAAATCGTAGCCATTGTGCGTGTACTTGGTAATCCACTCACCGGAGAATACCAAGTACTTCCCAAAAGCCTGCTCGAGACCGGCGTGGAATTCATTGCGAAAGCCGGGACTCAAAATCCCACTCACTCCAGGAGAACAGAGAAGAAGCGGCGCCAAGACAGCATTGCTGCATCCGGTGCTGGAAAGTATCAGATTTTCATTGAAAGGAGATTCCAGAGTTCGCGCGTAAGAGACACGGAGAATCGTGTTGGTCTTTTTGACGTTGTAAGCAATTCCCAGACGCGGCTCGGCCTGGCGCGCGATGGATATGCCGTTGTAGAGATCGCCGCGTATGCCGAGATTCAAAGACCAGTTGCCCGTTGTAACCACGTCCCGGACGTAGAGAGCAAGTTCCTTCACGTCGGTGCGGCCATTAAAGGTAAAAAGGCCGCCACCGCGGGTCAGATCATAAGGGAACAGTGTCGGATTGAAAGCAGGGTAAAACGCGCTGTTCGGTGCGTTGGGATTAATTGTCGGATCGTTCGGTGCGAAACCGAAACCGGCACACTGCGAGGGATCGGTGAAACCCGGGACAGGAACGTTAGGATCCGCTGCAGTGTTGAGAGTTAGGCAGGGTGCGTTGTAGACCGGATCTACGATTCCCACAGTGTCATTCTCCCTGAGAAACGTTTGTTCATACGTGGCCCCAGCCTTGATGTTGTTCACACCCTTCACGTAAGAGATGTCGGATCGTATTCCCGCATTGGTGAGGGTGCGGTTCTGACCGACGGACTGCCTTTGCAGACTTGGCGGTCCGAGATCGGCGAATGGATCGCTACTCGGGTAGTAGTTGTAGTCGTCACGGCGCACGAAGGCACCTAGAGTGGTTACGGTGTTCGAATTCAACACGTGGGTCCATGACGGGGCGATGTTAAAGGTCCCGATCTTCGAGCGTTGGTCGTTTGCTCCAACGGTGACTCCTGGGGTGAAGCCGGTGGGAGTCCCGCTAGGCACCACTCCGCCGTAGTTCTCCTCCGCGGGAAGAACCCCGTCTAGTCCGTTCCACGCGGTCGCGTTTTGAGCATCGAGAGAGTTCGGCGTCTGGAACCAGCTTCGGCTGTAACCGAAATCCACGTGAATCGAATCGGCGGTCGAGAGTTGGTAGTCCACGCGGTCAAAGAGATTTTCCTCGTTGCCCTTGTCGTGAATCACTGCAAATTCCGGCGGATCGAGGAACCGGCCCGTGTTCAAACCACTGACGGAAATAAAGTTTCCCCAATTCTTTCCGCCGTAAGCGAGATCGGCCGTCACGTTGGATGTCCCAAATGACGCGTATGAGGTAGATATGCTTCCGTGAGGTGTAGTAACGCCCTGGCCCGAGCGCGTGGTGGCAATGATTACGACGCTCGTTTTACCTCCATATTCAGCGGGGGGCGCGCCCGATATAACTTCCATCGATTGGATCGATTCGACAGGAAGCTGATTGGAGAAAACTTTGCTTTGCTGGTCGGTAATGGGCTGGCCGTCGATGGAGAAGGAATTCTCCGCGTGATCGCCGAGCCCGTGGAAAAGGCCATTGGAATCGGCGGCGATCCCCGGCGTGGAGAGAGTGACCAGCGAACTCAGTCCGGAGGTCGTGCTCTCCAATGGGAGTTTGTCGAACAAGTTCTTGTCAATGTCGGAGTGGAAAGTGGGATCGTTCTCCACCAGATCCCCACCATTAGCCTCGACCGAAACCGTGGTGGAAGAGCCCGTCACTCGAAGACCGACCTTGACATTGGCGGGCACCACCGATCGAATTTCCACATCCTGCGCACTTTGAGCGAATCCCTCAGCCGTCACCGTCATGTGATACGGGTTATACGGCACGTTCGAGAAAGTGAAATTCCCCTTCGCGTCTGTAGTGGTCGTCCGTTCATAGCCGCTGACAGAGTTATGAATCTCAACGCCCGCGTTCGGAACCACTGCACCCGAAGGATCGACGACGGTACCGCTGATCGATCCCGAATTACCGCCCGACTGCGCATAAGCGTGAAGACCCAGCGCAAAACAGAAGACCGCCATAAAAGCCGCCCGAAGCGACTTCTTGTAAGAAGCCAGCATGAATTCCTCCCGAGAAATGACTGCATAGAGCGCAAAAAAGATCACAGGACGGTTCAAGGCAAATCGAACCGGGCCTGTTCAAGTTGCAACGTGATCTTTTTAGACGCCTGGAGGCGGGCGGACACACAAGGCGAAGGCTATGAGGCGTTGCTTCGCTACGGCTGCCCGGGGGCGGAATGCCACCAGGCGACGGAATATTGGCTTTGGGGTGGGGGAAGCGATTACCGGTGCTGCTGAATGCGCCGCGATGCAGACTTGGCAAGAGGCAGACTCATCCGCGTTCGAATGGTGATGCATGGCAAACGCTAATGCCGACCACAATGTCAGCATCAGAGAAAGCCACGCTACGCGTTTCGAGATCAATCGCATGCCCACTACCCACGATCCGTTTTTCGAATGTACACCGAAACGAGAACCGAATGCAACGAGAGTATCTCGCGCTCGAACCGCAGAACCGGCGCTCGGTTGGTTCGTACACAGATTGATCACCATGCGACTGGGCCTATAGGCGGACCAGTCGAAGCAGCCGAAAGGGAATTTACTATGAGTTCCCTTTCCAGCAGCAGCCGCAAGGTTTGCCTCGTATTGCCTGCGAGCCTTGTCGCAGAACCATCGGGATTATGAGCGCAGCCGCAACGGGATCAGCCCACGCTATCTGCCAAACTGCGTTAACCGCCAATCCCGCCAAGGCGATGAACGAAAGATAGGCGCATCATGCCGACGGTGCGGTGTCCGCCCGCAAGGCAACACTACCCGCAGCTGCCGACAAACGGCGCTTCTCCCTCGCAAAGCAGGGCATGATCGCAAGCGCAGCAACCAGAATGGCTACACCGACAAGTGAAGGTTGGGGTCTGCTGTACCCCAGCAGATTCAAGGCCGAACTAACCGCGACATAGGCGGCAAGGGCGAACAGTATCGCTCCTGCGACGCGGGCAGCCCCCTTTTCCGCTTCTTCGTGAGCAGCAGTGGCGCGGAACCTCCACAGAACAATCACCGCTGAAGAGAGCTCGATTGCACTGTCTCCGCCAAACGCGAGACAGGCTAGGCTGCTGGCCTTCCACGATGCAAACAGGGACGGGACAGCCTCCGCAGTGTAAGCCGGCGTTGGCGCTCACGCTCCGGTTGATGAATGTAATCGTGATTTTCACCAACTAAGACGAGCGCCCACCAGTTTGGCGTCTCGGATATCTTCCTGTTTGCGACCACTCGGGAGTTATTGCATTTTCGTTTCGCAATATGTCATTGGCAAGACCCTGGACGAGCCGGACCAACAGTTGAGTTTGCGTGCCCGCCCGTGTCAGCATAGGAAACTAGTCGCAATTTTCTCGTGCGCACACGAGGTGTGAATATGCTAGACGCGCCTGACCAACGTCTGCTTGAGGCTCTGCTCGACTCCTGGGATCGCAACAATACCATCCTCGTCAATTTGCTCCGCGCCCTGCCGGAGGGCGGACTGGATGCCAGGGCGATGCAAGGCAGCCCGTCGATTGCGCAGCTTTTCACACACATCCATTATGTACGGCTGGTGTTTGTCTTCGAGGACGCGCCGGAGTTCGCGAGAAGCGTGCCCACGGAAGAGTGGGGCGTCGAGCGCGACCCCGCTCGCATCGCGCAGATGCTGAACGACAGTGCCGAGGCGGTGCGGGACGCGGTCAAGGGCAGCGTGGAGTCAGGCCGGGCCATGGACCTTCACTACGACCACCCGATCCTCATGCTCCAGCACATGCTCTGGCACGAAGGCTACCACCACGGCCAGATAAAGCTGGTCCTCAAGATGGCGGGCCGCCCCATGACTAATGAGGTAGCCGGACCGATTACGTGGCGCGTCTGGATGCGCAAGAAGCAGCAATAATCAGGCCTTTTTTATCAGGCGCGTAATTCCAACCAGGATCACCGCTCCGACAAAGGCGACGATAATTGCGCCGATCATGCCGCCGCCGGGCCAGATTCCCAGCAGCCCGAACACCCAGCCGCCGATAACGCCGCCGAGAATCCCGAGAATGATGTCAACGATTACGCCGTAACCGCCACCCTTCATCACCTGGCCTGCGAGCCAACCGGCGATCAGTCCAACCACGATCCAAACAATAAATCCCATAACGCACCTCCTTAGTCCCTTTCGCGGAAGGCCGGACTCTACACCCAAGCCCGTTAATACTCAAGCGCCAAAAATAGGAGTCGAACGATCTAGCTCCTCGAACGCGCGTTCGTAGAATTGACCCCTACTCATAACCGCAGCGTAATAACTACTCGCCACCGCAGCGTAATAGCTACTCGCCAGCGTCCATTTAGCCACGCCGACCCCCGGGCATTATCAAGGACTTACAACTACATACACCTTTGTACCAACAAAAATGCCATGACAAATGTTCCACGTGGAACATTTGTACATAGGCTCTCCCGCAGTCGGCGGCATGGGCACCGTCCTACGAGAAGCGGACCTTCACATCCGGCCCCTTATCCAGGTGGATGCTCTCAACGAACCGCACCCGCCCCGTCTTTAAAGTCAGGATCACCGACGAGGTCCGCGTCCCCTCGGCAAAAAAGCGGACACCTTTCAGCAGCGCGCCCTCCGTCACTCCAGTAGCGCCAAAGATCATCTGTTTCCCCGGCGCGAGGTCTTCAGCTTCGTAGATTCTTTTCTTATCTTTGATACCCATCTTTGCAATACGTTCTTCCAGTTCGGGCCTGTCCACGACCAGTCGACCGAGCATGTATCCGTTCAGGCAGCGGATGGCCGCGGCGGTAATCACGCCTTCCGGAGCGCCACCCGATCCCATGACCGCGTGCACGCCCGTTCCCATCACTGCGGCCGCGATGCCCGCCGACAGGTCGCCGTCGCCGATCAGCTTGATGCGCGCTCCTGCCTTGCGAATATCGCTGATCAGCTTCTCGTGCCGCGGACGGTCGAGCACAACGATGACCAAGTCGTCCACGCCGCGTTGCATCCGCCGCGCGATGTTCTTGAGGTTGACGGCGACGGGCGCGTCCAGTTCGATGGCGTTCTTGCACGATGGCCCGACCACGATCTTCTCCATATAGCAGTCGGGAGCATGGAGCAGGCCGCCCTTCTCCGACGCCGCCAGCACTGTGATCGCGCCGGGGGCTCCGGTGGCGCAGAGGTTCGTGCCTTCGAGGGGATCGACGGCGATGTCGACGCTCGGAACGTCGCGGCCGTCAGGGTACGAGCCGCCGACCTGCTCGCCGATGTAAAGCATGGGCGCGTCATCGCGCTCGCCCTCGCCGATCACGATGGTGCCACGCATGGGGACGGTGTCCATGGTCTTGCGCATGGCCTCCGTGGCCATCTGGTCGCTTAGCGGACGATCTCCCTGGCCCATGGTGCGCGCCGACTCGATGGCGGCATTCTCCACCACCCGCAGGAATTCCAGCGCCAGATCGCTTTCGAGGTTCTCGCCAAAATTCTTAGGGTATGCTTGGGGACTCTCGGTTCCCATGAATGCCTCCTCCAGCTAGATGCGCGACCAAGAAATATATTCTCTTCGGGGCAGAGATGGAAGGGCCAGGGTTGCAGGTGATAACGCGCCGGTTAATGTCTCGATACATTCAGTGTGGCTAAATACATGGGTCCTTCGCATCGCTCAGGATGACAATTGTTTTGGGGAACTGGACGGAGTGAAATTCCGGTGGGGTTGGCTTTAGCGGACAGGAGTGTCCGATCCACACGAAAAAGTTAAAACTCTCAGGATGACAATGAGAGTTTTGCCGCGACCTTGCGGGACGGGACGCTAGAACGCGTCGATCCCGGTTACGCTTGCTCCGATGATCAGGGTGTGGATGTCGTGGGTGCCTTCGTAGGTTTTTACGGATTCTAGATTCATCAGGTGGCGCATGATGGGGTAGTCGTCGGCTACTCCGTTGGCTCCGAGGATGTCTCTGGAGAGGCGGGCGCACTCCAGGGCCATCCAGACGTTGTTTCGTTTTGCCATGGAGATGTGCTGGTGTTCGACTTTTCCGGCGTCTTTCAGGCGGCCTACTTGCAAGACTAATAATTGTGCTTTGGTGATCTCGTTGATCATCCAGGTTAGTTTTTCCTGGACTAGTTGGTGGGAGGCTAAGGGCTGATCGCGAAACTGTTTTCTTAGTAATGAATATTGCAGGGCGCAGTCGTAGCAGGCCATGGCGGCGCCTACGGCTCCCCAGGAGATTCCGTAGCGAGCCTGGTTGAGGCACATCAGCGGAGATTTCAGTCCTCCGGTGCCGGGGAGCAGGTTTGACTCAGGGATGTGGACATCTTGTAGCGAGAGGCCTGAGGTTACGGAGGCGCGCAAGGACCACTTGCCGTGGATGTCGGAGGCTTTGAAGCCGGGGCGGTCGGTCTCGACCAGGAAGCCGCGAATTTTATCGTTTTCGTCTTCAACTTTGGCCCAGATCACGGCAACGTCGGCGATGGTGCCGGAGGTGATCCACATTTTTTCGCCGTTGAGGGCGTATTCTTTGCCGACTCTCTTGGCGCGGGTGCGCATGCCTCCGGGATTCGATCCGAAGTCGGGCTCGGTTAAGCCGAAGCAGCCTAGCTTTTCGCCTTTTTGCATGGCGGGGAGCCAGGTATTTTTCTGGTCGTCGGAGCCGAAGGCGTAGATGGGATACATGACCAGCGCGGATTGCACGCTGACGAAGGAGCGGACGCCGGAATCTCCGCGCTCTAGTTCTTGGGTGACGAGGCCGTATTCGACGTTGGACATGCCGGCGCAGCCGTAGCCTTGGAGCGAGGCGCCGAAGAATCCGAGGTCGGCCATGGGCTTGACTAGTTCACGGGGGAAGCGGCCGGCGCGGTTGCACTCCTCGATGATGGGGATGAGGTTGTCTTCGATGAAGTGGCGGGCGGTGTCGCGGACTAAGCGCTCGTCGTCGTTGAGCAACGTGTCGAAGCCGATGAAATCTACACCGCGGAATTTGATGGCTGGCATTACGGTCACCTTTCTGCATTGCTACGATCTTCCAGCGGACAAGAGTGTCCGCCCCACACGGACGGCGCGCAGGAAACTAATCACGGTAGCAGAGGGGCGGGTCGGTGGGCAATGCGGTGGCCCGACTGGGAAAGCGGCCTTAGGCGAGATCTCTAACCACGGGGGCACAGGGGCACACAAGGGAAGACCTTGGCGGTTCGCATCGGTCTAGTGGATGACAACTGGCGCGTTATTCGGTAACAATGACTTGTCCTGAGTCAAAATCAAAAGAGGTGCGGAGATTTATGAGCGACTCGCGAGTATTTCTGCGGCACACACTGGCTACGCTTGCGTATCGCGGAGCGAAGGCGATACGCGGTGCTGGGCCTGACTTTGCAGGCTATAGTTCGTCCGATACCGCGCGCACGCCGGCGAGGATTCTGGCGCACATTGGCGACTTGATGGAGTGGGGGCTTGCCATGGCTGACGGGCGCCGCGAATGGAAGGATTCCTTGCCTTTGGCGTGGGAAAAAGAATGCGAGCGTTTTTTTGCGGCCTTGAAAAAGTTCGATGACTATTTGGCTTCGGACAAGCCTTTAGAAGTATCAGCCGAAAAATTGTTTCAGGGGCCGATTGCGGATGCGCTTACGCACGTGGGGCAGATTGCGATGTTGCGGCGGATGGCCGGTGTGGCGATCAAGGGCGAGAATTATTTTGTGGCCGAGATTACGGTAGGGCGCGTGGGGGCGGATCAGGTGGCGCCGCGCAAGGAGTTCTGAAGATACGAACATCTTGGGTGCGAAAGGCAGGAGAAATGGCGGACAACAAAACCAAGTCCACCAGTGCAAGTGTGGCAGCATTTATCGATGCCATCGCGGACTCCACGAGGCGCGCAGATGCCAAAGCGCTGGTCAAGGTGATGCAAAGCGCGGCTGGAGAAAAGCCGCGAATGTGGGGGCCATCCATCATCGGCTTTGGCAGCTACCACTATCGGTACGAAAGTGGACGTGAGGGCGATATGCCACTCATTGGTTTTTCGCCACGTAAGGTCGCAACTGTTCTGTACAACATGACCGGGCCCGACGACTGTAAGGCGCTGCTCGCGAAGCTAGGCAAGCACACGACCGGCAAGGGTTGCCTCTACATCAAGAAGCTCGCTGATGTGGACCAACAGGTGTTGAAGGCGATGGCCGTCAAGTCCGTGGCCGCCATGCGAACGCGGTAGTCTAAAACGGCCTAGCTGGTATAGCCAGTCAATTTACTGCTTACTGCGTTACTGCGAAATGATGGCCTTGCTCTTGATCGGCGGATCGCCCGCTGCTACGGTCTGAAAGGTTCCGATGCCGCTGATCGCTTCACCAGCATGGAGCACGCGAAAGTAATATCGAGTATCGGGTGTCAGGCCATCGATTCGCACATGATGATTGCGCCCGTCATTGCTCTCCACCGCCTCTTTCGTTTGCGTCATCTTGGCAGGGTCGGTGCCGTAGCGCACCGTCATAGTCCCGGGTACGCGGGTTGACCATCCGATCGTGCAGTTCGAATCGGAAACATACTCCGCCACGGGCCCATTGTTAATCTGCTGATCCTGACTCTGTTGACCCTGAGTGGAGGCCGAATTCTGGCCAACTGTGCTGCCAGGTTTACTCTGCCCTGCCGCGAAACAAAGGGCAAAAACGCTAATGAACAGGACTGCTAGCGATAGCTTCATCTCAAGTTCCTCCAAGGAATGGCGAGTGCCGGTTGTGAGACGCCAAAAGACAGCTTCATAGGGATGCTCGAACAGGAGATAAGGTTGGAAAGACCCGAGGCTATGCTGGCGATATATCGGCGGCGCGGTGCAGTCCGCTCGAGCCGCAGAAAGCGCCACCCCCGTTCCTGGCGATCCAAACAACAGGAACGGGGGCTGACCGCGCTTTTTTGTGTGGAGGTCAGGTTTGCGCGAAGGTTAGGCGACTTCGAAGCGATCGTGGTTCATCACCTTGGTCCACGCCGCGACGAAATCTTTGGCAAACTTCTCCTTGGAGTCGGTGCACGCATAGACTTCCGCTAGGGCACGCAGTTGCGAGTGCGAGCCGAAGATCAGGTCTACGCGGGTGCCGGTCCACTTGACTTCGTTTGTTTTGCGATCGCGGCCTTCGTAGATGGCTCCGGAGCCGTTGGACTCCGCGGAGGGCTGCCATTGCGTGCTCATGTCGAGCAGGTTGACGAAGAAGTCGTTGCTTAGCGTCTCCGGCCGTTTGGTGAAGACGCCGTGCGTGGACTTCCCGGTATTTGCGCCGAGGACGCGCAGGCCGCCGACGAGAACGGTCATCTCAGGCGCGGTCAGCTTCAGTAGTTGCGCTTTGTCGACCAAGAGCTCCTCTGGCGACAGGCGCTGCTTGCCGTGGAGATAGTTGCGGAAGCCGTCGGCTTTTGGTTCGAGCGGCTCGAAGGATGCGACATCGGTTTGTTCTTGTGACGCGTCCATGCGCCCCGGCGTGAAGGGGATTTTCACGTCGAACCCGGCGTTCTTCGCGGCTTTCTCGATCGCCGCATCGCCGCCTAGAACGATCAGGTCGGCGAGCGAAACTTTCTTGCCGCCGGATTGGGAAGCGTTGAAGTCTTTCTGGATCGCTTCTAGTTTCTGTAGCACTTTGGATAGTTCAGCGGGCTGGTTGACTTCCCAGTCCTTTTGCGGCTCGAGGCGAATGCGCGCGCCGTTTGCTCCTCCGCGCTTATCAGAGCCGCGGAAGGTTGATGCCGATGCCCAGGCGGTCGAGACCAACTGAGAAACGGAGAGGCCGGAGGCGAGGATTTTCGCCTTCAGAGCGGTAGCGTCCTGCTCACTGATCACCGGATGATTGACAGCGGGGATCGGGTCTTGCCAGGGCAGCGTCTCCTTCGGAACGAGCGGGCCGAGATAACGCACGATGGGACCCATGTCGCGGTGCGTCAGCTTGAACCACGCGCGGGCAAAGGCGTTGGCGAATTGATCTGGATGCTCATAGAAGCGGCGCGAAATTTCTTCGTACGCGGGATCGAAGCGCAAGGAGAGATCCGTGGTCAGCATGGTCGGCGCGTGACGCTTGGAAGGATCGTGCGCGTCGGGCACTGTGCCTTTACCCGCGCCATTCCTTGGCGTCCACTGATGTGCGCCGGCAGGGCTCTTGGTGAGTTCCCAGTCGTAGCTGAACAAGTTGGTGAAGAAGTGGTTGCTCCACTTGGTGGGCGTCTGCGTCCAGATGACTTCCAGGCCGCTGCCGATGGTGTCGGCGCCGAAACCTTTACCAAATTTATTCTTCCATCCCAGGCCCTGATCCTGAATGTCGGCAGCTTCTGGTTCGGGGCCGACGTAGTCTGCGGGAATCGCAGCGCCGTGGGTCTTGCCGAAGGTGTGACCTCCGGCAATCAGTGCGACGGTTTCTTCGTCGTTCATGGCCATGCGGTGGAAGGTTTCGCGAATATCCCTGGCCGCTGCGACGGGATCCGGCTTTCCGTTCGGGCCTTCGGGGTTCACGTAGATCAGGCCCATCTGCACCGCGCCGAGCGGACTCTGAAGATCACGATCGCCGCTGTAGCGCTCGTCCGCCAGCCACGTGCCTTCGGGACCCCAGTTGAGCTCTTCGGGCTCCCAGACATCCGCGCGTCCGCCGCCGAAACCAAATGTCTTGAAGCCCATCGACTCAAGGGCGACGTTGCCGGCAAGAATCATCAGGTCGGCCCACGAGATTTTGCGGCCGTATTTCTGCTTGATCGGCCACAGCAGGCGGCGCGCCTTATCGAGGTTCACGTTGTCGGGCCAGCTGTTGAGCGGCGCGAAGCGTTGCTGGCCGGCTCCGGCGCCGCCGCGGCCATCGCCGATGCGGTAGGTGCCTGCACTGTGCCACGCCATGCGGATGAAGAGGCCTCCGTAGTGGCCGAAGTCGGCCGGCCACCAATCCTGCGAGTCGGTCATGAGGGCATGAAGGTCTTTGATCACGGCGTTGAGGTCGAGGCTCTTGAATTCCTTGGCGTAGTCGAACTCCTCGCCCATGGGGTCGGAGAGGTTGGAGTGCTGGTGGAGAAGCTGAACGTCCACTTGATTGGGCCACCAGTCGCGGTTGGTGGGAGCGGAAGCTCCGTGGTGGAAGGGGCACTTGGATTCGGGCGGCTGTTTTTTGCTCTGATTCTCGGGGGAAACAGTCCCCGAGGAAGAGGCAAGTGTGTTTTCCATATGCGTCGGATTTTCCATTTGTTTTTCCTTTGAATGAGTTCAAATACTATGGATGACTACGAACCGACGGCGGTTCGCACAAAATTAGCTGTCTATGCGCTTGCTTGCTTGATTGTCTAAAACGTATCCACACATCTCCATAGTTAACGGGAAGCGCGCCGCGGAGCGCACTTCGTGCAGAGTCCCCGGAAGATGAGTTCGCATTCGCGAAGAACCCGCTTACCGAGGGAGCCCGGGCCAGGTCGGGGCACGTCATACCATTTAATATCCTCAACATTGCCGCAGCGGTCGCAGATGAAGTGGTGATGCTGCATGCCTTTTGCATCGAAGCGCGCGGCGCGGCCCTCGATGGCCACTTCACGCACCAAGCCCGCCTTCACCAGGTCCCGCAGATTGTTGTAAGTCGTGGCCCTGGAAGAGCGGGGATCGACGCGATTGACGGCTTCGGAGATTTCCGCAGCCGTGGGATGCCGGTTGTGTTCCAGCAAGAACGCCATCACGGCGTAGCGCTGCGGAGTGCAACGCAATCCGCTGCCATCGAAGGCCCGTTTAATTGCCTCGGCGTTCATTGAGTTTTTAGACTATGTCTAATGTGAGATATTGTCAAGAGTTGGGATTTTGGTGATGGTTGCGATCTGAAGAATGGCGGAGTCTCAAATTCCGTGTTGTTAACTGGCGATTACATTCCAAGCGTTGCCGTTTGTGGCCTTGTTTGGTCCCGAGGCTGGGCCTGAGTAAAATAGCGAAGGGCGGCGGGTGAAGGTCGCTCAGGAGATTCGATGGCTTCGGGCGATACGGCGACTCAGGGCATGGACACGGTCCCGCAACTTCCTCATCACAAAGTTAAGGTCAAGAAACCGGGGCAGCGGGCCTGCAACGAGAAAAACGAGAAGGGAAAGTTTTGCGGCGGGCATCTGAAGCGCTGGTTCTATACGGCCGACGTGCTGGAGCAGGAGTGCGGGTGCGTGGAGAAAGCGTGGGGAGTGGATGCGGAAGTGTATCGTTGCGAATTTTGCCGGACGCTGTATCTGCCGAATCCTGAGGATGCACGTGGGATGAACGTGGCGGGCCCGGGGCAGTTGTCGGTGTTTGGATTTGCAGTGCCGGCGAAGGAAGGGAAGTGAAGGGCACAGGTACGAGTCAGGTCACGGGTGACAGGAAAGGCCGGAACGGGTCTTGCGACTCCCCTGTCACCTGCGGGGCTGTCACCTGACAACTGATACCTGTCACCTGGATTATTGTGAATACCTCTGAACTTATTTACGACTGGAATCTTCCGGCTGCGGAACAGTGGCGTCCGTCGAAAGCGGTGCGGCTGACGGATGAGACTTTGCGGGATGGGTTGCAATCGCCTTCGGTGCGCGATCCTTCGATTGAGCAGAAGCTTGAGATTCTGCACTTGATGGAGGCGCTAGGCATCAACACGCTTGACCTTGGGCTTCCGGGAGCGGGTGCGCGTGCGGTGGAGCAGGTGACGGCGCTGGCGCGGGAAATTGTTGCCAATAAGATGAAGATTACGGCGTACTGCGCCGCCCGTACGCACGAGAACGATATTCGGCCGATTGCTGAGATCGTGCAGAAGACGGGCTTGCCGATCGAGGTGGCGGCATTTATTGGATCGAGCCCGATCCGGCGATATGCCGAAGGGTGGGACGGCGAGTTTCTTCTTCAAACCACCGAGAAGGCCGTCAAATATGCGGTCTCGCTGGGGCTTGAAGTGATGTACGTCACGGAAGACACGACGCGGTGCGATCCGGAGACGGTGAAGCAGCTCTACTCAACGGCGATTACCTGTGGAGCGCGGGCGCTTGTGATTTGCGATACGGCGGGACACGCCACGCCGACGGGTGCGGGCTCGCTGGTTAAATTTGTGATCGACGAGGTGGTTAAGCCGAGCAGCGACAAAATTCGTGTCGAATGGCATGGACATTGCGATCGGGGATTGGCGATTGCCAACTCGATGGCGGCGCTGACGGCGGGGGCGGATTGCGTGCATGCAACGGCGCTAGGGATTGGGGAACGCGTCGGAAACACGCCGATGGATCAGATGCTGGTCAATCTCAAGCTGATGGGCATTGCGCCTTGGGATCAGCAGGATTTGACGAAACTCAAGCAATATTGTGAGGCCGTGTCGGTCGCGACTGGCGTGCCGATTCCGGCGAACTATCCGGTGGTGGGCGAGGATGCGTTTCGCACGGCGACGGGCGTTCATGCCGCGGCGGTGATTAAGGCTTATAAGAAGAAGGATATTGAGCTGGCGAACGCGGTGTATTCCGGCGTGCCTTCGCATTACTTTGGCCTCGAGCAGGTTATCGATATTGGGCCGATGAGCGGAAAATCGAATGTGCTTTTCTGGCTGGAACATCGCGGGCTGGCCGCGAACGACGAGGTTGTCGAGCGCATCTATAAGTGCGCCAAGGCGAGCGATCATACGCTTAGCGAAGCTGAGATTATGGAGTGCGTGCAGGGGCGCTGATTTGTTCTCTCCTGTTAATTTCCCAACCGCTTGACACTCGATTCGTCGTCCTGTAGTGTCCGCCTGCAAGACTCGTCTATTCAAGGAAATCATGGATTCTGATTCGAAGCCTGCCGCGACGCCGAAATCACGGCGTGTGCCGGAAGCTTCGCGCAAAAAGTCGGCCGCGGTTACGATTCGCGACGTTGCCGAGCGCAGCGGATTTTCTTCGGCCACGGTTTCGATCGTGCTGAATAATGCGCCGCTGGCGCGATACATTCCCGACACGACCAAAGGGCGAATCCAGCGGGCGGCGTCGCAACTTGGTTATCGTCCTAATTTATTTGCGCGCTCGCTGCGGGGACGGCGCAGCCATACGGTCGGCGTCATGGTTTTCGACATGACCGACCCTTATTGCACGCTGGTGTTGCGCGGCATCGAGAACACGCTCTATCAGTCGTCGTTTCTTCCGATTCTCACGGATGTACACAACGAGCGCAGCCGGTTTGAGCGCTATCTGGAAATGTTGCTGGATCGCCGCATTGAGGGGCTGGTGGTGCTCGCGAACTGGCTATTCGTTGACATCGATGTGCTCGCCGATCTGGAGAAGAACAATATTCCGACGGCGATTGTGGGACGCGAGTTGGGCAATGACAGCATTAGCTCGGTGATTGTCGACAATAATCTGGGAGCACGAGCGGCGTTCGAACATTTGTATTCGCTGGGACATCGCAAGATCGCATTTATCCGCGGGCCGCGCGCGCTTTCGGACACCGAGCCGCGGTGGCGCGGAGTGCGGGCGGCGGCGCGCGAGTGCAACCTGAAACTCGACTCGCGACTGGTGGTTGATTTGCCGGAGTCGGGCGATCCGTTCTCAAGTTTCGAGGTCGGATATAAATTGACGGAGGAGCTGTTGCACCGGCGACATCCTTTCACGGCGCTGATGGCCTTTGATGACATGACGGCGTTCGGCGCGATTCGGGCGCTAGCGAAAGCCGGGATTCGCGTTCCCGATCAATGTTCGGTCGTCGGATTTGACGACGTGGCACCGGCGGCCATTTATTCGCCGGCGCTGACGACTGTGCGCCAGCCTATGGAAGTTATGGGCACGGCTGCCGCCACGCTTGTGCTCGAAGCCATTCATGCCACGCTCGAAAAGAAGCCGACCCCGGCCATTCACCGCCGCATGGTGCCCGAGCTGATTGTCCGCGAATCGACGCGCAGCGTTAAGTAAGCCTCCCGCGGGATAGGCCCTGCTTTTCTCTTGACGGACGATGCCTCATCCAAGCACTATTGATACGTTTTAATAAGGGCATTTTGCCATTTTCTGCTATGAGGCGGAAAGTACGGGAAGAAATCTGGATGGCAACAAAGATCGAGCGTTGCATAAAAACGGGAGCGTATTCATGAACAGCAGAAATGCAATGGTCAAGACGGCACGGAATTTTCTTGCGGTTTGTATTGTCTTCCTGTGCGTTGGTTCTGTAGCGCTGGCCCAGGCCGGCAGGGGCAGCATCAGCGGCCTGGTCTCCGATGCTTCGGGGGCGATCGTCAAGGGCGCCAAAGTCACGGCACTCAACCAGGCGACCGGAGTCGCGCAGCAAACCGTTACCAGCGACGCGGGCTTGTACAGCTTTGTCTCGCTGAACCCTGGCCTCTATGCGGTCACGGCCAGCCAAAAGGGGTTTGAAAACGTTGCTCGGAACGATGTTTCGGTAAGCGTGGATCAAGTCACCACGGTTAATATCGCCCTGCCAGTTGGCAGCATGACCGAAACGGTTGAGGTGACAGGCACACCAGAACTAGTGGATACGAGCAACTCCACTGTAGGCCAGTTAATTGATTCAGCTACCATTGATCGCGTCCCGTTGCTCACGCGCAACGTTTATGATTTGGTCCAACTCAGCGCCGGCGTGACCCCGGCGAATGGAGCGCCTAACTCCTCAACTTCGCAGGCCATCATCAACATATCGAGCGGACGCCCGGGGATCGATGTGTCGTCGTACACCATCAACGGCGCGATTCAGGGATCGGTTTACTACATGCTCGACGGCAGCCCGCTTGGTGTTGCTGAAAACAATATTTCCGCCATCCTTCCGGCCATGGAGATTCCAGAGGATGGGGTGGAAGAGTTCCGGGTCGAAACCCAGGGCACTCCGGCCTCTTATCAGAGCGGCGCTGCGGGAGTCATCAGCCTGGTCAGCAAATCAGGCGGCAACCAATTTCATGGCGATGCCTTCGTGGTTCTGCGCCCGGATATTCTGGCGGCCAACGAATACTTTAACAAGCAAGGCCAGCTATTGGCGGGGACGCCTAATGAATCGCCGAGCTTTCATCGCTACCAGGAAGGTGGTGCCATCGGCGGTCCCATCAAGCGCGACAAGCTGTTTTTCTTTGGGGATTATGAGGCTACGCAAGAAAAACTCTTTGATAATTCTGCGCAGTTTACGGTTCCCACCACGGCGGAGCGGAACGGCGATTTTTCAAATGATGTCGCTACGATCTATAACCCGCTCGCTGCCGATGATAGTAGCGGAAATCGGGTTGAGTTTCCGACGCACAACGTACTTACCAGCTATCCCGGCCTCACCCTCAGCCCGACCGCGGTGGCTATGCTATCCCATTTCCCCAAGTGCAACTATCCCAATCCCTCGAGTTGCGATGCCGACACGGGAAACCATATAGGCAATTTTCAGCTTCCTGGCCTGGACCCCACAACCGCGCAGAGATTCGACGTTCGCCTGGACTACTATAGGAGCGAACGGCAGCGCCTCTTCTCCCGCTTCTCTTTTGCCCGGCTGTCGACCGCCGGGGTCAATGCTTTCGGCAACGATTGGGACCCGGACTATGCCCAGAACATCACCAATGCGCGCAACTTCATCATCGGGGACGACTACACCATAAATCCCACTACCGTCCTGCAGCTGCGCTACTCATTTACGCGGCACTATGAAAATCAGGGCGGCGATCCGCAGCAGAATGGCTTTGACATCACGACGCTAGGATTTCCGGCGTCGCTGGCTGCGGCGCAGGTGTTCAAAACCCTCCCCATCGCCTTCTTTACGGATGTAAACGCGCCCAATGGCACCTCTGACGGCGTCGGCGGCACGGCGAACTACAACACCTTTATTTATGCCAGCATGAACCACGACGCCAGCGCAACGCTCACGAAGGTGATGGGTAAGCACGAACTGAGCTTCGGCGGGGAGTATATGAAACGGTTCTTGAATGTGGGCCAGCCGCCCGCACCCTCGGGCTGGTACTACTTCGATATCTCGGCTACCGACCAGCAGACTACACCGGCGTCCGGAACGACCGTGGGAGGTAGCGATTTCGCTTCGTTCCTGCTGGGCATGGGGAGTATCCCGGGCAACGAATCGGTAAATTTCACGCAAGATCTTTTTTCCGCGGTCGCGAGTCCCTATTATGCGGCTTTCGGCCAGGACACCTACCACATTAGCCATAATCTCACTATTACTGCGGGGCTTCGCTGGGACATCTTCGGCGGCAAGACGGAGCGCCATAACCGGCTGGAGTATTTTGATCCGACCGCAGTGGGTTCATCACCTCCGGTGGGTAACTTTGGTGGGGGCAGTTTCACTGGTGGTGAAGTATTCGTCACTGGCGGCAACCGCTCTCCGTTTACCACCAATTGGACGAACTTCGCCCCGCGGTTGGGTTTTGCCTGGGAGGCGAGGAAGCACTTCGTAGTCCGCGGCGGCGCCGGCTTTTACTATGGACCGAGCGTGCACATGGTCAGCGGTTCGTTGCAGGACAGCGATGGATACTCCACAAGCAACAACTGGAATGGCACCTGTCTTAACTCTGACGGTAACACGGTATTCAACGGTACTGCCCAGTGCGGCGCCAATGTCGCGGGGAATGTCAGTAGTATCACGGGCGATTATTCGCTGAGCAATCCGTTTCCGGTGGATGTGGGAGCGGGTTTGCTTCCACCATCGCAATTGCAACCGAATGGATTGCTCACGAACCTTGGCTCGAATCTGAACACGGTGCTGCACTCGCAGCGTACGACGGTAACCTATAACTTCAACTTCGACCTGGAGTATGAACTTCCACACCAGATCGTTCTCAGCGCCGCCTATGTGGGCAGCCGGGGGCTGTTCCTTCCGTTTGGCAATCCTGTGGTCGATCTGAACCAGCTTACGCTGAGCCAGATCAATCAGCTCGGGAATACCCCTGCGTGTATAAACGGTCTTCCCGCGTGTCCGACACAGTTCATCGCGGCGGAGCCCTACCCGCAATTCAACAGCGGCTCCATCAGCATAACTGGCCAAACCAACGGCGTCGAAGTGAATGGCTATCCCGGCGGAGATTCCGAGTACAGCTCTCTGCAGGCGAAGGTGCAGAAGCGCTTGACCAATCACTTCACCACGCTCGCCTCATTTACCTGGGGCAAACTGATTACGGACGACGGCAATCCTCCCCTGAGTTTTGTCGGTTTTCATCTTGGGTCGGTTCAGGACTGGCGGAATTTAAGTTACGAGCATTCGGTCAGCCCGCAGGACGTGAAGTATCAATTCACCTGGCAGGCGTCATACGACCTCCCCGTGGGCAAGGGCAGAGCGCTGAATCTGAACGGAGTATCGAATGCCATTCTCGGCAACTGGACCGTCGACGGGATCTTCTACCTCAGCTCCGGTATTCCCATTGCTTCGCCGTACGTAGGGGATAATCAATACCTCAATCAGCGGGCCGATCTGACTTGCGACCCCAGCAAGGGCGCGCCGCGTACGGCAGCGGTTTGGTTCTTACCCAACTGCTTCGCCGTGCCGGGAACCGAAAACGGCGGCGGGGGCAACCAGTTTATTCCGGGAAGTGCGCCGGCGTATCTTGATCATCTGCGCACAATGGGAGCCAACAATCTGGATCTTACGTTCTCCAAGACTTTCAAATTAGGCGAAAAGCGGGATATTCGCTTTGATATTTCGTCTTATAACGTCGCGAATCGGCCACAGTTTTCGGCGCCGAATGTGCCCACCGCAAGTAGCGGGTGGACGACTGGCCCGACTGGAGACGAGTTCGGGCAGATCACGACGACTTCTAACACACCGCGGCAATTTCAGTTTGGATCGAGATTTACATTCTGATGCATTGGCTACGAGCTAAGCGGGTTTGAACAGCTCGCTTACTTCTTTTTCATCCATTGAATCTCAATTACGAGAGCGCGGTCTTAGTCTGCTACCACAGCCTCTTTCCGTGCACTGGTTAAGATTGCCAGCCCCTTATCCAGATCGGCGACCAGGTCATCTACGTGTTCGAGGCCGACGGAGATGCGGATCATCTGATCGGTCACGCCCATTTTCTGGCGGAGTTCGGGCGCGATCATGGCGTGCGAGGTGATGACGGGGATGGTGACGAGCGAATCGACTCCGCCGAGGCTGGGGGCGAGGGTAAAAAGATTGAGAGACTCAGCGACGCGGCAGGCATCGGCTCCGGTGCCTTCGACACCACCGAATAAATCGTGGATCGCAGATCCGACCCGCGGAAGAGCCTGCGCCCCGTCAACATCTCATACAGCACCACACCCA
>Ga0209624_10000844_pt1 | contig 25876 bp, 21 predicted proteins | sample JacPinW_OM2H0_O1_FD_188565 | JGI IMG/M metagenome (GOLD analysis project Ga0209624, IMG submission 188565) | Forest soil microbial communities from Algoma, Ontario, Canada - Jack Pine, Ontario site 1_JW_OM2H0_O1 (SPAdes) (version 2) | ecosystem: Environmental > Terrestrial > Soil > Boreal...
ACAGAAGATGGATCCGGAGCGGTTGTTTTCTTTTACCTGGCATCCCTATTCGATCGATCCCAAGATCGATTACTCGAAAGAGACGCCCACGTTGGTCGAATTCAGGCTCAAGAAGATTGAGGGCGGCACGCTCCTGGTCGTCACCGAGTCGGGCTTCGACAAAATCCCGAGCGAGCGTCGACTCGAGGCGTTCCGCCGGAACTCCCAGGGTTGGGCCGGGCAGATGAAGAATATCGAGACCTACGTCGCTCAACGATCGTAGCGCGTCGGCCGAACCGCGCGCTCGTGCAACAGATCCTGTACCGCCTGGAAAAATCCTCGAGGTGTCCTGCCCTCGCGGGTACTTGCGCTCATCCGGAACTGATAGATCTTGGCCGCTCTGGAATCGCCCCCGAATGTTCACCTGGCGCGGTGTACCTCAGGAAAGCCGCGTAAACGCGAGCGATTCCGTGGTCAGGGGCTGCCCGGTCGATGCGGGCACCACAACCGAGCGTCTCCGGTCTCGCAGCTGCAGGAACGGGAGCTCAATGAAAGAGAAACTCACAAACGCAAGAGCGAGTGAAACGGTGCCCCATAGAATAAATGCCAGGAGATAAGAGCGAAAACCTTCGCCAAACAACTCGGTGTGGTAGGGCATCACATGCTCAAGCAGGCCGGCGTGGATCAGGTACACGCCAAACGATAATCGAGAAATGATGTAGAAGATCCTGGACGGAAGTATGAAATGCAGCCGCGTCCTGAGAAGCAGGAACGTGAGGGCTCCGTAGGACAGCGCCACGACAGAATACAGAAATGTCAGCGGGGCGACGTACCAAAGACTGAAACCGCCAAGAACAACCCCGACGAGCGCGACGTCCAGCCAACGCCTGTCTTTGAGCAGTTCTGGCTTCCAATTCATAATCCAGGAGATCACCAAGCCGATGGCAAGTCCGTCGGAGTGGGTGAAAAACGAATAGTTGACGGCGTGGTGCCTTGCGTCCGGAGTCGTGCAGCCGAGCAGCGCAAAGTAGCGGATCAAAGGCAGAGCAAGGAACCAAATACAGGTCAAGCGAACCAGCGATCGCGGGCGGATGAACTTCGCCCCCACCATCAGGACGATTGGAATCACCAGGTAAAACTGTTCCTCCAAGGCGAGCGACCAGCCCCCGCCGATCTGGTGGTGCGAGGTGAAATAGTTATCCAGGAATGTTGCGTCCAGCCAAAGGTAGAGGCCAGGCCGTTTGATCCCCAGGAATATTCTCTCAGCCAGCAGAAAGACGACCAGGGAATAGTACAAGGGCCAAACTCGGAACCCTCTTCGCAAAATGAATCGCCCTACTCGAACGGTTTCGGTCGCCTTTAACTCCCTCCACAACTGCCCGCCAAGCAGGAGCCCGCTGAGGATGAAAAAAAGGTCGACGCCGGTCCATCCAAACCGGACAACGGGCGACTTCAGGGTACGAAGGGCGTGCGGAAAGTTCCCTTGCATGTGGTAAACGAAGACGAGCGAAATCGCGAGACTGCGCAGGACGTCCAAGCAGGGAAGGTTCCCGGCGGGGGGAGGGTCTCGGAGTTCCTTGAGACCGGCGGAAAGCCGTGCCAGCGGCCTTGTATATAAGTTATACAATCCCACCTCATGCAAAAACGAAGCGAATTAAGGATGACGGTAGGTAACTTACGAGGGAATGGTACGGAAGGTACAATCGAGGGTTCTACACACCGGGTAGTACCGCACTTGCCAACATCTCACCGCCCGGCATCAATCATGGGCTGCTTTCGTTTGTGGAATGAAACCGGGCACGCCGGTTTTCACCACCTCATTCAGCCTCTGTCTGGTCTCGATGCGATTGATTTCGCCAAACGCGTCTTGGGGAAGAGCAGAGATGTCGAAATTCTCTCTCGCGCGGGCCGCACTCCTGGGCGTGGTAAGCAGGGCCGTGCCGCGCTGCACTGCCCAAGCCAACAGCACCTGTGCCGGCGTCTTTCCGACTCGCGCGGCGATCGCCGTAATGACTGGATCTTCAAGCGGCCCCGGCCTCGTCCCGTGACCCAATGGTGCAAAAGCCAGCAGCACAATGCCTTTCTCCTTGCAGAATTCCAGTAGCTCGGTCTCCGGTAGATACGGATGCGATTCTACCTGGACCGCGGCTGGCTTGGTTCTGGCTGCCTCATCGATGCGCTTCAGTTCGTCTAAACCGATGTCTGAAAGCCCGATGGCCCGGCACTTGCCGTGATCTAGGAGAGTTTCCATCGCCTTCCAGGTGTCAAGCAAAGTCACGCCGCGGTCGTAAATGACGTTGGCGTTTTGATCCCGCGGATCCTGCTCGTCCCCGGGTTGAAATGCAAAAGGAGTGTGAATGAGATAGAGATCCAGATACTGGAGGCCGAGTCTGTCCAGACTCGCCTCGAAGGCTGGTTCGACACGCTCGGGCCGGTGATTGGAGTTCCACAGCTTCGTGGTGACAAAAATGTCTTCGCGCGCGAGCCCTCCCGCAGCAAGTCCTGCCGCAAGCGCCCTCCCTACCTCGCGCTCGTTCCTGTATCGTTCTGCGCAATCGAAGTGTCGAAATCCGGCTTCGAGCGCGTCTCTGGTCGCCGTTATCGTCACGGCTGCGTCGGGAATCAAGGTGCCAAAGCCGAGTGCAGGCATCCGGCCGCCTCCATGGTTAAGGGGAATTTTTGTCGTTCGCAGATCAACAGGCTCAACCATGGTTGTTACACCTCCAAATCCGTCGGACTCTGCCGTAATTGCGGGTCAGACCGCTGCTAAAGTCAGGCAGTTTACAACCAAATCAGTGGCCAAGGTCTGGTTAGTTCTTCTCGTTCCTTGGCCCAGAATCGATGACGACGGCTCGACGTGAGTTCTTGAGCACTTGTTAACACCCTGTGACTTCACATCCTTCCGCTCCCTGCAGGTAGGAATCACTAGTCGTGATCCCGTGAAACGGTTATATATTGTCACCCGCTCGGCGCGGGTCTGGAGTGACGTGGAGGCAAGAAAATCACACAACTCAGGAGGCAGCTATGAGCACCAACGCAGTCCGTGGTATCGACACCAAGGTCGTACCAGTCGACATGAAGTTTGAGATTGTCGTCATTCCCGTCTCCGATGTTGAACGCGCCAAGGGGTTCTACGCCAAGCTCGGGTGGCGGCTCGACGCCGACTACGACAACGGTAAAGACTTCCGCATAATCCAGTTCACGCCGCCCGGCTCCGGGTGCTCGATCATTTTCGGCAAGAACCTCACTCCGGCTACACCCGGGTCCGCCCAGGGCCTCTATCTGATCGTCTCTGACATTGAGGCCGCCCGCAAAGACTTGCTCGATCACGGCGTCCAGATCAGCGAGGTATTCCACAACGACGGCGTGTACGCGGGCACGGACGAACCCTTCCTGTTTGGACGAGTCCGCGTCGGCGGTCCGGATCCCGAGCATCGCAGTTATCGCTCGTTTGCTTCCTTCCGCGATCCCGACGGCAACGGGTGGCTGTTCCAGGAAATCACCACGAGGCTCGCAGGCCGCATCGACTCCGCGGCTACAACCTTCGCCTCGGCAAGCGATCTGGCGAGCGCCATGCGGCGCGCCTCGGCCGCCCACGGCGAGCACGAGAAGAAGATCGGTGCGGCCGATCCGAACTGGCCCGACTGGTATGCCAAGTACATGGTGGCGGAGCAGGCCGGGACAGAATTGCCGACGTAACCGACATCGGCGGCCAGCAGCTCGTCCAGGAGTGAGGACCCGGACCTCACCCCGGTCGTCTAAGGTCCCTGTCAGGCGGATCGCCGGAAACACACGCCCGATTCGTGTTCGCGTGCCCAGTTGTTACTGGTAGACGGGAGTTGCGCAGATTTGTGCTAGTGCGTCCGACACCGTCTGGCTCAAACGACCTCGGAGGAGAAAGGCTCAGATCCATTCCGTTCCCGGCTTTAGCGGTCTCCTATGCCAATTGAGACCGGAAGGCCGGCAGAAGTTCTCGCTCGAGACCAGGCGCACATTCTGTTGACCATGGAGGGACCTGGAATGACAATTGGCCCTATTGATGAGTCACAACGCAAAGCAGCAAAAGTCGCGGGAATTGCTTATCTCCTCACGCTCGTAACAGTCGTCTACGCAAACTTTGGTATCCACGATCGTCTGATTGTCGCAAGCAATGGGGAAACCGCCCGGAACATCGTCGAGCACGAGCGACTGTTTCGTGTCGGCATTGCGGGCGATCTCATCTATTGCGCAGGCGTCATCGTGCTTCTTACCGCGCTTTACGTAGTTCTCGAGCCAGTCAGTCGTGGTCTTGCCTTGCTTGCGGCATTCTGTAGGCTCGTTTTTGTCTTGATGTGGCTTGCCATGGCGCTCAATCTCTTTAACGCCCTGCGGCTCCTCACCGGCTCTGATTACTCGCGGGCATTTGATGCGGCGTCACTGCAGGCCTTGGCGAGTCTCTACCTCGGCTCTCGTTTTGACTACTATTACGTTGGATTACTGTTTGGTGCACTGGCGTCCACGGTTTGCGGCTGCCTTTGGTTCAAGTCCCGCTATATTCCTCGAGCGCTGGCTGGCTTCGGCGTAATCTCCTCGGCGTTTTGCGTGGCGTGTACGTTAGCTTTCTACATTTTCCCGAACTTCAACAAGCTCGTGAACCTCTGGTGGTTTGATTCGCCGATGACTGTTTTCGATATCGTGCTGAGTTTTTGGCTTCTGTTCAAGGGATTAAACCTTTCTGGGCAGCCAAGGCCAGTGTGATTTCATAGCAACGTCGGCTTCTTGAACCCCAGTAGACTTTGGGAGAGTCGGAGCAGGGACCGGAGTTGCCCACGCCCCCTCCGCGGACCCCGACGAGCGGACACCCCGCCCCTGGTTGTTATCCTTGACGCCAATGCCCAGGCCCCAATCGACGTCGCTAAACGACGGCCTGCTATACTCGGCGCTAGAGGCGTCGTGGTGAGAATTAACCGCGCTGTTTTCGGGATAGGGCTGTGCATTTACCTCACAAGTTTTTTCCTCATTGCCGCTTCCGGCCCAGGCCCGGCACCCGATCCCGGCTCACGCGGTTATTCCTGGGCATGGTGGGCTCTCGTTATACCTTGGCAGGAGATCGGTCTTTGGAGTCAGACTCCCTGGCTCCTGCCTGCCGTAGCGGTCGTTGGGTTGATCAACCCGGTATTCCTCATCGGAGTTGTCGTCTTAGTGATGCATTACCGGCGATGCTTCGCGGTGTTGAGGATAATCCTTCTGGCGATGTTTCCCCTTTGCTGGGTTCCGTTTTTGTTCGGGATTCATCCTCGCCAGGGATACGCCCTGTGGATAATCGGGATGGTCGTTACTCTGTTTTCTAACCGACGCGAGCAGACCTCAGCTTCTTCCGTCCTATTCAAACCGACAGTGACAAACTGACGTTTTCTCCACGAGCTTACGCGAGTGAACGAGCCCGAAATGTGAACCGCCGTCTTCATGTAGCTCGTCGCCGCAGCGTCCTGTGCCTACCCCTCATCGACGCGCCAACCGGACTTCTTAAGCCGTCTCGGCGCGTGTGAATCCTTGGACACAGCGTTAGCCCGTGGACACTCTGGTCTATTCACGATTTGGATACTATGTGCTGCAGATCTTAGTGAAAACAAATGGAAGTCGGCTTGCAACGGCACCTTCGACCAGGCAAGCCGCATCGCATCGGCACTCGCTTGACGAGGAAGCATGGGGCGTTCTGGATCTCAAATCCGAGAACGGCGAGCTGATTCCGGTTGTCACGATGGATCTGGAGACCGCGGTCGCATCGGCAGTCGCAGCCGAAACGCTTCCGGGCACTGCGACCGAAGCCTTGAAAGCCCAAGCGGTGGTCAGCCGTTCCTATTTCATCGCAGGCGCGGGTCGGCATCTGGATTTCGACTTCTGCGATCTCACCCACTGTCAATTGATTCGCGAGCCGCCTGCCGCCGAAAGTCCCGCGGCCCAAGCCGCTCGCGCAACCCGCAATCTCGTGCTGACCTACCAGGACAAACCCTTCGCCGCTATGTTCACACCGAGCTGTGGAGGGCATACGCGTACACCCCAGCAGGTCGGTCTGCCCCAGAACGGTTATCCGTACTTTGCGGTGCTCTGCGACTATTGCCACCAGTACCCGATCCTCTGGACCCGCAAGGTGTCCCGCGAAGACGCCGCGCTGCTGGTGCTTCGCGGAGAAAACGGCCGCCTCGACGTGGGGCGAAGGCTCGGATGGGATGCCGTCCCCAGCAATAACTTCACTGCCGAGGAAGTGGACGAAGGAGTCCTTCCTCAGGGTGTTGGCCATGGTCACTGACTCGGTTTATGCGAACGCGGCGCCCGGGCAATGGCCGAACGCGGATCGGAATTCCGGGCGATACTCAACCATTACTTCCCAAACAGCTACTTGCAAGAACTTGCCTCCGCTAAGTGACCGGTATCGTGCAACTTACACGTCAGGAGGGTACCGCGAGCGAAACGAGGGCGCGTGTTGTCATCCAACGCAAGTCGCCCGGACCTGCAGGCCCATCGGCAAGATCGCTGCCCAGGCCACAAAACTTGCAATTTGATATGTGTTCATCTAGATTCAGCTTTCTCTATTCTAATGTATGGCCAAGAAAACAAAGCAGCGTATGCGCGAACTCGTTCCCCTGCAAAAGGCGCCGACTGGCATCGCGGGCCTGGACGAGATCACCGGAGGCGGCTTGCCACAAGGCCGCACCACCATCGTTTGTGGAGGCCCGGGGTGCGGCAAGACCATGCTCGGAATCGAGTTCCTGGTTCGCGGGGCTCTTGAGTTTAACGAGCCCGGTGTGCTCATGGCCTTCGAAGAGACTCCCCAGGACATCGCCAGCAACGTAGCGTCGCTTGGCTTCGACATCGAAAAACTCGCAGCCGAGAAAAAGCTGTTCCTCGATTACATCTCGGTCGAACCGAGCGAGGTGGCAGAAACCGGAGACTACGATCTGGAAGGCCTGTTTATTCGTCTCCAGAATGCTGTGGAGACGATCGGCGCCAAACGCGTGATGTTCGACACGGTCGAAGCGCTATTCACGGGTTTCGCAAATCCGGGAATCTTGCGCGCGGAATTTCGACGGCTGTTCCGTTGGCTCAAGGATCGTGGACTCACCACCGTCCTCACGGCGGAGCGGGGTGAGGGCACGCTGACGCGGCAGGGACTGGAGGAATACGTATCGGACTGCGTGATCCTGCTCGACCATCGTATCAAGGACCAGATTTCGGCCCGGCGCCTGCGGGTCGTAAAGTACCGCGGCACGAAACATGGCGCGGACGAATATCCATTTCTGATCGACCAGCGCGGAATGTCGGTGCTGCCGATCACGGCGCTGCAGTTGAAGCACGAAGTTTCAAACGAGCGGATCTCATCCGGCGTGGCGGACCTGGACGAAATGCTGGAAGGGAAGGGGTATTACCGCGGTTCGACAATCCTGCTGAGCGGAACGGCCGGCAGCGGCAAGACCACGCTTGCCGCGTCGTTGGTGGATGCAACCTGCCGAAGGGGCGAGCGCTGCCTGTACATCGATTTTGAGGAATCGCCCCAGCAAGTCGCCCGCAACATGAAATCTGTCGGCATCGACCTCGGGCAGTGGTCCGACAAAGGGCTCTTGTTCCACGAAGCGTGGCGTCCAACGCAATTTGGGATCGAAATGCATTTACTTCGTATCTACAAGTTAATTGAAGAGGTGAAACCCCAGGTCGTAGTGCTGGACCCGATAACGAATTTGATCAGCAGCAGCAGCGAGAAGGAAGTTTACTCGATGCTGTTGCGTCTGATCGACTCGATGAAAAGCACCGGAATCACCGCCGCTTTCGTCAGCCTCACCGGCGGCAGCGATTCGCTTGAGGGCACCAACATCGGCATTTCCTCGCTCACCGACACCTGGATTCTGCTCAGAGACGTCGAGTTGAATGGCGAGCGCAACCGCTGCCTGTATGTCTTGAAGTCGCGCGGAATGGCGCACTCCAATCAACTTCGAGAGTTTGTGCTGACCGGTGACGGGATTCAATTGGTACCGGCATACATCGGCTCTGGAGGCGTGCTGACAGGTTCTTCGCGGGTGGCCCAGGAAGCGAAAGAAAAAGCCGACGCCCTGTTGCGCCAGCAAGAAGCGCAAGCGAATCGGTTGCGGATCGATCGCAGGCGCCTGGCGCTTCAGGCGCAGCTGGAATCGTTGAAGGTCGAACTGGCCGACGTCGAACGAGAAGCCGCAGAAACGGGTCTGGAAGAGCACCAGCGCGAGGCAGAACTGAAACTCGACCGAGAAAGAATGGCTGAGAGTCGGGGCTCGAAGTAAATGAGCCAGTTTCGCAAGAAACGAGGTCCCAGAACAATGCCTTCGAAATCCAAAGCCAAGAAATCCCCGAAGTCAACGATCGACCTGCGGCTTTACGTGGCCGGGCAGACCCCAAAGTCACTCGCGGCGATTTCAAACCTGAAGAAAATATGCGACGACCATTCCGATGCTGCTTATCATATTGAGGTGATTGACCTCGTCAAGAACCCTGCCTTGGCAAGAGACCATCAGATCGTGGCAATCCCCACGCTTGTTCGCAGCCTGCCGGTACCAATCCGCAAGATCATCGGGGACCTGTCTGACACCGACCGGGTCCTGGTGGGCCTGCAAATCGTCGGACCTGGAGCTTGCTGAGCTGCGGCTGCTGCTTACAGTGAATCCTAACAAACTCAGCCGTCATACAGGATACTCCCTATATCGCAACGCTCGGCAAACGAAGAAAATCACACCCTGACCAAACAGGCCAATTCGAGGAAAACCCGGCGAGTACCTAAGAAAGTCGCCCGCTCGACGGCTCAGGCCGTGCCGCAGGCGGAGGAATCTCAGGAAATCGTTCTGGCCATTCGCCGTGGCAAGATCGACGCCCTGGTGATTGAGGGCGCCAACGGCGAACAGGTCCTGACCTTGCAGGAGTCCGACCACGCCTACCGGGTGCTGGTCGAGACGATCAACGACGGAGTCGCAACACTGGATCCCTCCGGCCGGATTCTTTACGCCAATAGCCGTTTTGGCGCGATCCTAAGGCTTCCCTCGGCGAATTTCATCGGCACTCCTCTGCAGGGCCATATTTCGTTGTCCGATCGAGGGGCGCTGGAGAAATTAATCGCGCAAGGAGCCAGGGAGAGCGCGCAGGGTGAGCTGACCCTGAACGTTGCCGAAGGACGCTCACGGATCGTACGGCTGGCTCTGGCCCCGATCAACGACTCCGAGCACGGGAATCTGTGCGTGGTCGCAACCGAACTCACCGAGCTGGTCGAAGCGAACGAAGCGCTGCGGTCCAATGAAGAATCGCTTCAGCTGCTCTCCGCCCGCCTGCTGAAACTTCAAGATGAAGAGCGGCGCCATATCGCCCGCGACTTGCACGACATCACCGGCCAAAAGCTTGCTGTTCAGTCGATCACCTTGTCGCAATTGACGGCCCGCCAAAAGTTAAACGCACAGTCCCAGGCTCTGGTTGCCGAGTGTGTGAAGTTGAACCAGCAAATCGGAGAAGACGTTCGCACTTTATCCTATCTCTTGCATCCGCCTTTACTGGATGAGCTGGGTCTTTCCTCGGCCGTGAAATGGTACGCCGAAGGTTTTGAAAAAAGGACCGGCATTCGCGTCGCCGTGGACATTGCTTCCGATTTCCTGCGGCTACCACCCGATGTGGAAGTGACGCTGTTCCGGATCATCCAGGAAAGCCTCAACAATGTTCACCGGTATTCCGGCAGCCACACAGCATCCGTTCAGGTCAGGGCGACACCGGAAAAAACGATCGAAGTTAAGGTAAAGGACTTCGGCAAGGGCATAAGCCCGGGCGTGCTCAACTCCTCGACGGGTGTCGTAGCTCCCATCGGAGTCGGCATCCAGGGCATGAAGGAACGAATCCGCCAGTTGTCGGGGAAACTCGAGATCACTTCTCGCGTCAACCGCGGGACCGTGGTCACGGCGACCATACCCCTAAGGGCAGCCGGGACCGCCGCGGCCGTCGAGACTGCGTTCCCGACGGCCGATTCCGTAGCTGAGCCTCGTCCCAGAACCCGAGGCTCGCGCAGGAAAATCCTGATCGCGGATGATCACGAAATGCTGCGTCGAGGCATCCGTGCCATGCTTGAAACCGAGACCGAGTGGGAAATTTGCGGTGAGGCGATCAACGGGCAGGACGCCGTGGACAAGGCCCGCAGCCTGCGTCCGGATCTGGTGATTCTTGACATCAATATGCCGATACTGAACGGTCTTGCGGCCGTGCGCCAAATCTTGCGTAACTCGCCGGAGACCAAAGTTCTGGTGTTCACCATCCACGATTCCGACCAAACAGCCACAGAAGTAAAGGAAGCCGGCGCACACGGATACTTATCAAAAAAGAATGCCGGCGCCGACCTGTTGAGCGCAGCGAAGGATCTTCTGAAAGACGCAATCTCCTACTCTGCGGCTACCGGACCTGCGAATTAACCTTTCCTTGCAAACGCCCAGATCCTGCCCATCACTGGGCTTCTGAAGCCCAAGCCTCCGACTCATTGTGTCGAAGTTCAGGTCAGAGTACGATTCGCAGCTGGTGATCAAGCCCCCTAACAGGAAGATCGCTTTGCTTTGGTTTTGAGACTTCGGCATGAGTTCGGATTCATCCAAAGGCGGGATTTCAAAAGCGTCGCCGCGCCTGAAAGCCAGAGTTACAGGCGCAGTCTATTTACTCTACTTTCTGACCGCAATATCTGCGGTATTGCTTATCGGCCGCGGGCAATCGACCTACGGCCTCGTCGCCAACCTCATCTCGATCGCGTTCTATGGAACTCTGACGGTTCTTTTCTATTACCTGTTCAGGCCCGTGAACTCGATCCTCTCCCTGCTCGCAGCGGTCCTCGGCCTGGCAGGATGCCTGATTACAGTTCTCAACCTGTTTCATCTCGCCGCGCAGGTCAGCCCGTTGGTATTTTTCGGACCTTATTGCCTCCTGTTGGGCTACCTCATTCTCCGGTCCACGTTCCTGCCCCGGATTCTAGGTGCGCTGATGGTGCTTGCTGGCTTGGGTTGGCTGACCTTTCTGATTCTGCCGCCCTCAAGCCATGCTTCTGGTTACATCGAGACTCTGGGCATCGTCGCTGAAGGATTGCTGATGCTGTGGCTCCTGGTCCTCGGCGTGAACCCCGAGCGTTGGAGCGAGCAAGCCGCCGAATCCGGGCAAACGCGAACGAACTTACCCTGATTGCGTCGCCGGTCGGACTCTTGGGTTGGAAGCAGGCAGGCATACCTGCAGATGTGCGTTCGGGTCATCGCTGTACAAAACGTTCCGGAGACCTGGTTTACACCTTCTGGTTCGACTAATCCTGCTAAGCGGGCCGTCACGAAGTTTCTAAGACAGAGCCTGAGCGCGTTCGACCGGCAGACTTGCGGCTTCCCATCCTGCGACGCCGCCGGCAATTTCCCCTACCGAATCAAATCCACTGCGTCGCAGCAGGCTTGCGGCGATGGACGACCGGTAGCCGCCCGCGCAATAAACCAGCAGAGGACGGTCTCTCGGGATCTTCTCCATGTTCTTCGCCAGATGATTCAGCGGGATACTCAGGCTTCCCGCGATGTACTTCTGATCGCGCTCGCGGGGCGCGCGAACGTCAATTGCGAGCGGCGGCTCGCTCGACGTCAGAAGTTCGGCGGCGAACGGCGCGCTGAGGCGCTCTGTGAAGGTGACCAGTTCCGGCCGCGATTCCAGACTGTGCAATCCATCCTGTAAGTATCCGACGATGTGATCAAAGCCAATTCGCCCCAGCCGGGTGGCCGACTCGGCCTCGCGGCCTGGATCTGCGATGATTACGATCGGATGATCCCGATCCAGCACCGTTCCGGCCCAGGTTGCGTACTGGCCGCCGAGGCCTATGTTTATGCTGCCTGCCAGATGCGCCGCCGCAAATTCGGCGGGCTCGCGGGTATCGAGAATCTGCGCATCAACGGCTTGCAATGCAAGCACGCCTTCAAGCGGAATCGGGTTCACACGGGCGAGTGTTTCATCAAGCGTGGGACGCTCTTGGCTGTTCAGCACGGCATCATAGGTGAAGTAGGCGGGAGCTTCCGGTTGGTCGGCAGTGACCACCTGGATGAACGCTTCTTTGCTCATGGGCTGGAGCGCGTAGTTCGAGCGGCGCTGCTCACCCAGTGTGGACACCGTTTCCTTGCTGAGCGCCTTGCCACACAGAGATCCTGCACCGTGAGCGGGATACACCAGGCTTTGGTCCGGCAACGCCAACAGCTTCGTGTGCAGCGAGTCAAAAAGCATGCTGCCAAGCTCGGTCGCTGACCACCCCAGCGCCGCCCGCAGATCCGGACGCCCCACGTCGCCGATGAATAAGGTATCTCCCGTGAGCACGGCCTGCGGTTGGGCGTCGCTTGCGTTCAGGTCATAAACGACGATCGAGATTGACTCCGGAGTGTGGCCCGGCGTTTCCAGCATTTTCAACCGAACTCGCCCGAATTCAACGATGTCGCTATCGTGAACGGGAGTAAATGCATAGCCTGCTTTGGCGGCCGCTCCCAAATAGATTGCCGCGCCCACGCGATCGCGCAATTCCAGATGCCCGGCGACAAAATCGGCGTGGAGATGCGTCAGGAATACGTACTTGATCGCAAGCGCGCGCTCAGCAGCAAACGCGATGTATTGGTCCGTGTCGCGCTGAGGGTCAATAACGGCAGCCGCGCCCGTCGCCTCGTCGCCAACGACGTAGGAGGCGTGCGCCAGGCACTGTAGATAGAACTGCTTCAGGATCACCGCGCCCGACCTCGTCTGCGTGAGCTAACTGGGCTGGGGAACAATTCGCAGATAAGGCCGCGGGGCCTTCCAGCCACCGGGATACTTCTGCTTGGCTTCCTCCTCCGATACCGCCGGAAGGATGATCACATCGTCGCCCTGTTTCCAATTCACGGGGGTGGCCACCTTGTGCTTGGCTGTTAGTTGCATTGAGTCGACGACTCGCAGAACTTCATCGAAGTTGCGGCCGGTGCTCATCGGATAACTGAGCATTAGCTTGATCTTCTTGTCCGGACCCACCACGAACACGGTCCGCACGGTGGCATTCGTTGCGGCGGTGCGGCCTTCGCAGCTATCGCCGGCATCTGCCGGCAGCATGTCATAGAGCTTCGCCACCTTGAGTTCCGGGTCCCCGATCATCGGGAAGTTCACCTTGTGTCCCTGCGTCTCTTCGATGTCCGCAGCCCATTTGCTGTGACTGCTCACCGGGTCCACACTCAGCCCGATGATCTTGCAATTGCGTTTCTCGAATTCCGGCTGAAGCCCAGCCATGTAACCGAGTTCGGTCGTGCACACGGGAGTGAAGTCCTTGGGATGCGAAAACAGGATGGCCCAGCCAGTGCCCATCCATTCGTGGAAGCTGATGGCCCCTTGCGACGTTTCCGCCGTGAAGTTGGGGGCTTCGTCGTTAATGCGCAGCATGAAATGGCCTCCTTGGGGCGCGGGGTAGTATACACAGAAGGTTTGATCGCAGCAATTTGACGGGAGCCAGAACCTGCCTATCCTTCTTGCTAAAAGGGGAATGTCAAGAGAGAGACTTTACCGGCGGGTTGGTTCCGAACCTTTTTATCTCCGCTTTCAGCCTAATCGTTTGGCCATGCACTTTTGATCGGCGAGTTGGTCGCGGTATCTACGTTACCGGTAATCCGACTAACGAGGACCTAGGGCCAAGCGCACAGGCTATTTGGGTGAACCGACATCTAGCTGTCTGGCGACGCCGACGGACGATGGTGGTGGAAGCGGCAGTCGTTTCAGCTCGGATGTTGCGGCTGAATATTCAACGAAGGTTGGGCGACAGGTCTCGGCAGCTTCTTGGAAATCCGCGTCGGCCTTCTTCTGAACGCCTTCAAGAAGTTCGTTTTCCGCCAAGAAAAAATGCACCTCGCATAGTCGATCGCGCTCTTTTTGGGCATCGGGATCCTTCGCTGCTTCGACGAGCGCCTCCCGGTCGGTTTTCTTGAGAAATAAGGAAAGGACCGGCCCCGGCCACGACACCAGGTCCAGCTTCTGAGCGTGGCCTAGAGCGGCGTCTGCGTTCTGGCCGGCTCGCGCCGAGGCAACGTACAACCACAGGATGCTGTAGCGGTCTGCTGGTAACAGTTCCGCACTCTTCGCAAAGTCTGGCACGGCTGCAGCGATGGACCCTTGTTTGAATCGCGTGAAGCCCCGGTTGAAAAAGGCGTTGGCAAAGTTCGGGCTGAGCAAGACGGCCTGATCGTAGTCCTGGACGGCCCTGTCGTAGTCGCTCTTGCTGTTGTAAGCGTTGCCCCGGTTGAAGAAGGCGTCGGCATAATTCGGGTTGAGTCGGATGGCCTGGTCGTAGTCTTCGATGGCCCGGTCGTAGTCGCCCTTGTCGTTGTACGCGTTGCCCCGGCCGTTGAAGGCATTGGCATAGTTCGGCGTGCATCGAATGGCCTGGTTGAAGTCCTGAATCGCGCGGTCGTATTCGCCCTTGGAGTTGTAGGCGTTGCCACGCCCATTGAAGGCGTAGGCATGGTTCGGATTAAACCGGATGGCCTGGTCGTAGTCTTGGATCGCCCGGTCGTATTCGCCCTTGGAGCTGTAGGCGTTGCCTCGACCGTTGAATGCGTTGGCATAGTTCGGCGTGAATTGAATGGCGTGGTCATAATCTTGAATGGCCCGGTCGTGGTCGCCCTTGGAATTGTAGGCATTGCCCCGGCCGTTGAAGGCGTAGCCATAGCTTGGGATGAGGCGAATGGCCTGATCGTAATCCTGGATCGCATGGTCGTAGTCACCCTCGCCGTTGTGGGCATTGCCCAAGCCGTTGAAGGCATAGGCATAGGTCGGGTTGAGGCGAACGGCCTGCTCGAAGTCCTGGACCGCTCGGTCGTACTCACCCTTCGAGTTGTAAGCATTGCCGCGGTTGGTGAAGGCGATCGCAAGGTTTGAAGCTGGAAATTGCCCAGAGTCAATCATGCCGGTGCAATAGGTGATTGCCAGATCGGGGTTGCTCTCCTGGTAGCAACCGCTTAGGTCCTCGTTCGTTTGGGCACGGATCGGGATGGTAAAAAGCGAGAGTCCAGCGGCGAGGATCAAACCGGAGAGTGCTGCGGCCAGCCGCATGATTCGTTCCTTAAGACTCTGCTTGCGGGCCCGTTCAACAGGGGGAGCATACCAAAGCATGGGCCGTATTTCGAGGCGCGGGTATGGTGGGTAATTGAACCAGCTTGCCAGGCTAATCCAGACGTAGTGGACCGGATCGAGTCTCCCAACGGCTCCCCGTCTTATTTCAAATCCAGTCCAGCATGAACGATTCTGGTTCCTCGACTGATTGACAAGGTGAGTCGTCCCAGACGGCCCAACGTTGGTCGGACGCGTGAAAATCTACCGCTCCTTCGGCGTGAGCAATCCGGAGTCATAGACAATTTTCCCACCGACCAGTGTTAGCAACGATTCCGTCGTTGGCAAATCGGCGAAGGGAACGCTGAAAATATCCTTCGAGAGCACGGCGAGATCGGCAAGCTTGCCGGGCTCCAGGCTTCCTTTTTCCTTCTCCTGGAATTCGGCATAAGCGGACGTCAGCGTGTAGGCCGTCACCGCCTGCTCGCGCGTGATCGCCTCCGACGGCCTCCCGGGATCGACGCAGGCAAGCATGATGTTCAGGTACGGATTCATGGGGCCGTCCGAGCCTAGTGCGACTGGAATCCCCGCCTCGATAAGCGTGTGGAACGGCTGAACCACTTTGGACCCGATCCTGGCAGCAGCCAAAATGCTCGCATCGAAGTGTGTGGGATTCTGCACGACGACAATTCCCATTTCCTTCGCGCGCGGAATCAAGTCCGGGTACAAGCCATCTCCGTGTTCAAACCGCACACGCTTGCTGTCCCACACTTTCTTTCCGCCTGTCGCCGTCATCGCCTCGAGCATCGCCGCCGCCGACGGATAACCTGAGACGTGAACCATCAATTGGCTGTCATTGGCGAGCGATTCCCGCAGCATCGTTTCCATCTCCTGCTCTGAAAAAGTCAGCGGAAGATGGCCGGCGCCGTAGTCGAGCGTCTCGCCCGCGGGCACCGACGGCACATCCCGCGGAGTCAGCGTATTTTCCAGCGGCACTCCGTCCAACAGCCACTTCGTGCCGCTGACGGTGATCAACGCACTGGGATGGTGCGGCACGGACAGACCTTCCTGAGTGTCTCGCCCGGTCTGCGTCGTCCCCGGCATGCGCATGATCCGAATGCGGATCGGTGTCGGCGCAGCTTCAAACAATTTCACCGCCCGCCCCGGCTCGATTCCGTCGGACATATCCTGCATGGTCGTAATTCCGAACTTCGCCGCCTGCGCGAAAAACTCGCGCAACTGGCGGAGAGCTTCGGCCTCACGCACCGACGATGCGAGGCGGCGGTTCAAATTCAGCACCGCGTATTCCCGGACGACACCTGTGAGCTTGCCGTCTGCAGAGCGTTCGTACCGACCGCCCACAGGATCTCCCTGGTCCTCGCGAATGCCGGCTTTCGCCATCGCGGCGCTGTTCGTTAGCACGGCGTGTCCGGTCAGCGTCGTCAGCAGCACGGGATGATCGGGAGCGAGTCGATCGAGCGCGTCACGCGCCACGGACGTATCGTGGAAGACGATGAACCCGATATCCGCAAGAATGAAAGTTCCTTTGGGAGCCTTCGCGGCGGCCGCAGCGATCGCGGTCTTCAGCTGGGCCCACGTAGGATCTTCCGTTCCCACATCAATATGCACGGCGCCAGCCGGATCGAGCCCGATGTGGTCGTGGGCGTCGTTGATACCGGGAATCACTGTGCGCCCGCCGAGGTCAATCTGCTTCGTCTGCGGACCGGCGAGCGCCTTGATCTTCGTGGAGTCGCCCGTGGCTACGATGCGTTCGCCGCGAATCGCCAGCGCTTGCACGTAGGGATGTGCGTTGTCGCTTGTAAAGATTTTTCCGTTTACAAGAGTCAAATCCGGAGGCGGCTGTTCGCTTGCCAGCAGAGGGGTGAGAAAGACCAATCCGAATATTACAAGCGACACTCTGGCCATTGATCCTCTCCGGTTGCTCGCACGAATCCACGAAGTATGAGCACGGAACCATTCGCGGTGACGCCGTGAGACCGAGTGTCAGACCGCATGAACCACTCGACGAGGCGTTTCACGCCGTCACCAATAGGCCCCTGAATTTGTGCGAAGTTAACACATCACAATGAGCAGCGGCAAACGGCAAGCGTGGATGAGCCCCGATTAACGCGCTGACCGGACAAGTGAAGTGCCACTTCATATGTCTGAGCATTCGACTAAACGGAACTCGGAACTTGGCTCGTGAACAGTCGTAGACTGGCAACCAGTGAAAAAGAACAATCGGAAGTTGGATCGCATAAAATGGCAGCAATGAAGAAGTGCGCGAACAGACTGGGGCTGGCATTTCTTGCCATGGCGGTCGTCCTTCTTTCTGAATGGTCGTTCACAAGCGCGCAAAGCAATGAGCCCACTTGCACCGCGCCGGCCAAGTGGATGGTATATCCGAAGTTTGCTGAGGGCGATCAAGCGAAGTGGAAGGGCAAGAAATTGACCGCAACTGTTCGCCTCGTCGTCAACGAAGGCGGCGACGTCATTCAAGCGCACATAAAATCCGTAAAGCCGAAAGAAGCAGCGCAAACGTTACTGTCAGCTTTTCAACAAAGTAAATTTCAGCCCAGGCCAGGGTGCGGAGTTTGGACCATCGATGTCATCTTCAAACTTCAGTGACCCACCGTATGAGCTCGCAGCGCTCACCGGACGAGTCGTCGATAGCTTCGAGTGCCTCTTAAAAACACTGAGTAAGGGCGGCCGAATCAACTTGAATTTTGCGAATGTTGGAGCGGGCGATGGGAATCGAACCCACGTCCGAAGCTTGGGAAGCTTCTATACTGCCATTGTACGACGCCCGCTCATCCTCTGAACGGAGCGATTATATATCACCTCATGCGGCTGTCTCAAATCGCTTCTGGTCACAGCGGGGCGGAACTCGGACCTGTTCGGATGCGGTTCGTCGCGCGCAACGCTCCGTGATAAAGTGGGCCGCTCAAGCGAGCCAGGGAGGGGAAGTGGCGTACCGAAACTTGCGGGATTTTCTAAAAAAACTCGAAAAGGAAGGCGAGCTCCAGCGAATCTCTGCTGAAGTCGACCCGGTCCTTGAGATCACGGAGGTCTCTGACCGCGCGGTCAAGGCCGGAGGCCCGGCGCTGCTGTTTGAGCATCCGCGAGGATCGCGAATTCCAGCGGTCACGAATCTCGTCGGCACCGAGCGGCGCATGAACCTGGCCTTGGAAGTGAATTCACTCGACGAGATCGCGGGGCGCATCTCATCCATTCTCGACATGCAGTCGCCGCAAGGCCTTCTCGATAAAATGAAGATGCTGCCGAAGCTGGTCGAGCTTGGCAACGTCTTCCCCAAGTCCGTGCGAAGCGGCGAGTGCCAGGAAATTGTGCGCACCGAGGGATTCTCGCTCCTTGATTTCCCGATCCTGCAGTGCTGGCCGCAAGACGGCGGCCGCTACATCACCTGGCCCATGGTCATCACCAAGAATCCGGAGACCGGCAAGCGAAACGTGGGCTGCTATCGAATGCAGGTGTTCGACCAGAGAACCACGGGAATGCACTGGCAGACCCAGAAGCACGGCGCCGAACATTTCAGGAGCGCGCGTTCCCGAAAGCTAGGCGGACGGCTCGAGGTTGCCGTCGCGATCGGTGCGGACCCGGCGACGTGCTTTAGCGGAATTCTGCCGGTGCCGCCCGATATGGACGAATTTCTTTTTTCGGGCTTCTTGCGGAACGATCCAGTCGAGCTGGTCGCGTGCAAGACAGTCGATCTTGAAGTTCCCGCGAACGCCGAAATCGTCCTTGAGGGTCATGTCGAACTCGGGGAGATGCGAACCGAAGGACCGTTCGGGGACCACACCGGCTTCTATTCGCTCGAAGGTGAGTACCCGGTATTTCATGTGGATTGCATAACGCACCGCAAAGATCCCGTGTATCTCACGACTATCGTGGGGCCTCCGCCGCAAGAGGACTATTTTATCGGGCACATGATCGAACGCGTGTTTCTGCCGGTCATGAAGATGCAGCATCCCGAGATCGTCGATGTGGCCATGCCGGCCGAAGGTATTTTTCAGAATCTGATGATCGTCTCCATCCGCAAGAGCTATCCCGGACACGCGCGGAAAACGATGAATGCGATCTGGTCGCTTGGCCAGGCCATGTTCACAAAGGTTGTTGTGATCGTGGACCACGACGTCAACGTGCAGGATTCGCGCGAAGTTGTATGGAAGGCGTTGTGCGCGATTGATCCGGAGCGCGACATTGCTTTTGTGCTCGGTCCTGTCGACACGCTCGATCATGCTGCCAGGCGTCAGGACTTCGGTTCCAAAATGGGAATCGACGCCACCCGCAAATGGCCCGAGGAGGGCTTCACCGGGCGCTGGCCCGACGAGATAAAGATGGATGCGGACACAAAACGGCGCATCGATTCAATCTGGAATCAATTAAAGATTGTCCAGGGCAAACACAAGGCGTAGGTCCCAAACCCCGTCCAAACAGCCTGTTCCCCTGATTTCCCCGCGTTTTTGGCCCTTCCTGTACCCGAGGCCGGGTTTTACCAAAAGCACACGCACCGAACATGTGGGTTGACACTGTGAGTTGCGGATGCAATAAACGATTCAAGGGGAGCGTACCGGGTCTATCAGTACTACCGCCCTACGCTCACCGGAACGATCCCCAAAGGGGTTGGGGCGAACCAGAACCGAAGGGCAGTGGGTTTTTCCTGAAACGGCGCGCGACTCGGTAAAGCTATGTGGAAACCGCCCGGTCAAACGGCGCGGAGCAAGAAGCGAGGGGCCACACGATGTTTAATCTGGGTAAATCAAAAGCGTTAATTGGCCTGGACATTGGCTCAAGTTCGGTGAAGGCCGTCGAATTGAAAAAGGTAAAAGACGGCTACGAGCTGGTGAGCTATGGCCTGGAGCCTCTGTCCCAGGACACCGTCGTGGACGGCGCCATCATGGACGCGCCTTCGGTGGCCGAAAAGATCATTTCGATCTTCGACGCACAGAAGATCAAGGTGAAGGACGTGGCCACTTCCGTATCGGGACATTCGGTGATCGTCAAGCGGGTGAGCATGCCGCTGATGACCGAAGAGGAGCTTTTCGACCGGATCCAGGCCGAAGCAAGCCAGCACATCCCGTTCGACATCGCCGACGTCAATCTGAGCTATCAGCTGCTGGAAGCAACCGAAAACCAGATGGATGTTCTGCTGGTGGCGGTGAAGAAAGACAAGATCCTGAACCACACAAACGTCCTGGCGCAGGCTGGCAAGACGCCGGTTGTGGTCGATATCGACGCCTTTGCGCTGCAGAACAGCTTTGAAGTGAACTACGAACCGGATCCGTCGCAGGTCGTTGCGCTGTTGAATGTCGGCGCAAGCGTTATGAACATCAATATCATCCGCGGATGGACCCCGCTGTTCACCCGCGACGTCTCGGTGGGAGGCAATCAGTACACCGATGCACTGCAGAAGGAACTCGACCTGAGCTTCGAAGACGCCGAAAAACTCAAGATGGGCGGAACCCTGGCGGGAGTCAGCGAAGAGCAGCGTTCGGCCATCCTGCGCTCGGTCTCGGATATTTTGATCCTGGAAATCCAGAAGACGTTTGACTTCTTCCGCGCGACGGCCAGCGGCGAAAACATCCGCCGAATTGTCGTTGCCGGGGGAACTGCGCGGGTTCCCGGACTGCTCGACCTGCTGAAGGAAGAATTCGCCATGCCGGTCGAGGAGCTCTATCCATTTCGCAAGGTGGCAATCAATCCAGGGCGTCACGATGAAACCCAGCTTCGCGAGTTGGCGCCGCGCCTGGCAATCGCCGTCGGCCTGGCGCTGAGGAGCTTTGACACGCTATGATCCGGATTAACTTACTCGGCCAAGCTCGCCCCAAGGCCGCCAAGCAAGCCGTGCCGCTGGAAGCCACCGTGCAGATTTTGTTCGCATGTGTGGCGATCGGCCTTGCGGCCGTGATTCTGGGAATCTCCTACTACCAGCAGAAAAGCCAGCTGGACGACACCAATAAGCGCATCGCTGCCCTGAAAGCCGAAAAGGCCAGTCTGCAGGCGATCAAGCTCGACGTCGACCGCTTCGAGAGCGAGAAGAGCGTTCTCCAGCAGCGCATTGACGTGATCGAGACGCTGCAGCGAAACCGCACCGGCGCGCAGGACATGCTCCAGATGGTCGCCAATACCGTCGTCCGAATCGACTCGCTCTGGCTTACCTCCCTTGACCGCAAGGGCGACACCCTGGAATTGCAGGGGGAGGCGGGATCGATCAACGCCGTCGCCAATTTCATCACCGAACTTAAGAAATCGGGCTATTTCGACCAGGTTGAAATCAAGAGCGCTAAAGAGAACGACCTGTTGCCCGGCGTTGAGACCTATGGCTTCACGATGACGGTAGCAATCGCTCCTGCCACAGGCGGTCCGGCGAAGCCCGAATCTGTCGGAACACCGCAGCCCCCGCAACCGGCGGCTAAGGGGAGGAGCTAGCCATGGCAACTTCGTTCCGAGACTGGCCCTGGCCCCTACAGGCCCTGCTTTATGTGGGATTGACGATCGTGCTGGTTCTGGCGGGGTTCTATATCCCCGGGTTGCCGCTTGCGACCATTCGAACGCAGCTAGAAGCCGCCCAAGCCGAAGTCAAACCGCTTGAGTCCGATGTGCAGAACCTTCGCGTCTACAAACAGCGCCGCGCCGAGTTGCAAACCGAAATGGACGCGCTGCAAAAACAGCTCGCTACCTTGCAGACCATCGTCCCTGAGGACAAAGAGACCGATCAGTTCATCCTGATGATCCAGCGCGCCGCGATTACCTCGGGCGTCTCGATCCGCTCGTTGACCGCGGGCGCGGTTGCGCAGAAGCCTTACTACTTTGAAATGCCGTTCGCCATCGAGGCCGACGGTCCCTACTACGCGGTCCTGGATTTCTTCTCAAGGCTGGGACGCCTGTCGAGGATCATCAACGTAGGCGACCTGAAACTCGCGTCTCTTACGACCTCAAGTGCGCACTTTCATATGGCGCCTGGAGCATCCGTGAACGGTACATTCACGATCACAACTTTCTTCACGAATTCGGCGCAACAGAATGCAGCCCCAGCTACGGCTGCAGCGCCGGCGAAAAAGTAGGGCGACGACGATGACAATGGCAAACACATCCGCAAAGCTACTCGCAGTGCTGGCTCTTGCGCTTCCGCTTGCGACCGGAGCGTCGGCGCAGGACGCACCCGCCATGGCCATGAAGGCCCAGAACCCCAAGCCTTCAAAGCCACACAAGGTGGCCAAGGCACAACACGCCAAAGCCGCCGCGGCTGCAAATCCTGCAGGCGCCGGTGCGCAGGGCGGACCCGCAGGGGACAAGATCGAAGCGGTCGGCAAACGCGATCCGTTCGCGCCGCTGATCAACGACAAGAAAGATACCGGTCAGCACCTGCCCCCGGGGAAGGCTGGCCTGGTAATTGCCACGGTGCGCGTAGACGGCGCCGTGCGTTCGGGAAATGCAATGATCGCGGTGGTTTCCAATCCGGAGCAGAGTGTCTATTTCATCCGGGAAGGCGACCGGCTCTATGACGGTGATGTCGAGAAGATCGGGCTGGATGGAGTCACGTTCAAAGAGAATTCGAAGGACGCTTTCGGTAAACCGGTCGAGCGCATGGTGACGAAGCGAATCTACGCGAGTGCAGGAGAGCAGCAATGAGGATCCTACGGAGGGCGTTGGGACTGGGCGCGCTGCTGGCGGCCGGTCTAATTTGGACAAATGGAGCGCTGCGGGCGGCTGATGCGCCGGTGGTGCACGTGAAGGCGGTGGTCAACGACGGCGCGGTCCGCTTGCAAGCGGACGCCAATGCTCCGTTTGAGTACTCCAGCTATCGCCCCAGCGCGAGCCTCTACGTGCTCGATCTGACCGGTGTGTCCGCTGCAGATCCCGCGGGCGCTCGCGTGGTCGCATCCGATCTGGTGAAGAGCTACCGCCTGATTACGTATTCCTCGGGCGCAAAGCCAGTCGTACGGCTTGAAATTCTGCTCGCCCAGGGCGTCGAGCCGAAGCTCGAGCGGCAGGGTAACCAGGACCTCACCTTGCTGGTCTCGCGAGCGGGGATCGTCCCGTCTGCGGACAGCTCCGTGCCGGCGACGACGAATGCGGCTCTGGTACCGGTAGCTGGAAAGGCCTCAACGATCACTCCTTCGGCGCACCAGGCGATTCGCCAGGTGCATCTGGAGCAGAATGGAGCCTCGACCGAAGTGAGCATTTCGGGCTCCGGTCCGCTGAGCTACCACTCGATTCAACTCCACAATCCTGACCGGCTGGTGCTCGATTTTGCAGGTTCGCACCTGACCACCAGCGAGAAGCAGATTGCGAGCAACCTTGACCCGGTCCGGGAAATCCGCCTGGCGCAATTCACACCAGAGGTTTCCAGAGTCGTGATCGATCTGCGCGAACCGGCCCGCTACAACATCAAGGGTGACGGAAGCACTGTGACCGTGGCATTTGAGGTCAAGGGCGCAGCTGGCACGGGCGCAACCTCAGCGCAGTCAACCGATTCTGCAGCGACGGTAGCGACGAAGCCCGAGGCGATCCAGGCATCAACAGCGCCTGGCGAGATTCCTGCGCCGCCTGCGGCTCTTCCGGCGGCGATGACCCAGACCTCGTCGGCCCTTGCAACTCCGGCGTCTGCCCAACCGCTTGAGGCGGCAACGGCGGCTCCTGTGCGAGCACCGGTTGAAGCTGCTTCCAATACCGACCCGGCCCCGTCTCCGGCTCCAGTAGCTGCTCCCGTACCCGCAGCCGCGCCGGCACCGGTGGCTCAGGCTCCGGGAACATCCTCGGTCGCACCGGCAGGCAAGTATTCGGGTGAACCGATCTCGGTCAACCTGAAGGACGTCGATTTGCGCGACTTCTTCCGGCTGATCCATGAAATCAGCGGCCTCAACGTCGTAGTCGACCCGGGCGTGAAGGGCAACCTGACGATCGTTCTCGATGACGTGCCGTGGGATCAGGCGCTCGACATCGTGCTGAAAAACAACGATCTCGACAAACAGCTTGACGGCAATGTTCTCCGCCTGGCTACGAAGGAGACCCTGAGGAAGGAAGCGGACGAGAACCGCGACCTCGCCAAGGCTGTCGCCGAGTCAGCCGAGGTTGTTACCACAACGCGCGTCCTCAGCTATGCGAAGGCAACCGCGTTGGTGGTGACCCTCAAGAAGTTCCTTTCGTCCCGGGGGGACATCATCGCCGATGACCGGTCCAATACTCTGATTATTCGCGATATCCCGACAACGCTTCCGGTAATGGACAATTTGATCCGGCAGCTTGATCGGAAGCAGCCACAGGTGGAAATCGAAGCCCGCGTAGTGGCAGCAAACCGCTCCTTCTCACGCGAAATTGGTACCCAGTTCGGCTTTGCGGGAGCAAATCCCAGCCGCAGCAACGTGGTTGGAGGCACTGGAGGCGTAGGCACCAGCCCGATTACCCGAGGTACGGGCCTGCCCACACCGCCGATCGTTGTTAGCAGCGGCAGCACCAGCTCGACAGGGAACACCATGCCCCTTGCGACCAATTTGCCGGCGACGGTCCCGACAAGCGGTATCCAGTACGCCTTTTCGTCTGCGAACTTTGCCCTGGACATGATCATCACGGCAGCCGAGCAGCGGGGCGTTGGCAAACTGCTGTCGAAGCCGAAAGTGATCACACAGAATAACGAAAAGGCGACCGTCAAGCAGGGAACCAAGATTCCGGTCCAGACGATCGTCAACAACACAGTATCAGTCCAGTTCGTGGACGCTGTCCTTGAACTCGACGTGACTCCGCAGATCACCGCAGACGGCACGATCTATATGGACGTGACCGTTGAAAACGACCAGATCGATGGCTCGATCCCACGCGTGCAGGGCATTCCGGCCATTGACACCCAGGCGGCTGAAACCAAGGTCACTGTGAACGACGGTGCGACCGTGGTTATCGGCGGCATTATCGTGACCCAGCAGACAACCAACATTCAACAGGTTCCGTTTGTTGGCAGCGTGCCGATCCTGGGCAATCTGTTCAAACACACAACGGTAAACTCCAATTCCCAGGAGTTGCTGTTCTTCCTGACGCCTCGCATTCTGCCCAGCTAGCTAGTAGTCTCGAAGCTGTGGCGACAGGGTCGGGGGAGCGAAACTTAAGCCGGAGCGGGCCCGAAGCAAGACTGGGCCGGCTCCGGCTTTCTTTTTCCGGCCTTGGCATCGACGCCCTCCTGGTTACCCATCTTCCCAACATAAGGTATCTATGCGGCTTCACCGGAAGCGCCGGACTGCTTCTGGTCGATTCCTCCCAAGCGACGCTGTTAACGGACAGCAGGTACACGTTCCAGACGCGCGAGGAGGTCTCAGGCGCGCGTGTGCAGATCTGCAGACACGGGCTCGTCCGGGCCGCAACCGAGGCGCTGGGCGCCCGCAAAGGGCGCTCGCGTGTGGGCTATTCCCCGGGCCAGGTCAGTGTGGCCCAGAAACAGGCGCTGGAGGCAGGATCAGGCAGTCGCGTGCGGTGGGCCGCTGACAGCGGTGTGGTCGAAAAACTTCGGGCCGTAAAGGACCCAGGCGAGCTTGCGACCATGCAAAGGGCGGCGGACATTATCAGCGGCGTATTTCGCAGGGCCCTGGGCAAGATTCACACCGGGGTTTCCGAGCTTGCCGTCGCGGCCGAGATCGACTACGAAATTAAGCGCCTGGGCGGGTCGGGAAATTCATTTGAAACCATCGTCGCAGCCGGCAAGCGATCCGCCTGGGCCCATGCGCGGCCGACCTCCCGGCTAATCGGGAAAAACGAATTGGTCGTGCTGGATCAGGGTGCTATACTCGCCGGCTATTGCAGC
>Ga0209624_10000845_pt1 | contig 25862 bp, 16 predicted proteins | sample JacPinW_OM2H0_O1_FD_188565 | JGI IMG/M metagenome (GOLD analysis project Ga0209624, IMG submission 188565) | Forest soil microbial communities from Algoma, Ontario, Canada - Jack Pine, Ontario site 1_JW_OM2H0_O1 (SPAdes) (version 2) | ecosystem: Environmental > Terrestrial > Soil > Boreal...
TTATCCGTAAGATCTTTCCAAGTGCCTGCAACACCGGGCACCTGAGCTTGTCCGCCCAGCTTTCCATCAGTTCCGACTTCGCGCGCCACGCGCGTCACTTCCCCTGCGAACGCGTTCAGTTGGTCCACCATCGTGTTGATGGTGTTCTTAAGCTCAAGAATTTCACCTTTCACATCGACCGTAATCTTGCGTGACAAGTCGCCGCGAGCCACAGCCGTAGTGACTTCGGCAATATTACGCACCTGGCCAGTAAGGTTGCCAGCCATCGAGTTCACCGAGTCCGTGAGATCCTTCCACGTACCCGCGACTCCAGGCACGTTCGCCTGTCCGCCAAGTCGCCCTTCGCTGCCCACCTCGCGAGCCACGCGCGTAACTTCACCAGCGAAACGGTTGAGCTGATCGACCATCGTGTTTAGCGTTTCTTTCAGCTGCAAAATTTCGCCGCGCACGTCGACCGTGATCTTTCGTGAAAGATCGCCATTTGCAATAGCCGTAGCCACTTCAGCAATATTCCGGACCTGACCAGTAAGGTTGCTGGCCATGAAATTGACGTTATCCGTGAGATCCTTCCATGTTCCGCCGACGCCCGGCACCTGCGCCTGTCCGCCGAGTTTGCCTTCCGTACCCACTTCGCGGGCCACGCGCGTGACCTCGCCGGCGAATGCATTGAGCTGGTCGACCATCGTGTTGATGGTGTCTTTGAGTTCAAGAATTTCGCCCTTCACGTCGACCGTAATCTTGCGCGACAAATCGCCGCGTGCCACAGCCGTAGTCACCTCGGCGATGTTGCGCACTTGCGCCGTCAAGTTGCCGGCCATGGCGTTGACTGAGTCGGTAAGATCCTTCCAAGTTCCGGCCACGCCGACCACAACCGCCTGCCCGCCGAGTTTGCCGTCGGTACCGACTTCGCGAGCCACGCGCGTCACTTCCGAAGCAAACGATCGAAGCTGATCCACCATCGTATTGATGGCTTCTTTGAGCTGTAGAATTTCGCCGCGCACATCCACCGTGATCTTGCGCGACAAGTCGCCACTCGCCACGGCCGTAGCCACTTCGGCGATGTTGCGCACCTGGCCAGTAAGATTGCTGGCCATAGAGTTGACTGAGTCTGTAAGATCTTTCCACGTGCCGGCAACACCCGGCACCAGCGCCTGTCCGCCGAGTTTGCCATCCGTTCCGACTTCGCGGGCCACGCGCGTCACTTCTGCCGTGAACACGCCCAACTGTTGAATCATGGTGTTGACGATATTCGCCGAGCGCAAAAACTCGCCTTCGAGCGGCCGCCCGTCAACGTCGAGTCGCACCGTCTGCGTCAGATTGCCCTGCGCGACGGCGGCAATAGCGCGCGTAACTTCGGCGGTAGGACGAAGCAAATCTTCAACGAGAGTATTAACCGAGACTTCCATCTCGCCCCACGCACCCCTCGACTGATGAAAGCGCGTGCGTTCGCGAGTCCGTCCTTCTTTGCCGACCACCTGTCCGACGCGCTTCAATTCCAGCGCGATGTGCTGGTTGGCCGCAACGATTTCATTGAACGTATCGGCAATCTTCCCCGGCAGTCCAGTCCACGATCCAGGCAACCGCACCGAGAACTCTCCATCCCGCATCGTCTGCAGGCTCGCCAGAATCGCCGTCAGCTCCGACGAAACCCCGTCTCCAGCCCGCACTGCCAGTTCACCGCCCACTTGGTGAATGTCGCCATTCCCATTCCCACGGTTTGCATCCGACTCGCCATTGGCGACCGCCGTTCCACCATTTCGGGGGGTGGTATCTGTCCCTCTATTAGCGACCGCCGTTGCAACATTCCTAGTACTTCTTTTCATGCATCCCCCATTTGCCCTGCATGTTCCTTCTTGAAAGGGAAGAAGGAGAAACCTGAGTCGTGATGTAACCACAGTCCGAGATTTTCCCAGGCCCCCAGACGCAGCCAAAAAGCGGCCTCGAACTGAACTGTCGGGTACCAGAAACGCGACTGTAGATGAAACTACAGGAATCCACGGACCACTTTAATTAGGTAACACGATGTTCGCGAACTTGACTCTAGGGTGTTTACTGTAGCGGACGACGGCCCTCTGTTCCACAGCGCCCTTATCCGATGGCTTTCGGAGGATCGGCCGACGACCACTACAGGATCAACCCTAGTTTCAACTACAACGCAATACTGTAGTTTGTTTTGATCGCTGCCCATCTACTGGGTGTGTGGAGGCCGCGTAGCTATGCTGGCTTCCAGAAAGTTCTCCATTCCGGGCGATTCTGGAGACTGCTCATGATCCTAAATAAGCCAGCCGCTTACGGACTCTATTCTCAGGATGTTGCCCTGCGCGAAGTGATAGGAACTTTGAACCAAGCCGGCTTCGGAAATGAAGACATCTGTGTCATGCTCTCCCCTACGCATCCCATCTCCACCATCGTTCGCGGCGCCCGTATCCTCGATCCGGAGCGCAAGACGACCCTCAGCGCCGGAATGATTGGCTGGCTCTCGAAGTTCGGCGCCGTCTTGATCCCGACCGTAGGCTTCTTCGCCCGCTCCCAGGCTTTCTTTCACGCCATGATGGCGGGCATGGATTCGCCCGCCTTGTGCGCGAGTGCAAGAACTTTGGTAATCCTCGGCTTCCCCGAATTCGAAGCAGAGCGCTTAGAAGACCAACTTCACCGGCGCGGTGCCCTGATCTACGTCTCTTGCGCCGAAGCCGCCAAGACGAATTGGGCCATTCAGTTGTTGCAAGGCACTGGAGCCCGAGAAACTGCGACCTTGGATTTGGACGGTGATAAAAGCAAAAAACTGATGTCCGGAGCCGCTGCCTAAGCCCTCCAAGGTTAGCCGCCAGAAGCCCCTTGTCCTGTCCCTGCCTCGGTGCACTCTGCCTCCTCTGCGCTCAAGGTTCCCCCGACCCGCAAGAAATCTGCTATGCACGCGAAAATAGGAGCAAAGACCCGCAGCAATTCCAAATGTTATCTTTATGATGGCAACGAGCCGCCCAACTCACCCTACATGGAAGTTCTGAAACGACTCTTCGAGCGCCATTTCCAAAAGCCTGTCGAGCGCGTGCAGCCGCTGCAAGGCCAGCTGGGCGGGTCGGGCCGCAAAATCATTCGTCTCTCGAACGAAAAACTTAGCGCCATTGGCATTCTCTACGGCGTTCGCGAAGAGAACATCGCTTTCCTCGAATTCTCCCGTCACTTTCGCCGCCACGGCCTGCCCGTCCCTGAGATTTATGGTGAAGACTTAAACCAGGGCGCCTATCTGGAAGAAGATCTCGGCGATACAACCCTTTTTGAATTCCTCTCTGATCATCGTCAAGGCGCGACCATCGCGCCCGAGGCCATGACTGCATATCGCCAAGTGGTAGCCTTGCTGCCGCGCTTTCAGGTTGAAGCCGGCCGCGACCTGAATTATAAAGTAAGCTATCCGCGCGCCAGCTTCGATCGGCAATCCATAGCGTGGGACCTGAATTACTTTAAGTATTACTTTCTGCGCCTGGCCGGCATCTCCTTCAACGAGCAGGCTCTCGAAGACGATTTCAGCCGCCTCACCAAATTCCTTCTCAGCGCCAGCCGCGATTTTTTTCTTTATCGCGACTTCCAATCGCGCAACATCATGCTGCGGGCCGGCCTTCCATTTTTCCTCGACTATCAAGGTGGCCGCAAAGGCGCCCTGCAATACGATATTGCCTCTCTTCTATATGACGCGAAAGCCGACCTGCCTCCCGATCTTCGCCAGCAACTGCTCGATCATTATCTAGATAGCCTGGCAGATTTCCTCGATCTCGATCGTCCCGCCTTCCTGCATTTCTATTACGCCTACGTCTATGTTCGCATCATGCAAGCTCTCGGTGCCTATGGTTTTCGCGGCTTCTACGAACGCAAAGAACACTTCTTGCAAAGCGTGCCCTACGCGCTAAAAAACCTGCGCTGGCTGCTGCACAACGTCGAATTGCCGGTGGCGCTCCCGGCGCTCATGGAAGCCTTTAAGAGCATGGTGGCGTCTGATAAGTTGCAGCGCCTGGCCTCTGACCCGGGGAAAACCGAAAAACTAACCGTGCACATTTTCAGTTTTTCCTTTCACCGCGGTCTGCCGCAGGACGACTCCGGCAATGGCGGCGGATTCGTTTTTGATGGCCGCAGCCTCCCCAATCCTGGTCGCGAAGAGCGTTTCAAATCCCTCACCGGCAAAGACGCGCCGGTGATCGAATATCTCAACCAGCAGGAGAGCGTTCATCAGTTTCTGGCCAACGCGCAGTCGCTCGTAGACGCGAGCGTGACTGCCTATCAACGTCGCGGATTCAAGCACCTCATGGTTTCATTCGGCTGCACCGGAGGCCAGCATCGCTCCGTCTATCTTGCCGAACAATTGGCTAAGCATCTTCGCGACACCGACGGAATCGGCGTGATCGTGCATCATCGCGAACAGGAGCAGCTCAATTCATGAAGGCTATGAAAGTGCCGACCCAATGAAAGCGATGATCCTCGCCGCCGGTCTCGGCACGCGTTTGCGTCCGCTCACTGACGATCGTCCCAAAGCGCTGGTCGAAATCAACGGCCGCACACTGCTTGCGATCACGCTAGTGCGCCTGCGCAGCGCTGGAGTCAATGAAGTGATAATCAACGTCCATCATTTTGCAGACATGATTGTCGAATACCTAAAGGTGAACGACAACTTCAGAATGCGCATTGAAATCTCGCGCGAGGATGTGTTGCTCGACACTGGCGGCGGCCTTAAGAAGGCCGGCCATTTTTTTCTAGCGGATTCCCGCCTTGACGAACCGTTCATCATGCACAACGTCGACGTCCTCAGCACGATTGACTTACAGCGCATGGTGAAATTTCACGTTGAAGATCGGGCTCTAGCGACGCTCGCGGTGCAGGACCGCAAAACCTCCCGCTATCTGTTGTTCGACGAGCAGCTCGGTCTTTGTGGTCGTCAATCCGATGGCAATCGGCCAGAATTTGTGCGCGGTTGTCAGAAAGTGCAGCCGCTGGCCTTCGCCGGAATACACATAATCTCGCCGCGTCTCCTTAAGATGATGATTGAGGACGGCGCATTCTCCATCATCACGACGTATCTGCGTCTTGCAGCCCAAGGAGAGAACATTCTCGCCTTCCGCGCCGACGAATATTATTGGCGGGATCTCGGCAAGCCCGTGAATATTGCCCAAGCTACCGAGGATCTAAAACAAAATTTAATCGCACTCGGCATCTAGGTCTTCCCGGTGGGGTTTTCCTGCGTGTTCCTCCGTGTCCTCCCTGGTGAAGTGTTTTCTCGGCTGCCGCAACCCCATCGCCGGAGGACGACACGGTTTGAGCCCCCCGCACTCGGCCGCCAACTGATACTCTCAATCAAGACGCCAACATCTTCGGAGACTGCAATCATTGCCCCCTATATCGCCGCCCATTGCCAACGCCCAGGGAATCACCAAGGCCTTCGGAGCCAATCCGCTCTTTCAAAATGTCTCTTTTACCATTTCTGAGGGCGATCGCATCGGCCTGATCGGTCCCAACGGCTCCGGCAAATCCACCCTGCTTAGAATTCTCGCTGGCGATGTCGCTCCCGATAGCGGTGAGGTCTCGCTCCGCAGACGCACTCGGCTAGCCTGTGTTGAGCAGGATTCGCGATTTGCGCCCGAATCCACTGTGCGCTCGATAATCGAAAACGCCCTCGACCGCGCTGGCGTCTCCGGAACCGAGCGCGGCTCCCGCTTCTCCGAAACCCTCGGCCGCGCCGGCTTCGAAAATGTAGAAGCCCGAGCCATCGAATTATCCGGAGGCTGGCAAAAACGCCTGGCCATCGTCGAGGCGCTCGTGCAGCATCCTGACATTCTTCTTCTCGATGAACCCACGAACCATCTCGATCTTCCCGGAATCACATGGCTCGAAGATCTCTTGGAGCAGGCCGCCTTCGCCAGCTTAATTGTTAGCCACGATCGCTATTTTCTAGAGAATGTCACCACCGCCATGGTCGAGCTCAATCGCATTTATCCCGAGGGTTCCCTTCGCGTCCAGGGCAACTACAGCACTTTCCTCGAAAAAAAAGAAGAATTCCTGCACGCTCAATCCAAGCGCCACGAGGCGCTGGAGAATCTCGTTCACGGAGAAATCGAATGGCTTCGCCGCGGTGCGAAAGCTCGCACCCGCAAGTCGAAAGCCCGCATCAGCAAAGCCGGCGAGCTCATGGGAGAGCTGGCCGATCTAAATGCAAGAACCCGCAGCGCCACCGCGCAGATCGATTTCTCCGCCACTGACCGCAAAACAAAACGCCTCGTCGAACTTCAGGATGTCGCGTGCGCGATGGGAACCAAAGTCCTTTTCGAAAATCTCAACTTCATCTTGACCGCCGGAATGCGCGTAGGCCTGGTAGGCCCCAACGGTAGCGGCAAGACCACGCTGCTACGCTTGTTGCAAGGCAATCTCGCGCCGAGTGCAGGCGAGATTCGCCGCGCCGACTGGCTGCGCATCGTCTACTTCGATCAAACTCGCACTCTCGATCCCGACGTAACCCTGCGCCGCGCCCTCGCGCCCGACGGCGATTCCGTCATCTATCGCGACCGCGTAATTCACGTCGCCGGATGGGCGGCAAGATTCCTCTTCACCGGCGAGCAACTAAGCCAGCCCGTAGGCCGCCTCTCAGGAGGCGAGCGTGCCCGCGTCCTGATCGGGCAGCTGATGCTGCAGCCGGCCGATATTCTCCTGCTCGATGAACCGACCAATGACCTCGATATTCCAACTCTCGAAATCCTGGAAGAAAGTCTCATCGATTTTCCCGGCTCACTCGTTCTCGTAACCCACGACCGCTACATGCTCGACCGCGTCTCCACCATCGTCCTTGGGCTGAACGGAAAAGGCGGAGCCAACACCTTCGCCGATTACGCACAATGGGAGCAGTGGCAAGCGCGGCGCCAGAAATCAAACGAGGTAAGCCCCGCTGCCTTGCAGTCGTCAGCCGGCTCAGCGCAAGCTGTGCCCACGAGGAAGAAGCTCTCCTACATCGAGGCGCGTGAATACGCGACCATTGAGCAGCGCGTGGAAGAAGCCGAGCAGTTGGTGAAAGCCAAGCGCGCAGAACTCGAAGACCCGGCGAACGCGACGGATGCTTCGCGTCTTGTAGCCGCGCAAGCCGAACTCGAAGCCGCTCAAGAAGCGCTCGATACCCTCTACGGGCGCTGGGCCGAACTGGAAAGGAAGAACGGCTGAGAGCCGCTCCAGCCACGGCTTCCAACTCTCTTAAGGGGCGAGTCAGCTATTTTGCCCGTTTCACCGCGATCCCCATGATCTCGAAGTGCGCGCCTCGAACCAAACTCGCGACTCCGATAAAGGCCCGAGCTGGAAACTGATCGTGGAAGTAGGTTCGATAGACGCCATTAAACCTGTCATAGAGGGTGAAGTCGGTGCAGAACACTTGCACCGAGACCAAGTCATCCATGGCCATGCCTTCGCTTTCGATGACTCGCTTGAGCCCGTCCATGGCGAGCTTGGCTTCCTCCTCCGCGCTCGCTGGTGGCTTGCCTGTGCTGTCGAAACCGACGGTTCCGGCGACGTAAAGAGTGTTTCCCACCAGAACGGCATCGCTGAAGGGGAGGGCGTTGCGCTCAGCCGACGGATTCAGAACCACATGTTTGCGGTCAGTCTCCGCGGCCAACGATGTTATTGAAACCAACTGGAGAAAAACCAGCCCGAAGATAAGCGGTTTCATGGGACCTCGTTTCGTGGATTGGTAATGCGGGAGCAGAGTACCAGTTCAGCGGATCGAGAAACAAATAGTCGCGGTGCAGAAGGTCGATCATCGTTCTCCAAATGCGCCCGATTGATTGAATCCGGATCGCGAAACGACGTGCAAAGATCTGTCCGTGAAGGCGCTCTCCTATCCTTCCGCCATTCACTCGGTAGGAGAGCGCACATTCAAGTTCTTAACTCACGCGGCGACGCTATTACAAATGATGCGGCTTCTTGACTTCCTTCCCCGAAGGTTGGCTTTCTCCTGCCTGCGGCGCCACTTGACTTCCGCCTTTCCCCCGGAGTTGCTTTTGGGGGGGCACCAACTTCGTCCCCTGGATGTGGTCGAAAGGCACCGTTTGCGCAAACGTCGGCAAATTGTGCGCCCGCACCTGCGTGACCGCTTCGAACCCCGAGGCTAAAGTGATGAGCGTAGGTTCGCTGAATGCCGTCCCAAAGAAACTAACGCCCATCGGCGCGCCAAATGCCATGCCCGCCGGCACCTGAATCACCGGATAACCTTCCGGCGCCGCCAGGCCCGACGTGCCATAAATAAAGTGATCGCCATAGAGCAGGTCCGTGGCCCACGCCGGATTGTCGGTAGCGCTGACAACTGCGTCGAGATTGAACTGGCTGAGCGCCGCATCAATTCCCATGACCCCGGAGGCCTGATCGATAGCGAGTGCCTGGTTATAGGTCATTCCTCCAAACGCCGGTTGCGGATCATTAGGCCCCGTCGCGAGCGAAGCGGTCAGAGTCCAAACATCCTGATTAAAGAACGGCATCTCTTCATCGGCATGGGCGATATTGAAATTAATGGCGTCATTCAATGTCTTGCCCGCCATCGGTACGCCAACCCGCGAAGCGAAATACTTCTGCACGTCGTTTCTGAAATCGAAACACAGCACCAGTGTCTCGCCTGTAGCCGAGGGAAAAACAAATCCTGCGGCATCCAGATCGATGATCGTGGCGCCCGCCGCGCTCATGGCGTTGATCGCCGCTTCGAATTGCGCCAGTACCACGGGCGGAGTCGGATAATTCGGATCGAATCCGGTGAGCCCTGCCCGGGTCACGCCAAGAACCGCGCCTTGCAGCCCGTTGGGGTTAAGGAACTGCGTGTAGTCGGTAGGGATATTCGTCGGACGCGTGAACCGTCCCTGCCATCCCAGCGGAACGCCTCCCGTCGCCGGATCGCGACCGTCGTAAGTCCGGCTCTGTGCCACGCCCAGCGCCACCGCAACATCCGACACGTGTCGCCCGTGCGGACCGACCGTGTCCTGCGTATGCGAAATCGGCACCACGCCCGCCCGGCTGGTCAGACCAACCGTTGGCTTAAGGCCGACTACGCCGTTCGCATTCGCCGGACACACAATGCTGCCGTCGGTCTCCGTTCCAAACGACACAGCTGTGAAGTTTGACGACACCCCTGCCGCCGACCCCGCACTCGAGCCACACGGATTGCGAGCGATGCCATAAGGATTATTCGTCTGTCCGCCCCAGCCCGACCATCCGCTGATGGATTCGAAAGAGCGAAAATTCGCCCACTCCGAAAGATTCGTTTTTCCCAAAATCACCGCGCCGCCGTTGCGCAGATTTTCTGCAACCGTCGAGTCGATCAGCGCTGGCTTTCCCAGCAGAGCATAGGACCCTGCTGTCGTCTGCATCTTGTCGCCGGTGTCAATATTTCCTTTGAGGAGCACGGGAATGCCGTGCATGGGCCCAAGTATGATGCCGTGCTTCCTCAGCAAGTCCGCGTTGCGCGCCATATTGAGCGCATCGGGATTCAGTTCGATCACCGCATTCACTCCCGGACCGTTCTGGTCAATGGCGATAATGCGCGTGATGTATTCCTTGGTTAACTCCACCGAGGTGAGAGTGCCTGCAGCCATCGCCGCCTCGAGTTGCACCACCGTCCATTCGTTGTGCGCTGGTGGAAAGTCCTTCGGTTCGCCGTTTTGCTTGACATCATCTGCTGCCGCCAGAGGAAGCGCCAGCAAAGCTGCCACGAGGAGAGTGCCTACCGTTCTCACGATCATCTTGGTCCTCCTGGGGGATTTGTGGAAAATGCGATGCCGGGAATCCTGCTACTCGCCAATCAGTTTGTCAAGCGATTGCGGCATATGCGTTCTACCGCACACAGACAAGGGAATCCCGCCTCCCGCTTGGCTTCCCGACGTTCCGCACCAAGGGTCAAATGTAAACATTTTGTCAACGATTACTATGAGCGGCGAGCGCTTGATACTTTCTCCATGGCAGCAACAGGAACGCACTTCGTCTTAGCGGAGGGTAATCTGTCGCAAAATTAAATCCGGCGCGGAGCACCGATTAAAACCCCCGCTCGATATTTCTTAGGCTCTTGCAAAATCAATAAACCCGTGTTGCACGTCAGTCCGCGTTAGCTTCGCACGCAACCTATCTCCTACGTGTAATCCTTGCCCTCCCTGCGCCAGCAGACCTTCCATGTGCGGCTGCAGCACGCGAACAAATGTCCCCTTTGCAGTAACTCCCGTGACGACGGCATCGAACGTCTCACCTACATGATGGCTCATCGCCACGGCCGCCAGCCGCTTCGACATATCTCGCTCCACTTTGCGCGCTGCATCTCCTTTCGCCGTGCAATTAACCGCGATCGCAGCAAGCTCGCCGTCAGAATAAGGATTAGGTTTCCCGTCCAGCAAAGATTTGATCAACCTCTGCGTGACAATGTCCGCAAAGCGCCGGTTGGGCGCGGTCGAGTGCGTGTAGTCCTGCACGGCAAGCCCAAAATGCCCCTGCTCAGGATCGCCCGGACGCTCCAGCACATATTCACCCGGCCCAATCAGCTTGATGACCGCCAGCGACAAATCGGCAAAGTGATCGGGATCGGCCGCTCTGCGCTTCAAAAGAAAATTGTTGAGCGCCTTCGAATCAGGTTGTGCGGGCAGCTTTTCCCCCTGCGCCGCCGCCAGACGCACAATTCCGTCCCAGTGCTCGGGAGTTTTGACGATGCGCCGCAGTGAAGAGATTTTTTCGAGCAGTCGCGCCACCACGCCATTCACGGCGATCATGAAGTCTTCGATCAATTCGGTCGCGCGATTTTTCTCCACCGTCGCGACTCCCGTCACCTGCTGGTCGAGCAGCAGCGGGATCACTTCGGCCGTGTCAAGGTTCAGCGCGCCGTTGTCAAAACGCAGCTTCCGGAGAGTTTGCGCGACTTCGTCCTGCAACTTGAGCTGAGCTTGTAACTCGGCAGATGCAGCAACTTTCGGCGGAGCCGGACCCGTGCCTTCCAGCCAGGCTCCAACCGCCTTATAAGTGAGTTGCGCCTTGTTGCGCACCACCGCTCGATACACGTTGCTCGAACTCAGCGCACCCTTGCCATCGACCACGAACTCCGTGACCACTGCCAGCCTGTCCACGTCTGGGAGCAGTGATGACGCGCCCGTCGAGAGCTCCACCGGCAGCATGGGGAAAATGCTGATCCCAGTGTAAACAGTGGTCGCCTCCTTCGCCGCGTACTGATCGATGGCGGAATCCTTCGCCACAAATGCGTCCACGTCAGCAATGCCCACCATCACCTTGATGGCCCCATCAGGGTGGCGTTCAGCCACCTCGATCTGGTCCAGGTCTCTTGAAGTGTCGTTATCAATCGAAGACCAAAGCAGGCCGCGCAGATCACACACCTTCTCCGAGGGCGTGAGCGATGGCGGGTGCGCCTTGATCGCGGCCAATTGCTGCTGTGTCGCCGGAGGAAAATTAGGGTCGAAGCCACGCGCCAGCATCACCTGCCGCGCCATCGCCTGAAGATCAACCGTAGGAGTCCGAGAATCGCTCATGCGTCTCAAAGGCTATCACGATCCGCCAGCCTGCCCCTTCGTGAACCTTAGTGCCCGTTAGTGGTGTAAGGTTTTCCCTGTGCCACCCTGTGTCCCCCGTGGTAACGCTTCTGACCTTAGCAGCGGCCGCAAGGATAATGAGTAGGGATGAAGACGTGTTATCCTACTAACAGCAGCTGCGTCTTCTTCCTATTGGATCGATTCCCGCAGTTCCCTGAATATCATGATTTCAGTCGGCAATGTGTCCATGCGCTACGGCGCTAAAATTCTGTTCGACGAAGTTTCCACCGGTTTTACGCCCGGGAAACGTTACGGTCTCACCGGCCCCAACGGCGCCGGCAAATCCACTTTCATGAAGCTTCTCACCGGAGAACTGGAGCCGCAGAAGGGAACCGTGGTCCGCCCGCGCAAACTGGGCGTGTTGAGCCAGGATCAATTCGCCTTCGATAAGTATCGCGTCATCGATGCGGTGATCATGGGCAACCGACGTCTGTGGGCCGCCCTCGAAGAGCGCGAAATCATCTACGCGAAACACGAAATGACCGACGCCGATGGCATGAGACTAGGCGAACTCGAAGGCATCGTCGGCGAAGAAGACGGCTACACTGCAGAATCCGACGCGGCAATCCTGCTCCAGGGCCTCGATATTCCCGATGCGATGCACGAGCGCAAAATGTCAGAACTGCCGGGCGGACAAAAGATGCGAGTGCTTCTCGCCCAGGCTCTCTTCGGGCATCCGCAGGCGCTGCTGCTCGATGAACCCACAAACCACCTCGATCTCGACTCGATTCACTGGCTAAAGAATTTTCTCAACCAATATGAAGGCGTGCTGATCGTGATTTCGCATGATCGCCATTTTCTCAACGGTGTTTGCACTCACATTGCGGACATCGATTACGAGACCATCATTACTTATACCGGCACCTACGACGACATGGTGATCGCGAAGACCCAGATTCGTTCGCAGATCGAATCGCAGAATGCGCAGCGCGAAAAGAAAATTTCGCAGTTGAATGAATTCATCGCCCGCTTCGCCGCCGGAACCCGCTCCAGTCAGGTGCAGTCGAGACGCAAGGAAGTTGAGCGCCTGCAGGTCACCGAGCTTGCGAGGTCGAACATTCAGCGTCCGTATCTGAAGTTCGACCAGAAACGGCCTTCCGGCAAACACATTCTCGAAGTCGAAGGCGTCAGCAAGTCTTATGGCGAAGCCAAAGTAATTTCCGGCTTTACCGCAAGCGTGCTCCGCGGAGAAAAAATCGCGCTCATGGGCCGCAACGGCTCCGGCAAGACGACTCTAGTCAATGCACTGCTCGCCAACGCTCCGACCATCTCAGAATCGGAGCTGCGAAAAACCAGCGGCTACGAGGGGCTATTTCTCGACAGCGGAAAAGTTATTTGGGGTCACGAGGCAGCGGTCGGATATTTCGCCCAGGATCACAAAGCGCTGATCGAGCCCGGCATCAAGGTGCTGGAATGGCTTCATCAGTGGGATCCATCCGCCTCCACCGAAGAAATCCGCGGCATCCTCGGCCAAATGCTTTTCCCGCGCGATGACGCGGAGAAGCGCACGGACGTGCTCTCCGGCGGAGAAGCTGCCCGCTTGCTCTTCTGCAAGCTAATGCTGCAAAAGCCGAACCTGCTCGTCCTCGACGAGCCCACCAACCACCTCGACCTCGAATCGATCAACGCGCTAAACATTTCGTTGCAGCGCTATCAGGGAACGGTGTTGCTGGTCACGCATGATGAAGATTTGATCGATGAAGTGGCAACCCGCATCTGGCACTTCGAAGGCTCTCACGAAATCACCGATTTCAAAGGCGCCTACAGTGAATACGACGCGGTGCTCGCTCAATCCCCTGCATTATCGGTAAAAGGGTAACTAAAAGACTTGTCATCCTGCGCGAAGCGAAGGATCTGCTTTTTTTACAACGATTTCTCTATCGCGACGAAGCCATCCTCATCGCCGGCTCGCCGATTTCGTCGTGCGACTCGCCTTCCAGGCAAACCCGATGCCACCATTCAAGATTGAGCAATCGCCAGATACGATCGGCATTGTCGCGATGTTGCGTCTCATGTTCTCTGAATAACTTCTCGACCGCCTCGCGCCGGAAATAGCCGCGATCCAGGCTGCGCGGTTCCAGTAACAGCGCACGAATCGCTTCGAGTCGCTGCCCAGCCAGCCACCCGCTCCATGGCGTCGGAAAGCCCATCTTCTGCCGGTAGAGAATCGAGTGCGGCAGCAAATCTTCGACTGCCTTTTTCAAAATCCGTTTGCCCGCCAATCCTTGAATCTGCACTTCGCGCGGAATTCGCGTCGCGAATTCCGCCAGCACATGATCCAGAAAGGGCACGCGGCTCTCGATCGACGCCGCCATGCTCATGTTGTCCTGTTTCATGAGCAGTTCGACCAGGTAAGTCTTGCTGTCGGTATAAAGCAACCGCTGGAGCATTTCGCCTGACGAATGGTTCCAGTAATCCAGAACATTTTTATACGCCGTGTTGGGTGCGGCTTCTCGCGCGAACGCTTCCGCCAATAATCCGCGCTGCTCCGCTTCGCCGAAGGCGGAAAAGAAATTATCGAAGTAAAAAGAAGCCCACGAGTTTCCATCCTTGGCAAGAAATGTATGTTCCAGTTTTCGGCGTGCCGTCGCTCCTAGTAGAGAAGAGTTCGCGACCATGTTGCGTAACCCGCGGCGCAAGAAGCTCGGCACCACGCTCCGATACGCGCGATCCATCGCCGCATTCTTCAGAGTGAAGGCATAACGCGTGTAGCCGGCCAGCGTTTCATCCGCGCCCTCCCCAGTCAGCACCACGGTGACCCGTTCGCGCGCCAGCTTGGCCACAAAATAAAGCGACACGCTCGACGGCCACACGATGGGCTCATCTTCGTGCCAGATCAAATGCGGCAGCGCCCCAAAGAAATCTTGTTCGCTGACCAGCACTTCATGATGTCGGGAATGAATGTGATCCGCCACCGTCTGCGCGAAGGGCAACTCGCTTTGCGCCTGCTCGGCGTAGCCTACCGAAAAAGTCTCAACCGGTTCGCGCCGCAGTTTGGTCATTAGCGCCGCCACCGCGCTCGAATCCACGCCGCCACTCAAAAATACGCCCAGCGGCACATCGCTCATCAGGTGGCTCTGGACGGCCCCTTCCAGCAACTCACGATAGCTCTGCACATAATAGCTTTCATCCCGCGACTCATGCGGCATCGACGCGTCCAAATCCCAGTACCGCTGAATCTCCGGCTTGCCCGTTGGACCAATGGTCATCGCATGGCCGGGTAGCAGTTTGCCGATTCCGGCGTAGAAACTTTCCGCGCCCGACAAATATCCAAACGCCAGATATTCCGGCAAGGCCGCGCGATTGATTTCTGGACGAATCCCACCATGCGCCAATAGCGCTTTGATTTCCGATCCAAACAGCAGTCGCTCCGGCGTCAGTTTGTAATAAAGAGGTTTAATGCCTAGTCGGTCGCGCGCAATAAAGAGAGTTCGCGTATTGCGATTCCAGATGGCAAATGCGAACATGCCGCGCAGATGTTGAACGCAATCCGCGCCGTATTCTTCAAAGAGATGAATGATGGTTTCGGTATCACTTTGCGTAACGTAGCGATGGCCGCGTGCGATCAGTTGCTCGCGCAAGGCGAGATGGTTATAGATCTCGCCGTTGAATACGATCCACAGCGCGCCATCTTCATTTGAAATCGGTTGGTGGCCGCCCGCCACATCGACGATACTGAGCCGCCGCATCCCGATTCCCAGCGGACCGTCGGTATAAAAGCCTTCGTCGTCCGGTCCCCGATGGCTGATGACGCGGCACATCTCACGCAGCGCCCCGGCGCTTGCCCGCGCATCGCGTCCGAATTCAAGAATGCCAGCGATCCCGCACATTGAGCGCCTTCCCGCGTAGCTAGCCGAGCTTTACTCCGCAGAACTATGAGTAAAATCGAGCGACAAACCCGAACCGCCTGCCAATTTTTCGAATGCAGATGTGACCGAAAAGGCGTCGGCGTTTGTGTTCATAACCCCATCCTCTTGCCGCCATTCGAAAAAGTCCGATGAACCCACCGCCTTCAGCAGTGGCTGCTCCTGCCATGCGACGGACGTGCCGCCGATTATGACCAGATGAGCGAGTTTCTCTTTGTCGATTCGGCAATACAGCACTCGCGCATCCGAAGACCACGGGCCAAAAGCCCACGCCGCGTCGCCCATCGCGAAAAAGAAGCCGTGGCTCTGGCCATCATAATCCAGTTCGTAAACTTGCACCGCCGCGTGCGCCATGGAAACCAGCCTGGGTTTGTTCGCCCCCTTACTTTTCTCGAAGTTGGCGTCACTCGATCGACGTTCCTGCCCGATGGGGCAGGTGCGAGCTAGCAGCGCCGTCGCCGTCTCGGCCGGCAGCGTCACCTTCGCATGGCTTCGCACCAGCGGCGCAGGCTGAAACGCGCCATAGGCGGGCGATAGCAGAGTCCGCGAAACTTCCGTCGTCCAGACCGTTTCTTCGGGAACAATCATCGTCAGCCGAGTCTCACTGGCAGCGCTGTCCGCAGCGTCGCCAACCCGCGTATCCGGTCTCGATATCTCTAACCGCGACGGTCCCGCCTTCTGAACCATGAGATCAGGCGCGCAGTGCCACCGTATCTCCAATTCATGTTTAGCTTGACCGAGCGCCAAATCGCGCACCAGCCAAAGTCCGCCCGCAATCTTCAGCACGTGCCGCCGATGCAAGACCGGATCCGCCAGCCGCGAATACCCATTATGACTGCCCACAAAGTAAGTGAAGCTTTTTCCAACGATCCAGTTCTCCGCTTCGCAGGTCGGAATGTGCGTCCAGGAAAAAGGTTCATCCGCAACCGCTTGGTCCGCTCCATCCACGCGCATCGTGTTGTGCGCGCCCGTGCCGCGAAACACGTCTCGGTCCGCCGGATCTTTCGAGATATAGACGCCGCTCCCAGCGTCCACCAACCAGCGCTGTCCATCCATCGTGAGCCGCAGGCTGAGCGCATCGGCGTGTCCGTGCCCCGAACGTCCCTCGCCATGCGGGCCCGCGTCCACCAGCAAGGTCTGCGGGTACGGTTCGGAGTCGGCCAACACATAAAGCCCGCCATTGCGAAACGCCCTCGATCGCACCTTCGCGTTTGTCACTTTGCGCGCAAGTTCGTCGACGGCGCGCTGGCCGAACAACCAGATCGATTCTTCCGTCAAACGTGCTGCGGAAAACCCTTTCGAGTAGGTCAGCGTCCCGATCGCCAGCGGATCCGTCATCTGCTCCGTCCGATTTCGCCCCGGATTCCACAACCGTCCGCCATCGTCGTCTCCGAAACCCTCCGCCGGACCAGCCTGCGCGAGCGCCTCCAGCACATCCAGCATTCGTTCGAGCACCGTGTCGTACGCAGGCGGAATTTTCATGCCATTGCGCGCCGCCAGCAGCCGCGCATACAGAAAAAAATCGAGCGCATAAACGTGATAGTGCAGCGACTGCTCGAAATAAACTCCGTCCGGACGCACCTGCCGTCCCGCCTCTTGCCGCACAATCCGCCATCCCGATTCCTGCCAGCGAGCAGCCCGCGGCATCCGCGGATATAACGTCCCGAGGATAAACAGCGTCAACGCTTCTCCCAGCAAGTGTGTGTTAGGAGAAAAATGCGTAGAGAGATAGCGCTCAATATACCGTCCGTGAAAGGCCAGCGCGGGCGCCATTGCCGAACGAAACTCCGCTCCAGCATCCGCGCCTCCTTTCGCTCCCGTCAGCAACTGATCTACCCAAACCCACGACAAACTGCGGAAGGCAACCTCCAGCGTGCTTCCCCAGTTAATGCCCAGCGGATACGGATTGGCCTTGTTCCAACTGCGCCACTGCGCCATCAGTTCGCGTGTGTATCTCTCGTCCCCGCTCAACAGTCGCGCCTTGGCGAGCGTCACCAGGTGCTGGTGCCGGTTCAACTCCCAAATAATTTTGTGATCTCCCACCACCGCGAAATCGAGAAATGGAATCTTGAACCAAGGCTCCAACGCGGCGCGCTTTTCATGAATCGGATCGAAATGCCAGTCGACCTGGTTTGCGCCATCCTGCCTCCGCTCATTCGCAGGATTGAGAGCGAACCTAAGGTTTTCGTAACCCAGCAAGCGAAAGCGATGCTCGCAAATCTTATCGGCCTCGCGCAAGATCTCGGCCGCTTCGTTCGGCAGATATTGGCGCAATAGTTCCGCGCGCGCCGCAACTTCAGAGCCAGAAGACTCGCTCTTCGAGATCTCGCTCGCCGCACAAAAGAAATGTCCCGGCCGCCCTGCCCGACCTCCATTGAGCCGAATCGACCCAGTCTGCACGCCCAACCTGTGCAACAGCAGGTCGCGCCGTTTGCCGACGCTTTGGCCCAGGCGCACACGCACCTCTCCCCAGTCCATTCGGGAGATCCGCGCAATCATGTTGTGCCATCCAGCGGCCATCGGGTTCCTTTATCTTACATGCCAGCAAAAGACCGCCCTCGTAACTGTCGGTTACTCTGGTTATCCCGCGCCGGTCGTGACTTTGACGGCCGCGCTGGCCGCCGCGTTAGGATCAATGTCTGGGCAATTTGGCCCCAAGAGTTCCACTCGGAGTGGAAAGAAGTTGTCTATTTTTGCCTGTCGGCGCCGCATTTCAATGTCGCGCCGAGAATTCTCCGCCAAAATTGTGAAAATAATGAAGTTGTTGAGCGCTGTTTCGGCGCGTTCAGAAGCACAGGGGCGAACTATTTGCTAACGTTCACCGGGGCATTGGTATAGTTCATAAGCAGAGTATACGGGGCCAATTCTCTGTTTGAGGACATTGCCAGCGCCGTTCTGATTCCCTCAAAATATGCGCCGCTGGGCTGAACGCACAGACTACCGCTAAGGAGAATTCGATTGGGTTCGTCGGTCAGTATTTTTGGGTTGGGATACGTCGGGTCTGTGTCGGCGGCCTGCTTCGCCTCCATGGGTCACCGGGTTGTCGGCGTCGACGTAAGCCGCGCCAAGGTCGAGATGATGGGATCGGGCCGCACTCCGATCATCGAAGCGCGCATGGCGGAGATGGTCGCCAAAGCCCACCGCGCGGGCCTGCTGCACGCAACCAGCGACGCGAACCAGGCGGTGATGAATTCCGAAGTCTCGTTTGTCTGCGTGGGCACGCCCAGCTTAAAGAATGGCAAGCTTGATCTCAGCCACATCGAGCACGTGGCCAAGGAGATCGGCGCTGCCATCCGGCAGAAAAAATCGCCCCACGTTTTTGTTCTGCGCAGCACCGTGCTGCCCGGCACCACCGAGAAGGTCGTGCTCCCCATCCTCGAAAAGGAAAGCGGCAAGAAATGTGGAGAGGATTTCACCGTTTGCTATAACCCGGAGTTCATGCGCGAGGGCAGCGCGGTTGCCGATTTTCTCAATCCGCCGTACACGATTCTCGGTGCCAGCGATACGCAACATCTTGCGCCGCTGCGTGAACTTTATAAACAGACTCCCGGGACACTTTATGAAACGACGATTCCCGTCGCTGAAATGGTTAAGTATTTTTCCAACTGCTATCACGCGGTGAAAGTCGGGTTCGCCAACGAGATGGGCACAATGTGCAAGCATCTCGGTGTCGATGCGCACGCGGTCACGAAAATCTTCACTTCTGACACCAAGCTGAATATTTCTCCCGCGTATCTCTCTCCCGGTTTCGCCTTCGGTGGTTCGTGCCTGCCGAAAGATTTGCGCGCGATCACCTATAAAGCGAAAGAACTCGATCTCAAACTGCCGTTGCTCGAGTCGCTCATGCCGAGCAACGCCGAGCACGTCGATCGCGCCGTCGAAATGGTCTTGAGCACCGGCAAAAAGAAAATTGCCCAACTCGGACTGAGCTTCAAAGCAGGCACCGACGATTTGCGCGAGAGTCCGCAGGTGCAGTTGATCAAGCGTCTTCTCGGCGAAGGCCTCGAAGTCAAAGTCTGGGACGAAGACGTTTCTCTGGGCCGCTTGGCTGGAGCCAATCGCCAGTACATCGAAGAAGTGATCCCCCACATCGGATCCGTGCTCTCCGCCGACCTCGAAGCGGTGCTGCGCACGGCCGAAGTCGTAATCCTCGGCAATAAGTCGGCGAGCAGGGATCAGCTCGCCAAACACCTACGCCCCGAGCACATCGTGATCGACCTGATCCACCTCGATAAGACGCGCCGCCCCGAAGGCGCGAAGTCTTACGAAGGAATTTGCTGGTAACGGTTAATCGCAGCTTGAAGTGTTTCCGTGTGATCGAAGCCGAGAAGAACGAACCGCTGACAAGAAAATAAGGCGGAAGAAAAGCCGAAGCCGCGAATCGATGCGATAACATGGCCGCACGCCTCATCAGCGCAACTTCCGCACCAGAGACACTCCGACCGCACCGTCTGCCACTCTCCGATCCTCACTGACAATCTTAGGGAAGCTTCGTTACATTGGCCGCCTGCGGCCCTTTCTGTCCCTGCACAATCTCAAACTCCACCTTATCTCCCTCCTGCAGGCTCTTGTAGCCCTCGGTGGTGATCGAGCTGTAGTGGATGAATACATCCGGTCCATCGTCTCGCCCCAGGAAACCATATCCCTTGGCGTTGTTGAACCACTTGACGGTGCCTTTCAAACGTTCCACGTTCGGCCCCCCCTTTTCTTGCGGATTGGCCCGAAAAGGCGCGATTCCGGGGTCCGCAAAAAATTGTGTAGGCATTGTGCTGCTCACCGGCAGGACTGTCAAGGATTAGCGTCAGACCGCTGTGTCTGCCCTCAGCAGGCAGGAATCGGCCACTTTTGTAGCGATCGGATTGGGCGACAACCGCAAGCTTGTCCTACCGCGCCAGACGCGCCATCTCAGCCAGCCAAAGGATGCCGCAGATGGTCTTCGCATCCTGTATGCGTCCGTGGAGCGCCATTTGTTTCGCCTCCGTCAAACCGAGAAATTTGACGGCGATACGCTCATCTGCTTCGGGCTGGGCGATTCCGGCCCGCAGTCCCCGCGCCAGATAAATAGTCATCGTTTCGTCGAGAAAACCGGGGCTTACATAGAAATGCAGAATTCTCTTCCATCGGCGCGCGGTGTAGCCGGTCTCTTCCAGCAACTCGCGCTTGGCCGCGGTGAGCGCTGTCTCCCCGTCGTCGATGCGGCCGGCGGGCAGCTCCCACATCATCGAATGTGCGGCATGTCGATATTGCCGCTCCAGCAGGATGCGCGGCTCGGCGCTTCGGGAGCCCTTCTTCGAGCTAGCTTGTGTCCCGTCATCAATTGCCCGAACGTCTTTTGCGCCGTCGTCGACGGCGAGCACAACAATCGATCCGGAATGCCGCACCACGTCGCGCCGTGCGCGCACGCAGCCCGGTTCTTCGACCTCGTCCGTAGTAACGCTGAATACTGGACCCTGATAACTTACGCGAGAGGAGAGCACGCGAGCCTGCGCTGATTTTGATCCGATCGTTTTCGCCATCTTCATTCCTGATGATTTCGCCATGACAACAATATAAGGTATGCTGCGCCGTGAGCCGAAGCGATGACGATGAGCGGCAGCGAATGCTTCGAAATCTGATGACCCAAAAAACGGCGCCTAAGCCAAGCGTGGCCATCGTCGGGGCTGGCAGCCTGGCCACTTTTCTGGCCGTGGCGCTCGATGACGCGGCCTTCACCATCAGCGAGATTATCGCGCGCGATTCCGCGCCGTCGCTGCAGAGAGCGCGCCCGCTCGCCGCGAAAGTCAGTGCGCAAGCAGTCACCGCCCACTCCGCGCGCCTCGACGCCACCCTATTATGGTTCTGCGTGCCCGACCGCGAGATTCGCCGCGCCGCGTCGACTCTGGCCGATCAGCTCATTGCGCGCACCCGTCTTAACCAGAAAGCGAAAGTCTACTTCGCCCTTCATTCCAGCGGCGCTCTCTCCAGCCGCGAACTCGATCCTCTGCGCAAGGCTGGTGTCGCGGTCGCGTCGGCGCATCCGCTAATGACCTTCGTCGCCGGAGCTCATCCTTCTCTATCAAGTGTCCCGTTCGCCCTCGAAGGTGACGATGCGGCCATGCAGGTCGCGCGCCAGATTGTTCGCACGCTGGGAGGCGAAAGTTTCCGATTATCCGCAGCTCGCAAAGCCGCCTATCACGCTTGGGCGATGATGACCTCGCCGCTGCTGGTTGCGTTCCTGGTTTCGCTCGAAGATGCCGCCAGCGCCGCCGGATTCGCGCCCGAAAGCGCCCGCCGCAAAAGTCTACCGATCATCAGGCAGACTTTAGAAAACTACTCGCGCCTCGGTCCGGCGAAATCTCTTAGCGGCCCTTTAACTCGCGGCGACGCCGAAACCGTGGCAAAACATCTCGCAGTTCTGAAAAAAAATCCCGGAGCCCGCCAGGTCTACATAGCCCTCGCCCAAGTCGCCCTGCGCAAATTGCCAGTAAAGAATCGAGCCGCGCTGCAGCGCCTGTTGCACAGTGCCTCTTCGTAAAGAGTGCCCCGTTTCAGCCGCGGAAGAAGTCCCGGCCTTGTCTTTGGGGGTCACCGCGTCGCCGCCGCGATTCCGAAGTGTCGGGAACGCGGCTTCCGGCGCTGCGGGGCCATTGCGCCACCCCCAAATCTTCGCCAGACCTTAATGTTCGCCCTTGCGGCTCGTGAACAGATGCCCCAGCTTCTCCTGCTTCGTCTTCAAATACTCCTCGGTAAACTCAGTGGGCGCGACTTCGCAGGGCACGCGTTCCGTTACCTGAATCCCCGCGCGCTCCAGCGCCGCCACTTTGTCAGGATTATTCGAAAGCAGCCGCACGCGCCGTATGTCTAGCGCTTTCAAAATCTCAACCGGCATCAGAAACTCCCGTTGATCGGGTTTGAATCCCAGCCGCTCATTCGCCTCCACCGTGTCAAATCCGCTATCCTGCAACGCGTAGGCTTGGAGCTTCGCCATCAGTCCAATGCCGCGCCCCTCCTGTTGTTCATAGATCAGGACGCCCGCGCCCTCATGTGCAATCATCGACAGCGCCATTTCCAATTGCTGCCGGCAGTCGCAGCGCAGGGAACCAAACACGTCGCCCGTCAGACACTGCGAGTGAATCCGCACCAGCGGCGATCCCGAATGCACCTCGCCCATCACCAGCGCCACCGCTTCTTCCGTCTTCGCGCCATCACCCGTCGCCGAAGCCCGCGTAGCGAATCCGTGAATCAGGAAATGTCCCCAGCGTGTAGGAAAGTCCGCCGATGCCACTTGTTTTACCTTCAAAGAGCTCACGATTAAATTATAGTCTGTAGATTTCAAGCATCCCATTTTAGAAACCTTCGACTTTGCTTTTCCTGGCACCTATCACCTGTCACCCGAGGCCCGTCACCTGGCTCTGCATATAGGCGAAATCCAGCGACGCTGCTAAAATTAAACTCACCGCCCAAGGGGGCTATAGCTCAGCTGGGAGAGCGCATCGTTCGCAACGATGAGGTCGTCGGTTCGATCCCGACTAGCTCCACCAAATATTTCCCAATAAAAATGCGACTCTGCGATGGGTACACAAGAAAATGTACCCAAATCGTACCCATGTGGGTACAGTGCATTGTTCTTCCAGGTAGCACGAAAATTGACCAACCCGGCCACCGTTAGATCGCGGAAGCGATTTAGGCCGCGGTGCTTCGCGCAGGGAAGAAACTGCTTTTCAAAAAGCCCAGGATGCCGGAAACAGACGGCAGACTTGGTCCGTCTGCGAGAACTGTGCCGTACAGAATCAACAAATCGCTCAGCTAACCCGTCAGATTGGAGTAAGCGGGGACTTCGCCGGGGCCAAACTCCTGCGCCTTGGCAGTCATTTCAGCAGCGGTTTCATATTGTCCCAAGGCGGCATACTCTTCGCCAAGACTGAAGTACGCGGTCGCGCTTCGCGGGTACGTCTCAATCATCTCGTGGAAAGTTCGCGCCGCCTTGTCATGCTCGCCCGTCACGGTGGAATAGTAGTTCCCGGTAATCATGAGCCTCGAACGATCGTTGGCGTGTTGCCGCAGTTCGAAGGCCTTGGTGTAGTACTGGCTGGCGCGCCCTAGTTGGTTGAGGCTGAAGTAATCGTCGCCCACGTCGTAATACGCCATTGCAAAATTGGGGTCAAGTTCAATGGCCCGTTGATCAAGCGCGAGAGATGCCTGGACGCCTTGTTCGTTGTATGCCTTCAGGGCGCTCGCATATGCGCTCAGTGCCTCGAGAGAGGAAGTCGTTGCCTCAGACAATGGCACATCGAACTTCTGGACCGTTGACGGCAGCTCTCCGAGTTCAGCGCGCAATTTCCTGGAAGCTCGCCCGATCGTATCGAGGACGTCCGTCTTGCCGGCCGCAGTCATTTCCTCACGGGCTACAGTCTTTCCACTTTGGCAGTTCACGGCGTTCAGGGCTACGACGTACTTGCTGTCCGAGCCGCCAATCGAACCTGCGACGTACATTTTGCTTCCTGCCCGTTGGCAAAGCTCGCGGGCTAAACCGGCGGTGAGGTTCGCATTGGACGGCAGACCCATTTGCTTCGATATGGCGCTGACCCTGTCATTCGAAAGCACGTTTACGAAGGGTGATTCGGTGAGAGCCACATTCAGCCCAATCTTCAGCGTACTGTCGAACAGCGGTTCGCCCGTGCCGTTCGTGAAGTCCGCCAGGAGTACAGTATCTGCGTCGGTGAGAGTCTGTTTTCCGCCCGTCCGAGAGTAGAACTCTCGAACCATCAGGGCAGCCATTAACAGCGCTGCCAACCCGCCGATGGGTAGCCACAACCTAGTGGCGAGCATCCGCATGGTCAGCTCTCGCGCTTTCGCAACTGCCACTTTCGTGGCGGATGGGGTCGTTATCGGCGAATACGCAGCAGGCTTTTGATAAAGGCTGCTGTCGGTATCGCGCTTCAGCCTCTGCAGGTCGGCCCGCAACTCCGAGGCGTGTTGATAACGAAGGTTGCAGTCCTTCTCCAGCGCCTTTCGGATGACTGCTTCCAGCCCCGGAACGATTTGCGGATTTGCCTGAGATGGTGGTGGAGGTTCATCGCGCAGAATCGCACTGCAAATCTCTCCCGGACTCGATCCCTCGAAACGCAGCTTGCCAGTTGCCATCTCGTAGAGCACGGCGCCGAAGGAGAACAGGTCTGTGCGGGCATCCAGGTCTTTGGCCTTCACCTGTTCCGGCGACATGTAACTGACCGTCCCCAACATCGCTCCGGGACTGGTCAAGTGCAGGGCATCCGGATATGCGATGGTTTCAGCATGGCTACGGGTCGCGGCGGTCTTGCCGGTCACTTTCGCCAGACCGAAGTCGAGTATCTTGGCGTGGCCGCGCCGCGTTACGAAAACATTTCCAGGTTTGATATCGCGGTGCACGATGCCTTCGCTGTGAGCCGCGTCGAGAGCGTCCGCGATGTCAATCGCGATGGGGAGAAGCCTGTCCGTTTCAACTGGACGACCCGCGATGAAGTGGCTCAGCGTTAGACCATCGAGGAACTCCATGACCATAAAAGCGCGGCCATCGCGTTCGCCGATGTCGTGAATGGTGCAAATATTGGGATGGTTCAGGGCCGAAGCAGCCCGAGCTTCGCGGCGAAAGCGCTCCAGCGCCGCGGAATCGTGAGCCACGCTATCGGGCAGAAACTTGAGGGCGACAAACCTGCCGAGGCGAGTGTCCTCTGCCTTATAGACCACGCCCATGCCACCCGCACCCAGCGGGGACTGGATTTCGTAGGGACCAAGTTTCGCGCCAGGGGTGAGGTCCATCCGTGGGCGTAATTATAGCGTGTGCAGCACGTTGCACGCCGGAGGCGATGATTCCGGGTGTGTTACCGAGTTTTGAGTTCGGCGACGAGTTGCTGGAAGTTTGAGTTCGGGCGGAGCTTCTCCAGATCAGGTCGGCCATCAGGCCGTCGGCATCTTTGTACCCGCGATTGATGGCTGCACGCAAACACTGCAGCGCGTCATCGAGGTGGTTGGCAGCCAACTGTCCCGCCAAAATACTCTCTCCTTGACCAACTAGGAGAGTTCTGTTAAGGTCTCTCCTAGACACACAAGGAGAGACGTGGGCAAAGCGATTGATTTGCTGCAAGGCACACTGGACATGCTGATCCTCAAAGCGGTCTCGCTTGGCCCGCTGCACGGCTACGGGGTTTTGTTGCGCATTCAGCAGATCTCTGGCGAACAACTGGAGATCCAGCAGGGCTCGTTATATCCAGCGCTCTATCGGCTGGAACATCAGGGTTGGATCGCCAGCGAGTGGGGGGAATCGGACAACAAACGCAAGGCGAAGTTCTACAGCCTGACTGCAGCCGGGCGGCGCCAACTCCATTCGGAAACCGAAAAGTGGAACCGCATGGCGTCGTTGATCGCCAGTATCCTGCGCACCACCTCGGAGCAGATA
>Ga0209624_10000846_pt1 | contig 25860 bp, 27 predicted proteins | sample JacPinW_OM2H0_O1_FD_188565 | JGI IMG/M metagenome (GOLD analysis project Ga0209624, IMG submission 188565) | Forest soil microbial communities from Algoma, Ontario, Canada - Jack Pine, Ontario site 1_JW_OM2H0_O1 (SPAdes) (version 2) | ecosystem: Environmental > Terrestrial > Soil > Boreal...
GCTCGTCTCCCAGGATTCCGCGAGCCACGGTTTGGGCTCGCCTTTCTCGTCAAGGTAGACAAGCCGCTCGAGCAGATAGCCGCCGAGCACGTTGCTGACGATCAGCGAAATCGACTGCACGTTGTAGAGGCCCTCGGGGTCGATCTCGATTCGGATGTTGGCGCTTCCGGGCGCCCCGGCACGCGCGAAAGGCGAGGCGAGCGTGAGGGGACCGGCTGTTGCGCCCGCCGCGGCGAGAGAACTGATGAGGAGACGGCGCCTGGTCAACATGGCGTTCACCTTTCCGAGGCCCGCAGCCCCTTCAGGGATTTGAACATTGCTGACGGAAGTCGGCCTCATGGCTCTGTGCGGTCCCTCGCGCGTGTCCCGTGCGATCCGTCTTTCTCGAGGGACCATCCGGCCTGCGCCGGAAACCACTGTTGCGGCTGTCAGCAAATCCGAGTAAATACTCGGATACCTAGGAATGCAATGACTATTTCGTGGCACATGCAAAATTCTTGCCCGATGGCATAAGGCGGACCCAGAAGGCCGAGAAATCATGCCGACGCCAGTGAAGCTTGCCGATCGACGAAGCCCCGTTCAAGCGCGATCGCGCCGCGTCCGTACTGCAATCATTGCGGCGGCTCACGATGTCATGCGAGAGCGGGGGGTCCGAGCGGTCACGACCAACGCCATTGCCGAGCGCGCCGACATCAAGATTGGCTCGCTCTACGATTATTTCTCCAACAAGGAAGCGGTGATTGCCGAGCTCTACGAGGAGAAGCTCGCGGAGGTGCGGGCCTTCCTTGACGTCGGCGCCTCCCGGATCGTGCGCGCAAGCTGGCGCGAACAGACCGCGGATCTCATCCGCGGCATGTGGACCTATCAGCTCGGCATTGGGCTCGACCGTACGCTTGTCGACGCCTCATATTATTACGAGGACCTGCTGAGAATCGCGCGCGCTCATTCGCAACTCTTCGCCATGACCATCGCCCGCTTGCTGAAGCGTCTGGGTTCAAGCTGGGGGGAGAAGGAACTCCGCGATCTCGGTATCAGCGTCTATACGCTGGTCAACGCGACATGGAGCTATTGGCGTTTGACCGAATCCGACCGTCCGATCGCCATTGAGCGGCAGATCGCGTTAAGTCTTGCCCTGATGGCGCCCGCGGTCGACGAAGCCGACTGCTCGTAAGATGGCCTTGCGCTGCCGCTCGCGGCGGCTGAGGCCGCAAATGCTGGTTGTGTGTGTCGTTCTCTAGCATTCCGCGATATCCGGCGGCTTCTCACCCGGCTGCGGGTGAACCTGGCAATGACGGCCATCTCCACAACCGACGGCAAATCGCGATGGCGTCCCGCAGCCAGCAATAGCGGTAATCCCAGTTCCTTACTCCGCCGACGCGCTCGGGAAGCGACGTTGTTACCGCGGCAACGATTCCGCCCGTGGGCGCATAGGTCAGAGCCTTCAAGGTAATAAGCGACCCTTTGACAGCCTCCGTCCAGGGTCCGAAGTCTTGACACCGATCGCTCCATTCGCGCCAGAACGCTTCGGTGCGCTCAAGTGTGCTGCTGGCGTCGATTGCCACCGGTGGGTTTTGATATGAGCGCCCGTAAGAGAGGGTGAAGGGAACGGATTGGCCGGCCTCTACGGTAAACTCGCCGACCGTTTTGAGATCCTCGCCATACAGGGCGACCGGCGTTCGCAGGACCAGACGCTCGGGACCGGCAACCGCGTTGATAGCACCGTCGTCGAGGCGGTTGATCCATGGCACGGTCGCCCCGTAGTTGAACCGAACGACGAGCTCCGTCTGAAAATCCACGCGTCCCCATCGACCAATCACAATCCGGACAAGATTGGCGCCGTCCGCCGGTGACATGAAGTCGACAAGGGTCGCCCGACCGGTGTCGGTTTGGATTTCGGTTTCGAGGATGAGGGTGCCGGCGCGATAGCGCCGTTTCGCGGCAAGCGTCGGCTGCTTGGGGGCAATAAGCCAGCGACCATTCTCTGCAGTTCCAAGGAGGGCAGCAAAGCAGGCGGCGGAATCGAAACGTGGCCAGCACAGCCAATTGATTGATCCGTCGCGGCCAACCAAAGCCGCTGTCTTGCAATCGCCGATAAGCGCATAGTCTTCAATTCGCAACGTCATTGCCTTTACTCGCAACTTTGAATGTCGTCCTACCGCGTCCGGCTTCCCGCTAAGGTCCTGCTCAGCGAACCCCGCGTGGCGGTTGTTGTCGCAAGGTGACTATCTATCTTGGCCAGCAGCAGCCGTGCGAGCATGTACCTTGCTGCCATCGACGAGGTTGATCGGCGGATTGATGATCAACTGATCTCCGGCCTTGATCCCACTGACCACTTCCACCCGGGCGCCCAAATCGCGCTTCACTCTTATTTTGCGGATTTCCACCGTGCCATTGGTGACAACTGCGACCTGCATTCCGTTGCGGTTGAAGATGAGCGCATCGGCCGGCACCGAAAAGCTCGGCGACTTGCGCGGGATATGTAACGCTTCCGGCCAGACAGAAGAGGATTTGGCGGGCAGCCACGTCGCCCGAATGAGCCGCCCGAAGCCCCTCGGTCAAAGTCTCCGCAACCTGGACCTTGTGATCGGCCGCCTCCAGGTCGAGGCGAATTTCCTCCGCGAGTTCGCGATCGTTACCAATGACGAGAACGAGACGCCGCCTCCCGGCTTCGGCTCTTCCTCGCTCAATACGACCAATTCTACATAAGACGAAGGATGATCATTCATCGTTTTGGCGCCGATTTCTTCTTCACGTTCACTTGCGCGCCTACCCGGGCGCCCGGCCTCGCTCATCGCCAAACCAACTTTGGACATCCCAACCCGAACCTCATCGATGACCTTGACGTTGGGCGGCTGGTGAATTTCGACCATTAACTAAGCCTCGACGGCGCAAAACTCGTCGTGCGCTCCAAAGTAGGCAAGGACGTCCCGATCACCTTGAAAGACAATTATGCCGCCCTGGCCGCGGTGAAATCGTCCATCGCGGATATCAAGCCGGGTACGTTCATCGGAACTGCGACTGAGACCCAACCCGACTCCTCGATGCGCTCGGTCGAAGTCGTGGTCTTCGCCGAGAGTCTTCGCGGAACCGCAGAGGGCCATTATCCCTGGGACCTCGGATCCCACAGCATGATGACCAACGGCTCCATAGGCAACGTGGTTCGGGGTGTCGACGGGCAGACCGTAACCGTCACCTATAAGGGCGGTGAGAAGAAGATCGACATTCCTAAGAACATACCGGTCGTCGAGTTGGATCCCGGCAACAAAAGCGAGATCGCGCCGGGGGTGATGGTATTCGTTCCCACCGACAAACAGGCGGACGGCGCATTGGTTGCGGGCGCCGTCGTGTACGGTAAGGATGGCATCATTCCCCCGATGTAGCGTGGGGTTTCGGCGCTGGCCGGCGGCGCGGTGCGGGGAACGGCAGCAAAGGGTCCGATTTGGCCCGTCCGACGATAGAGCCGCTGGCGGGTCCTTCTGTTGGCTCGTGGCAAGACGCTCGCCACTCACCGGCTCAAATATTCTGCAAGGCTGGCCGCCAAGCCATCGAATACAGCGCGGCAGCGGGGGGTGGCGCGTAGATTTTCATGCATGGCGAGCCAGACACCGAGCTTGAGTTCGAAGGCTTCTGGCAACAAGCGCACCAGATCAGGATTTTGCTTTGCGAGCCCCACCTGTCAGATACCGATACCGAAGCCCGCCTTGATTGCGCGCAATTGCGCGATGTCGCTGTCGGCTCGGAAGGAAAAGCGAAGGGCATCGGCGCCAGGCACGCGACTGCGCATGCCGCGGATAGAAGGCGTCTCGCGGTCAAAGCCGATCAAGCTGTGCTCCGCCAAATCGCTGAATCCGGTGGGCGCGCAGGTACGCGCGAGATAATCCTTGTGCGCATGAAGGCCCAAGCTGACCGTGCCCAGCTTCTTGACCACCAAAGCTTCCTGCGCCGGCTCGACCATGCGCACGGCGATGTCAGCGTCGCGGCGCAGGAGATTGTCCAGCGTATTGGAGAGGGCCAGTTCGAACTCCAAAGTGGGATGGTTCCGGCGCAGTTCGGCCAACATGGGCGGCAGTACCTCGGCGCCCATGATCTCGCTCGCGCTGATGCGCACGGTACCTTTGACGGCCTCAGAAGGCAGCGCTAGCGGAAACCGTTCGCCTGATCGGCATAGCGCCCCATGACGGGGAGACCTTGCGCGAATACCTTCAGCGCATAGCCAATTCACACCCGGATGTCTTTGTGGAGTGGTCGCCATGGGTCCTCGGGCGAAAGCCGAGCCCGATCGCCGTCATCGGGTAGGGCTATGGCGGCCCGTTCCTGGCCGCGTAGAGCTACCATTGAGAAGGAAGATCTGGCCCCGGCACCATATTCCGAGTCTCTAAGCGGTTAATGCCTATGGTGAGTCACTCAAGAGAAGTTGGGCTGCTTCGCACGCTGGCTCGCAACGTTGTTTCTAGAACGGCTCCTGCCCCTCCGATTGGTGGGCAACTTCCCCGCGCAGACACAATCCTACCGCCGGGGCATCAAGCGCTCGCAGAACTCTCTAAAGCGATTTTGGACCGCTTTCCTGCAATGGAACGAGGAACGACTTTCATCAACTTCCGAAGCGAACTGTTCGGGTATCTCGCTGAGAACTACGCAGGACGCAGTACGGAATCCATAGGATCTGACCAAGTCTCAACCCTCTATGACCATTTTTCGCGATGGTTCGCGGACGCGGCCATCCCTCGAAGAGTCTTTGTGCCTTGCTTTATCTCGCCCTGGTCTGCCCCTCGCTTCCTACTTGGCCCGGCCGTCTTCGTCTTCGTTGAGGAAGTTCGTAACAGCGAGTTTTTCCCGCGGGATGATCCGGCCCGTGACGCATTTAGCCGGTTGGTCGAACAAATGAGGGAGACGAAGGCCACATGGCTCGCTTGCGTCCCGATTGAGGGGTGCGAGCGCGAGCGCGCATACGAACTTGGCTCTCTTGCCGCAGATCTAGCACTCGTGTTTTTCCAATTGGCGGCTCCTGCCTTCGACACGGGGACAATGTCGCGACTCGAAGGACGGCGTGGGACAACGGACAAGCGCATGATTTCTGAGGCCAACGGCGGCTATGATAGCGGCTGGACAAGGGCGGAGCCTGGCCTCCCCATCGGGCCAGGCACACTCCACGACATCTTATCGAAGAATAGGCGGTTAGCCACGGCAGTGGGCAATCTCGTTCAGTCTTTCACGACTGGACGTTTTCGCTTGCCCTCGCTGGAGCGTGCTTGGTGTGACGCCGCATACTGGCTCCATGAGGGACTCGCTGAGCCACTCGATTCTATCGCCATCGCCAAACTTGAAACCGCACTGGAAGTGTTGGTTCGCGCGGAGAGCACCTCCGGAAGCATGAGGCGCTTGATGGTGATTCTTGAGGCCTTCTATCGCCTGAAGCCAGATGATCCGGTGGTCGAGGGTTCGACGACCACCGCGAAGCAGTTCGCGAGTCGCGTCGTCAATGATCGGTCACGAATACTGCATGGAACATCGTCGACTCTGCATGCAGTTTTGGCTCCCGACCGCACCGGTCTGGAACGTTTTGTAATCGCGGTTATTCGCCGCACGGCACTGGAGATTGAGGACTACTCCGCAACCCTGTCGCCAAACGATAGGATCGAATCGCTTCTTGCTTGGACAAAAAATCGTGACGCCGCAGGCGGCACTAAGGTCGCACCCGGTTGAGGTGGGTCGTCGACAATTGCTTTGCCGAGCAGCGGCGCCAGCGCCCTTCTGACGGCCATTCGGTACTGTGTCGAATGGGGATCGATCATGGTGGTGGTCTCCTCATGGTGAAAAGCGCCGGCCGCGGAGTCGTGCTCAACGCGGCCGGCAAGGTACGGCAATCGACGCACCATGACGCGCGACGATTCGTGAAATGAAGCCGCTCGCCTTGCCCAAACATGGAACGGCAAGGCGAGCGGGGTTGACGGAACCGGGACTCCGAAGGTGATTTCGCGCTCATGCGGGCGCGCCGGTTGTCTCCGTCGAGTCCGCATTGTCATCGCCGGCCGCCAATGAAACGGCCAGCGTCGCGTTCTTGCGCTTCGTTGACGATGCGGACTAGTTGCTCGAAGAAGGCTTTCGCGCTGCTCGACCATCTTCAGGTGATGAAACTGGCGGTAAGCTTAGGCGGCACAGAGACGCTCATTTCGCATCCAGCGTCAATGACGCATTCGGGGGTTGCGCGCGAATTGCGAGAACAGATCGGACTGTCGGATGCGCTGATCCGCATCTCGATCGGCATCGAGAATGTGGAAGACTTGATTTCGGATCTTGCGCAAGCCCTCGAATATTCATGACGGCAGCCGCGAGTCGAGCGCCAGAATAGCGAGACGAGCTATTTGATGGGGAAGCTCCACATCCACCTTGCGGCATGCATGGCCGGCGAAAAGACTTCACGGTTTGGCACGCGACCCTAAATGCCGTTGCGGCCTTGCGGCGCGCGTCCGCGCCCGTGGTCGGAGCGAGGCGCCGGCGGTGATAAGCTGCTACGCTCGCGCTCGGCCGTCTGGGCGGGCGGTGCGGTGGGCCTGCCAGATCGACCGGGCAAAGGCAGGTTAACCCATGGCCAATCCGGGACAACCCACAATTAGCCTAGGCGCCACCGGCGATGCGGTGGAGCGATTGGAACGCGCGCTGCGGCGAACGCCCAATCCCGGGCTCGCCGTCGACGGCGCCTTCGGACCGCAACTGGAGACGGCGGTCAAGCAGTTCCAGCAGGGCGCGGGGCTAATGGTAGACGGGATCGTCGGTCCAGCCACGTGGGCGGCTCTGCCGGACGGAGGGCCGATGCCGACGCTGCAAGAGGGCTCGACTGGGCCGGTCGTCAACAGCTTGCAGACATTGCTCACCAACGGCGCGTCGGGGCAGTGGAACACGACGCCGCAAGGGATCGACGGCAATTTCGGGCCGCGTACGAAAGCCTCCGTCGTGGCGTTTCAGGCCTGGGGTGGCGTCGCACAGGACGGCATTGTCGGCGACCGGACCTGGGCTGTTTCCTTGCATGCGGCGAGCGCCACACTCGAAACCGCGGTGGGGCTAAAGTTCGTGGTCGGTTGACCTATAACGCAGCGAACGCGGCCTGATGCAAGTGCAGGGCAGACGCCTCTATAACCTCCGCTCAAGGCTTCCTCGTCGTCGCGTTTAACCTACCAGCTATCGCTACCGCCGCCGGCTGAGGCTTCCCTGCCGAAGAAATAGCCGGCGAGATACACCTCGGGCGGTTTCTCGATCATTTGCGCTTCTTTGAGCGATCGCCCCTCCGTCGGCTAAAGACCTCGCGGCCTTCACTGTCGAGGATGCGCAATGCGATCGTTCGGGGCGGCATTGCGATCTTCGCGGCGGCGACGATTGCGCTCGACGCATCCGAAGCTTGAATCTCGACTTCGGTCACAATTGACGGCCCGCCATCCGGCGCCGAGCTGCTATACTGGAGCCGGAATGGCTGTAGGGCAGGCGTGCCCTTATGCTCATCGGCCTGGCTGAAAGGTTGAGGCTTGCGATCCCCGACATGTTCGCGGTCGGGCACAAAAACAGTATTCATCGCCATCGGGCTTGAGGTATCGAGCCCGATGCGCTCGCCGGTCTTGTGAGCAACCGCCAAAGCAACCCGGTTCCACTGCAACGCGATCGCGTCGCCGCTGGACTCATATTCCCTTCGACGCGCTTCGGCATAGGCCTCGACGCCCAACTCGCCGATGAGCGCGTCGGCCTCGGCGTCTAGGCGTTCAGCTGTCTCGCGCCGGCGACGCAGCCAGGAAAGCATTTCCGACCTTTCCCTCGAGGCGCAAGCGCATAGTGAGGGGCAGTGTGTAATCTTTATAACTTGACCAACGGCCAGGCCGCCATCCGCAACCGGTTCGCTCAAAGAATGACCGCGCCGGCAATCTGCCTCGCTTCGTCGGGATCTTCACAGAGCGGAATGCCCGATCGTTCGCTGGGGTGCGGACGGTGAGCGCGAGCTGTCGCCATGGCGCGCGGGGGATGTCGGGACCGCCTCAGTATCGCGGCCAGCTAATCATCCTCGCCGCATCAATCACCCGCGCCGGGATTTGGCGAGAAATATTGGAATTTGTCCGGCTTCCCCTCCCACTCCTTAGAGTCGGGGGGAGGCGGTTTTTTCATCGTAATGTTTGGCCAGACTATCGCGTATTCGGCATTCAGCCGCAACCATTTCTCTAGCCCCGGCTCGGTGTCCGGCTTGATCGCGTCAACTGGGCATTCCGGCACGCAAACCCCGCAATCAATGCACTCGTCGGGATGGATGACGAGCATGTTCTCGCCCTCATAGAAGCAGTCCACAGGACACACCTCGACGCAATCCATGATCTTGCAACGAATGCAGTTCTCGTCGACGACATAGGTCAATTGTCGTCCCTTCGACATCGCATTGTGGAATGCTTCACGAAGCGCCTCATGGTGACGCCAGCGTCGCCCAGGTTACTTTGAAACGTAGCGGTCAATTGTGTTCAATTTAGCCTGCCGTCCGATTTCGTGGCGACTAGTTAGCCGATACACCTTAGTCGCCGGACCGGAGCTCTTCGTCGACAGCCTGCGCAAAGCCAGGGTCGCGGAAGAATTAGCGCGATCGGCTCAGGCGAACCTGGAATCCCCGATAGCGGCCAGCAAAATAACGCCGGCAGGCAGTGGAACTTAGCGCGCAGCCCGATCGTCTTTGTGATTGTGCAGGAAACGCGCGATCTGCGCTTTCAATACGGCAGCATCATGTGATTTTCCCGACGCCGCGTGCTCGAAGAGCCTTCGCTGAACGTCGGTGGGCAGATCATTCCATTCGCTGACTAGGGCGGCGCCGAGACATTCCAGGACACGACGCTCCGCGTCCAGCAGGTCGCCGGTCTCATACGGCAAGGGCCACGATACGGCTGGCGCTCCGCCATCCTCGTCCCAACGGTCGAGAGCGTTGGCCACGCCTTCTCCCGACGTTGGTGGAGTGCGCCCACCTTCGCTCGTTTCACCTTCGGCGAGGTCGCTGGACCGTTTCGGAATCTTCGTCATTGGTGGGGTTGCCAATGGCCTTCAGATTTTCCACGAATTTGTCTGCGTCGGCTCGGGCTTCCCGTTCGCGCGGCGCGTTCCCGGCGTTTTGTTATCGCGATCTGCAGCATTTCGCGGTGCATTTGTTTTCAAGCGGGGACCCCGCCGAAGAAAGAGTGCATGTTCTTGTTTAAGCGCAAGGAAGACCAGCACAGCGAAAGACCGGCTACTCGCAAACGCGTGGTCCAAAGATTATATGTGTCGGAGAGAGAAGGTAGCAAGCCGTCAATTGGTCAGACGCGAGAGTGCTCACGACGCCGATAAAACGGTTGCGAAAGCAAGATGACCAAAATCGGGAGCCCTACTAAACGACCCACATCCAAAGGCGGGTTCTGCGGTGACCCGGAGAATGCTGCCCCTCAACTCGTTAGAGTTCAATTTATGGAGCTTCGACCGAGCATGTGTCGCTGGCCGATCGGCGACCCGAAACATATCGAAACATTCCGGTTTTGCGGTTCCGCGTGCTCGTCTGGGGATATATATTGCAAAGCGCACACCGCAAAAGCCCACGCTCCAAACCGCCCAAGGACGCCACGTACGACTAATTTTCGGCTGCAACACCCGGTTAGAGTCGCGTGACAGCATCGGTTCTGTCGCGCGCGCGATTTGGACTGCAGAGAAGCTACGAAGCCAGCTCGCAACGTGGATCGCGCTAAAGGGCTAGCCGTACGGACGTCGCCTATTACGTATGGGTTCGCAAGTTGCGGCATCCTCACCCGCTGCAGTGTGTGGAGGGCGACCAAGCGGAGGTTCAAAAAAATGAATGACGCATCGCCCCGCTTTCCCGAGGGCCAAACGGGCGCAGCATCACTGTTATCGAGCGAAGAGGGCAACCTCCTCTTGGCCCAACTCGCTCAGCACGCGGTCGAGCTGAACGCATGGGTTACGGAGGAAGGGTTGCGAGGCGCAACGGCAGGCGAGCTCTTCGATAGATATTGCCAACGATTGTCGGCGATGGACGTCGTCATCATGCGCGCATACGTGTCGACCCAGACTTTGCACCCCCAATGGACTGGCTACGGCTACACATGGCGACGAGAATTAAAATCGGTTCGTGAGCAGCAATTTGCCCGGGGCCCCATTTCGCAGGAGTGGTTGAGTAGCCCCTTTAATGCGCTTATCCAGCGATCACTCGCTGGCGAGAAGAATCCTTGGTTGCGGCGCCGGCTGGAACTCGGCCCAGAGCAACGAGACTTTCCCGCGCTCGTAGACTTCTATGCCGCTGGAGCGACAGACTATGTGTGTCTAGCCTTTCGGTTTGGAGAGGCGGGCGATCCGTCGCACGGGACCGGCGTCCTCTATTCTTTCACGACTTATCGCCCCGGGGGCTTCCGTGCGGCGGAAATTGATCTGCTGCGTTCTACGCTTCCGGGGTTGTCGCTCGCGATGAAGGCTCATACGGGGCACGATATCGCATCAGGGCTCCTACGGACTTACCTTGGAAGTGACGCGGGTTCTCGGGTGCACTCAGGCGCGGTCGAGCGTGGAACGGTGGACGGCCTTCGCTCGGTGCTTTGGTACGCTGATTTGCGTGGTTTCACGCGGATCAGCGACGTGTCGTCCGGGGCGGCAATTGTTGAGATGTTGAACGATACCTTTGAGACATTGACCGCCGCGTTGCGGCCGCGCGGAGGTCACGTGCTCAAATTTATCGGCGATGCGATGCTGGCGACGATTTCGTTCGATGCGCGGGACGAGAAGGCTGTTTGCCGCCGCGCCCTCGATGCTGCTGTTGAGGCGTCGGCCAACTTGAAAATTCGTAACTTGGTACGTGAAGCGGCAGACCTGCCGTTTGCCGATGTTGATATCGCTCTTCACGTCGGCGAGGTGCTGTACGGCAACGTCGGCGCGGTGGACCGGCTCGACTTCACCGTGATCGGACCCGCGGTCAATGAGGTGGTTCGAATGGAAAAGCTTTGTGAACCTCTTGGCCAACAGATCCTGTTCTCATCTCGGTTTGCTGAGGCTGCCGGACGCTGTGACGGACGCCTGGAGTCGCTCGGACAATTTCAATTGCGCGGCGTCGATGAGGCCAAGGAGATTTTTGGGCTGCGGGTCTCCCAGACCGCCGCTTTGCAACGCATAGAAGCCTGAGGAAATAATCGTCCGGCGGGAGAGGGCTGACAGGACTAGCTGACCTCGTCCGTACACACCCTGAAACTGACAACCGTATTGGAACCGAAGGTGTGCCTCATAGGCACGTCGGCAGCATCACGCCGATCACCGGCATGGCCTTGGGATGGATGGGAGCAACTATCGCGTTCGCCTCTGTGGTGAGAAAGCCAAACAACTCGTGCGTCCCATCCACAGGCGCGCTCTTCGGTCCTCGAACGCCGCGCCACGGGGTCCATAAACCAGCGAAGGCGAACAACGGCCGATCCTCGCTGAGCGCGAACCATTTCGGCGTCTTGCGGGGCTTCGTATCCTGCCGAGCTTTTGAAGTCGGTATCGCGCCGGATCGTTGATCGGCGCGTGCTGCATCTAATCAGGATGTGGCTGGATTGCCCCGTGGAAGAAACCGACGATCGAGGACGGAAGACACGCACGACCGAGGCGCGGGACAAGCGGCGCGGCATCCCGCAGGGCTCACCCATCTCACCGCTGCTGGCCAATATTTACATGCGCCGGTTCGTGCTGGGATGGAAGATGTTTGGGCTTGAGCGAACCCTCGGCACGCGGCTCGTGACCTACGCCGACGACCTCGTGATCCTGTGCAGAAGGGGCAAAGCCGAAGCGGCCTTGCAGAGACTGCGGGAGATCATGGGCAAGCTGAAGCTCACGGTGAGCGAGGAAAAGACGCGCATCTGCAGAGTGCCGGAAGGGGAGTTCGACTTTCTGGGATACACGTTCGGGCGAATGTTTTCGGCGAGGACCGGCCAAGCTCGTATCGGCTACCGGCCGTCAAGGAAAAGCATTCAGCGCGCGGTCGAGAAGGTCCACGCGCTGACCGGCCGATCGGACACATGGCAAGAGACCACAACGCTGGTGGGCAAAGTGAACCGCACGCTGCGCGGATGGGCGAACTACTTCGCGGTAGGAACCGTCAGCAAGGCGTATCGAGCGCTCGATGCTTACGCGGCGATGCGGTTGCGCCGGTGGTTGTGCTTCAAGCACAAAGTCAGGCAGCGAAGGGGCGGGAGCTATCCACTCTCGCACCTCTACGGGCACTTCGGGCTCGTACGTCTGAGCCGGCTTGGGCACGACGTGTCGTGGACGAAGGCGTGAGGTCTTGTCCGAGAGCCGGATGCAGGAAATCTGCCTGTCCGGTTCGATGAGGGGGGTGTGGAAACGGAGCCACGGCTGAGCCACTAAGGCACCGCCAGACGAAAGGGGCGGCAAACGGACATGCTCCACCTAAAGCCACCGCGCCACACTCCTACTCTACGCATTCCAGGCGAAGACCGACAGCACGGTGGTTAGTATCACCCAGCCCGGACGTTTCTCCTCGATGTCAACGCCCGCGTCGGCCAGCCGTGGCTTAGGTTCTCCGCCAGCGTTCGATCACCGCTCTCGCGTCCGCGATCGCCTCTCCGCTGCGATCGTTAAGCGGCCCCCGAAGGTGCCCGCTGGAGACGGTCCCGAGTATCGCGTAAAGGCGACCGACCGACTCTCGCAAACGCCGACAGGGCATGAGAGAGGGCGGCGCTGAAGTCTAGCGACCGTTGCTCAAGGCGCGCAGCATTCCGATCGCGGCGAGCCTCCCGTCGCCGGTTTCGCCCCAAGTGATTTCGGTCAGGTCGGGCAGGGGCATATCCGGCGCGGTCGGCGCAGGCGCGGCTTGAGCCTCCGGGCGAGCGATCAGACAGGGTTGGGGAAAGTTATAATGTCAGATCGAAAAGCGCCTGCAGGCCGCAGCAGGCTCAGCCAGCGAGACAAAGAGAAGAATAGCGAGGAGCGCTCTCATCCCGACCCCATCCAACCATCGTCGCCCGGCCGCCGGATTGCATCCACGCGATGAAGTGGCGCTCGAACCGATTCACGCCGCTGCGTCAGGGAAAAGCTGAAGGGCCGCCGTCCGCGCGGTAGCGAATGTCTCTGGTCGTTTGAAGATACTCTGAAGCAGCGTCTCCCGCCAGACCGGAGAACAGGCCGGCGCGAGACAAGGTAGCCGGTATTCACGATTAGTCGCCGCCGGTTAAGCTCATTATAGCCGGCACGCATCGGGAGCGATCGCGGTCAGCCTGGCGACATTCAAGGCCGGCGGCCGCTCGCCGCGCCGGTTGGCGTCGCGCAGGAGGGCCTCAGGTCGTCGCAACTTCCGCGATCGCCGCCAGGGTGCTCGGTAGCGGCGCACGAAGCCGCTAGCGACGCGATCAGCTCGAGGAGGGAGGCGACGTCGCCGGTATCGACGTCGTCATCCCGGCCCACAGGGCCTCCGTGGCGGGTTTTCTCGCCGCCGGGGATTGTCGACACCCGGAGCAGGCCCAGCGCGGCTCCTGGGCCCGCCGAGCGCGCGGCCGAGGAGACCAGGCGGCGGAAAGAGGCTGAGGCTGAGACGCTCCGGAAGGCTATCGACCGAGCCCACGCCCTCATCGGGTAGCGCCCGCCGTTTTTTTTTCGGCTGCACGGGTGACAGCCACCAACTCGGGCGGGGCCGTTCCTGCCTCAGCGGCTCGACCGTGGTTCCGCTACGCAATCTGCGCCATTGCGGGCGCAGGCGTCAGGAACGCCAGCAGCATCAGCGCCGCGACCCCAAGTCCGGTGATCGCCAGTTTGGTTTGCAGGTTCATGACCTTCTCCTCCGCTTGTTCGCCAGTGCGAGACGCCCGCCGAGGCCTCGCTGGCGCAGGATGATGCTGACCGTGGACTGGACGACGCCCAGATCGACCGCAATCTCCTCCTGCGTCATCCCTTGAGCGCGCAGCGCCTTGTTCTTGGCGATCAGGCGCTCGTCGACCACTGGCATGATCAAATCCTCAATTGAGAACGGGCGGAACGACCTCAGAAAATGAAAAGGCCCGGGATAGCTCCCGGCCTTCGCCGCATTTAGAGGGCCCGAAAAGAGGTCCTGTCGCGGCCGGGGACCACTGAAGGCCCAAGTCGAAAGATGGCCAATTGTTCTGGCGATGCGCAATGAGGAATACTACCTAGCGGTTGTAGCCGCCGGGGCCGCGCCTAAATCTGGCCGCCGCTTATTTGCTAAGCGGGTCTGCGGCGTTTGCCTACGGGGCTCACCCCGAAGCCGAGCCCAAGCCTAGAAAGCCATTAGAAGCCCGCTGGCAGGCCTTCCGCTCCGGAAGGCCCGAACATAGCGGCGAAACGCTCCTCGCCAGCGCTTGCCCGGTCCCTGCGAAGGGCTTCAACGCCAAGTAATGGCCAGCCGCCACGCCGACGCCAAACGCCACGGCGAGCGCGCCGATCGTCTGCCAGACGGCTCGGCGGGCGTCCCGCGCCAATTCGCTGCGCAGTTTTTCAAGCCTGAGGAAAAGCTCGGCCTCGGGCGGGCTCACGGAAGGCGCTCGGGAGCGCTACTCCTCGTCGTCGCTGCGGATCGTGGCGTCATACTGCTCGAACAACGGCAGCAAATGCGCGCTCACGCCCCTCGTCCCGTCCCCGAGGATCGGCACAAGCTCGAACCGCTCGACACGCGGTTCCCACCCTACGATCATCACCCAGACGAAGACAGCGCAGTCCGAAGCCGCGAGCCGCCGAAGATTGTCGATGTCCTTCTCGCCCTAGACGAGGGAGATGACGCGGCCCTCGGCGATCGCCTTGGCGACCTCATCAATCCGATAGAGGATGCCGGTGTCGACGCCCTTCGCCCCCTTGCGCCAACCGCTTCCGTCGCGCTGCTCGAGCCAGAAACGCGGCTCGCGCCCTGGCAGATTGCGGACCTTGCGGAAGCGCGGCGTGCCGCTGATGTCGCGGTAGACATACGTGGTGAGTTCCGGCTTGTCGGCGCCGTTGACCTTGGCCTTGGCGCCTTTTTGCGGGCCCTGCCATGAGCAATGAGAGCATCCCCATCGCACGCGCCCGTCGGGTTCGATGGTGACGCCGAGACATTTCATCGTCCGGTGCGCGGCGGTGCTGCGTTCCGACGAGCATTCCGGACAAGTCGTATAATGCCGCGGCCCGGGCTGAGGTCGGTGAGCGCGATGTGATGGGCTTCCAGCAGTTCCTCAACGGGCAACGGAGCCTCCACTTCGGGAAGGACACAACAGAAAGCCGGCCTCGCGGCCGGCCTCAGACTTCAGGGTCGAATAGGAGTCGAACGCGGTTAAGCGCGGCGGGAATAGCGATCGCCGAGAAGGTCGGCGCGCTCATTGCACCCGCTCCTTCCCCTGCTTCGCCTCATAGGCCAACTGGGCCAAAAACAAGCCGGTGATCGCCAGCCGATAAGGCAAGCGCGGCCAGGTTTCGTCGATGTCGGCGCATGTCAGCGACATGCGTGCGGCAGGGCGCTGCTGGGATTGTGTGCTCGTCGCAGTCGGCGTGATCACAGCGGCTCACCCCGCCGGAGCTGCCGCTTTGTTCTCGGGATGATCCTTGCGGGGTCTGCCTGGCCGCCGTTTCCCGGTTATGGGGCGACTCGGCAGTTGCGCGCCGTGCGACAGGGACCGCTCCCGGTCGTCCAGGACGGACTGCCATACGATCAGGCGCCGCCCGCCGTTTTTGTACGATTTATAGGTGCCGGCAGTGAGCTTGCGGAAAACCGTCCGGGCGCTCTCGTGGCGGAAAGCCATGACCTCATTGACCGTGACGTCGAGGCGCAGGTTCGGGGGGAGCGGAGCGGGCTTGTACGGCATTATGCGCCCTCCTCGGTCGTAGACCGAAGAGAGTCGCATGGCCCGACATCTCAGTGCTTAATGTTGCGCCACCCGGATTTTCTTCCGAACGCCGATGTCGCCTCGTTTAATACTTCATGAAACTTGAACAAGGCGGCGCGCCGTAAGGTTAAGCCGTGCCTGGACGCCTGACAAGCCTCAAAATGCCAAGAAGCAACGCCAGGTTACGTGGACAAAACCGTGGACAAAGTTTTCTACCGACCTTGAGAAGTCCAGGAAAACCGGGGATCTTAGCGGGAAAATTGGCTCCCCGAGCAGGACTCGAACCTGCGACCATTCGATTAACTCGAATGCTCTACCAGCAGGCAATCGTAAGAGTGTTTGTCTGGATTCAGTCGCATGAGTGCCCGCCGCATCCTCTCGCCTAGCGGGCGAGGACGATGAAATCCGAGCGCGGCCCCGGAAAAGTCCCGCCGCTGCTTCCCATACGCTTCCCAATCAGGTTTCTGGGAAGCAACTAGCGCGCTCTGACCCTGCTAAGCCGTTGAAATGACTGGTACCGCCACCCCGGCTCGAACGGGGGACCTCTAGATCCACAATCTAGCGCTCTAACCAACTGAGCTATGGCGGCCCGAGGGGGTTGGCCTGGAAACTAGTGTCAAAGGGGTAGGCGCGCAAGGTTTGCGTTCAGGCGATCGATCGCTGGCTCGCGTAAAACGGCCTGAACAAAAGAACGCCGCCCACGACGGCGGACGGCGTCCAATGACGGCGCGAGGGAGGAGCGCGCCGCCAAAGGGCGAAAACCAAGATCAGACTGCGATCTTGAACGATTTCGCCACTTGTTCCTTGATTGGCTCGACGGCGTCCGCCATCGCCTTCTGCGTCAGCGCGCCGAAATCCTTGGTTTGGCTGGTCATGGTTTCGACCTGCTTGCGGGCGAACTCCGTCTGGAGGGTGATGACATCGGAGAGCGTCTTAGCCCCGAACACAGCCCTCAAGAAATCGAAATTGGCGTCTGCGTTGACGCGCAGCGCTTCGAAGGCTTTGGCGTGGATGGCGAGCGCGCCATCCTTGGCGGCGGCGAAGCTGACCTCCAACGCGCTTGCCGTTTCATCCGCGGCGGTCTTGGCCTTGGCGAAAGCGGCGCGCGACTCGATCACGCCCTTTTCGAGCGCGCCGCGGAAGCTCTGTTGAATCTCGGCGGTCGGCGCGGCGACGAGTTGGGATTCGGTCGGCAGGACGGCGTTGACCGTCGCCGCGACGGCCTCCACCGGAGCCGCGACGGATACCGCCCGGGCGAGGGCGCCTTTCTTGGGTGCGTTGGCCATAAACTAACCTCGATGCTTGGCGTTGACGATTATGAATTGATGTTGAAACGCGGCGAAAACGGCGACGATGCTCAGCTTGAACCAGGCGTCAGGCTCTTTTGCACGACGGAGCCGAGCTCCTTGGCCTGCTCCTGCAACACGGCGAGCTGAGTTTTCAGATACTCATTCTGAAGGGCCAGAGCCTCCTGCGGGTCCTTCGCCTTGACCAGCTTTTGAGCCAGATCGAACGCCGCGTTCACGTTGCGCTCGGTATAGGACAAAACGTGAGCGCTGACGGATTTCGCGCCGCCCTGCGACGTCTTGGCCGCTTCGCCGGCGACGCCGCTCGCGCGCTGCGCGACTGTCAGGAAGCCCTCGAACGCCTTGCGCGCCTGCTCGACGCTGCGCTCGGCGAAGTCGCGCAACTCATTGGGGACCTCAAACGGGGAATTGGACATTTTCTTCCCTTTGGGCTGTGGCCCGCGAATCGGGCGTCGCACCTCAAGCCCTATAACCGGGTTTTTGCTGCAGTGCAACATATTTGACTGAGGCCAAAGATTTTAACCTTGAAAACAATGAGGGACGCCGACGCCGTGGCGAAAATTCAACGACCGCGTTAAGCTTTCGCTAACGATAAAGCCCGAATCGTCGGCGATGCGACTGCGCCGATTTGAGTCCATTCACGAGCGCCGACCTTGACCCACTCGCCGCCATCGTCTGCCGACCTCACGGCGCTCTCGCGCGAGCAAGCCGTCGCGGCCTTCGATCCACACGACGCGCCACAAGCGTGGCGGAACGACAAGGCGCGGCTCGCGATCCTTTTCCCGCCGGGCTTTGTCGTGAGCGCGAGCCCTGCCATGCTCGCTTTGTTCGGGGCCAAGGATTGCGAGGAGCTCGAAGCTCGTTTGGTGCGCGGCGAGGGACCGTCGGCGCGGCGCCTGCGCCACCTGGCGGCGACGCTTCCCATTGGCGAACCGCCGCGTCTCGAGCAGATTCGCGTTGTCGTCGAGCGACGGGCCGCCGGCGTCAATTTGCGCTGCGTCCGCATCAGTGAGCCGGCGGGCGCGTCGTGGCTTTTGGCGTCAGTTCCGGCTCTGGGCGCCGCAACCGACGAGTCGTCGGCGCCGTCCGAAGATTGCGAAGCTCCGCAGCCGGACGATGCCGCGACGCCGGATGTGGGCGGAACGCTGCCACCGAATTCGCGCTTCCTGTGGACCCTCGACGAGGAGGGCCGTTTTGGCGCGTCGGATTCCGTGCTCGTCGCCGCACTTGGGTCCCACGCGCCCCAACGCGGCGAGTCTGTCGAGGCTCTTCTCCACCGCGCCGGGTTGGCTGGCGGCGACGAACTGGCCCGAGTGCTTGGCGAGCGGCAAACCTTCTCAGGTGTCACCGTCGAGTGGCCGCTCTCGGGACTTGGCCTGCGCCGGTTGATCGCGCTATCCGCCGCGCCGATGTTCGGCCGTCAGCGCGAATTTTTGGGCTATCGCGGCTTCGGTGTGCTGGGCGAGGAGATAGAGGCCGCCGCTGCGCCCGAGGACGACCAATCGACGGACCAAAAGCAAGACGTTCGATCCATGCCGACCGAGGCGTTCGAACCCGAGCTCGGTTGGCCGGCGCGCGATCTGGAAGCCGAAGTCCGGCCAAGCGAAAGCGCCGTGGAACCGGTCGATCCGAATCTCGAATTCGCGCCGATAGACGGTCCGGACGGCGCGCCCTCTGTGGCTTACCTCGAGGCGAATGAAAGTGAGTCCGCCCGGGCGCTCACCGAGGCATTCGAACCCGAGGCCGTTGCGCACGAAAGCGACGCGCAGCACGTCGACCCGAGCCTCGAGTTTACGGCAACGCCAGAGGCTTCGCTCGAGGCCGATGCGCTTAAGTCCGCTTCGGCCCCTACCGAGGTGGGCAAGGCGTCCGTAGCGGAGATTGAGCAAGCGGACCTCGCCGAGCGCCCCGCGCCGAGCGAGCCTCAGCCAACGCCAGCCGAGCGCAGCGCCGAGATCTACGTCCTTCGCCACCCGGCGCCTCCCTTTTCGTCCAACATCGTTCCGATCCGCCCGGGCGCGCTTGATGCGCTGGCCCGCGAATCGGCGCAAAGTTTCCCCGCCGAGAGCGTGGAACTCAGCCGCAGCGAGCGCGACGCGTTCCGGGAAATCGCGCGCGCTCTGGTCGGCCGCGCGCCGGCTTCGCGCGACGAGCACTCGGACGAGCGGGCGGGCGCGGGCTCCTTAGGGGAACTCGGGATCGACGCGCGGGCCGAGCAGCCGGCAGATCGGCAAGGCGCGGGCGCCGACGGCGATGAGGTTCGGCGCAACGCCGGCGCGGTTCTGGACCGTCTTCCGGTCGGCGCCCTGGTCACCCGCGACGGTCGCGCGCTCTACGCCAACCGGACGCTGCTCGAACTTATTGGCTATCGCGATTTCGCAGAATTTCAGGCGGCGAATGCGCTCTCCGGGATGTTCCGCGACCGCGATCCACAAGCGATGGCGGCCGAGGACGTCGGCGCGGTCGCGATCGTGAGAGCGGACGGGCAAATCTTGTCCGTGGACGGCCACGCGCAGGTGATCAGCTGGGACGGCGCGCCGGCGACGTTGATTGCGCTCCGCCGCTCGCTGGAAGCGGAGCTTAGGTCGAGAATGCGCCTCGCCGAGAGCGAAGCCGCGCCGCGCAGCGGCTTGGCCAGCCGCGACCTTCAGGCCATGCTCGACCGGGCGAGCGACGGCGCCGTCACGCTCGATTTGGCCGGACGCATCCTGTCGCTGAACGAGCCCGCCGAGCGCCTGTTCGGCTACCATCAAAACGAGATCGCCGGCGAGAGCCTGCTTATGCTTCTCACGCCGCAGAGCCATCCCGAGACCACAGCAAGGCTCGAGGCCTTAAGCCGCAGCGGCGAAGCCGAGGCGCTCACGCGTGCGCTCCAGGTGGTTGGGCGCGATCGCAGCGGCGCTTCGATTCCGTTGGCGCTGACGTTGGCGCGCATCGGTCCGAGCGAGGCGTCGCAATTTTGCGCTCTTGTGCGCAACCTCAGCCGCGAGCGCGAGACGGAACGGCGCCTCATCGCCGCTCGCGAGGCCGCCGAGGCCGCCAGCGCCGCCAAGACCGATTTTCTCGCCCAGGTCAGCCACGAGATTCGTACGCCCTTGCACGCGATTCTGGGCTTTTCCGAAGTGATGCTGGAGGAACGCTTCGGCCCGATCGGCAACGAGCGTTACAAGGACTACATCAAGGACATCCACGCTTCCGGCGCCCATGTGATGAGCCTCGCCGACGACTTGCTTGATCTCAGCAAGATCGAAGCGGGCAAGCTCGAACTCGCTTTCGCCTCCGTCGATGCCAACACCGTCATTCGCGAGTGTGTGTCGCTCATGCAGCCACAGGCCGCGCGCGAGCGGGTCATCATGCGCGTCTCGCTCCACGACCATCTGCCCCGCGTGATGGTCGACGAGCGCTCGCTCAAGCAGATCATGCTCAACCTCATGTCGAACGCGGTGAAGTTCAACGAGCCCGGCGGGCAGGTCATCGTCTCGACCGCCGTCGACGCCGCCGGCCAGGCGGTGATCCGCGTGCGCGACACTGGCGTCGGCATGAACGAGAATGAAGTGGGTCTCGCGCTCACGCCGTTCAGCCAGGTCGGCAAGGCCGGGGCCAAGGGCGGAGCTGGTCTGGGGCTGCCGTTGACCAAGGCGCTGGTGGAAGCCAACAAGGCCGAATTTTCGATCAAGAGCCGCCGCGAGCAGGGCACGCTGATCGAGATCGCCTTCCCCAACATCCAGGCGGCGCAATAGCAGTCCGCGTTCGCTAGCACCGTCATCGCGAGCGCAAGCGAAGCGATCCAGGGGCGTAGGGGGCCCTTCGGTCTCTGGCTTGCTTCGTCGCTACGCTCCTCGCAATGACGGGTCTGTCTCGGGCCCAATAGTTCCCCCGTAATGATGAAGGCGATCCGACCCCGCCTTACGCCAGCCGCGCGCGCAATCGAGGCGCGGCGAAATCCAAAAGCATACGCACTTTGAGCGGCGTCAGTTCATGGCCGGCGTGGATGAGGCTGACCGGCAAGGGCGCCGGCTCGTACTCGGCAAGCACAATCTGAATGCGACCGTCCAGGACCGCTTCGGCGACCTGATAGGACAGAACGCGCGTGACGCCGAGGCCGGCGGCCGCGCCATCGATCGCCGCTTCTGCGGTGTTGACGGAGAGCCGTGAGCGCACGGGCGCGCGGAGTTCGCGCTTCGACTTAGGATCGCGGAAGATCCAAGGCTGCGGCGACGAAAGCGCATCAAACGTCACCGCGATCAGCGCGGCGAGATCCTCCGGCCTTTCCGGAACGCCGTGAGCGGCGAAATAGGCGGGACTGCCGCAAACCACGCTGCGCACTGCCCCGATCTGGGTCGCAACCAAAGCGCTATCCGCAAGCGCGCCGATCCTCACGGCAATGTCGATGTGATCGTCGATCAGGTGCAGGTTGCGGTCGGCGAGCACCAGCCGGACATTGATCTCAGGCCATTGGGTCAGAAACTCGGCGATGACCGGCAGAACGTGCAGCCGGCCAAAGACGACCGGCGCAGTGATGACGAGGTCCCCTCGCGGGGCGGCATGTTCCCCCGACGCCGCCCGCTCGGCCTCGCTCACCTCGTCGAGGATGCGCCTAGCTGCGGCGACATAGGCTGCGCCCGAGTCGGTGAGAGCAAGCTTCCGGGTCGAGCGGGTCAGGAGCCGCGTGTTCAGATGCGATTCGAGATCGGAAATCTTGCGACTGACCGTCGGCAGCGGCACGCCGAGTTTGCGGCCGGCGGCTGAGAGGCTGCCTGCCTCGGCAACCGCGACCAGAAGGGACATGGCTTCGAGGCGATCCATATTCCAATAACTGAGAGATTGTCTTCCAGTGGTGATAGATTATTGAGCCGGATGAAACCAACTATTTGTGGGTTGGGGCGGCAAGGCCGGGCCAGAATGGAGGGCAGTTCATGCCTTATGGATTTCTCGATATCGCCGCGACGCCCGGCGTGCGCGCCGCGCAAGAGGCCAATGGCAGCGGCGAATTCTGGGCGAAGTTTCACGGCGACCGGACGTTCGACCGCTTCACCCCGGCCGAGGCGGCGTTCATCGCCGAGCGCGACAGTCTCTATATGGCGACCATCTCGGAGAACGGCTGGCCTTATGTGCAGCATCGCGGCGGCCCGCCCGGCTTCATCCGCATTCTCGACGAGAAGACGCTGGCGATCCCCGACTTCCGCGGCAACCGCCAATACATCAGCACCGGCAATCTTGCGACCAATGATCGCGCCGCGCTGATCCTGATGGACTACCCCCACCGCCGCCGCCTCAAGCTTTACGCGCATGTGGAGGCAAGGGATCTGACGGCCGATCCGGAGCTGGCCGCCGAACTGGCGCTGCCTGGCTACCGGGCGAAGGTCGAGCGCGGCCTCATTATCCATCTCGCCGCGTTCGACTGGAACTGTCCGCAGCATATCACTCCGCGATTCAGCGAAGCCGAGCTCGAGCCCGCGCTTGCGCCTTTTCGTGCACGGCTCGAAGCGCTGGAGACTGAAAATCAGGCCTTGCGCGCCAAGCTTGCCGCACAAGGGCCTTGAGACGGGTCTTAGAGCAGGTTGCAGTCGGGTGGCGCCGCGATCGTCATTGCGAGCGAAGCGAAGCAATCCAGGGGAACGTAGCACGCCCACGTTCTCTGGATTTGCTTCGTCGCTTGCGCTCCTCGCAATGACGGCTCCATCCAAACGCAGCACGCCTTCGCGCCCACGCTTAGGTGCCGGGGTCGCGATGACGACACAGGTTCGAAGCCGTCAGCCGCTTGGCAGCCCCGGAATGGCGACGCCAGACGCCTGAAGCAGAAGAACGCCGTTCAAGATCAGAATCACCAGCGCCGCAAAGGACGCGGCCAGGTTGGTCAGGCGGCTGTTGGCGAAAGCGCCCATAATGTCCTTGCGGCTCGTGAATACGAGGAGCGCGACGACCGGGGCGGGTAGGGCGATGCTGAGCACCACCTGGCTCATGACGAGCGCGTGGGTCGAATTGACGCCGAGCCAGACGACGACAAACGCAGGGATCATCGTCACCAACCTGCGTAGAATGATGGGAATGCGGAAGCCGACGAAGCCCTGCATGATCATCTGGCCAGCCATCGTGCCGACCACGGAGCTCGACAGTCCGGAGGCGAGCAGCGCCGTGAGAAATACGCCCGCCGCGGCGGGCCCGAGCAACGGCGCCAGTGTCTTATAGGCAGTCCCGATCTCGGCGACGTCGCTGTGGCCGGCATGGAACGCGCTCGCCGCCATGATGACCATCGCCATATTGACGAGGCCGGCGATCCCGAGGGCGACGAGGACCTCGATGTTCGAGTACCGCACCAGGAGCCGCCGCTCGCGGTCGTTACGCCCTGGCGCCCGGTTCTGGGTGAGCCCGGAATGCAGGAAAATCGCGTGCGGCATCATGGTCGCGCCGACAATCCCGACCGCGAGCGTCACCGCGCCGGCGTCCGGCAATCGCGGAACCACGCTGCCCAGCCCCGCCGCGGCCCAATCAACCGGGGCGATGACCATCTCGACGAGATAGCAAAGCGCGATCGCGGCGACGAGTGAGCCAATGATGAGTTCGGTCGGGCGGAACCCGCGGCCTTCAAACATCAGGATGCCGTACGTGAGGACGCCCGTGACGCCCATGCCGGCGAGCAGCGGGATGTGCAGCAAGAGCGAAAGGCCGATCGCGCCGCCAAGGAATTCCGCGAGGTCCGTCGCCATCGCCGCGATCTCGCTGACGATCCATAAAGCCCACACCACCGGTTTCGGGAAATGCTCGCGGCACAGTTCGGCCAGATTGCGCCCGGTGACGATGCCGAGCTTGGCCGACAGCGATTGGAACAGCATCGCGGCAAGGCTGGCCGTCAGCACCACCCACAGCAGGGCATAGCCGTATCTCGCCCCGGCTCCGATGTTGGTGGCGAAGTTGCCGGGGTCCATATAGGCGATCGAGGCGACCACCGCCGGGCCTGCGAACAGGAGCGGACTCCGCCACTGCGTCCGGCCGGCCAAGGCGTTGCGGATGTCGGTGACGGTCCGGTCCGTGAGCCCCAAGCCCACACGCGCGACTGCGTCGCTCATCGCCTCATCTCTGATGTTTCCGCCATACCTCTATAATGTACCCTTTGCTACGTCATAGTCAATAGGCTGCAAATGAGCGCAAAGGCTGGATAAAACGCAAGACGCCGAAACCCGGTTGCATTTTGCAGCCAAGGCTGCACAATGAAACGAGGGGCGACGCCGGCGGGGCGGGGCGAGCGAGGACGATTTGGCGACCATAAAGCGCGGCAAAGAGCCGCCGTCCGGGCCTGCCGGGCTGGCGGCCGAGCCCGCGCAAGCCGACCGGTTCAGCAAGGCGCGCTCGGCCCGCTCAGCCTCGCTGCTCGAGGACTACACCGAACTGATCGCGGACCTGATCGCCGCCAATGGCGAAGCGCGCACGACCGACATTGCGCGGCGCATGGGTGTCGCCCATCCCACCGCCAGCAAGACCATCGCCCGCCTGAAGCGCGAGGGCTTGGCGCGCGCCAAGCCCTATCGCGGCGTCTTTCTCACGGAAGCCGGCGCCGCGATGGCGAAAAGCGCGCGTGAGCGCCACCGGTTGGTGGTCGACCTCCTGATCGCCGTCGGCGCGCCACGCGAGGCGGCGGAGGCCGACGCCGAGGGGATCGAGCACTACGTCTCCGCCTCGACGCTCAGGGCCTTCGAGACCTTTCTGCGTACTCGCGGCGAGCATTAGCAAAGGAGCTTATAGCGACGCACTAGAGCCTGCTGCGCTAGGACGGAATCGTCATCGCGAGGAGCGAAGCGACGCGGCGATCCCGGAGTCGCGAGGCGCCCTCCGCTCCCCTGGATTGCTTCGCTTCGCTCGCAATGACGCCGCTGGTTCGACGCAAATGCAGTGTGCGCTAACCGCCTCCGTCGCGCGTAGCCTCGCCGAGTATCTGCACAATTCTCAGAGTTGCAGAAAAGCGAGCCTAAGCTCTTGAAAAGGCTGAGTCGCGCGCAGTTCTGCACACCTTCTTTTACCGGACTCGCCTCCAGTCGAACGATTCGCAGATGAGCCCGCCAAATACGCAGCCGGCGGTGACGAGACGGTCGCCCGAAAGGGTCAGCTTTGCCGTGTAGCGCTTGCCGTCTTCGGGATTCAACGCGGTCCCAGCCCAGGAGTCTTTACCGTTCGGCTTCATGCCCGAGAACAGTTGTTGGCCGATCCTGGCCGGGCCGTCGGGGCCCTTCTTCCAGGCGAGAAAGCCGCATACCGCATCGCCTTCGCAGACAGCGAAGCGAAGCTTCGCGGACCCGTCGTCACGCATCCATATTCCAGTCACGTCGCCAGCGATCGCCGCAGGCGCGGACGCCGCCACGATCGTGAGAGCGACGAGCAAAGCACGCGTCATCTATCTATCCCTCGAGAACCACTGATTGCGTAGAGAACGCACTTAGGTCGCAGTCGAGGAGGAATCAATGCGACGCCTTGAGCGACTCGACCCAAAGCGGCTTATACCCGCCCTTGAGCGCGGCGACCGTCGACGCCGGGGTCAAGACCTCGGCGATTGCGCCCGGGTCGAGCGGCGCCGGCGCCCCATAGCCGGCGAAGCTCCATGGCGAAAGCGCTCCCGCGCGAACGGCGTAGGCGCGCCCGTCGCGCGCGATCATCGCCCCGTCCGGCAAGTCGCCGAGTCGCGCCCGCCACAGGCGTTTGCGGCGGTTCTCGACCCGCTC
>Ga0209624_10000847_pt1 | contig 25844 bp, 22 predicted proteins | sample JacPinW_OM2H0_O1_FD_188565 | JGI IMG/M metagenome (GOLD analysis project Ga0209624, IMG submission 188565) | Forest soil microbial communities from Algoma, Ontario, Canada - Jack Pine, Ontario site 1_JW_OM2H0_O1 (SPAdes) (version 2) | ecosystem: Environmental > Terrestrial > Soil > Boreal...
CCATTGGCCCGCTTGTGTCGGCGCTCGAAGACGCCACCTCCGCTCTGGCCGAAGGTAAAGTGACCGTCCGGGGGAGACTCCGCGTCAACATGGACCCTTACTTCTCGCAGCTCATTCTCGGACCGCAACTCAGTGGATTTCTCAAAGCATATCCGGAGCTTAAGGTGGACCTGATCACGCGGGAGGGCCTCGGAGATCTGATCTCGGATGGATACGATCTGGGAATTCGCTTCGGCGAGCCGCGCCCATCCACTCTTGTCGCCCGAAGATTGCTTGACACGAGAGTTCTTACCGTAGCCTCCCCCGGATACTTGAAGAAACACGGCCACCCTGCCGACCCGCAGCAACTGGTCGCGGAACGACATCTGATGATCGATTTTCGAGACCCGGAGACGGGCCGTCCCTTCGAGTGGGCATTCCGTAAAGGTCGAAAGGAGATCAAGGTTGAGACACAAAGCCAGCTCATGCTGAGTGACGTAGCAACAATGCACGCTGTGTGCCTGGCAGGATATGGGATCGCTCAAGTTCTCGAACTCGGCGTTGACGCCCATCTCTCGAGTGGACGACTGGTGACCCTCTTTCCTGATTGGGAGGAGGAACGTTTCCCCCTGTATGCCTACTATCCCTCGCGCCAATACCTCCCACCGAAGACGCGCGCATTTCTTGAATTCCTATCTACGACGGTCCAGGCCTCGCACTCGCGCAAAACAATCCCAGGCCGATTCCGAAACCGCCACCAGGATTTCCCGACATTTTGATCATTGTTTCTCCAGTTCCAATCGTTTCGGCCGTCTTTGGAGCGCGTAGGCGGAGGGGGCGCTTGGACATGTAGTCGCTCGCGTAGCCGACGCTTCTTCAGGTTGTGTTGGTGATCGATCAAATCTGTGGCAGATCCCGTCTCTGGCCAGCATTTAGAATTCAGCCTCTTGCTGCGCTGAGGCGCTAATCAAGATGGGCGGTTCTATGAGCATGCAGATCTACAAGGATCAGCAGACGAGCCGGAAGTCCGTCCATAGAACAGCGTCTCTTCTTACTAATTCGCGTATTCGGCTTTTGACCTTCATCGTGTGAAGGTGGCGAGATCTACGGGCAAGTTACTGACGGCACAGCAGTTATAAGTCCGGAAAACCGACAAAACCGGCGGTATTTGCCACAAAAATGCCACAAAGCCATGACCCACTGAGTGAGCATGGGCTGATCCGGGGGGACCAGCCCAGCTTGGCTCTTAGTTCCCTTCCCTCGGTTGTATACCAAAGGCATGTTTCCAAATCAATCGTCGCATTGATCGCATTATTGTGCCAGCCGACTATTCATGCGGACGATATTAAATGATCAAACAGCGATTGAACCAGGTTGCGCGTGCTCTTCTGAGAAAGTTCCGGGCCGAGGATTCTCTGGGTGACTGCCAGACCGTGAGCGAGATTGATGATGACCGTGATGAAGTCTTCCGGCTTCAATTTCGAAGTGACTTCAGGAAATCGCAAGAGGTCCTTGATAAGCTCACTTCCGTCGCGAAGCTGCTGCCGATGCACTTCGACAAAGCTTTGCCGGATACGTTCGCTTCGAAGAGCTCCGACCTCGAATTCAGCACGAAGCACGATCCAATCATGGTCCGTCATCAGGTCGGCAATGGCGTCCCGCATTTTTTTCAACCGCTTCTTGCCTGAAGGCTCTTCCTTCAGTAGTGACCGGAAGACATTCAAGTGGCGCGCCTGTTCCTCATGGATTACAGCGACAAACAGATCTTCCTTCCCGTCGAAGTTGGAATAGAGAGCACCCCGAGAATAACCGGCATCCTCCGCGATCTTCTCCGCCACAGCGCCGCCAAGCCCGTAACGCAGAAAGTGCCTGCGTCCTACGGCGATCAATATGGCACGAGTCTGTGCTCTGCTCTCCTCGCGCGTGAGTCGCTTTCGTGGTTTTGTGCCGCTCACAGGCATTTGAATACTTAGCTCCTCCCGATCGTTGGTCTAGCTATTCTATTCATTGACGGCTTTAAAAGGAGTAAGACACGCTCCAGATGGCGCGAACGCCAGAATCGAAGTTGTGACCAACACGATTCCGAATACAATGAACACTCTGCATCCTGATACGAGGATAGCTTACACTCCGGGCACTGACGCGAAGATATATCGAGGGTTACATGCCCCAAAACGACGCGACCTGTGATGGATCTCATGGTTAGATCCATAAACTTTCAGGCATCTAAAACAACCGAAGGACCACAACCACCCGCAGTGGCCACAATCGCTATGATTGCCAGAACGGCATACCATAGGTATGACATGGGGATGTCTTCCAGGTCGTCTTTCATTTTGGTTCTCGTGGTAGCTCCTTAGCCATCACACGCGGAGACTAGAACTGTCCGGCGAGCCTGGAGATACATCGGCATGACACGCCAGTCCCTTCGAGAAGATCGCAGTAATCTTCAGGCTGGAAATCGGAAGGCAATTAGAGATGCGCCCATCCCCGGCGTACCAGCATTACGCCCAATCCCACGCAAACGACCGCCGTTACCCGCAGCGTCGGCATATATAACGATCCCAGCCATGCAATGTGTTCAGAAAGAGCATCCTGTTCGGGTTTCATACAAATCCCCCACATTCCGAAGGCCATGCAGCTGAAGCCCAATACGATGCAGATCCACTGCTCGATAACAGCAATCGTCGTGGGCTGAGCACTTTTTCGTTCGTCTCCTCCCTTGTTCATTATCCCCCGTCCGACACTCAAAGCGCGCGCGCGGCCGAGGTGTCCAATCTCTTCATGAAGACTCCCGGCGCCGCGATCGTAGCCTTGAATCGGGGATATGACTTTGGTCGTCAATATTCGGCCTATGCCTGTGTCAGCCATCATAGGTTCCTCCACAAACTTCTCCTATACATACGATACGCTTTCAGATACAGTATGTATATAAAATGCTCGCCAATGCTCAGCTTCGGAGAAAGAGCATTGAGTGAAAACGGCTCGCAAAGGATTAGATGTGACCGCGGTTGGTTGGGCTCACGTTCTTGAATCTGACAACGCTCAATCGCCGGAAAGGAAAGTGGATGTCAGATGAAGTCGGGAGCAGCGGGCGATGGAAGCCTAGTGTTAATCCCTGGCTGATTGCAGCGACTGTAGCCCTCGCTGCCTTCATGGAGGTTCTCGATACCTCCATTGCCAATGTCGCCCTTCCCCACATTGCCGGTGATCTCGGCGCCAGCACCGATCAGGGAACCTGGGTTCTCACCAGCTATCTGGTCTCTAACGCAATCATTCTGCCAGTCGGCGCCTGGGCGTCGAGTGTCATCGGCCGCAAGAATTTCTTTCTGCTTTGCATCACCATCTTTACGGTTGCAAGCTTTCTTTGTGGTATCGCCCCAACGCTCCCGATCCTGCTCATTTCGCGTGTCCTTCAGGGCGTCGGAGGTGGCGGCCTCCAGCCTATGGCGCAAGCCATTATGGCGGATTCCTTCGAAGAAAAAAAGCGTGGCCAGGCCTTCGCGCTCTACGGTCTTGTGGCAGTGCTTGCGCCATCCCTTGGGCCGACGATCGGTGGTTGGATCACCGACAACTACTCCTGGCGATGGATCTTCTACATCAATCTGCCCGTCGGCATCCTCGCGTTCTTTCTGGTTAGCCGCCTGGTCCAGGATCCGCCCTGGATCAAAGCAGATCGTGCCAATCTCAGGAAACTGGACTACATCGGCCTCGGATTGCTCACGGTCGCTATGGGCGGGATGCAGATCATGCTCGATAAGGGTGAAGAGAATGACTGGTTTGCCTCCACCTTCATCCGGATCTTCTGCCTTCTATTCGTTGCAGGTATGACCGGCCTGATCTGGTGGCAATGGCGCGCTAAAAATCCCATCATGAATTTGCGGTTATTCAAGTACAAGAATTTCGCTATCTGTTGTTTCCTCATGATTCTGGTCGGCGGCGTGCTGAATGCCGCAACCGTACTCGAGCCCCAGTTCCTGCAGCAGCTGATGGGCTACACGGCAACCCGCGCCGGAGAGGCGCTCGCGGGAGGAGGCGTTGCCCTGCTCGTCGTGATGCCCCTGGCAGGAATAGCTACCGGCAAGTTTCCGGCGAGAAACATGGCCGCATTCGGTTTCGTCTGCTTCGCCTGCGCGTTCTATTACACCTCCACGCACTTCACGCTTACCATGACCTTCGGTTTTGCCTCCTGGTTGCGAATTCTTCAGATGTTCGCGATCCCTTTCGCCTTCATCGCCATCACCACCGCGGCTTATGTCGGGCTTCCGAAAGAGGCGAGCAATCAGGTCTCCGGGATTATCAACTTCGTGCGCAACGTTGGCGGCAGCATCTTTATTGCTGTCACTGGGGCGATCGTCACCAACCGCTCTCTCTTCCACCAGGCACGCCTGCAGGAGTCCATGCAGCCCGGCAGTCCCGCCTACGTCAACCAGGTCAACGCGCTTACCTCTTACTTTGGCGGTAGCGGCAAAGGGTCCGGACCCGGCCACATGGCACGAGCTGCTATTTATCAGCAACTCAATCAGCAGGCTGCTGCGCAGGGTTATCAGGACATCTACCGTCTGCTCTCTTGGATGGCGATGGGTATGGTGGTGTGCGCCTTCATTCTAAGCAAGAACAAGCCCGGACAGGGCGCCCCCGCAGGTGAAGCAATGCACTAGCAACAGACCCTCCCCATCAGGCCAGTATCGCCGGATGAAATTGAACTTCTCAAGGGCTCCGAACGATGTATCAGTATCAGGCCACAAATCTGACGGACGCTATTTCAATCAGGAGATAAGGTTCCATGTGCGACAAGAAAGCCAGCTCGATTGTTCACGCTCAGCAGACGTCTATCGAACGAGTTGCCGAGTTTATTGCGACAGCGGAGAGAGAGTTAGCAGCCTTTTACGAGGCAGTATTCAGGCGGTATGGCTTGAAGGAAGCGAGGAAGTCGGCGCAGGACTGGATCGAAGAATTGGAGACGATGGATTGGCCCGCTGACTGGGCCCTCCCGAACTGGCGTCAAGTGACAATCGTCGCTGCCGATTGCCTCGCCCTCAGAATCATCGGCCATTCTCCGAGCCGATGAGGGCAACCGACCTCCCATCCGCACTTGGCATGGATGATGATCAATGCGGAAATTTCGGTGGTCACTGGGTGTCGGTACTGAGAAGCGGGCCAATACCGTCAGGAGCGATTCTCGGTTGACGACAAATCAGCGATCCACTCACCTAATGCTCCATCTGCACCTGGTGAAACCTAAATCCTGGATTACGGTCAAACCGGAAGCTATCTCCTACAGTAAGATCGACTGGCGTTTCAAGTAGGTGAGTGAGCGTCAGTGTCCTGGGCCTTCTCCCAGACCGTCACCCCCGACTCGTCGGTTAATTGAAATGCTCGTTCGAGCACGTCGGCCGCCCGATCCAGCCCATGAGTCTGGGCAATCGTCCTCTGGAACTGGCGCGCTGTGTGCCTGTAGCTCGGGTTTCCTAAAACTTCTTGGATCGCTCTAGACAGATCTTCCTTGTTCACTGAGGCGACCGGTACCGATTTACCCACACCATGGTGGACAATTCTGGCAGCAATGCCCGGCTGATCAAAGCCAACCGGGATCGCCACCATCGGCACACCGAGCGCGAGCGATTCGAGCGTTGTGTTGATGCCGGCATGCGTAATGCACAGCTCGGCTCGTTTGAGCAGCTCTATCTGGGGAGCCTTGGAAACCACGATGGCGCTTGCCGGGATCGGGCCAATGTCATCCATCTGAATATTGCTGCCTAGAGAGAGGACCAGCTGTCGTCCCGGAATAGCGGCCGCCGCCTTGAGAAGGACGCGGAAAACATCTGTTAAGCCATTCACCAGCGTGCCCATAGAGGCATAGATCAGCGGTTCGCCGGTAAGCTTTTCCCAAGGAAAGGCTACTGTCTCTCGCCCATAATCGTCATGAAAGGGACCAGCATAGTGAAATGCCGGGGCCTGGGGAACGTCTGGGAAGTCGAACTCTTTCGGTGTCTGGGTAATAACCGCCAGTTTCGAAATGGTTGCATCTGGAGTGTCCCAATCAATTTGCAACCCATGATTTTCTGCCCAAACCCGTGCTACCTGCTGAATCGGTTGAAACACAGAACTCATCCTCTTGACGGCTTCCATATTCCTGGCTCTCGCCACGGGCGTGTCTTCGGGGTCCCAGCCAAAGAAGCACGGCGGCGTCGCTCCGGAGCTATCGATATGCAGCACATTCCAGATATGCGCATAGGGAATACCCATGTTCATCGGCACAAGCTCAGCAAAGAAATGAATCGGATCAAGGGCGAGAGCTTCTACGTTTCTCCGAGCAATCTTTTCCGGGAGTTGCTCCAGCGTTATCCTGGTCCGCCGCGGATGCATCTCCTGGGCGGAGTAGCGGATGACATCCTCTCCCTTGAGCGTTGCCAGATGCGCATACATAGCAGGCGTCGTCCCGACGGGGTATTCCTCTTCCCCGAACGGGACAAAGTCCAGACCGGCGCTATGGACGATGCGCGCAGCATCCGGAAGACCGAAAAATGTTACCTCGTGCCCGCGCGACTGCATCTTGCGGCCCAAAGCCGTCATTGGATTTAAGTGCCCGGTTAGTGGCATGCTGAGAAAGCCAATCTTCATTATCTATAACTCCTGTAAGACCGTTGTGACATCTGGTGTTTGACCCTCACTGATACATCAACACATCGTCCCCAGTTTTATTCCACTATCGACGAAGGCAGGCCCGGAACAGGCAACTCATACCTTCGCGTTGCGCGACACCGACGATGTCTCTAACATGTGGTCGTTCTGCAGGGTTTCCGCGGCACGTTCGCCGATGATGATGCAGGGAGCCATGGTATTGCCGGTCGTCACGCACGGCATGATCGAGCCGTCTGCAATGCGAAGGTTTTCGATCCCATAGACCTTAAGTTGACCGTCTACGACCGACATCGAATCGCGGCCCATTTTCGCGGTACACGTCTGATGGTGGTAAGTGGAGGCCGCATCGCGAATGAAGTCTTCCAGTGCAGTTCCTCTCAGGTTGCCAGGCATGACTTCGCGTTTTGTGAAGGGTCGAAGCGCAGCCGAATTGCCAATCTCGCGACAAAGTTCCACGTGCGCTACTGCGGCCTTCATGTCGTCCGGATGGGACAGCGAATTGGCCTCGATTTGTATAGGGTCGTCAGGGTTGGGTCCGGTCAAGCGAATCTGACCGCGACTCTTCGGCCGTACGACAGCTCCATACAACGTCCAAGAAGCCGGCGGTGGATTAAACTTGGCCCCTGTCTCGGCGCTGCAAAGCGGAACTTCCACCTGGCAGGTCTGCAAATCCGGAGTGTCAAGACCAGGATTGCTCTTCCAGAAGAACGTTGCCTCAGCTCCATTGTTGCGGGGAGCGAGCAGTTGTTGATACTCCCAGACACAGGCAATACCAACATGATCCTGAAAGTTCTTCCCCACACCTGGAAGATGCTGGACGACCGGTATGCCCAGGCGTTGTAGCTCAGCCTGATCGCCAATGCCGGAAAGCATCAACACCTTTGGCGTGTGCATCGCGCCCAACGAGAGAACAACCTCGAGTCTGGCCGTAATGCGTTGGATTTTCCCGTCAAAAGCGATCTCTACGCCAGTGGCTCGCTTTCCCTCTAAGGTAAGTTTGGTAACCAATGCGTGCGTGAGCACAGTCAGGTTCGGCCGGTCCATGTAGGGGAAGACATAACTTCGAAAGACGGATAGGCGCTTTCCATCGCGTACGTTCACATCGATAATAGAGGCCCCGCCGCCGCCTTCCATCATACGGCCATTATTGCTATCGAAAGTTGACATCCCGATGGAACGCGCTGCTTCCACCATAGCCGGAGCGATTGGATTCGGGTCAGGCGCGGACTGCACAAGAAACAACCCGCCGGTTCCGCGACGCGTGGGGTCTGGTGCTCCCTGCCAGTCTTCCATACGTCGGTAGAAGTTGAGTACGGACTCATAGTTCCATGCCGTCTCGCCGGACTCTGATGCGAAGAAGTCCCAATCGTTTTTATGTCCGCGTGCCCATCCCATCCCATTGATGCTGGATCCCCCGCCAAGGACCTTGCCCATACTCAGCGGCATGGAACGCCCTTTGAGGTGTGGATTGGGTTGATCCACAAACTTCCAATCGCGCTCGCTCCCGAGGTTTTCAACCCAGCGAGCCGGTTCTGTCACGCTTGGCACCTCGTCGCTGCCGCCTGCTTCGAGCAAGAGCACGCTGACGTTGGGATTTTCGGCCAGGCGGCGCGCAATTACTGATCCGGAGGAACCTGACCCACAGACGATGAAGTCGTACTGCGACGTAAGACCGTCCCTGAGCTTCCGCTGGTTCCCACGAACGCGCTCCGCGAAATCTACCGCTGATTGTTTTCCTTGATTCAAACTCATCTCAATGCTCCTTTCTGATGTGACGCGTGCCATGGTTTGTTCGCCTTCTTCCTCAGCATCTAACGAATCTTGCTTACATTTCGTCGCGATTGCTGGGCTTGTCAATCGTCCTAAAAACATCAGAATCCATCTGGCTGTATCCCGTGTTCGCTTTTGGCTGTTACGTTTCAATTCATCTGGAAATTTCTGCGCCGATCGTGCGATCTGCTCAACGGGAACTCCCTATCCCAATCCGCATCACAAGTTTTAGAGGTTGCGGTTCTATCGCAACAAGGACGCTACAGCGAAGAAATGTCAGATGGGAGACACGACGAGCATGTCGCTCCACATACGAAGCGCAAAGGTATACCTTGACCGGGACTACAGTTGAGTGCGATACACGGAAGGCGGGACGCCCACAGAGTTTCTGATGACTGTTGCGAAATGCTGTTGATTGCAGAACCCCACTTCCAATCCGACGTCGAGAACGGAGAGGCGGGAATCTGTAAGCAGCTCCTTACTTCGCTCGACGCGGAGTCGAATCATGTATTGGTGGGGGCTCTGGTTTGTGCTTGCGCGAAACTGAAATGAGAAATGGGATAGACTCAGGCCCGCACAGTCAGCCAAGTCTTTCAAGCCGATTTGTTTGTCCATGTTTGCGTGCATGAACTCAACAACGCGGCGAAGGACATGAGGAGCCATTCCCCCCTTGCCAGGAATCGATCTCGGAGCGAAGGTGTTGAAAGAGGTTAAGAGTATGTTGGCCAGGGCACTTTCAATGCAATCAACAAACAGTTTTCCTGCCGAGTAGCCCCTGGCGCGCTCCGCATCCAGGGCAAACAGCAAATGGGTCAGTCGGTCGTCAGTAACCACGTACTGCGGCACGATTTCGAATGATCCCGTGAGCCGTTCACGTGCCGCTTCCATTAATGCCGAGTCGGGTATTCTGATCGAAAGTACACTGATCGTCTCGCGCCAGCTGATGTTGTGCCATTCTCTTCGAGGACAAAACGCGGCCTGGCCAGGGGATATCGGAATCTTGACAGTGGCTGCGTCTTTCAACGAAAGGCCAATCACGGCGGGCTTCATGAAGAAATGGAGCAGCTGCTCTTTATGAAAATGCGATTGCCAGCTTGTCGGTTCGAGGTCGCGACGCTCCACAAGCAGAGAGGATGAGGGAGATAAGGGCCCAATGGGGGCCGCATCGAACATCGGCTGCACGCTACCCTCTCGATGAGAGAGGATTCGGGATGCACTTTCTTTCTCGGTATTCATCTTTTACTTCCCAGCTATTTGATAGTCACCTCCTCGATAATGATTCGCGTTGGATTGTCACACAGCCGACCTGGACAGCGCGAGGCCCAGCCAAACTATTGAGAACATTACATCGATTCTCTGCAAACTTACATACGATTCCGTTTATTGAGATGTCTCCCTACTTCGTTTGATTGGTGCGATTTATTTCCGAGGACAAGCTGGTTCTGCGACTGCAGAACCAGCTTTATCGCCTATCCTCTGTTCGCAATGACCTGAACATTGCAGAATGCTTTGAGCCCATCTTCGCCGAATTCAATGCCAATCCCTGAATTCTTATGACCGCTGAATGGAATGTTGGGATGGAGGTTAAGGTGTTGATTAATCCAAACCATTCCGGCATCAAGCCGACGTGCAACGGCGTCCAGTGACTCAGGATCGGTACCCCAAACGGAGGCTCCAAGGCCATATGGAGTCCCGTTGGCCAGCCGGACGGCTTCGTCGAGGTCCTTGTACTTGAAAACGGCCCGCAATGGTCCAAAGTTTTCTCGGATTACGTAAGCCGCTTCCGCAGGCGGATTGTCCAGGAGAGTGACGGGAAAAAACAGGCCGGCACCCTCCGATGGAACTTCCCCTTGATAGAGGATCGGAGCCTTCGCCTTTTGAATCTCTTCCCATGTTGTTTGCATGCGAGCGAACTGAGGGCGGTTCTGTATAGGGCCCAGGGTGGTCTCGGGATCAAACCCATCGCCGAGCTTCTGATGTTGAGCACACGATATGAGTGCTTCTGTAAGAGCTTGATAGATGCTCTCGTGCACGAAAAGGCGTTTGAGGGTGACACACCCCTGGCCACTGAGTGCGAACATGCTTCGAAACACGTACTCGGCGATTGCCTGAGGATCGGCATCCGGAAGGACAATACCGGAATCGTTCCCGCCTAGCTCAAGGGTCAGGTGTTTCAGGGTTGGAGCGGCGGATGCAAAAACCTTGCATCCGGTCTCCGAAGATCCTGTGAACGAGACCTTCTGGAAGTCCGGGTGGGACGTCATCCAGGGACCAAGGTCATCCCCTCCGCTGATCACATTCAAAACGCCGGGCGGAAGCATCTCGCGAATGTAGTCGGCGGCTCGAAGTACCGTAAGAGGGGTAAAGACCGCAGGCTTCAGGACAACGGTGTTGCCGACCAGCAGAGATGGGAGCACTTTTGTGAATGACAGCAAGAACGGAAGATTCCACGGACTGATCGCTGCGACAACACCAAGTGGGACATAGCGTTTCGTGATCTGTCCGACACCGGTTTCATTCCATGTCGAATCTGGCAGTTCCATCTGAAGTAATGCCGGGACATAGGTCTCGAAGATCCATGTGATCTCCCATTGCGCCATGCTATAGGGCCGGCCGTTTTCCGCTGTCAGGATCGTGCAAAGCTCATCGGTATGAGCCTTGAGATGTTCCATGGCATTTCGAAGAAGATCCCTTCGCTCGTTCCAGGTCTTTCTGCTCCAAGCAGGAAACGCTGCCTTTGCAGCCTCGACCGCCCGGCCGAGACCATCTTTCTGGGTCTCGGACACGCTTGCAAGCTCTTCTCCGGTCACAGGATCGGAGATCTTTATCGACTTCAAAGAGTCGATCCTTTGGCCGTTCACTATATTAGGAAACCCCGCGGTCAAACGAGCCGTTTTTAGCGCTTGCTCGCGATGGGGATGGGGTATAGATGGGGAAGCTCCATTTGTTTTCATACAAAAAGTCCTTTCATCAAGCGGTTATGAGGGAGCGTCTTCTTGCGTGGCTAACTCTGAAGTTCTGGATAAGCTGCAGGAACGCGTAGAAAAAATCCTCGGTTTTAGGAGAGATCAGTAAGCATCCAACGAATCTTGCTTACGTTTCGTCGCGATTGCGGTGATTGCCAATCGTCCTAAAAACATTAGAATCCACCTGGCGGTATCCCGTGTTCGCCGTTATCCGTTACGTTTCTATTCATCTGGAAATTTCTGCGACGGTCGTGCGATCTACTCCAAAGGAATTCCGTATCCCAATCCGCACCACAAGCTTTAGAGGTCGCGGGATCGGGCAGCGCTCCGTTGCAAAAACTGAGGACGGCGGAGGGAATGTCAGGGAGTTGGAGAGCTGATAGGTGGGCTGGGTACAATCTCTTTAATCCAGGGTTGTTTCCAGATGTCGCAAGTTTGCGAATTTTGGTCGGATAACGGGCTAACCGGAAGTGAACAGCTACGACCACATTACTTCCTGTTTGCCGACAATCCACGCGCAGTCAACGCCGATTTCCATGCAAAGATATTCTTCCCCGACTTAACTCTTTCAGGGCAAGAGATCTGAAGTTTGCGACGGCGGCGACTCGATTTCCCTTATTTACGGCGATAGCAATTTCAGACACCGCTCTCTTACCTCTAATCTCACAGGCGACGACCGAAGCGCCGCTATGCTTGACCGCCGATGCGGGAAGAATGGAAATACCCATCCCTGAATCGACTAGAGAAATAAGTGTTGGCATTTGTCCTGCAGTCTGGCAGACATTTGGAATGACCCCAGCATCACGGAGCAGTCCGAAGATCAAATCATGGAAGCCCGGAGCGTAACTTCGTTCGTACATCACGAAATCCTGGCCTGATAGCTCATGCAGTGCGACCCTTTTTCTCTTTGCCAGCTTGTGCGACAACGGCGTTACGACGACGAACGGTTCGCGATGTACTGCGACAACTTCAAGTTCCGGGTGTTCTCCAATCGGAAGGCGAAGAAATCCAATATCAAGCGATCCGTCACCAAGCATCTGAATTTGATCAGTCGTGAGGATATTGCGCAAAGAGAACTCTACTTCGGGATTCGAGTCCCGAAACTGACGAACTATGTTGGGCACGATCTCATTTCCGGCAGTTGAAATAAAGCCGACCCTTAGCAGTCCCAGCTTCCCGTTGGCAGTCAGTCTTGCCCGTCGAATTGCCTGGTCCAACTGCGAGACAGCTGCAATGGCATCGTCGCGAAAGGCAACGCCAGCCGCGGTGAGCGTTGTTCTGCGCCGGTTTCTCTCGAAGAGTCGAACTCCGACCTCCTCCTCAAGAGCTCGTATCTGAAGGCTTAAGGCTGGTTGGCTGAGATGAATCAACTCCGCAGTACGTCCGAAGTGAAGAGTCTCGGCAATAGAGAGAAACGACCGAATTTGACGAAGCTCCATCTCGCTATCTTATTTGCGCGTCCTATCACAGGCAACAAAACAAACAATGTCACCAATCAGAGGACAGAACTGTCTAACCGGTGTGTAGCAAAGAAGTAGCCCAACACCAAAAAGAAAGGCCGGAGATCATGAACTTTAACTTCTTCGAAAAGCAAACCTCACGCCGCGAAATGTTGCGAGGTTCAGTCACCTTGGCAGGGAGTGCCTTTTTAGGGCATCTCTTCTCCGCGACGTCGCTCCGCGCCTCATCGACGAGCTATGCGCAAACTGCCACTTCGCCAGCCGATCTGCTCGCGAGATGCGCGCCAAATTCAACACCTCTCTCGTTCAAACGCAAAAGCTTGCTGACAATGTCACTATGCTCTCCGGCCCCGGCGGCAGCGTGGTAGTCCTCAATGGCCCTGACGGCAAATTCGTCGTGGACACTTTTGTTGCGCCCGCGTGGGCCAAGCTCAAAGAGGCTCTTGATGGCCTCGGCAACGCTCCACTGAAATACGTCATCGACACCCACTGGCACTTCGACCACATCGATAACAACGCGGCTCTTCACGCCGCAGGAGCCACGGTCCTTGCCGACGAAAACACTAAGAGGCGCATGTCTGAGCCGCACGATCTACCAATCTTATTTCGAGGAGCAGACGGCGCTCTCGCCGGCTTGCATTTCGACCCCTCGCCCGCGGAAGCCTTGCCGGAGGAGACCTTCGCCGCCAGTTACAAGTTACAAGCCAATGGCGAAACCCTCGCGCTCCAACACTTTGCTCCCGCGCATAGGGACACAGACATCTCCGTTCATTTTCAAAATGCCAACGTGGTTCAGATGGGCGATGTGTTTTTCAACGGCATGTATCCCTACATCGACCCTGGTAAGTGCGGCACTATCACAGGTAATATTGCCGCCTGTGACGAAATCCTCTCGCTCGCCGACAATGGCACTAAGATTGTCCCGGGACACGGCCGGCTCGGTAACAAAGCGGATCTCACGAAATTCCGAGACATGCTCGTCACTGCCCGCGATCGCGTTCAGAAATTGAAGTTCGCGGGAAAAGCCGCCCAGGAAGCCGTTGCGGAAAAGCCGTTCGCCGATCTCGATCCCATCTGGGGCAACGGGATCATCAACAGCGACCAATTCGTCCAAGTCGTCTATCTGGTCCTCTGAGCCTCCGGCAGAGTATTTTCCCGACGACCTCTCCATTAAAACCTGATTCCGTGGGGACAAAGGAGAACCGAGATGCCGAACACTCTCTATTCAATACATAACAAAAGGAGCGACAGAAATGAGAACTTCAACAAAGGCAATGCGAGTAATCCGAGGAATCTCTCAGTCCCTCTGCATCGTTTTGCTGTTGACCTGCGGCGCTCTCTCAGCGCAGAGCCAAGAGCATCGCGTTCGGAATATTGTTCTTGTCCACGGTGCGTGGGCGGATGGTTCTGGCTGGAAAGGCGTTTACGACATCCTGGTCAAGGATGGCTACAACGTCAGCATCGTCCAGGAGCCGGAGACATCCTTTGAAGAAGATGTGGCTGCCACCAAGCGCGTCCTTGCTCAACAAGACGGATTGTGCATCCTTGTCGCTCATAGCTACGGGGGAGCCGTAATTACGAAAGCCGGCACGGATCCATCAGTTGCTGGTTTGGTGTACGTCGCGGCTCATATGCCAGACGCTGGCGAGAATGAGGCCGACGACGGAAAGCGCTTCCCAAGCGACCTCAGTAAGTCTGGTGCGATAAAGAAGACCGCAGACGGTTTCACTTATCTCGATCCCGTTCAGTTTCATGAGTACTTCGCAGCCGACCTGTCTGCTCAGCAGGCCGCCTTCATGGCGCGATCGCAAGTTTTCAACGCGGCGGACAATTTCAAAGCAGTGATCACCACGGCTGCGTGGAGAAGCAAACCAAGCTGGATGTTGGTAGCAGGAAAAGATAGAACCATCAACCCAGAGCTTGAACGGTGGTATGCCACGCGAGCCAACAGCCACACGGTCGAAGTATCAGGCGCCAGCCACTCAGTCTATGTCTCACACCCCAAGGAGGTTGCAGATGTAATTGAGAGCGCGGCAGGTGCAGTCTCGAAATAGCTTGGACTCAGCAAGGAGTCCCCAAACCCGGAGGAACAAGTGAAACTTCTCGAAATTCAGTCGTCGCCAAGAGGCGAATCTTCCGACTCGATCACCCTCACCAAATCGTTCATCGAGGCGTGCAAATCCGATAACACCTCGATAGTTGTGGATACGTTGAACGTCTGGCATGAACGGCTACCAGAGTTCGACTACGAGGCAATTGGAGCGAAGTACAAGGCAGTGAAGCACGAAAAGATGACTGAGGTAGAGTCCGACGTATGGGAGCGTATTCAATCGTTGATCCAACGCTTTCAGAACGCCGACCGAATCGTTTTAGGAACTCCAATGTGGAACTTTGGCCTGCCTTACAAGCTCAAACACTTGATTGATCTCGTAGCACAGCGAAACTACCTGTTTGCCTACGACGGCAAACAGTACAGCCCTCTCTTGAACGTGGAAAAGGCAATCGTCGTCTATACACGCGGCTCACGTTTCCTGGAGCATACTCCCATACCGCCCTCACGATTCGATCACCAAGCAACCTATTTGGACTTTTGGTTGCAGCTGGTAGGTGTTCGAGATCTTCGGAGCGTGATTGTTGACAACGCGTGGAATCGAGATCGTCAGGAATCAGAAGTGAGCCTGGCGAAGGGCAAAGCGACTCTGGAACAATTGGTTGAGTGGTTTCTAGACTAGTAACAGAGCTGCAGCAACGTGCTAGGACCCTGATTCGAGGATCGGAGGAGGGCTTGCAGCAGATCCGCAAAGTCATCTCATGGAGTTGCGGGAGGACGACGGGCAAACCGGAAGGAACCGAATTACTTCTTGTTTGCCAACCATCCTCCCCCAGCATCCTTACCAGGAACTGCATACACTATGGGAAGCCATGGCGCGACCGAAGACCGGAGACAAACGTGCTGCCATCCTCCGTGCAGCCACCAAGACGATTGCTGAAGATGGCATTGGCGCGTCCGCTGCCAGTATTGCGAAGGCTGCGGCCGTCGCGGAGGGATCGCTGTTCCGGTACTTCACAGATAAGGATAAGCTGCTCAACGAGCTCTATCGCGAACTAAAACTAGACATGCGAAGCGCTATGATCGCGGGCTTTCCCTTGACCGGCTCACTCCGGAGGCGAGTACAACATATCTGGAACGCCTACGTCACCTGGGGGATGGAGTCGCCGGCGAAGCGCAGGGCGATGATGCAGCTTACCGTTTCTGAGCGCATCACCGACCAAAGCAGACAGGAGGGGCAGGCGGGCTTCGAAGACGCTACCGAAGCCATGAAGCAGTTTGTCGCGCAGGGCAAATTGAGCGGTCTGCCTCCAGCTTTTGCGTCAGACCTCCTGCTCGCGATGGCTGAGACGGCAATGGCGTCCATGGTAGCCAATCCAGCCAAAGCGGAGCACTACCGAAGCGCAGGTTTCGAGGCCTTTTGGAGCGCGGCAGCCAAAAAGTAGGCGAGCAGGAATTTTCCACCAAATTAATGAGTATTCACTCCGCTACGCTGCATCCAATCGGCAGAACGGAGGTTTTTGATGTCCAAAGTATGGTTGGTAACAGGTAGCGCAAGCGGTTTGGGTCGCGGTATCGCGGAGGCAGTTCTTGCTTCGGGTGATCGCCTCCTGGCGACGGCCCGCGATCCACATCGGATGAACGATTTGGTGGAGCGATATGGTGAGCAGGTGCACACAGCGCCCCTCGATGTGGCAGATGAGGCGGCGGCAAACGCCGCGGTCGAAAAGGCTGTTGAGGTCTTCGGACGGCTGGATGTTGTCGTCAATAACGCGGGGTACGGAGATGTTGCCCCTTTTGAGCAGCTAAGTTCAGAGAGCTTTCGCGCCTTAGTCGACACGAACTTCTTCGGCGTCGTCTATATGACACGAGCGGCAATCCCGGTCATGCGGAAGCAGAAGAGTGGTTGCATCCTTCAGATCTCTTCCGTCGGTGGCAGGTTGGGGGTTCCTGGAAACGCAGCCTATCACGCGGCAAAGTGGGCTGTAGGTGGCTTCACCGAAAGCATTGCCCCAGAGCTGGCGCCCTTCGGCGTTAAGGTGTGCGCACTCGAGCCTGGTGGTATACGGACCAACTGGGGCAAGCGGGCAACCGCCGGCATACCGGAGCTTTTACCCGACTATGAGGCCTCGGTGGGCACGTTTGTCAAGATGTTGCAGGGGCACTGGGGGCATGAGACGAGCGCTCCAGCAAAGGTCGCACAGGTCATCCTGCAATTAGCCTCCAAAGAGCAGCTCCCTGCACACCTCTTGCTCGGCAGCGATGCCGTGCAGTATGCCCGCTTTGCCGAGGAAAAGCGGGAATCCGACGCCAAGGCATGGCACAACATCAGCGTCTCAACCGACGCCGAGGATGTAAAAGGGTTGCCCGATTTGAAGTTCTGAAGTTGGTGCTGGCGTGGCTGTGGAGATCCGCGGCACGCCAGCATTCTATCTATAGATGTCACACGTAATTCCTACCAGTCGCCGTCTGATTGGTCCGCCATATAGATCTATAATCCGCGCATGGCATCCTTGCGCCATGGCGTCGAAGAACCTAGAGATGCACAGGACATTCGTCTTGTCGTCGACACCATCCCTACGTTGGCGTGGTCCGCTCGTCCAGATGGCTCGGCAGAGTTTCACAATCAGCGATGGCTGGACTATACGGGTCTATCTGCAAAACAAGCTTTGGGCTCGGGATGGGAGGCTGCGATTCATCCAGACGACCTGCCACGAATTCTGGAAACATTCCGGGAAGCTTTGAATTCTGGAAAGCCGTACGAACTGGAGGGCCGCTTCCGCCGCTTCGACGGCGAATTTCGCTGGTTTCTCTTTCGCGGTAGTCCTCTACGCGACCAATTGGGGAAAGTCGGCGAAGTGGTACGGAACAAATACCGATCTTGAGGAGCGGAAGCGTGCCGAGGATGCCCTCCGCGCGAGCGAAGCATCCTTGCTCGAGGCCCAACGGCTAACCCGCACCTGCAGCTGGAGACACGAGGTCTTATCCGATAAGGTGACTGTCTCCCCGGAAGGGCTTCTAATGTACGGCATTGAACCCGAAGATGACGCATCGTCGGTTGATTTCTATTTCAGGAGGATCCATCCCAAAGATCGGCCTGAGGTCGAACAAGCTTACGCGGCGGCTTTGAATAGAAAAACTGGTTTTGAGGCAGATTTTCGGATTGTTCTTCCAGACGGAACAATCAAAAACACCCGAAGTATCGGCCATCCTATCTTGGACGAACGCGGCGATGTGGTGGAATTTGTCGGGGCCTCAATTGACGTCACCGAACACCACCGCGCGCGAGCCGACCTGGAGAAGGCGTTTGAAGAGATTAAGCGTCTGAAAGATCAACTACACAACGAAAACGTAGTGCTCAGGGAGCAGATCGACCAAGCGTTCATGTTCGAAGAGATCGTCGGCACCTCGTCGGCGTTGCAGGGAGTTCTTTCCCGGCTAATGAAAGTTGCTCCCACCGATTCGAGCGTTCTTGTTAGTGGAGAGACTGGAACTGGTAAGGAACTGGTCGCCCGCGCCATCCATAAGCGATCTCGTCGGTGGCAACGCGCCTTCGTGAGCGTGAACTGCGCAGCTCTTGCCCCATCGCTGATTTCATCCGAACTTTTTGGTCATGAAAAGGGTGCGTTCACTGGGGCGATGCAGCGCCGCCTCGGTCGATTTGAACTGGCGAACGGAGGAACCATTTTCCTCGACGAAATCGGCGAGCTGCCGCTGGACACTCAGATTGCACTCCTGAGGGTGTTGCAAGAACGCGAATTCGAACGTGTCGGCGGCACGCAACCCGTTAAGATCGATGTCCGCGTCATAGCGGCAACGAATCGCGATCTGGAAGGCGCCATGGCAAACGGAACATTTCGCCCAGACCTCTACTACAGGCTGAACGTATTCCCGATCCAGGTTCCCCCACTTCGCGAACGGCAAGACGACGTTCTGATGCTGCTGGAATACTTTGTTAGTCGATTTGCCCAAAAGATGGGCAAGCACTTTAAAAAGATCGATCAGCGAACAGTCGAACTATTTCGGTCCTATCCCTGGCCAGGCAATATTCGCGAATTGCAAAATGTTGTTGAGAGGTCGGTCATTGTGAGTTCCGATGTCGTGTTTTGTGTGGATGAAGCGTGGTTGTCCAGGGATTCCCGTCGAGTCAGCTTGCCGCAACAACCTGAGCCGGCAGACTTCGATGAGGACGCCAGTCGTGAACGGCAGATCATTGAGGACGCACTCGCGGGAAGTCGAGGGCGAGTGTCTGGCCAGAACGGGGCCGCGGCGAGGCTCGGAGTACCACCTTCAACCTTGGAGTACCACATTAAGAAACTAAGGATTCGCAAAAACCACTTCAAACTCAGCTAGGCCTTTCCGAGGACTGGTGAAATCGCAATTTTCGCCAATTTCGCCAAATCCACAGGCAGCTTTCCGCCCTTCTTCCTCTGTCTTTTCCATCTCTTGCGAATGGCCCGCCTCTTGCACCTGTAGTTGCTGAGAGACACGTTACGTATCGTCTCGAAACCGAGGACTCAATGATGTTCTCGGATCTCAGAAAGGTGTGAACAACATGCTCACTAGCATCCTAGGCGCACGACTAAGCTGGCACTTTGCCAACGGCTGGGTCTTCGAACCTGCCATCGTCGGGCCCGACATCGTCGACTACACCCTGAAAGCGGCCCACACGCTGGGCGGCATGCCATCCAGCACTTCTATTACCAGCGGGTAGCTCCGGGAGTCGAGACCACGGTCTGGTACGAGGAAAGTGGCGCGCTCGTCCATATCACTTGGTATTTAGAGACACAAACGACGCACCGCTTCGCTGCTCTTCCTGCCTGGCTAGCGGAAGATATGACCGTTTATCGGGGTGACAACCAAGACCCTGCGTTCCTCGAGAAAATCAGAAAGCTTACTTCAACGAAGCAGGATTGGCCCCGGCACATCCTCAACGATGAGGGCTATTTCAAGGTGCTCTGATCGTTCCATGCCGGGAGGCTTGGCAAGTCGATCTCTAATTCTTGTGACTACATCTTCCATCGGCAGAGTAAGAGGACTAGTTGTTGCTGAACATGCAAACAAACTGAATATGCCACAGAGAGTGGCAGGGAGGATTCAATGAACTTCGAATCACGTAATCCGGCGACGGGAGAACTGCTTGGCACTTATCCGGAGCACAACAAGACAGAAATCGAGGTACGCTTGCAGCGCGCTTGGGACGGCTGGCGGCACTGGTCCCGCACTCCACTGCAGGAGCGAATCGCGTTCCTCACTCGGCTCGCCGAACTGCTGGAAGAGCGGGCGGAGACCTATGGCCGCCTGATCACCGCCGAGATGGGCAAGCCGCTGGCGGACTCCATCTTCGAGATCAAGAAATCCGCCTGGGACGCCCGCCACCTCGCCGAAGCGGGGGAGGCTTATCTCAAACCACAGCCGGTCCCCGGCGTACCGGCGCAGATTATCTATGAATCAGTAGGGCCGATCTTCTCCGTTCAGCCGTGGAACGTACCCTTCTGGCAGGTGTTGCGCTTCTTCAACACCACAGCCCTTGTCGGGAATACCGCGCTCATCAAGCACGCCGAAACAGTGCAAGGCTGCGCCGATGCGCTGGAGACCCTGGTGCGCGACGCCGGCGGCCCCGAAGGACTTTATGTCAACCTTGCAATCCAGGTTGAGGCGTGTGAGGCCGTCATCGCCGATCCGCGGGTGCGGGCCGCCACCGTCACTGGCAGCGTCCGCGCCGGCCGCGCCGTTGCGGAGGAAGCGGCCCGGGTCGGCAAGAGAGTGGTGCTGGAACTCGGCGGTTCCGATCCATTCATCGTTCTTGAGGACGCCGATCTTGCGAAGGCTGTGCAGTTCGGTGTGACGTCCCGCTACTTCAACAACAGTGAGGGTTGCATTTGTGCCAAGCGCTTCCTGGTGGCGGAGTCTCTGTTTGACGACTTCACCAAGGCATTTGTCGAACAATCCGAGGCGCTTCCAATGGGTGATCCATGACGGAAGGCATCAAGCTCGGCCCACTGGCGAGCTCCGGTGCCCGCAAGAACCTCCATCGCCAGGTGCTCGACGCGGTAAAGGCCGGAGCACGCATTCTCACTGGCGGTGAGATCCCCGCCGGCCCCGGCAATTTCTACCCGGCGACTGTGCTTGTGGGGCTGCCGCCCGAGGCGGCGATAGCCAAGGAAGAATTCTTTGGTCCCGTGGCTATGATCTTCCCTTTCAAGACCGAGGACGAGGCGATTCGCCTCGCCAACATCACTGACTTCGGTCTCAGCGCTGCGGTCTGGAGCCGCGACCTCGTCAGGGCCCGTCGGGTTGCCGGCAAGATCGAGTCTGGAATGGTATTTATCAATGACTTCACCCGCACCGATCCCCGCGCACCGTTCGGAGGCTTCAAGGCTTCAGGGTATGGGCGCGAACTTGGCGCTCCCGGCGCACGGGAACTTACCAACCCAAAAGTGATCTGGCAGGCTGCCTGAACAACAGTACGCGCCCGAATACCAACTCACGGGCCGAGAAGCAATTTCTTCGGAAAAGTCCGAAGGTAAATAGCAGAGACAACAAATGAGCAACCTATCGAAGTGTTGTCGGATTCGGACGCCTCGATGAAGGATTTGGTGAGGGTGATCGAATCGGAAGGTCCGCCTCTTGGTGACGGCTGAATTTCGCGAAGTTTCACTTGGTCTCTCCGGGGGATGGAGACTCCTTGCGGAGTCCGAACTATTTCGAGACCGCACGTGCAGCGCTCTCAATTCGATCCGCGACTTCTTCCTTGAGGTGCAACATGTAGATCGGATGGCAAGGTTTGAAAAATTGGGTTAGATCGCGCAGGCTTCGCGGAGTTCTTCCTCTATACCCGCTAGCAGGCCGGGGATTGGCGCGGGGCTGGTGTGCGTGAGGTGCAGCGAGCCGTTGACAGTGACTGCTCCAAGGGTCTGCTCTCCCTCGATGCCACGGAGTGCACACGGTGCCCAGAGACTCTCGAGTTTTAGGGGTCCGAATGTGCTGTCGAATGGGAGACGGCCGAGGTTGGAGAACATAACCTGTGCGTTGAATGCGTTTCGCTTGAGTTGAAACGCCTCTTCGACGGTGAGGTTCGAGCGAACAGCTGTGGAATGGAGATCGATCTTCCTTGAAATATTTTCTCTGCTCCTGACGGCAGAGAGGCCAGCTTTCGCGAACCGTGCGAGCTCCCAGAACGTCATCGAGCCACCTGGCGCGATGGAGATCTCACCGCCGACGACGGAGACCATGCATTGATCTTTAATGCCGAGAATGTCGCGGATCTCAGCGGGCGACATGATGCGGAGCGGGTTATTGCGCCAGCTTTCATCGATGGCTCTGCCTGCGATGGTGAGCGCAGCGGAAATAGCGGCGTGGATGGTGACGCCTTCCTCGCGAGCGCGGCGCTGGAGTGCGGTGGTCTCTTCTGCCGTGAGTTTAATTCCTTCCACACGCGGGAGGAGAGGACGCTGAGCAGCGACGGATGGCAGGCCAGGCCCGGTGGAGGTGCGCTGTTGTGCTCCGAAGAGGATCTCACGAGAGCGTGCCAGTGGCAGAGCCCCGAGGTCATGTCCGCTGAGAACGAGGAGGAGGTCACGCAAGAGAAACATGAGCGAGAAGCCGTCGGAAACAGCGTGATGGGAGGAGAGGATGAAGATGCAGTGCGTCTCCTGATGGAGCAGTACAGCACGGAAGAGAGGAGCTTGATCGGGAGTGAAAGGCTCGTTTACTACTTCGGCAATCTCCCGCTGCCACCGGGCATGGGGCGATGTAACAACGCAGAGCGGGATGCGCTGGCCGGTGACGCTGCGGAACTGAGGGACGCGGTTGAAGGTGGTGTCTATACGGGCGGAGAGCAGTGGGTGGCGTTGCTGTACTGCGTCCAGCGCGTCGCCCCACTGCCGGACGGTTGTGCGGCCGGTGATTTGGGCTGCAAGTGCATGGTTGGTGGGAAAGTGTTGGTCGAAGAGGCAGAAGAGCTCTTCAAAAGCGCCGAGAGGACGGAGTAGATCGCTGGGCAGGAGTTCGAGAGGCTGAAGTTCGAAGGAGGTCGAAGCCATGATGTTTTCCTTTCTAGGTTTGAGGCAAGAGATGCAGACTCGCCGTTGTGTTGAAGAGGTGTGCAGCGGCGAGGAACGTCTGGCGTGAAATGGTGACGGTCAAGGACTGTTTCGTTCCTGGTTGGTCGTGTCGCGTGATGTCAATTTGTGTTGAGACTTCTGCACGTACGTTCAAGAGCAAACGCTGTTCAGAGCCGCGCCCAGGCACAAACCTGCGCAGGTCCATAGATCTGGCTGCGCGCTTTGACGACCGCATCTCGGAGCCGGCTCTCAAGCCCGTCCAACGCAATTGTCTCCGCGGCCATAATCCTCATTCTTTCCAGTTGAGGCTGAAGGGTTTGCAAAAGTTCAGCGAGTGAGCCATAAAGAGGTGACTCCACGCTGCCCCCGATTAGTTCCTCGCAGAACAGACTGGGATAGGGCAGGCCGGCCTCGGAGAAATGCTCCGCGAGCCGATCGGCGCCATCGTAGTTGGACACCGACGACTTGAGAGCGATTCGAACAAGGTTGGTAGTTAGATCCCATAGCGGGACGTACGGAAAGGATTTAGTATCGCTGGCTATGCGAACCTCATGGAAGGCTAACGCTCCCTCCGGCCGGACTAGACGCGCTGCTTTACGCAATAGGGCAACCGGCTCCAACTGGTGGATCAGAATGTATCGACCGATTACGAGATCGAAAGGTTCATCGACGGAAAACTCTTCAACCGAGGCGCGTACAAAACTGACCTGCCGCAGTCCGGCTTCCTGGGTCCGCTCTCTGGCCACGTCGAGAACTTCCTGACTGCGATCGATACCGACGACAAAGCCTGCTGGACCTACCAGTTCGGCGGCGAGCATGGAGACATCGCCGGCACCACAGCCCAAGTCCAGCACGCGCTGGCCTGCATCAATTCCCGCGCTGCGCAGGAGACGCTCGCTGATCGGTCATAACATGGCCGCCTGATTCTTCAGACGCTGAATCTCAGCCAGCGAATGTCCAAGTGCATAAGTTGTCTCGCTCATGTTGTGTTCGTATTCCTCACGTATCCTACGATTTGGTATTTCATCTTCACGAATCGCATAAGATGGATTGCTGGCCGCACGTCTGTATTGGTAGAACACGCGCAGCACTTGTCTATTCCCAAACAAGACAGGGAGTTTGTTGTCCGAAGAATTGACCAGTTTCTCTGCACCCACGGGAGTGAGAGAGAAAGTCGCCGTGCAAATTCCAGAGGACTTCGCGTGCTCGATCGTCCCGATTGGATTCTTCAAAGAACATCGGAAAACCCAAACGAATCGCCGCCTTTCCGATTCGACTTGACGTAGCGTGTCAATTTGTTTCGCCCAAGGAATATAGGGCGATGCAAAGTGTTTCTCACACAGGGTGTTGAAGAAGCTCATCTCCCGCTTGTCCATCATGTCGAATCGAACGAGGTGATTGCCTTGATCCCTTATTTAAGTCCTGAGCTTATTGCGGCGATCCTGCAACGCGAAAGCATTTCTGCAGTTGATTCGCAGGCGGATTCTAAGCCAGCCGCGGAGAATTCGTTTCCAGCACTGCCCTCTCAATCGCCTGTCAATAAAAAACCCGTGCGAGCTCCATTTCGGCGGAAGGCATCTTGGTTGCGATGCTCTCGTCTACTTGCGCTCGTGAGCACATTGGTAGCCCCTTGGCGCAAGGCTCAAGACTCGTAGAGATCCTCATCATCGGTTCGCGGTCGATTAAGTAGACCGGAGCCGTCATGTTCTCAACGGGAAGAAAACCTTTGGACGGTTGTGTGGCTGGTCGAAGAAGCAAAGGAGCTCTTCAAGGGCCCGAGGGGACAGGGGTAGATCGCTGGGCAGGAGTTCGAGAGGCTGACGTTCATGGAAGGTCTGAAGACATGATGCTTTCTTTTTCCAGATTTGTGAGATGCAGCCTCGCGCTGCAATGGGAGGTGTGCAGCGACAAGGCACGTCTGGTATGGAACTACGCGTTGACGGTGTCGCGGACGCACTCCTCGATGAGGCTGAGCAGTTCGGATTCGACGTCGTGGCTGGCGAACTCGAGCGAGAGTTGCTGGGCGCGCCCACGGTAACCAGGCTGCGTGAAGATCTTGTCGACAGCGTGCCTAATGGCCTCAGGGGTCGCCTGGTTGGTGCGCAGATCGATCCCTGCGCCGGACCACTGGACGTGAGCGGATACCTCTTCCTTATCTTCGGTAAGACCGGCGGAGATGACCGGAATGCCGTGGGAGATCGCCATGTTTACGGTGCCGTAGCCTCCATTAGTGATGAGCAGGTCGATCTCCGGCATGATCTGCGTGTAGGGCAGGAATGAGGCAATGCGGGCGTTGGAGGGGATGGCAACAGGAATGGACTCGGCTGGCTGGCCGCCTGTGGTGACGATGATCGTGACATCCTCCCTGCCACCGAGTGCGACAAGCGCGGGGGCGATGACCTGGCCGAGGTCGCGGTTGGCAATGGTGCCCTGCGTGACGAGGACAAGGCGTTTGGTGCGGTCGATCTGCTGCCACCACTCGGGCAGCTTGGGCTGGCCCGCCGGCGTGGGCAACGCGCCGATGTATTGCACCTTCGACTTGGAGTCGGGGTATTCGAAGCTCTCGATGCCAGGGTGCAGGTAGAGGTCGGGTAACTCGGTCATGGCTTCGAGGATGGGACATGGAAGCGCGGGATAACCAAGGCTGGCGAGGGCAGCGTTGACGGCCTGCTGCGCGGGCTGAAGTATCAAACGCTCGCGAAGCTGCAGCTCGGCTTTACGTTGCTCCGGAGTCTCGTCGGGGCGCATGGGAATGTTCTTCCCGCTGCCGATATTGACGACGGAGACCCCAAGATGCGCGATGGCAGGGCGTTTGTCGCGAGGGCCGACGAGCATGGGGAGCGTGCCCCAATAGATGGAGTCAGCGAGAATGAGATCGGCTTGGAAATCGTAAAGCGCCATCTTGAGG
>Ga0209624_10000848_pt1 | contig 25843 bp, 11 predicted proteins | sample JacPinW_OM2H0_O1_FD_188565 | JGI IMG/M metagenome (GOLD analysis project Ga0209624, IMG submission 188565) | Forest soil microbial communities from Algoma, Ontario, Canada - Jack Pine, Ontario site 1_JW_OM2H0_O1 (SPAdes) (version 2) | ecosystem: Environmental > Terrestrial > Soil > Boreal...
CATGGATCGTCTCGGTCGGGGACTCCATGGCGGTGATGGCTGAGACCGGAAGTTCGTGGCGCGGCCCGTGCGGGGGGAGGCTGTGCGCGTTGCTAATCGGCGTTGAAGGTCCGACGTAGGTTTGCGGCAAATATAAGGTGAACCTGCTACCTTTACCGGGCGTACTTCTGAGCTGGATTTCCCCACCCAGCAGGCTTGCCAATTCGCGGCTGATTGCGAGTCCAAGGCCTGTGCCGCCGTACTTACGGCTGGTACCAGCATCCGCTTGCTGAAAAGCCTCAAAGATAATTCTTTGCTTCTCCGCCGGTATGCCAATGCCAGTGTCCGAGACTTCAAACGCTATCACAGAGGCCGCCCCGCTAAGGATTGGATGGCGAGCCGTCCATCCGCTGCTGACAGCCGAAACTGAAAGGCGCACACCTCCTTGCTCCGTGAACTTGAATGCGTTGGACAAGAGATTCTTTAAAACCTGCTGGAGGCGCTTAGAGTCCGTCACAAGGCTACGTGCGAGTTGAGCATCCGTATTCACCTCAAAGGCAAGCTTGCGATTCTCTGCCTCGTGACGAAAAGGGCGCGCCACCATTTCGATAAGACTACCGAAAAATACTTCTTCCGCTTCTACCGAGACCGTCCCAGACTCAATCTTTGAAAGGTCCAGGATATCGCTGATGAGGTTGAGAAGATCCGTTCCAGCACCATGGATAGTACGAGCAAACTCAACCTGCTTCGGAGTGAGGTTGGTGTCGGGATTGTCGGCGAGCTGCTGACCAAGAACGAGGATGCTGTTGAGCGGCGTCCGAAGTTCGTGTGACATGTTTGCCAGAAATTCGGACTTGTACTTCGAAGTGAGAGCGAGTTCTTTTGCCTTCTCTTCCAGAGCTCCGCGAGCCTGCTCAATCTCCTGATTCTTACGTTCGACCTCTGCATTTTGTTCAGCGAGCTGTTTGGCCTTCTGAGCGAGTTGTTCGTTGGTTTGCTGCAACTCTTTCTGCTGCGTCTGAAGCTCGACTGCGAGTTGTTGCGACTGCTTCAATAATCCTTCAGTTTGCATAGTAGCTTCAATGCTATTCAGCACAATACCAATGCTGGACGTTAACTGCTCGAGGAAGGCGAGGTGTGAGGTTGTAAAGACATTGAGGCTGGCCAACTCGATAACAGCCTTGACGCGATCTTCGAAAAGAATAGGCAGCACAATGACGTTTTTGGGAACGGCCCTAAACAAGCCAGAACGAACCGGAATCGTGTTCGCCGGCAAATCGGAGATCAACATGCGTCGCTTTTCCAAAGCACACTGACCCACCAGGCCTTCACCAATCCTCACGGTCTCTTCGTGTCCCTCCGTCGAATCCGCGAATGACGATAGAAGAATCATGCTGCCGGTCTTATCAGCTTCCATTTGATAGAGAACGCCCTGCTGGGCGTTGACCAAAGGCGCAAGCTCGGATAGCAAAAGACGTCCCACCGTAGTCAATTCACGCTGCCCTTGCAACATGCCTGTAAATCGGGCTAAGTTTGTCTTTAGCCAATCCTGTTCGGTGTTGCGGTCAGTGGTAAGCCGCAGATTATCGATCATGGTATTGATATTGTCTTTTAGCTCCGCGACTTCCCCGCTGGCGTCCACCTGAATCGAGCGGGTCAAATCGCCCTTGGTGACAGCAGTGGCCACTTCAGCGATGGCACGCACCTGATTCGTCAGATTGTCCGCGAGAAGATTCACGTTGCCCGTTAGATCTTTCCATGTACCAGCCGCGCCGGGCACATTCGCTTGACCGCCGAGTCGCCCTTCTACACCGACTTCGCGAGCAACTGTTGTCACCTGGTCGGCAAATGTAGCCAAAGTATTGGTCATGTTGTTGATGGTTTCAGCCAGAGCAGCAACTTCGCCCTTCGCATTCACTGTCAGCTTCTGCGTGAGTTCACCATTGGCAACAGCGGTCACCACTTTGACAATGCCGCGCACCTGCTCCGTCAAATTCACCGCCATCACGTTGACGTTATCGGTGAGGTCCTTCCAGGTACCGGCAACGTCGGGCACCTGCGCCTGACCTCCCAGTTTTCCCTCGGTACCTACTTCACGGGCTACACGGGTTACTTCCGCGGCAAAGGCGTTCAGCTGATCCACCATCGTGTTGATAGTGTTCTTCAACTCAAGAATCTCGCCCTTCACGTCGACGGTGATCTTACGCGAAAGGTCGCCGCGGGCCACAGCCGTTGTGACTTCGGCGATGTTGCGAACCTGACCGGTCAAATTTCCTGCCATGGAATTAACAGAATCAGTAAGGTCCTTCCATGTACCGGCGACACCCGGGACATTTGCTTGTCCTCCAAGTCTGCCCTCGGTTCCAACCTCGCGGGCTACGCGCGTTACTTCACCGGCGAATGCGTTGAGTTGATCGACCATCGTATTAATGGTGTCCTTGAGCAAGAGAATTTCGCCGCTCACGTTCACCGTGATTTTTTTCGATAGATCTCCACTGGCGATGGCAGTCGCGACTTCAGCGATGTTGCGAACTTGCGCGGTCAGGTTACCAGCCATAAAGTTTACGTTGTCGGTAAGGTCTTTCCAGGTTCCCGCCACGCCGGGGACCTGGGCCTGGCCGCCAAGTTTGCCATCGGTGCCGACCTCGCGGGCGACGCGTGTCACCTCTCCGGCGAACGACCGGAGTTGATCCACCATCGTGTTGAGAGTGTCTTTTAGTTCTAATATCTCGCCACGAACATCGACAGTAATTTTGCGAGACAAGTCTCCGCGTGCCACAGCCGTTGCGACCTCCGCGATGTTGCGGACTTGTGCCGTCAGGTTGCCGGCCATGAAATTGACCGAATCGGTTAAGTCTTTCCACGTTCCTGCGACGCCCGAGACCTGAGCCTGACCACCCAGCTTACCTTCGGTTCCTACTTCGCGAGCGACACGCGTTACTTCGCCGGCGAAGGCGTTGAGTTGATCGACCATCGTATTGATGGTGTTCTTCAGCTCAAGAATTTCGCCCTTCACGTCGACCGTAATCTTGCGCGAAAGATCGCCACGCGCCACAGCCGTGGTGACCTCGGCGATATTACGCACTTGTCCTGTAAGATTTCCGGCCATTGAATTGACCGAGTCCGTCAAATCCTTCCAGGTACCGGCCACGCCAGGCACGTTAGCCTGCCCTCCCAGACGACCTTCTGTTCCAACCTCGCGAGCGACACGTGTAACTTCGCCGGCGAAACGGTTGAGCTGATCGACCATAGTGTTTAGCGTTTCTTTTAGCTGAAGAATCTCACCGCGCACGTCAACTGTAATCTTGCGGGAAAGGTCGCCATTCGCGATCGCGGTTGCCACCTCAGCGATGTTGCGAACCTGACCAGTGAGATTGCTGGCCATGAAGTTTACATTTTCAGTCAGGTCTTTCCACGTGCCACCAACGCCGAGTACCTGTGCCTGGCCTCCTAATTTTCCTTCAGTGCCCACTTCGCGTGCGACGCGAGTGACCTCACCAGCGAACGCGTTCAATTGATCCACCATCGTATTAATGGTGTCTTTCAATTCGAGAATTTCGCCTTTGACGTCCACGGTGATCTTGCGCGATAGATCGCCACGGGCAACCGCTGTCGTAACCTCTGCAATATTACGCACCTGCGCAGTCAGATTTCCCGCCATTGCGTTCACAGAGTCGGTAAGATCCTTCCACGTGCCAGCAACTCCGGGAACCACGGCCTGCCCACCAAGCTTGCCATCCGTGCCCACTTCCCGAGCGACGCGCGTCACTTCGGAAGCAAACGACCGTAACTGATCGACCATCGTGTTGATGGCTTCTTTGAGCTGAAGAATTTCGCCACGGACATCGACGGTGATCTTGCGCGAAAGGTCGCCGCTAGCTACGGCTGTCGCAACCTCCGCGATATTGCGAACCTGGCCGGTTAGGTTACTCGCCATGGAGTTGACTGAATCGGTAAGGTCTTTCCAGGTGCCGGCTACGCCCGGTACCTGAGCCTGACCTCCCAACTTACCATCGGTGCCGACTTCACGTGCAACTCGGGTGACCTCGGCGGTGAAGACACCGAGCTGCTGAATCATCGTGTTGACGATCTTGGCGGAACGCAGGAACTCACCCTCGAGGGGTCTTCCATTAACATCAAGTCGCACCGTCTGAGCCAAATTTCCTTGCGCCACAGCTGCGATCGCTCGAGTTATTTCGGTTGTCGGTCTTAACAGGTCCTCGACTAAGGTATTAACGGAGCCTTCCATCGCGCCCCAGGAGCCTCGGGATTGTTGAAAGCGAGTTCGCTCTCGGGTCTTTCCCTCTTTTCCCACGGCTTGACCGACACGATTGAGTTCGGCGGCCATCTGTTCATTCGCTGCAACAATATCGTTAAAGATGTCAGCAATCTTGCCTTCCACACCCACCCACGCAACCGGAAGACGAACAGAAAAGTCACCGTCTCGCATTGTCTGAAGACTCGCGAGAATAAGTGCCAGATTGTCAAATTGAGAAGCTGACTGGACGTTTGGAGGCTTACTACCCTGGCCTTTTTTAGAAAACATTGCTTTCTTACTTTGTCCCGATGTCGCTGTGGCGTTAGTCGCCATAAAATCAGAATCTCCCGTTCAGAGTAATCTCAAACCACACATTTCACAGCACTTCATCCATTGCGGCATTCTAGCCATTCCACGAAGCCCAAGTTTAGAAAAACCCCTCCGTGGAAGCAAGAAAATTGACCAAGCAAGGCCATGGGTGACCAATGATGAGTGGTAGCGCAACATCTGATGCTCGTCACCAAAATGAAGATGCCCGACCCGAATTTAAACAATCGCAATCGGAACCTTGAACTACATTGCTCGGACCGACCAGTGGCCGAACCCGAATAAGCGGTATCCGAGGCGTTGCCGACGCCAATTGTGAATTGGGCACGGCGATCCTCTAGGAAGTTCGATGCGATTATTCAGAGGACGATCACCTGGAAAGTAACCTTAATGACTAGCCCCTCTGAACCTCGCAGGTCGATTAAGTTGTCGACTTGGTCTGTGTCACGACGAGCTCCGTCCGTGTCATGTCGGCACCGGCACTGGTTCGCGGCGTCGGTGTTTTAACAGAGATGAAAGAGGCCGGCTTCTGCTAAGCAAGGACAGCAGTGGAGCTGCGATATCCCTGTTCGTGCCATCTTTTTTCCGACTGATCCCTCAACTGAAAGGCTTCCATAGGCGAATCCGAAATGCCTTGGGATCTAAATGAGTGCATTACCTGTGCGGCTTCACCGGTTTCCCAACGAAGTTAAAAATTAACCGCTGTCGTCAGGCAATCAACACAATAAGTGTATTGTCTTCATAAAGATATATAGATCACAGTCAGGTTTAGCGTTAGCGGTAAACTTTTCTGTTGACACCCGTATTGGAGCCCAAGTACTGTTCGCCAATCCCGAAGTCTTCGGTCTGGTTTTCAGCCAGGTCATCCTCGCGCCTCTTCGAATGAGGAGGCCGCCGAACGCTAAGTTTTGGAGATGTGGCCATGAACAATAGAAGCTCATTTACCTCGATTCTCGGAGTGCTCGTAGTAGTCGCGGGTTTGCTGTTCAACGTGGACAGCGCCTACGCTCAATTTGGCTCGGCTTCGGTGCTGGGCTACGTTCGCGATAACTCTGACGCAGTCGTTCCAAACGCCATCGTCAAGCTGAATAACATTGCTACTAACGTCTCTCAGACGGCGAAAACAGACAACGAAGGGAGGTACGAGTTCAACTCGGTGCCCATCGGGAACTATCAGATAGTGACTGAGGCCGCGGGCTTTCAAGGAGCCAAGACTGAAACTTTCAACCTCTCCACCGACTCGCGCCAGCGTGTTGACATTAAGCTCAGGCCAGGCGAGGTCAATCAGGTAGTTGAGGTTGCTGCCACAGCCCAACTTCTGGAGACTGAGACCAGTTCGCGCAGCCAGATCATTGGCGAGAAAGAAGTCGAGAATCTACCGCTCAATGGACGTTCCTATGCGGATCTGGTGCTGCTCACGCCAGGCGTTCGTAAATCGATGCTGGAGAACCAGACCGCGTCCAGCCGCGAAGCCTCCTTCAATGTCAATGGTCAGCGCTCGGCCTTCAACGAGTTTCTTATCGACGGCTTGGAAAACAGTAACTACGGCACATCGAATCAGGGCTTTGGCAATGAGAACATCCCTCCTTCGCCCGACGCCGTCAGCGAGTTTCGTGCCGAGTCGAATAACTACTCCGCAGAGTACGGCCGCATGCCGGGAGCGGTAATCAATGTATCCACCCGCAGCGGAACCAACGCGTATCACGGTGCCGCATGGGACTACATCCGCAACACCGATCTGAACGCCTTCGGTCCTCTCCAAACGGCCACCGGCCGCAAGCCTGGGCTAATTCGCAATCAGTTCGGAGGCACAACGGGCGGACCTATCTTCCGCAACAAAACATTCTTCTTCGTCGATTACGAAGGCGTGCGGCAGATCTTCACTTATCAGCAGGCCGCGGTCACGTTGCCCGATTCTGAACAGCGCGCCGGCGTGTTTCTCCTGCACAGGGTGGACGGAACAACTGCACCGATCCCGCTCTATAACCCCCTCACAGGCACCACCTACACCTCCGGAAATATTGCGTCCGCATCGACGCCGTTCGCTCTCGGCGTTCTTGCAGCACTTCCGGCCAATAATGTCACCGGTACAAACGGCAGCCTCGCACCCGCCTACAACAACATCACGAACAATTACAGCAACGCACCCCGCGGAACCATCAACGACGATAAGGGCGATGCCCGGATTGACCAGAGTTTCGCGAAATGGAAACTCTTCGGCCGCTACAGTGACCATCAGGCGGAGATCTTCGATCCTCCGACAGTCGGCGGCCCCGCTGGTGGTAATGCCAACTCGAACGTCAACATTCAGAATCGCCAGATCGCTGGCGGCGCTACCTGGATCATCAGCCAGAACAAGCTATTGGACATTCGCTTCGCATGGACGCGCAACATCGGCGCCAAGACGCCGTATACGCAAGGTCAGCCCTCGCTCCTTGCCAAGTACGGCATCACGGACGGGCTGCCCACCGATCCGAGCCTGGTCCGCACTTTGAATGCACAATCGATCACCGGTTTCACTCAGCTTGGAAACCAGCCGTCCAGTCCGCAATTCCAGAATCCCACCATCTACAATCCGAAGATCAATTTCACCTGGGTACGCGGCCGCCACTCGATGAAGTTCGGTTATGAACAGCAACTGATCCACACAGTCGTGAACGACTTCAATCCCAGTTATGGCCAGGACAACTATTCAAGCCGTTATGCAGCCGGGCCTACTGTGGGCGGTGTACCATTTTTCCCGAACTGCTCCGCCACAGTAACGACCGCATGCAATCCGGTAGACACGGCCTCGGGCAACACGACTACCACGCAGATTCAGCAGGCCCAGGCTGTAGCCGACTTTCTCTTCGGCAATCGCTCTTCCTATTCGCTCACCAACTACACCGTCGTCAACCTGCGGCAGCGCTACTTCGCGGGATATTTCCAGGATGACTTAAAAGTTACGCCGTCCCTGACGCTGAACGCGGGCCTGCGTTACGAGATCATGACGCCGCAGTTTGAGCGTGATAACCGTCTGGCGAACTTCAGCCCCTCTACGAGCACACTCATCCAGGCTTCGAATGGCAGCCTTTACAATCGAGCGTTGGTACATACGCCGACCAACAACGTCGCACCACGCTTTGGATTCTCTGACAGCATCGATCCAAAGACCGTTCTCCGTGGAGGCTATGGCATTGTCTATGTCCAATTCAACCGCGCAGGCGGCGAGAACAACCTCACATACAATGGTCCTGACGTCGTCAACGCGACGGTCAACAACAACAACTCGATCTATCCGACAGCTGGCAGCCTCTGCGCCAACGACACGCAGGTCCAGACGCTCTGCTTCCGTCAGACACAGCAGGGTTACTCGAACATCCTTACCAGTCCTGCATATTTCAATCCTCTCAACGTTACCTCCCGCTACATCGATCCCAACTTCAAAACCGGTTATGTCCAGAGTTTCTTCTTCGGCATCCAAAGACAACTTCCCCGTGGCATTCTGTTTGACATCGCGTACGTCGGCAACAAAGCCACGCACTTGCAGATACTGGCGGACTACAACCAGGCGGCGCCCTGCCTCACCGCGACACCGGCTGGCTGTGCAACTTATCAAAACCGTCGTGCCGTACCGACCTTCGGCGACATTGAAATCGCCTACGGTGGTGGGCCGGCAAATTTCAACTCGCTGCAGATCAAAGGCGAGAAGCGAACAGGTCCGCTCTATTTGCTAAACTCTTTCACCTACAGCCGGGCGTTCGATGAAGCCTCCGGGCATCTGGAGCAGAACAACGGAGACACTTCGCGCGTTAACTTCGCCAACCCCCGTGGCGATTACGGCCCCTCGAGCTACGACCAGCCGATCGCCAATATCACTTCAATTGTCTACGACCTGCCCTACGGCCATGGCCTCCGCTACGGAGCTCAGTCGAACGGCTTTATGAATGCCGTTCTCGGCGGATGGCAGGTGACTGTCATCAATACGATCACAAGCGGTCTGCCTTTCAACATCATCTACTCGAGCTCTTCCAGCAGTACCACCACGGCGCTCCTCAACGGCAGCGGTGGTTCCACCATCGGCCAGTTGTTCAGTACTGATCTCGTCAATCTCCGGCCACAGCACATCGCCGGCTCCCCTCTGAAAGGCTCCAACATCACGGTGCTCCCGACGAGCAATATCAACGGAGTCACGAAGAGCCGCGGGCTCAATGGCTATCTGCCCGGTGGTGGCACTTACACGAGCTACGATTACCCTTCCTTTACGCGCTACGGGAACACCTCCGCATTCGGCAACGTATCGCGTAACAGCCTGCGTGGCTATGCGTACTACAACACAGACCTTGGCCTGCATAAGCAGTTTCCCCTGGTTACGGAGCGGGTAAAGCTGGATCTGCGCGCCGAAGCCTTCAACATACTCAACCACACTAACTGGCAGGTTCCCGACAGCAACATCTCCGACGGCACATCGTTTGGAACCATCACCACAGCTTTTCCGTCACGCCAGCTTCAGTTCGCCGCGAAGATCCTGTTCTAAAATTTGTAGAAGTCAGGCGAGGGACAACATACATCCTCGCCTGGCGTCCAAAACTATCTGATTGCATGCAAAGAGGAGTTTCGATTGCAAAACAGTGTGAGCATCGCCGTGCTGTTCATCTTCAGCGGTGCAAGTATGCTGGCGGCCCAGACGATGTCCGATCAGGATGCCAGGGTTCACCTGAACCAGATCCAGGTAATCGGTTCGCATAACAGCTACAACCTCGGCTTTGCGCCGAGCGAGGAAAACTTCGCCCGCAGTCACAATCCTCGCGAATACGACGCCCTGGAGTATCGCCACGCCACGCTCACTGCGCAATTGGATGGCGGTGTGCGGCAGTTGGAGATCGATATCGTCCAGGACCCCCACGGCGGCCGATTCGCTCATCCGAAGATCGTCGAGCTAACGAAGCAAGCTGGACTTCCGCCTGACCCTGATTTTGATCCGAATCACGAGATGGATAAACCCGGCTTCAAAGTTATTCATATCCCGGATCTCAATCAGCGCAGTTCCTGTCTCTTGTTTACCGATTGCCTCAAAGAGATTCGCGCCTGGTCAAATTCTCATCCCGAACATGTTCCATTGTTCCTTTTGATTGAAACCAAACACGGTCGCACGGCATCGATCCCCGATGGCGTCGAGGCAGAAACCTTTACCAGCGAAACATTCGATGCGCTCGACAAGGAGATTCGTTCTGTCTTTGCCGAGAACGAAATGATCTTGCCGGACAAGGTGCGTGGCAACTACCCAACGCTCGAAGCTGCCGTGCGTGCAGGTCACTGGCCCACTCTGGCGGAGTCGCGCGGCAAGGTAATTTTTCTCATGGATCAAAAAAATGCCGGACCCGTCTACACTGCCGGCCACACGCTGCTGCAAGGCCGTGTGCTCTTCACAAACTCCGACCCGGGAAAGCCCGACGCCGCTTTTGTGGAAGAGAACGAAGGCACCCCGCAGCTGATCGATCAACTCGTGCGCCAGGGTTACATCGTTCGCGCTCGCGCCGACGAGAGCACAATCGCCGCCCGCACCAACGACACCACGCGTCGCGACGCGCTCTTGCATTCCGGTGCGCAGATGATCAGCACAGATTATCCCTTGTCCGAACCTTCGAAGTGGACTGGCTACAGCGTCGGTTTTGCAGACGGTCTGCCCGCGCGCTGCAACATCATCAACGCACCACCAGCCTGCAAGAGCAGCTTGCTCGAACCAAAGGCAAAGAGTAGCGGAGTGCCCTCACCGGAAAATCATCCGGCTGTTTCGCAGCATTCGGAGATAAACCAACGCGCTCCCGAAGCCGGAGAACGCATCGGGAGCCAGTCGCGAGATGAAGTTTCTTGTAGCAGACAATATGCCCGTGTAAGCTACAGCAGCAGCGTCAATAATTCCGAGCGCAAGACTCTCGCCACACCATAGATTCTGTTGCCGGAAGGGGCCACCTTGGCAATACGTCTCAAAGATATCGCGCGCGATCTCGGAATCTCGACGGTAACAGTCTCCAAGGTACTGCGCGGCAATCAGGACATCAGCGAGAAAACACGCGCTCGCGTCCTCAAGCGGATGCAGGAGCTCGACTACAAGCCCAACATGCTCGCTCGCGGCCTGGCGAGCGGACGAACCTACACGATGGGTCTCGTGGTGCCCGATCTGGTGCATCCCTTCTTCGCGGAGTTTGCCAAGGCCCTTGCCGGAGTTCTTCGCGAGTCGCACATGGCGCTTTTGCTTGCCTCCTCGGAAGAAAATCCAGAGCTCGAACAGCAGGAGATTCGAACGCTTCTCGGTCGAGGCGTGGATGCGCTGCTGATTGCTTCCAGTCAGGCACGTCTTAAAAACTTCTATGAACTTGGAGACGAGAAGACGCCATTTCTTCTTGTCGATCGAAACTTCCCTTATCTCTCGGCCCACTTTGTCGGCTCCGATGATTACAAAATCGGACGCATCGCAACTGAGCACCTGATCTCAATCGGCAAAAAGCGCATCGCTCACATCGGCGGCCGCGAGATGAGCCCTTCGCTCGAGCGCCTCAGGGGATATCGCGATACGCTCCAGGAGCAGCGGATGGAGACGCGTGAAGAACTCATCGTCACGCGCGACCGGTTTGAAGAGTTGGGTGACGAGGCAGGCTACCAGGCCATGCAGGATCTGCTGAAGCTGCGGAAACGGCCAGACGCCGTCTTCTGCTACAACGACCTCACCGCGATTGGCGCAATGCAAGCTGCACGCGAAGCCGGGTTGAGGACGCCGGAAGATATCGCCTTTGTCGGCTCTGGCAATCTTCGCTATACCAAATATCTGCGCACCCCGCTGACGAGCGTCGATCAACAGCCAGAATTGCTGGGGGTTCGTGCTGGAGAGCTCGCTCTCGAATTAACGAAGAATCCTGATCTGCCTGCGAAGACAATCCTGCTGGAACCAAGATTGATCGTGCGTCAGTCCACGGTGGCGGATCAAACATCCTGATTGTCGTGTGACAGAACGGCGGCGAGCCCTAGGAGAATCCCGTCTGCTTATAAAGACGGTAGCCGCACCAAAACAAACTCACCAGCAGCAACACCCCAAGCACACCAATCCACTTGAAATTCATCGCCAGCGGAGGCACAACAGCCTTGGCTCCCAGCCAGATAAAGACACCGACCGCGGCCAGAATGATTGCGTAATCCCACCACCGGCGGCCTTCCGAACGATGTCCAAACTCTTCTCCGCTCTGCGCCAGCAACACTTCGTTATAGTTCAGTCCGTAGCGGTCACATTCACGTTCCAGCACTTCATTTCTGGAGGAGTGCTCCGCAGCAGACGCCTTGGCTGTGCTGATGAAGAGCGCGCCAACAATCATCACCGCCGAACCAGCCACCACCAGCAATTTATGTTTCGTATCCGCAGTTGCGAGTTCACCAAATACGAGCGCTCCCCATGCCAGTCCCCAAAGCTGATTGGTATTCGACAACGGAATGCCACGACCAATTCCCAGGTACTTCGCGGCGAATTGTTGAAACATGTCACCGATCACCCAGACAAAACCGCCCAGGAAGAGCCAGAACAGAAATTGTCCGCCGCGCACAAGTTGAAAGACCGACGAGTGACGCCCTCCATCCAGCGTCCACGTGAGGATAAACATGGTCAGCAACTCACCAACGGTGAACACAGTCACAAACGAAAGCGGATTCATGCCACTCAGGTAGGCTTTGCGATAAGGAACATACATCGTTCCCCACATCAGGCTGGCGCCTATCGCCGCCAGCACTCCTCCCAGCCCGTTGTGCCCATTCGGGCTTGTTCCTACGTGCACCGTGCTGAATCCGAGCATAATTGCCGCTGCAACAATGCAAAGCGATCCGGCAACTACTTTCGTAATCGTCTTACCATCAGCGCCATCCAGTTCGCGGAACAGCACGCGTCCCCAAAACAGCCCCACCAGTGCATTCGTGTTCCACATCGGAAAGGCGATTGCCAGCCCGACATCGCGTACCGCAAAAACTGTCAGCGTATTCGCCACCGCCCAGAGCGCACCCGCCAGAACCGCCCATACCAGCAGATGCTTGCGGCTCATCAGGTCCGAGAAGACGTAGGCCGTTCCCTTCAACAAGGTTGGAAAACTCCATCGCGCCGTAAATACCCCGGCCACCATGCACAACGAAATAGCAAAAGGAGAGAAGCCTGCGTTGACCAGCTTGGTCGGCGCTTCCGCGGCTCCCAGCCAAACCCCTGCGGTTACCCCACAAAGCACTCCCAGCGTATGCAGGGAGCCTGTTCCCGCACGTCGGCTCGAAGTTTTTTCAATCTGTGTCGCCATGGTGTTGTCGTTCCCCGATCAGTTCAATGCAGCCAGATAAGCAAGCCTAGTCCGAACGCCAACACACCCACCGGAATCCAAAAATGCACGTCCGTCAGGATTCCCTTCGCTGTTTGCAATGCTCGCAAGTTCAATCTCTCCGCGGCGTCATTTATAGTTACCGATAACGTTGTCCTGAGACGTTACGCGTTTAGCACCTCAACTGTCAATCGATCTTCGGTGTCCATGAATTCAGCCCAACTAGTGCTGGTACCGCCTGAATTGCAAGCGCACAGCTATCTCAATCGGCATCACGAAATCGGTTCTATCAACCCTGGAATGAATAGAAGCATCGCATCTGGCGAGGAGCCACTCCGCATGAAGAAATTAGGCCAACTGTCCCTTTTCTTAGCAATACTGTTCTCCTGCATCTCCACGGCATATGCTGACGCATACGACGCTCGGCCGAAGCTGGTCATTATTCTTGTGTTCGATCAGTTCCGCGGAGATTACCTCGATCGGTATCGCGCCGAGTTCAAGGCAAAGAACGGCTGGAACCTATTTCTCAAACAGGGAGCCCACTTCACAGACTGCTACTACGATTACGCCAACCTCGTAACGGCGGCAGGTCACGCCACCATCGGCACTGGTGCCTATACCGACGGCCATCAGATTCCGTTGAACGAATGGTACGAGCGCTCGCCCGATGGCACGCTGCGACAGGTAAGCTCTGTCGCCGATGATCGCTTCAAGCTCGTCGGCGCACCCGTCGGCACAAAGGATCTTACCGGCGAGTCTGCCCATCGCGAGATGGCCACAACGATTGGAGATGAACTCGTACTCGCAACCCAGGGACACGCCCGCGTCTACGGTGTCTCCATGAAGGACCGAGCCGCGATTCTTACCAGCGGCCACGCCACCAATGGCGCGTTTTGGGTCGACCACGAGACCGGCCAATGGGTCACTTCAACCTACTGGATGAAGGAGCTTCCCCAGTGGGCGAAAGATTTCAACGCCGGCAATCACGTCGCAGACGCTCGCGCAAAAGGTCATGTCCCTCAGGGAAGTTTCTACGAAATCGTGGGTAGGACCGCTGCCAGCGTCCAATATCAACTCGACTTTGCGCAGACCCTTATCGACGCGGAAAAACTCGGCGCCAACCCCGCCGGTGTAACCGACATGATCACAATCTCCATCTCTTCAACCGACATTAATGGACACGCCTTCGGGCCAGACGATCCGTCGCAGGAGGCGCTCATCGTTCAGTCAGATGCATTGCTCGACGCCTTCTTCACGCACCTCGACCAAACCATCGGCCTCAAAAATATCCTTGTTGCAGTCACCGGAGATCACGGTGTAGCAACGAGCCAGAAAGCCGGGGATGTCGATCATATGCCGGTGCTCGACTTCTCCCCCGCAATGTTCACGCAGCCGCTCGAAGCAATGCTCGAAGCGAAGTACCCGCTCAAAGATAAAGGCGCGTACATCCTGCAAATGGATAATCCTTACCTATTGCTCAATCGGGAAGCATTCGAAGCTGCTGGTCTCTCGGAAGAGACCGCAGAGAATACAACAGCAACCATGCTCAAGCAGGTGTTCGCGAGCTTCAGCGATTCAACGGGCATTGACGGCCATCGAGACCCGCCAGTCCTGACGCACGTTTACACGAGCAAACAGATGCGCGAAGGCCCTTTGCCAGACACCCAGTACAGCCGTTTGATCGCCCATAGTTATTCGCCCAACGTTGGCTGGGCGTTGCACATCAATTTTGCTCCCTACCAGTTTCCGTGGAAAGGAAGCGGCACCACGCACTTCACAGCCAACAGCTACGATCGCCACGTTCCGCTGGAGTTCTTCGGGGAACCGTTCGTTCCCGGCACTTATCACATCATGGTTGCGCCAGTGGATATCGCGGCCACCTTTGCCTCTCTCTTACGCATCAACCGACCCAGCGCGGCGGTCGGCCGCTCGGTGACAGAGGCTCTCAAAAAAGAGGGGCCAGACTCCACGTGGGTGCCCAACTCGGAAGAGGCTAAGCCAAAAAAACATTAATCGATCACACGCATCGCTCCCAATAAAAGCTATGCGCTCGATCCTGGCGCATCCATAAGGTGGAACACCAGCGTTCCACCCTTCATCAGTTGTGCATGCTCGACCGAAAGTCCATTCACAGCCGTGCCGTTCCACTCTGCCGACTGGATATAGAGAGCCTTTGGCGACTCACGTTTCGCTTCAATCACCAGCTTGCTTCCACCTGCGAGATCCACTTCAACCCGATCGAACAACGGAGTTCCGAAGTCGTACCGAGTGTTCACAGGGTCGACCGCATACAAGCCCAGTGCGCTGATAACAAACCAGGCCGACATCTGCCCGCAGTCTTCGTTACCGGCCATGCCATCCGGCTCGTTGTTGTACATGGTCTCCAGCAGGCTGCGAACACGCTGCTGCGTCTTATGCGGCGCACCCGCGTAGTTGTAGAGGTACGCGATGTGATGGCTAGGCTCGTTCCCATGCGCATATTGCCCCACCATCCCTGTAACATCAGGAGGCATATCCGGCGGGAGTTCCGAGCTCTGGTTGAAGAGCTGGTCCAGCTTTTCAACAAAAAGCTTATCGCCACCAAGGGTCTGAACCAGGAGCGCTGGATTATGCTGCACCCCAAAAGTCGTCTGCCATGCATTCGCTTCCGTGTAATCACGCCACTTCGTAATCTTGATTGACTTCGGATTGAAAGGCGCTGCCCAGCGGCCATCTGTATATCGTGGTCTGATGAAGCCGCTTTCCTTGTCGAATAAATTCACATAAGATCCCGAGCGCTTCATCAGCGCGGCTGCGTCTTCCTGTTGTCCGGCTGCTTTGGCTATCACTGCAACCGCGCTGTCATCGTAGCAATAGTCCACCGTCTTGCTCGCAGATTCATCCTGCTGGTCGCAGGGAACATAGCCCAGCTTCCTGTAAGCTGCAAGTCCGCGATAGTCATCTGCCTCGGCGCGTTTTTTGAACACGGCATATGCAGCTTTCGTATCGATACCCGGAAACCCTTTCGCAATCGCTTCTGCTACGACCGGCGCAGAGTGATAGCCAACCATGCAGCCCGTCTCGCTCCCCTGCAGAGGCCATACCGGAACACCTCGCGGGCTCTCCTCCGCCATGCGAATCAAGCAGTTCACAAAGTCCGGCACGCGCTCCGGAAGAAACAACGTATACATCGGATGCAACGCCCGATACGTATCCCACAGCGAAAACGTGCTGTAGTTATGGGCTCCATTCTGCAGAGTATGAACGTTGCCATCCATGCCACGGTAGCGTCCGTCCACATCATCGAAGAGGTTCGGCGCAACCATCATGTGATACAGGCCGGTATAAAAGATCTCAAGATACTTCCTGTCTTCCGAACTCACCCGAATTCGTCCCAACTCGCTTCGCCACGCCGCATGCGCTGCTCTGCGAGCGCCATCAAAATCCCAACCCGGAACCTCTGCCGCCATGTTCTTGGACGCACCGGCAACATCGACGCCCGAGATACCTGTCTTAACAAGAACCACTTCGTCCGCATTCGTTTTGAACTTCAACACGCACCGCAAAGACGTACCCTTGGCTTCGCTTGTCTTGCCCGTAAGAAGTTTTCCATCGGAGTAAACGTCCACGCTCTCGAAAGGTTTCGAAAACTTCATTGCAAAATAAACCTGACGCCCTTTAGCCCAGATATCGGTACATCGGCCCCCAACGATCGTGTCATTGCCAATGATCTTGAGCGATGCCCACCGCACAGAAGGAGTTGGCGGAAGTTCAGGATGCTCCGTATCCGTTCCGGCATCCCCGGCATGCGCGAGATCCAGCAGAAAGCGCGCATTGTCCGACTCCGGAAAGGTGTAGCGATGGATACCAACGCGTTCCGTCGCCGTAAGCTCAGCCTTCACCTTCGAGTCCTGCAAAAAGACACGATAGTAGCCAGGAGTGGCTTCTTCGTCGCTGTGAGAAAAACGAGATCTGTAACAGGTAGCTGAACCGGGCGCGGCCGTAGGGTCGAACTTGAAGTCATCCGTCGCCGGCATCAGCAGAACATCCAGCAGATCGATACATCCCGTCCCGCTCAAATGGGTGTGGCTGAAGCCCAGAATGCTGCTGTCGCTGTAGTGGTAACCGGAGCAATGATCCCAGTCTTTGATTCCCGTGTCAGGACTCAGTTGAACAGCGCCGAATGGCATAGTCGCGCCAGGAAAGCAGTGACCATGGCCGCCCGTCCCAATTGCGATCTTTACCAGCTTCGTGTTGTCGAGCGCGTCTCTCCCGTCACCGAACTCCGGAAGAAACGGATTGACGTGAGAGGGCAGCCCAAACGCATCACGAACAAAGTGGGCAAGAGATACCGCAGAGGCTGCGCCCAGAAATCTTCTTCTTGAAACCATCTCCTCGACAACCTTTCTTCCTTACAAACTGGCACACCGAAAAAGCCAGAAGTTTACCGCTAACGATTCAACCATAACGAGGGTCCGTCCGCACAACTCCCCACTTGCGATCGACCACTTCGCGGTGTGCCGCCATGATCCAGACGAAGTTCAGAGTCGAGCCGGGAATCGAAACGTTGGGATGGTAGCCCGCGGGCAGCAAAACCGCGTCACCTTCACGAACGACCTCGACCGCTGCTGGACTGATCTCATCCGTATAAACAAGCTGCAGGCCGAAAGCCGGCGAAGGCATATCGACGTAGACGTAAATCTCCTCGAGCATTGCGGCGTGTTCATGCGGCGGCCAACTCGTCCAGTTGCCGGGCAGAGACCGTGTAACTCCAGCGATCAGCCTGCCAGCCTGAATATTGCTGCCCAGCAGGATATTAATCTCCCGCCGTGCACCGTCCGCCCCGGCAACGAATCGCAACTTCTCATCAGTGGCCAAACTCTCACTCGCGACAAATTGAAGCGGATACTGGCCATCCACCGGAGCCGAACATTCCAGCAGATCGACATCCGAATCTGTCTTGACGACCATCGCCAAACCCTTGGGAACATACAAAGCATCGTCGCGTTTCATCGCGAAGGACTCGCCATCAACGTCGACGACACAGATGCCGCTCAGGCAGATCAGCCCTGTCTCCTGCCCATCGTTCGAAAAACGAATTCTAGGCTCGTCTTTGCCCAGCCGAATACGCCCATAGCTCACCAGTTTCATCGATCCGTCCGCTGGTTGAACAAAGATCTTGCGTCCACGTTCGTTTGCCGTTCCTGTGACCAACCGCTTTGTCATCGCGCTAACCTTTCTACTCTAGAAATGCCGCCTGGAGATACCCTTCCCGCCCTGACTGCGGCGGAGGGCCTTTGCCGGAAAAAAATCCCTCGCAGCCGCGAATTTATCTTGCCAAACGATCTTTCCGTTGTCTATAGTTACCGGTAACGTAGATGCGGCCGATCCGCCATCGAGGAGAGCAAAATGAGCTCAACAACGCCAATCTCAGAGGTTGATCAGAATCCACTATCGCCCGACATGGACGAATGGGAGGAGTTCCTTGAAGGCCGCTACAAAGAAGGCAAGTCCCAGGAAGAGTTTCGCCAATACGATGCCGAAGCCAATCCCGGAGTCGCCGAATTCTACCGCCTCAACCACACCTACCAGACGCACGCTTACGTCCTGGGCAAGGAAAGCCAGTACTTCGGGCTCAAGCGCGGCGAAAAGAGCATCTGGGAAGCAGCCGAATTCCTCAATACTCTCGTCGACGACAGCGATCCCGACACCGATCTCACGCAACTCGAGCATCTTCTTCAAACCTCCGAGGCAATTCGAAGAGACGGCCATCCGCGCTGGATGGTGGCTACCGGATTTGTGCATGATCTCGGCAAATGCCTTTGCCTCTACGGCGAACCGCAGTGGGGCGTCGTAGGCGATACCTTCCCAACCGGCTGCGCTTATTCCGAAGCAGTTGTCTTCCCAGAGTTTTTCCGCGCCAACCCGGACTCCCAGAACCCGCTCTACCAGACAAAATTCGGCATCTACGAAGAAAACTGTGGCCTCGACAAAGTGAAAATGTCCTTCGGTCACGACGGCTACATCTATGAGGTCATGAAGAATTACCTCCCGATGGAAAGCCTGTACATGCTGCGCTTTCACTCGTTCTACGCATGGCATCGGCACGGCGCCTATGACTATCTTTGCAACGAGCAGGATCGCGCGATGTTGCCGTGGGTCCTGAAGTTCAATCCATACGACCTCTATTCGAAGGGTCACACCAAGCCGGACTTCAAACAACTCAAGCCCTACTACGACGACCTGTTCGCAGAGTTCTTCCCGGAAAAGATCGCCTGGTAAATCGCCTTGAAGCATCGCTTGCTCGGTGCAGAATACCTCCGGAAAGCGTCATGGGGTAGAGTGGCTCGCATGAATCGCCGGCATCCTCCCGCGTCGCTCCTGACAATCCTCACCCTGACTCTATGTGCGCGAGGCCAGCAATCGGGCCAGGCACCGATGCTAGCGTCAATCGATGCAGCGCGCGCGGTAATCATGCGCGAAATGCCGCATCTGGCGCCGCAGATTCATCTCTCCCTTGTGCCCGGGCCGTATGCCGGCAAACCAGACGGCTTTCGCATCAGCGGCAATCGCGGCGACATCCTCGTCGAAGCCGCCACCGTTCCGACGCTGTTATTTGGCGTCAACTGGTACCTGAAATATGTAGCCCTGATGGATGTCTCAACCAACGGAAGCCAGCTAGGACATGCCGGTATCATATTGCCGGCCGTAAATTCCGCCATCACGCGGCCTGCTCTTTATAGCTTTCGCTACGCGCTCAACGAAAACACGGACGGCTACACCACGCCATACTGGGACTTCGATCGCTGGCAGCATGAGATCGACATCCTGACCCTCTCCGGTTTCAACGCGATCCTCATCCAGCGAGGCAACGATCTTGCAGTTTATGAAGCGTTCCGCGACGTCGGTTACTCGGACAGCGAAATCCGCCAGTGGATCACCGCACCAGCACACCAGAACTGGCAGTGGATGGGCAACATGTGTTGTTTCATCGAGCCAATCACACTCGATCTCCTGAAGAAGCGCGCCGCCTCTGCCCGTCGCATCATGGACCTGCTGCGCACGCTGGGAATCACACCCGTGCTTCCCGGCTTCTGGGGCGTAGTGCCCGCCAACTTTGAGAAACACGCTCCCGGCTCTCACGTCGTCGTCCAGACAGAACCATGGAACGGCTTTCAACGCCCAGGCTGGCTCGACCCACGCACCGCTGCATTCACACGCGTAGCCGCTGCCTTCTACAAGCATCAGGCCAAGCTCTTCGGCAACAGCACCATCTACGACATGGAGACCTTTCAGGAGGGCGGTGTCAGCGGCGATGTCCCCGTCGGCGACGGAGCAATCGCCATCCAGCGCGCCCTCGAGTCCGCTCATCCGGGGGCGCTGTGGTTCATGATGGCATGGCAGGACAACCCTCGCCCGCAGCTCATCGATGCCGTCGATCGAAGCCGCATCCTCATCGCGGATATCGAACAAGGTCGCATCCCGCGCGAGTCTCGTGACAGCGATTTTAAAGGAGCGCGCTGGCTCTTCGGCGGCCTATGGGAGTTCGGCGGACGAACCACCATGGGGGCGCCGCTCTACGACTACGCACAACGAATGCCCCGAGCAGCCGCAAAGCCCGGAAGCCGCCTCTCCGGCATCGCCCTCTTTACCGAAGGCCTCGACACGAATCCCTTCGCCTATGAGTTCTACACCGAGATGGCGTGGCACAGCGAACCCGTCGACCTCCGCGAGTGGACCCATGCCTACGCCCTGCGCCGCTACGGCAAAGAAGATGCTCACGCATCGAAAGCATGGAAAATCATCGCAGAGACAGTCTACGGATATCGCGCCGACGGCGTGAAGAATCATGGCGAGCGCGACGCCGCGCACGAATCGTTGTTCAACGCGCAACCGTCACTCACTGCCACACGAAACGGAACCTGGTCTCCAGACGTCGTGCGCTACGATCCCGAAGCCTTGAAGCCCGCTCTCACCGAGCTGCTGCAGGTGGCTCCGCCACTGCGAACGGCGGCGAGTTATCGCTACGATCTCACAGACCTGACAAGGCAGGTGCTTGCGAATGAATCGCGCCGCCTCCTACCCCTGATACGCTCTGCCTATGAATCGAAAGACCGCCCCGCATTCAAGAAACGGACAGACCAGTGGATGACCGCAATGACATGGGAAGACAGGCTGCTCAGCACAAACGAGTATTTTCTTCTCGGTCGCTGGCTCAGCTCCGTGCCTGCGTGGTCCAGCTCTCCCGCAGATCTGGCCCAGATCGAATACGACGCGCATTCAATTCTTACAACCTGGGGCGACCGGACCGCGAGCAATGAGTTGCACGAATACGCCAACCGTGACTGGGCCGGCCTCGTCAGCGATTATTACGCCCCGCGTTGGAAGCTCTACTTCGATTCACTGGAACAGGCTCTCAATACTGGTGCGCCTCCAAAGCCCATCGATTGGTTCGCATTCGGCGACGCCTGGAATCGTTCCACGAAACATTATTCAACCGAGCCCGTCGGCGATACTTACAGTGTGAGTGAGTCGATTGCAGAGTTCCTGAATCTGCTGCCGAAAGAGAAACGATGAGAGCGATGAAAACATCAGATCCGGATGTCGCCGCAACCATTGACTCCGACATCGTCCGCCAACCCACGACGCGAAAACCGGAGCGGTTGCTGTCGATCGATCTTCTGCGAGGCTTGACCATCGCCTTCATGATCCTCGTCAACGACCAGACCGGGCCCGCGCCATTTTCGCAGTTGGTGCATGCAAATTGGAACGGCTTCACCGCAACGGACCTTGTCTTTCCCACCTTCGTCCTGCTGGTCGGCCTGTCGACCGTGCTCTCCACGGCCGCACGGACGGCGCAAGGCGTCAGTCGAGGCGAACTCTTCCTGCACACGTTGAGACGCACACTCTTGCTGATCTTCTTCGGGTTTGTCGTAAACAACTTCCCGTTTTTCCATATGGCGACAGCGCGTTACTACGGTGTGCTCCCAAGAATTGCGCTTTGTTATTTTGTCGTTGCCACGCTCTACCTGCTATCCAACGGATGGAAAGACAAGGTAATCCTCGCCGTATTATGTCTTGTTGGATACTGGGCGCTCATGCGCTTCGTTCCTGTCCCGGGGTTCGGCGTACCAACCCACACAATCCCGATTAACGATCACGACGCAAATCTAACGGCATGGATCGACCGGCAGATATTCACCGCTCCGCATCTCTACGAACACACACGCGACCCCGAAGGACTCCTGTCAACGATCCCTGCAATCGCAACCGCCCTGTTCGGCTTGCTTGCGGGCATGTGGTTGCGCACCCGGCATTCAAAATCCCGCAAGGCATCAATGCTCGCCCTCGCAGGCACGCTCCTCGTATCCGCAGGTCTGCTCTGGAACTTCTGGTTTCCCATCAACAAGAAGTTGTGGACCAGTTCGTTCACTCTCTTCGCTGGCGGCTTAAGTCTGCTCTTGCTCGCCGCATCGATCTATATCGTCGACGAGCGTCGTCTCGGCCTCGGAAAAATAAATGAAGACCCCGCTAATTTCAGTTCGCATCCGATCGTCTACAAGATACTGCTCGTCTTCGGCACAAACGCAATTCTCGCCTACATGATCTCCGAGTTGGGCGACAACCTAATGGGGTCTATCCACACAGCCAGCGGAATAAAGCTCAAGGCGGCAACATTTGTCGCCATTCATCGGACGTTACCGCACCCTGCCTGGGCCTCGCTAGTCTACTCCGTCATCTTCGTGTCACTCTGTTGGCTCGCAGTGCTCCCCTTCTATCGCAAGCGTATCTTCCTGCGAATCTGATGAGCATCCGAAGCGACGATCCAACCGCATCCACCATTTCTTCAATCACAAACTTGTCCCATAAGATGGATTGCGGCACTGTCGCATCGGTTACCACCGTCCGCCACTGCTCATGGAGAAAATGAATGGCAATTGTAGCCGGAGTCGACTACGGAACCCTCAGCGTGCGTGTCACGCTCCTCGACAGCGCCCGGGGCAGGCTAAGCACCGCCTCTGCCGAGTACCCCCTCCACCGCAAGCGCGAAGATCCCGACTACGCCACTCAATCCCACGCCGACCATATGAGCGCCCTCACCATCGTCATGCGCCAGGCCATCGCGGAAGCCCGCATCGACGGCTCTACAATCGAAGCCCTCGCTATCGACACCACCGGCTCCAGCGTCATCTTCGTCGATGAACACCTTCAGCCCCTGGACGACTACTATCTTTGGTGCGACCATCGAGCTAAGCAGGAAGCCCAGCAGATCACGGCGCTCGCCCACGCCGAAAACCTTGAAGCCATCCAGTGGTGCGGCGGCACCTACTCGCACGAGTGGGGATTCGCCAAACTCCTCCACTGGCTCCGTCACAATCCCGACAAGCGATCCCGACTTGCTACCGCCCTCGAACACTGCGACATGGCCGCCGCAACCCTCTGCGGCATCCACGACCCCCACGCCGTCAAGCGCAGCGTCTGTGCCATGGGCCACAAGTGGCTTTGGAACCCCAAATGGGGCGGCTTCCCTTCGCAGAGCTTCCTCTCCAAACTCGATCCACTCCTCGACGGTATCCGCGACAAACTATCCGGCGACACCCTCACCTCCGACCATCTCGCCGGCCATCTCTCTCCGGAGTGGGCCGAAAAACTAGGCCTCCGCCCCGGGATCCCCATCCCCGTAGGCGCGTTCGACGCCCATTGGGACGCCCTCGGCGCCGGTTGCCGCGAAGGCGATGTCGTCAACGTCGTCGGCACCTCCACGTGCATCATCGCCATGCAGCAAAACACCACCCTCATCCCCGGCGTCTGCGGAGTCGTCCCCGGAAGCGTCCATCCTGCCTACGCAGGCGTTGAAGCCGGCCTCTCGGCCACAGGCGACATCTTCGAAGCCATCGCCCGTCGCGCCAACACAAAACTCACGGACCTCGCCCAGGGCCTCGAACACTACCGCGCCTGCCAGACCGGTATCCTCCGCCTCACCTGGGACAACGGCGACCGCACCGTGCTCGTCAACTCCCACCTCGGCGGAGTCACCTTCGGCTGGAACCTCCTCCACACCGCGCAGGATGAACTCTATGCCGCTATCGAAGGCACTGCCCTCCACACCCGCATCATTCTCGACCGCATGGCCGGGCATGGCGTCCCAATCGAACGAGTGATCAACGCGGGCGGAATCCCCCAGCGCAATGACGTCCTCAACCAGATCTACGCAGACGCCCTAAACAAGCCCGTCCTCGTCCCCAACGGAACCCCCACCAGCCTTGGCTCCGGCATCATGGCCCTGATGGCCGCTGGAGCCTTCAAAACGATCGAAGAGGCGCAAAGAGCAATGTGCCTCGACTACCGCATCTTCACCCCAAATAAGGAGGCAGCAGTCGTCTACGAGCGTCTCTACGCGCTCTACCGCAAGGCTTACTTCGCCCTGGGCACCAAAGACGCACAGCCCGTCTCACTCGGAGACATCCTGCCCGAACTGCAAGCCATCGCCGAAAAACAGCGCAGCGCTGTGCCGCTCATAAAGCGGTAAGCCCAAAAATCAATCTAGAAGGTAAGAGAAAGGCCAGCCTGCACGGTACGCGGCGACTGCGCCAGGAACAACGTCTGGCCATCCGCCGAAAGGAACGGCCGATACCCCTGCGCCAACAGGTTCGTCACATCCACCGTAGCGTCCAGCCCCGCCGGCAGAAGATTTCCCAGCCGCAACGCCTGCCGCAGATAGCAGCTGAAGTAAGCCTGATCGCCAAACGATGCGTAAGGATCTACCGCCGTTACCAGCCGCGTCGGCTGCCAGCGGTAAGAAGCCCGAATCCGCGTCCCCGTGTGCAACACCCGGCCACGCAAAGCGATCGTCGCACTTTGAGCAGCCTGCGGCGCCAGGTCCATCGAAACGTCAGGAAGGCTCAGCACTGCCCCATTCTTCACTCCCAGGCCCTCGCCCGTGGAGTACTCCATAGCCACCCACATAGCCGGAGTTATCGGCTGCGTCAGCGTCACATTCACGCCTTGGGTCTTGTATCCGCCACTCAACAAGCGGAAATTGCCGGTTGTCGCATCGGCAATAATGCCGTTTCCGGAAATATTGGTCTGCTTGATGTCTGCGGCTCCCAGAGCGCCTCCACCCGCAACCACCACGCGATCCAGCGAATCGCGGTAGTAGGAGATCTGCACCAGCCCCTGGCCCATCTTGCGGCTGGCCGTAAACTCCTGGTGAAGTCCCTGCGCCGTCTGTATCCGGCCTTGGTACATCGCAGCCACAGGCAGTTCCTGTTGCAGCGAATCGAGTCCGGCAAACGACTGCAGGTTCTGCGACGTCGCCATGCGATATCCAACCGTCCAGTCCTTCACTGGATGCGCCGTAATCTTCACGAACGGCCGCGAACCCGAGGCATATCCCGCCGCACTGACAACGTACAAAGTCCCCCCGGCCTCGACATCAGCCAAATCCCCAAGCTTCATCAGTTGCGCACTGGAGATCTGCATCGCTTCCATCCCCGGCGTGCCGCCGGAACTGATTAGCTCAGGATGCATCTGGTAACTCACCACCGCCCGGCCTGCGCCCGCAAAGCCAAGCCGCGTCCCATACCCGGTCGCAACCTCTGTCGATGGACCAATCGCGCTGGGTCCGGGCTGCTTTCCAATATCGGCACGCATTGCCAGACCGGCTCCATCATCCAGCGTCCGGTCCAGAACAAACACGTTATGAACCCCGCTGCTGCCAAATCCTCCATCGCCTGCCGTCATCTCGGCCCGCGCCCGGTCGGCGTGCTTCGACTTCGCCTCTGTAACACTGGACGAGACCATAATCACATCGCCGTCCTCGGTCAGTCTCAGGATCGGTCGATTGGCCGCCGAGCGCAGTGTCCACTTCCAGTCGTCGGTTGGCTCGTCGGCCTTGCGGCGCTCCGCCGGAATCCACGTCGTCGACTCGAACAACGTATTCAATGTGAGATTCACCACAGCTTGCGCCCCCGCACGA
>Ga0209624_10000849_pt1 | contig 25843 bp, 23 predicted proteins | sample JacPinW_OM2H0_O1_FD_188565 | JGI IMG/M metagenome (GOLD analysis project Ga0209624, IMG submission 188565) | Forest soil microbial communities from Algoma, Ontario, Canada - Jack Pine, Ontario site 1_JW_OM2H0_O1 (SPAdes) (version 2) | ecosystem: Environmental > Terrestrial > Soil > Boreal...
CGGCGGGTGCCGAACGCGGCGGCGTCGCCTGGGGCAGCGCGGCCGATCATCGCAGTCTGTTCGTCGCCGTCTCAGGAGCGCTCGCGCAGCCCGGCAATGCAACGGGAAGTTTGTGGGCGCTCGATCCGAAAACCGGCATCGCTCGCTGGCACACCGCGGCGCCGGCGCCGGCGTGTTCGTGGAGCGAGGGCACCTGTTCGCATGCACAGTCGCAAGCGGTCACCGTCATGCCCGGCGGCGTATTCTCCGGATCCCTGGATGGGCACTTGCGCGCGTACTCGACCATCGATGGCAAAATTCTCTGGGATTTCGATACGGCGAAAACATTTCAAACGCTAAACGGCGTTCCCGCGAGCGGCGGTCCCTTGGATTACGGCGGGGCGACGATCGTGAACGGCAGCGTTTATATAAACTCAGGCAATGCGTTGCTGGCGTTTTCAATCGACGGAAAATAGGACGCAATAAATATTCATGGCACCCAAGCGAATGGCTCTTTTAGCGGTCGCGGTTTTGTTCAGCGGCGCACTGTTGACCGGCGCCGGCGCAGCGCTCGCTGCCCGCGCGGCCGATGCCGCCCAACCCCCGGCGCTGGAAAATTCGGTCGTGAAAATCTTCTCGACCATGCGCTATCCGGACCCGTTCAAGCCCTGGACCAAGCAGGCGCCCAGCGAGGCGACAGCCTCCGGGGTGGTGATCGAAGGCAGGCGCATCCTGACCAACGCGCATGCCGTACTCTACGCCAGCCAAGTGCAGGTTCAGGCGAACGCAGCCGGCGACAAAGTATCTGCCACCGTCCTCGCCATCGCGCCGGGAATCGACCTGGCGGTGCTGCAGCTGGACGATCCGAGTTTCTTCGACACCCATCCGCCGGTGGCGCGTGCCAGCAAGCTGCCGCAGATCAAGGATGCGGTACTGGCGTATGGATTTCCGACCGGTGGATCGTCGCTGTCGATCACCAAAGGCATCGTGTCGCGCATCGAATTCGCGTCGTACAACTATCCGGTATCGGGGCTGCGCATTCAGATCGACGCGGCGATCAATCCGGGCAACAGCGGCGGCCCGGCCATCGCCGGCGACAAGATGATCGGCCTGGCCTTCAGCCGCCTAGGGGGCGACAGCCAGAACATCGGCTACATCATCCCCAATGAAGAAGTGGATCTGTTCCTGAAGGATATTGCCGGCGGTCACTATGTCGGCAAGGCGAGCATGTACGACGATTTGCAGACACTCGAGAATCCGGCGCTGCGCGAATTCTTAAAGCTCGACAAGAGCGTCGAGGGCATGGTGGTGCATCGGCCGGACAAGAGCGACGCTGCGTATCCTTTGAAAGAATGGGACGTGATCACGCGGATCGGCGATACGCCCATCGACAATCAAGGCATGGTCAAAATCGACAAGGATTTGCGGGTGAATTTCGCCTACATGATTCAGCGCCTGGTCAAGGACGACAAGCTGCCCCTCACGGTGGTGCGGGCCGGCAAGCCGCTGAAAATCGAGCTGCCGGTCTCGGCGCAGCGCCCCACGCTGGCGCCGGAGCTGCACGGCGAATACCCGTCGTACTTCGTCTACGGTCCGATGGTATTTTCGCGCGCGACGCGGCAATTTTTGTCCTTGTTCGAAAACAATGCGAATTTGCTCCGGGTCTTGGGGTTCGTGAAGAGCCCGCTGGTCACGCGGGCCTTTGACACGCCGACCCCCGACATCGAGGAATTGGTGATCATCTCTTCGCCGTTCTTTCCGCACAAACTCGCGAATGGCTATTCCAATCCAACAGGCTCGGTGGTCTCTTCCGTCAACGGCACACCCATCAAGAGCCTCGCGCACTTGGTCGCGGTACTGCGCGATTTGAAGGACCCGTTCGTCGCCATTGAATTCGGCAGCAAGGGCGGGGAAGCCCTGGTGTTCTCGCGCACGGCCATCATGGCGGCCACGGACGACATCTTGACCGACAACGGCGTGCGGGCGCAGGGCTCGCCGGACATGATGGCGGTGTGGCAGCCGAAGCCCTAGTTGGCGTCGATCAGCTCCGACACTTCGCGCGCATCGGCGCGCTTCATGGGCCGGCCGTCCACGGGCGAGTACGGCGATTGACGGATGCCATCGATCGGGAACACGGTGGCATCGACGGTGCGGCCATTGGCCTCGAACCTGAGCGCCGGGTAGTTCACGCTGCGCTCCGCATCCATCTTCACGCGCCGTTCGTAGAATTCATGGGGCACGCCCAAGTCCAGCAGGTGAATCGCGACGGATTCGGAGGCATCCGCGAACAAGTGCAAATTGATGTCGCTGTAGTTCGTCGCGGTTCCGGTGAGCACCGAGCCGACCAGGCGAGGTTGGAACTGCGCCAAAATCCGCATGGTGTCGAGTGCGATGCGACGCTGTTCCTTTAAGGTGTGGTCATGGGTATCGCGCCCGAACAGTCTCTGATGCGCGCGCAGGGCATCTTCGATCTCGACGTTCTTCGGCAGCACCGCGACATCGTTCACGCCCAGGCGATCCGCTGCTTTGCGCTTGGCTTGGAGGAAATCTTCTATGCCGTGCTCGGCCATGATTCTCGCGGCCTCTTGTGCGAGAGCGCGGCGTAGATCCTCAGCACGCTGCGAAAACTTCTTAGGCATAGGTCTTGAAAGATCCTAGTCGTCGATCTCTAGAATAGCGGTTTATCGCCCTCGGGGTTGTTTGGGTTCTGCCCTTCGTACAGCTCGGCCTTGGGCAAGTTCCCCTCGATGAATTTCTCCATGATGCCGCTGGGGTCGTCCGAGCTCGCCAGCAATCCGGTTTTCGGTGAGATTCGCACACTGACGATGCCATCGGGGATCGGCACGCCATGCTTGGCCGTGCCTGCCAAGGCCTCGTGCATGAAGTAGGTCCAAGCCGGTATCGCCGTGCGACCGCCCTGCTCGCCCTCTCCCAACGAGCGATCCGAGTCGAAGCCCACCCAAACGATCGTTACCAGGTCGCCATTGAAGCCATTGAACCAGGTGTCATGCGCGTCGTTGCTGGTACCGGTCTTGCCGGCTATATCGTCGCGGTTGAGCGAGCGGGCGCGCTGACCGGTGCCGCGCTTAATGACATCCGCCATCATGTCCGCCAGCAGATAGGCTATCTGTGGGCTAATGATCTGCGGTGCCAGATTCTTGGTGGAAATCATGGTCTTGCCATCATGGTAAGCCTCGTCCTGGGCGCTGCCGCGGGCCGCGCCTCCGCCCAAGCTGCGGGGCGTGGGGGCATCGGCGGCGTGGCCGCATTGCGCGCAGGCAATGGCGGGAGCAGCCTGCTGGATCACCTTGCCGGAAGCGTCTTCGATGCGGTCAAGGTAATAAGAACTCACCTTGAAACCACCGTTGGCAAAGGTCGAGTAGCCGACTGCGACTTGCAGCGGACTTAAGTTGGCCGTGCCCAGTGCCAGGGTCAGATCGTCCGGAAGCTGCGACTTATCGAAGCCGAAGCGCGTCACGTAGTTACGGGTGTATTCGCCGCCTATGGCGCGCATCAAGCGCACGGATACCAAGTTCTTGGAATGCGCCAGTGCATCGCGAAGCCGAACCGGGCCGGCGAATTTGCTCTCAAATTCCTTCGGTCGCCACGCCTGTTCCTTGCCTTCCTCGTCGATGACCACGGGCGCATCCAACACCACGCTGGCGGGCGTGTATCCCTTGTCGAAGGCTGCCGCGTAAACAAAGGGCTTGAACCCCGAGCCGGGCTGGCGCCGGGCTTGCACGACGCGGTTGAACTTGCTCTGAAAGAAATCGAAGCCGCCGACCAGGGCCACGATCGCGCCGTCTTTGGGGTCCACGGACACCAGCGCGCTTTGCGCCTCGGGTACCTGCACAAACAGCAGGGACTCGGCCGTGCGTCCCACGGTGTAAATCACGTCGCCACGGGCCAAAATCTCGGAAGCGTCGGTCGGTGCGCGATCGGTTTGCTCATCGGGCAATTCGCGCCGAGCCCACGACAGTTTTTCCCAGGGCAAAGTGACAGTTCCGAGTTCCCTGACGTATATCTTGGCGGTCTTGCCTTCGACTTTTTCCACGATGGCGGGCCTTAATCCGCCAATGATCGGAAATTCCTCCAGTTGCGCGTCAAACTGCGCCGGCGTCGCGATCTTCGACATGTCGACTTTGGCGCTGGCACCCCTAAACCCGTGCCGTCTGTCGTACTCCAAGAGCCCTGTCCGCAGCGCCACCGTGGCGGCGGCCTGCAGGCGCGAATCGAGCGTCGTGTAGACCTTGTAGCCCGCGGTATAGACCGCGTCGCCGTACTTATTCTGCATGTCGCTACGCACCATTTCCGCCAGGTACGGCGCGTCCACTTCGATCGAAGCGCCATGCAGCCGCGATTCCATCGGGCTGTTTTTGGCTTCGTTGTACTCAGCCTGATCGATGTAGCCGAGTTCCAGCATCCGGCCGAGCACATGGGAACGGCGCACCTTGGCCGCATCGGCATTGGCGACCGGATTGACCGTCGAGGGCGCCGTCGGGATGCCTGCCAGCGTGGCCATTTCAGCCGTGTTCAGCTGATCCAAGCTCTTGCCGAAATACACCTCGGCCGCGGCCCCCACACCATAGGCCCTTTGCCCTAAGAAGATCTTGTTGACGTAAAGAGAGAATATCTCCTCCTTGGTGAATTCAGCCTCCATGAGCAGGGATATATAGATTTCGCTCATTTTGCGTTTCATATCGCGCCGCGGGGTCAAAAACATGTCCCGCGACACCTGCATGGTGATGGTGCTGGCGCCCTGGCGGATGCCGCCGGCTTTGAGATTCGCTACCGCCGCCCGCAGAATTCCCTGCCAATCCACGCCGTGATGCCGGAAGAATCGATCATCTTCAGTCGCCAGAAAGGCCAGGACTAGTTTCTTGGGCAATTGCTCATAGCGGACCGGGATTCGCCGCTGCTCGCCGATCGACTGGATCAGCTTGCCGTCCCGGGAATAGATGCGCAGCGGCACCTGCAGCTGAACCTCCCGCAAAGTGCCCACATCGGGCAAGGCGGGCCTCAAGTAAACATAAGCACAGACGTTGGCGAAGACGACGAGGGCTATTACACCAACTAAAACAGCACAAATGCGCGAGATGAGAACTAGGTAACGTCTGGACACAGAAAACCGTTCTAACTTATTGCACCGGCGGACATGGACATCATCTTACCGCCGGTTACGTGGGCATACTCATCGAAAGATGAGGACGCAAAGCCACCGATCCTCAAAAGGGCCTCAAGCCCTTTATAGGACAGCGGGGTTGCCAGACCAGATTAACCCAAGTGCTTAGGGCCTTAGGGGCTTTAGGCGATGAGGTCTGAACGGATGAGTCGATTCCTCAAAAGCTACGAAACCGTCGTAGGTCTCACTTTGCCGACCAGGCCTACCCGGTCGGTTATAGGTGTGAGTAGCTTCACGTTCTATTTAACAGTTTCTTGCTAAGTTCGCTTGTCATGGATAATCTTCCGTCAGATTCGACCTACAAGGTATTGAGCAAAAAGGGAAAAAATCTGTGTGGTCGTTAGGAAAAAGATACCGTCCGCTTTTGGGACTTGACATAACCACCTCGTCGGTGAAGCTCATTGAGCTCTCGATGTCGGGCGGCCAATATCGCGTTGAGTCTTATGCCGCGGAGCCCACGCCGCATAACGCCATCAATGAGAAAGCCATCGTCGACGCGGAAGCGGTTGGCGAAGCGATCCGTCGCGCAGTGAAGCGCTCCGGCGCGAAGAGCCGGCTCGCAGCCATTGCCATCAGCGGTGACGCGGCGATCACGAAAGTGATTCAGATGCCGAAAAATCTCGGCGAGAACGAATTGGAAGGTCAGGTCGAGATGCAGGCCGACCAGTACATCCCGTTCCCCATGGAAGAAGTCAGCTACGACTATCAGGTCGTGGGCCCCTCGGAAAAAGACCCGGACATGCTCGATGTGCTTCTGGTCGCAACGCGAACCGAGAACGTCGAGCAGCGCCAGGCCGCAGTTCAGGCTTCCGGATTGACCGCGCACTTGGTCGATGTGGAGGCGTTCGCGCTGGAAAATGCGTGCGCTCTGATGCGCCATCAGATGCCCGACGGCGGTCTCGACCGCACCGTCGCGGTGGTGGATTTCGGCGCCAGCAGCACGACATTCAGCGTGCTGCGCGACATGCGGGTGATTTACACGCGTGACTTTGCCTTCGGCGGCCAGCAGCTGACCGAAGAAATCATGCGCACGTACGGCTTGAGCATGGAAGAGGCCGGCCGCGCCAAGAAAGAAGGCGGCCTGCCCAGCAACTATCAACCGGAAGTTTTGGATCCCTTCATCGACGACATGACGCAGCAGGTCAGCCGTTCGCTGCAATTTTATCTGGCCTCCGGCAGCGGCCGCGCACAACCGGATCAAATCTTGATTTGCGGCGGCTGCGCCAACATACCCGGCGTCGCCGATGTCATCTCCAGCCGCGTCGGCGTGCCGGCGGACAAGGGTGATCCGCTCGGTAACATGAAGGTGTCGTCCAAGGCCAAAGCCCAAGCAGTGGCGCGTGACGCCACCGCATTACTCACAGCCTGCGGCCTAGCGCTGCGCAGCTTCGACTAAAGAGTAGCCATGCCGCGTATTAATCTACTTCCCTGGCGCGAACAAGAACGTAAAGTCCGACGTCGCGAGTTTATGGTCGCTCTCGGCGGCGCCGCCTTTGCCGCGGTGATCTTCGTCCTGGGCGGCAAGCTGCTGTATTCCAGCTGGATCGATTCGCAGAACGCGAAAAACAATCTTCTCAAGAAGGAGATCGTCAAGCTCGATGCGCAGATCGCCGATATCCAGGATCTCGAGACTCGCAAGCAGCGCCTGGTGGCGCGCATGGAAATCATCGAGAGATTGCAGCGCAAGCGGCCGGAGATCGTGCATCTGTTCGACGAACTCGTGAAAACGGTTCCCGAAGGCATATACCTCACGCAGATCAAGGAAACCGGCAAGAAGCTCGAGATGAAGGGCGTCGCCCAGTCGAGCACGCGCGTGTCGACTTTCATGCGCAACATCGATTCGTCTTCCTGGATGGACAACCCGCAGTTGCAGGTAGTCGAGACATCCAAGGATTCACCGACCGGCGGCTCGAGCTTCACGCTCACCAGCGACGTGGTCGGCGTGGACGTGGATAACGGCGGCGAAACAACGGTTAAGAAGGTTGCGGTGAAATGAACTTCCTCGATCAACTTCGCGGTCTCGATCCGCGCGACGTCGGCCGCTGGCCCCTGGCGGTGCGCGGATTCTTCATTGCCCTGGGCTTCGCCGTGGTCGCGGCCTTCGGCTGGTACATATTTGTCTGGAACGACGACCGGCCCCTGCTGCAAAAGGCGGAAGCCGACGAGTTGGATCTGCGCGCTCAATTCGAAAACAAGCAACAGCGCGCCGCCAACCTGGATGCATACCGGGCGCAGCTCGGCGAAATGGAGCGCAGTTTCGGTGCGATGCTGCGGCAATTGCCCGGCAAGACCGAAGTGCCGAATCTTCTGGTCGATATTTCGCAAACCGGCCTGGCCGCGGGCTTGTCGGAAAAACTGTTCCAGCCCGGTAGCGAGAAGAGCAACGGCTTCTACGCGGAACTGCCGATCAAAATCAAACTGGTGGGCAGCTACCACGACTTCGGCAGATTCGTCAGCGGCATCGCCGCGCTGCCCCGCATCGTGACATTGAACGACATTCAGATAACGCCGGTCGATGCGAAAGGCGGTTACGACAATTTGACCATGGACGTGACTGCCAAAACTTATCGCTACATCGAGGACGAGAGCGGCGCGAAAGCGACTAAAAAGAAGACGGCGGGAGGCACGACGTGAGAGCTACATCGAGTATTGGCGTCGTCGGGATAGTGCTGGCGGCACTGGTCGCGGGCGGCTGTTCGGGAGCCCAATCGGATTTGCAGAAGTGGATCGAGGCAACCAAGAAGAAGCCGGGCGGCCGCATCCAACCGCTGCCGGAAGTGAGGCCCTACGAAACCTACGTGTACTCGGCCGCCAACCTACGCTCGCCGTTCCAACCGCAGGGCCCAAATTCGGCCAACGGGCAGAACTTAAGGCCCAGCTCGCGGCGCAACCGCGAATTCTTGGAAGGCTTTTCGCTCGATACCTTGAGGATGGTGGGCACCTTCAAGGTAGGCAGCAATTTTTATGGGCTCGTGCAATCCAAAGACGGCCTCGTGCACAAGGTTCAACCAGGCAACTACCTGGGGCAGAACGACGGCAAAGTGACTGAAATAACCGGCGGAAGAATTAGCCTGGTCGAAATCATTCCGGATGGTCTCGGCGGCTATATAGAGCGACCGGCTTCGTTGGCATTGGCCAACTGAAGCCATTCAGGGAGACGAAAGCATGATCAGAATTCAAATACGAACGGTGGTGATGAGTGCGATGACAGTTGTCGCATTGGCTGCGGCCAGTATCACGGCGCGAGCCGCTGATGCGGTCCAGCTCACATCAATCGACGTTCAAACATTGTCGGGTCAACAGGTGCAGCTGAAGCTGCATATGAGCGGTCCGGCTCCGGAGCCATTGCCGTTCACCATCGACAAGCCGGCGCGCATCGCGTTCGACTTGCCGAATACGACCCTGGCTCTCGCATCGCGCCGTTACGATGTGCGTTCCGGCGGCGTCGACACCGTGCTCGCGGCAGAGGCGAATGGCCGCGCGCGCGTGGTCGTGAACGTCGATAACTTGATGCCGTACACCACGAAAGTGGATGGCGATACGATTGTCGTCACGCTGGGTCAGCAGCCCGGCGCCGACGTCGGCAAGCCCGCCGCTGCCCGCGCCGCCTCGGGTTCCGCAGGGGCGCCGGTGGAGCGCGCGATTCGCACCATCGATTTCAGACGTGGTGCGGATGGCACCGGGCGCGTGATCGTGCAGCTCACCGACCCGCGCACGCCGGTCAACGTTCGGCAGGAAGGCCAGCAAATCGTCGTGGACTTTGCCGGCACCGCCATCCCGAAGAATTTGATGCGCCGCTATGACGTCATGGATTTCGCGACGCCGGTGCAAACCGTGGACGCGGTCCGCGTGGAAGGCAGCTCGCGCCTGGTGATCAGCTCGCAGGGAGATTTTGAACAGCTCGCGTATCAGTCGGACAACCAATATACGGTTGAAATCAAGCCCTCCTCGAAGCGCACGGCGGGAGCCGAAGAGAAAAAGGAATACACCGGCGAGCGTTTGACGTTGAACTTCCAGGACATCGACGTGCGCTCGGTATTGCAGTTGCTCGCCGACACCAGCGGCCAGAACATCGTGGTCAGCGACTCGGTAGCGGGCAATCTGACCTTGCGATTGCAGAATGTGCCCTGGGATCAGGCGCTCGACATCGTGCTGCGCACCAAGGGCTTGGACAAGCGGCGTCAGGACAACGTCATCATCATCGGGCCGACCGAAGAGCTGGCGACGCGCGAGAAGGCGGAGCTGGCAGCTCATAAAGAAGTGCAGGAGCTCTCGCCCACCCACTCGGAATTCATGCAGGTCAACTATGCCAAGGTCGTCGATCTGGCGAAACTGATCACGAGTACCGGTGGCAAGAACTCCATGCTGTCGCCGCGCGGCAGCTTGTCGGTGGACGAGCGCACCAACACCCTCCTTGTCCAAGACACGAGCGACAAGCTGGCTGACATCCGTCGCCTGGTGCAAATCTTGGACGTGCCGGTCAAGCAGGTGCTGATCGAGGCGCGCATCGTGATCGTCAGCGATACCTTTGAGCGCGACTTGGGCGCACGCTTCGGCGTGAGCGCGGCGTCGTCGCTGACCGGGGGGCCTAACAGTCTCTTGGCCATCTCGGGCAACAACCAGGCTACCAATTCAATCCTCGCCGGCGGCGTTCCGACCAGGGCCACGAGCGTGCTGCCCGCAACCACGCTCGACAATCGCTATCAGGTCAATACGCCGGCGGCGAATACCAACGGCAGCTTCGGCGTCTCATTGCTGGCCGGCAGCTACCTGGTCGACCTGGAACTGTCGGCGGCGCAAAACGAGGGTAAGAGCGAGACCGTCTCCTCGCCGCGCATCATCACTGCCAACCAGAAGCAAGCCACCATCATGCAGGGTGTCGAGATTCCCTATCAGGAATCAGCCTCGAGCGGCGCCACGACCACCCAGTTCAAGGACGCGGTGTTGAAGCTCAAAGTCACGCCGTTGATCACTCCCGACAATCGCGTGATCCTGGACTTGGACGTGTCGGACGATTCGGTCGGTCAACAGGTGACCAGCGCCACCGGCGGCAGTGTTCCCTCGATCGACACCCGTCAAATCATCACTCAGGTGCTGGTCAATGACGGCCAGACGGTCGTGTTGGGCGGCATTCTCGATACCACCAAGTCGAGGAGCGCCAACAAGGTGCCCTTCTTTGCCGATATTCCGGTGCTCGGCTACCTCTTCCGCAGTACGACGGACATCAACAATAAGACCGAGCTGCTGATCTTCATCACACCGAAGATTTTGCGTGAGGGTTCGAATCTGTACTAGCGCCGCCGGCGCCGGTTACGCATATTGATGCGGGGGCGCCGTAGGGCGCCCCTTATTTTTGCGACGGATAATCTGACGAACGACGCGGTCCGCTATGATCAGCGATGATCATGCTCACGAAGCGCAATATTTTTCTGGTCGGCCCGATGGGATCGGGCAAGACGGCTGTAGGAAGGCATCTTGCGCGCCTGTTTCGCTATGCCTTCCATGACAGCGATGCGGACATCGAGGCAAAAACCGGCGTGGACATCCCATTCATTTTCGAGAAGGAAGGTGAAGCGGGCTTTCGGATCCGCGAAAGGGAATCGATCGATCGCCTGACCCAACTTACATCCATCGTCCTGGCTACCGGCGGCGGTGCCGTCATCGACCCGGCCAACCGGCGCGCACTCGCCGAACGCGGTGTCGTGGTGTATCTCGCGACTTCGGTCAATCAACAAATCGAACGCACACGGCATGCGCGGCATCGGCCTTTGCTGCACGATACCGATCCGGAACAAAAGCTCAAGGATTTGATGTCGCGCCGCGCGGTTCTGTATGCCGAGATAGCCGATCTCACGGTGACCACGGACGGGCGCCGGGTGCAGCTGGTCGCGGAGGAAATTCACCAAGAGCTGCGCCGCGCGCAGAAACCCTAACTGTCCGTATAATACGCCGTGCAAACCATCCAAGTAGACTTAGGTCCCTTAAGTTACCCCATTACGATCGGCGCGGGGTTGCTGACCGATCGCGAACTATTGGATGTGCAGATTCCGGGCCGCGACCTCATGATCGTGACCAATAACACCGTGGCCAAGCTGTATCTCGCCAAGTTGACCAGGAGCTTTGCGCAGAGGCGCATCGCCGAGTGCATCTTGCCCGACGGTGAACAGCACAAGACACTGCAAACGGCCGGCTGGGTTTTCGACGCCCTGGTCGCCAACAAGATGAATCGCGATGCGACAGTGCTGGCGCTGGGCGGCGGGGTGATCGGCGACATTGCCGGCTTTGCCGCGGCGTCCTATCAGCGCGGCATCGGCTACGTGCAACTGCCCACGACACTGCTTGCCCAGGTGGATTCCTCGGTCGGCGGCAAGACCGGGGTGAATCACCCGGGCGGTAAGAATCTGATCGGCGCCTTCTATCAGCCGCGGGCCGTCATCGCCGACACGGATGCACTGGCCACCTTGCCGGACCGGGAATTGAAGTCGGGGCTAGCGGAAGTGATCAAGCACGGCTGCGTTTGGGATCCGCTGCTGTTTAATTGGCTGGAGCGCGAGATGCCTGCGCTGCTGGCTAGAGATGCCGCAGCGCTCACCTATGCCATCAGCAGGTCCTGCGAGATCAAGGCTACGGTGGTCGCCCGCGACGAGCGCGAGCACGACTTGCGCGCGATCTTGAATTTTGGCCATACCTTTGGCCACGCCATCGAAGCCGCGACCGGTTACGTGAAATACCTGCACGGCGAGGCCGTGGGCTTAGGCATGCTCATTGCAGCGGATCTGTCCCACCGCTTAGGGCTGATCGACGCCACCGTCAAGGAACGCCTGCGCGATACCCTGGCGCGTACCGGGTTGCCGACCGAGGCGCCGCGCATCGGAGCTGCGAAGGCTTACGAATTGATGCAAATGGACAAGAAAGTCGTTGCCGGCGCTGTTCGCCTGGTGCTCCTTGAAAAGCTCGGCCGCGCGATCGTCACCGACCAGTATTCGAAGACCGCGCTCGACGCCACGCTCGCGGAGCATTTCAAATGAGCGGTCAGGTCACAATGAGCGGTCAGGTCACGTGAGCACGCTTGCGCCGTATGCCGCCCATGCCGAGCATTCCCGTGGGCGCCGTTATCCTGAGCCGGCCCCGGAATATCGATCCGAATATCAGCGCGATCGCGATCGCATCGTGCATTCCACCGCGTTTCGCCGATTGGTCTACAAGACCCAGGTCTTCGTCAATCACGAAGGTGATCTATACAGAACCCGCCTGACCCATTCGCTGGAGGTCGCGCAAATAGCCCGCACCGCCGCTCGCGCGCTGAAGCTGAACGAAGAATTGTCCGAGGCCATCTGTCTTGCCCATGATCTTGGGCACACACCGTTCGGCCACGCGGGCCAGGATGCGCTGAACGAGTGCATGGCCGATTTCGGGGGTTTCGAACATAACTTACAATCGCTTCGCGTGGTCGACGAGCTCGAGGAACACTACGCGGAATTCGACGGCTTGAACTTGACCTTCGAATGCCGCGAAGGGATTCTCAAGCATTGCTCCTACAACAACGCCATTCTGCTCGGCGACGTAGGCGAGCGCTTCATCAATCGTCAGCAACCCGGCCTGGAGGCGCAACTCGCGAATTTTGCCGATGAGATTGCCTACAACAATCACGACGTCGAGGACGGCATTCGCGCCGGTCTCATCAGCGTGGAGCAACTGCTGGATGTGCCGTTGTTTCGCGGCTACCACGACCAAGTGCAGGCGAAATACCCGACACTGGCCGGCCGCCGGTCTGTATACGAGATTTTGCGGCGAGTGATCAATCATCTCGTCACCGACCTGATCGATTCCTCGGCGGCGCGGCTTGGCCAATCGGGAGTCCGTTCAATAGCCGAGGTCAGGTCGCACTCGAAGGCGCTGATCGGATTCAGCGACACCACTCGCGAACTGAATTTCGCTCTGAAGTCCTTTCTGCGCGAGCAGCTCTACACGCACTACAAGGTGCGGCGCATGACCGCGAAGGCGCGCCGTGTGGTGCGCGAACTGTTCGACGCATTTTTCAACGATCCGGCGCTGATGCCCGACGAACACGAGGCGCGTACCCGCTTGGAATTGGTGCCCGGACCCGCCGGCCGTGCGCGGGCGGTGGCCGACTACATTGCCGGCATGACCGACCGGTATGCGATTCTCGAGCATAGCCGTCTGTTCGATCCTAGCGAGCGAACGTGAGCGAGCGGCAAGCGACATAACGAGTATCGATGAGCGACATCTTGAAAAACGACCTGTTGTTGCGCGCCCTGCTGCGCGAGCCCACGCCGCGGCGCCCGATTTGGCTGATGCGCCAGGCGGGCCGATACCTGCCGGAATATCGCGCGACACGTGCGCGCGCGGGCGGTTTTTTGGAAATGTGCACGAATCCGGAGATCGCCTGCGAAATTACGTTGCAGCCGGTGGACAGGTTTCCGCTCGACGCGGCCATCTTGTTTTCGGACATCCTCACGATTCCGCACGCGATGAATTTGGGATTGGAGTTCGAGGCGGGCGAGGGTCCGCACTTCGAGCATCCGGTGCGTACGCCCGCCGATATCGACAAGCTCGGCGTGCCCGACCCAGGGCGGGAACTGAAGTATGTGATCGAGGCCGTCGCGCGCGTGCGCCGCGAGCTTCAGGGACGGGTGCCTCTGATCGGATTCGCGGGCAGTCCCTGGACCGTGGCGACCTATATGGTGGAAGGAGGCAGCAGCAAGACCTTCGGCCTGATCAAGCGCATGATGTATGAATCACCGCGCGAGCTGCATCGCCTGCTCGAGCTGCTCGCCAAAGCGACGATTCTTTACTTGAATGCGCAAATCGCCGCCGGTGCGCAAGCCGTGATGCTGTTCGACACCTGGGGCGGTGTGCTCACGCCGTCGCAGTACGAAGAATTCTCGCTGCGTTACATGGCTCAGGTGATTGATGCGCTGACGCGAAAATCGGAAGGGCGCAGAGTTCCCAACATTGTCTTTACCAAAGGCGGCGGCGCCTGGCTGGCCGAAATCGCCGCCATCGGCTGCGACGCCGTGGGCGTCGACTGGACCACGGACTTGAGCGATGCCCGCCAGGCTGTTGCCGGGCGCGTGGCATTGCAGGGCAACCTTGACCCTTCAGCCCTTTTCGCTGCGCCTAAAACCTTGCGCACCGAAACCTTGCGGGTGCTGGACAGTTACGGCGCGGGTGCCGGGCATGTGTTCAATTTGGGGCACGGCATCACACCGGATGTCGATCCCGAGCGCGTTTCGGTGCTCATCGAGACGGTCCAGAACTACAAGGTATTGCCGGACTAACCTCGGCAACGTGATGTTGATCGGTGCGAGCATTCGTCCGGAAGGGCAGCCTCGAGGGAACTGGGTCTTCTCGTTCCCTCGAGGCTCCTTACCCTTCCTTTCGCAGTTCATCGCGCAGCGCGCGGCGCAAAATCTTCCCGACATTGGTCTTGGGCAGCTCGCTGCGGAAGTAAACATGCCTCGGCACTTTGTAGCCCGTCAGTTCCTTGCGGCAGAAGGCGATCAATGCTTCCGCGGTGAGCTTCGGATCTTTCTTCACGACGAACAGCGCGACGACTTCGCCGGAATTCTCGTCGGGCTGGGCCACCGCGGCGACTTCCAGCACGCCGGGGTGCGCGGCGGCGACGCTTTCGATTTCATTGGGATAGACGTTGAATCCCGACACCAGGATCATGTCCTTCTTGCGGTCTTCGATGTAGACGAAACCTTCGGCATCCATGCGGCCGATGTCACCGGTGCGCAGCCAGTCGCCGAACATCACCTTCTCGGTTTCGTCAGGACGGTTCCAGTAGCCGCGCATCACCTGCGGTCCGAATACGCAGAGTTCACCGACTCCGTTGACGGGCAACTCCTTGCCGTCGTCGTCGCGAATGGAGACATCCGTCGAGGAAACAGGTAGCCCGACCGATCCGTTGAACGGCAAGCCGATGGGGTTGGCCGTAACCATGGGCGAGGTTTCGGTGAGCCCCCAGCCCTGGGCCACGCTGCAACCCGTGACTTCCTTCCAACGCGCCGCCGTCGTCGGCTGCAGGGCCATTCCGCCGGCGAAAGTGGCGCGCAGCTCCTTGAAATCCACGCTTGCAAATCCGGGCGTGTGCAGCAACGCATTGAACAGCGTATTGACGCCGCTGATGAAATTGAATTTGTACTTCTTCAGTTCCGCCACGAATCCAGGAAAGTCCCTGGGGTTGGTGATCAGGACATTGCGCGCACCCAAGGGCAGGAATGCGAGGCAATTGCTTGTGAGCGCGAAAATGTGATACAGCGGCAGCGCCGTGATTACGACGCGGCCGCCGCCCGCCTGCAGGGCAGGTCTAATCCATGCCAGGGATTGCAGCAGGTTGGCCACCATGTTTCGGTGAGTGAGCACCGCGGCCTTGGCCACCCCCGTCGTCCCGCCGGTGTACTGCAGAAAGGCGATGTCCTCGGAGCCCAAGGTCACCGGTTCCAATTTCAGTCCGAGGCCGCTTCCCAGTACGTTTTTGAACGACAAAGCGCCGGGCATTTTCCAGGGCGGAACTTGTTTGCGCACATGCCGCAGGACGAAATTCACGATCATGCCCTTCGGAATGCCCAGTAAATCGCCGACGCCGGTGACGAGCACGTTCTTCAAATCCGTGCGCGGCAGTACTTGCTGCAGCACGTGCACAAAATTCTCGACGATGACGATGGCCTTGGCGCCCGAATCCTTCAATTGATGTTCGAGCTCGCGCGGCGTGTACAGAGGATTGGTGTTCACCACCACCATGCCGGCGCGCAGGGCGCCGAACAGTGCGATGGGGTACTGCAAGATATTGGGCATCATCAAGGCCACGCGATCGCCGCGGACTAGTCCGGACTTGTGCTGCAGCCACGCGCCGAAGGCCCGGCTGAGTGCGTCGAGCTGCATGTAAGTCAAGGTGGCGCCCATGTTGGTGAAGGCAGGCATCTGACGAAAAGTCGTGAAGGCCTCTTCGATCGCTTCCTTGAGCGACGGATAGCCGTCAGGGTCGATGTCCGCGGGTACGCCGGGCGGGTATTGATTCAGCCAATTTCGATCCAAGCGGGTATGCCTCTTGATTTGTAACGCGTGTATAGCATCGGATCATGAAGCCAGCAACGTGCGCGCACCGTGCAGGTACACTATCCATCATATGGATATGCAAGACGCGGCGCTCGGCGCAGACTGAAAGACCCGGGAGCTCGGAATGATCAGAAATCTGCGGCTATTGATCGGCGTCGGCTTATTGATTGCGCTCTCCGGCTGCGTCATCGGCAGCGGTCCATGCCTGTGGCTGCAGGTCAGGCACGACTTCTCAGGGCGCGTGCACTTCCGTGAATTTCCGCGCGCCGATGGCATCGACACGGTGCCGATTCTGATATTGGACAAGACTCAATACATCTATGCCCCGCCGCAAAGTCTTCACTGTCTGGCGGCGAATGATGTGCAACTCATCGGGCTCACGGAACTTCCCGACAGCGTCGGCGAGAATACGCATGTCACTGTCGATGGCAAGGTGCTGGAAGGTGTTGCTCGGGGCCAGTACACGCGCTTTGTAATTCAAGTGAACAGCATATTGCCGATCGGACGCCCGCAATGATCCTCGGTCGCATTCGTTAAAAAGCGGATTTACAATCCGCCTGCAGACCGAACCAAAGGGGAGCGAAGGTTCATGAAAAACATAACTGTTGCCGGCCTGATTGCGATGCCTTTGCTGATATTCGCGCTGGCGATGCCAAGTGTCGCGGCGGACCCCACCCCGACGACTTGCAAGGATGGAACCACCACCACATCGACGGGTAAGGGTACCTGCAGCGGTCACGGCGGCGTGCAAAAGGCCGCGAAGACCCCGGCTGCGGCCGCGACACCGGCAAAATCAGCAACGCCGGCAACGCCGGCAACACCGGCAGCGACGGGCGCGACGACCACATGCTCGGATGGAACCACCACCACTTCCACCGGCAAGGGCACGTGCAGCGGCCATGGCGGTATTCAGAAAGAAACGAAGGCCAAGCCGGCGATCGCGGCGACTGCCGCGCCCGGAGCTACCGAGTCATGGCGGCGTGGCTGACTGACGGCTGCCCAGTAGGCTCACGGTAGGTTCGCGGCCGACCTATTTGTGGAGCAGCGGTTTTAGCGCCGGCCAGACATTCTCGAGCAATACCGGCTGACCGGCGGCATTGGGATGAATGTCATCGCCCTGCAGCAGCGTCTGGGAAAGGGCGATGTCGGTCAGCAGGAACGGCACCCAGGGCACCTTGTCATCGCGCGCCAAATCACTGAAAACCAAAGCAAATTGCCCCGTGTACTCGGGTCCGTAGTTAGGCGGCATGCGCATTCCCAGCAGCAACGTCTTCGCCCCGGCGGCGGTCGCCAGCTCGACCATCCGTGTCAGATTGGCCCGCATTTGGGCGATGGGCAGCGCGCGCAGACCATCGTTGCCGCCCAGTTCGAGAATGACGATCTTCGGGTGATGAAGTTCGAGCGCGCGCGGCAGACGCGCGAGCCCGCCCGCAGTGGTCTCGCCGCTGACACTGGCATTGACGACTTGGTAACCGTACCCTTGAGCATTGAGCCTCGTCTTGAGCAATTCCACCCAGCCTAGTTCTACGCGCGCCAGCCCGTAGCCGGCGCTGATGCTATCGCCGAACACGAGAATCACCGGTGCTTCGGCTTGAGCCGAGGCGGATGCAACGATCAAGACCAATAGGGCGAAAAGCCGTTTCACGAGCGCTCCTGATGCAAGATGAAGTCAATCTCGAAGCCAAACAGATCGTTCTCGAAGCCAAGAACGTATCGAAAACTGTCGCAAGCCCTGATGGCTCCTTGACCATTCTCGCCGATGTAAGCCTCAACGTGCGAACCGGCGAGACCTTGGCCATCGTGGGGGCTTCCGGCGCGGGCAAGTCCACCCTGCTGGCGTTGCTGGCGGGACTCGATTCACCGAGCACCGGACGCGTGTTGATCGCCGGCGTCGACCTTACGGAGCTCGACGAAGATGGACGAGCGGCGATCCGCGGCAAGCATGTCGGATTTGTGTTCCAGTCGTTCCATCTCATCCCGTCGCTCACTGCCATCGAAAACGTCATGCTGCCGCTGGAGCTGGGCGGCCGGCGCGATGCACGCCAAGTGGCGGCAGCGGCGCTTGCGCAAGTGGGACTGACGCCGCGCCTGGCGCATTACCCGAAGCAATTGTCAGGGGGCGAGCAGCAGCGCGTGGCGATTGCGCGCGCCTTCGTGACCCATCCGGCGGTGCTTTTCGCCGACGAGCCTACGGGCAATTTGGATACGGCAACCGGGCAGCGCATCACCGATCTGTTGTTCGAACTGAATCGCAACAGCGGCAGCACGCTGGTGTTGGTCACGCACGATCGCGGCCTCGCGAAGCGCTGCAATCGCGTGCTGGAGCTGGATGCCGGGCACACGGTGAATTGATGCAAGTCCTGCGTTTCGCGTTACGCAATCTCTGGCGCGACTTAAAGTCGGGCGAGCTGTCGGTGCTGCTTCTGGCGCTGCTGGTGGCGGTGTTGTCGCTGACCGCGGTTGGCTTCTTCACCAGCCGCATTTCACAAGGCGTGCGCGCGCAAGCGTCCGAGGTGCTGGCGGCGGATTTGCGTTTGGAAGCGCCGACTCCCATCCCCGCACGCTATTTCGATGAAGCCCGCAAGCGCGGCCTGCGCAGCGCGCAAGTGCTTTCATTCCCCACCGCCATCTTCAGCGGGGAGTTGAGCCAGCTGGCGGCGCTGAATGCTGTGACGTCGAATTATCCCTTGCGCGGGCATCTGCGTATTGCAGACGCGCCCTTCGGCGTGCCGCGCACCACCACAAAGGTGCCCGGCCGCGGCGAGGTCTGGATCGACGCGCGCATCATCGCGCAGCTCAAACTGGAACTGGGAACAGCCCTGCGCATCGGCACGGCCACCTTCCGCGTCACCGAGGTTCTCGACTACCGGCCGGACCAGGGCACCGGATTCGTCAATCTTGCGCCTGCCGCGTTGCTCAACTATGACGATATCGCTTCCACCCAGCTGGTTCAGGAGGGTAGCCGGGCCACGTACGCGGCTTTGTTTGCGGGCAACCCGGCGGCGGTTGCCGGTTTTCGAGAGTATTTGAGCCAGTCCAAAGCGCCGGGGGAACGACTAAGAGACGTAGAGGAGTCCAGCCGTCAGCTCAATTCCGCCATCGACCGCGCCAGCCGATTTCTCAATCTGGCCAGTCTCGCTTCGGTGTTACTGTCCGCCGTCGCGGTTGCCATGGGCGCGCGACGCTATGCCGCGCGCCACATCGACGCCGTCGCATTGATGAAGTGCATGGGCGCCGCGCAGGGTTTTGTGCTCGCGATCTCCATCATTGAACTGACGCTGCTGGCGCTGTTTGCGGTCGCCATCGGAACGCTTCTCGGCTATTTGGCCCAATCGGGATTGGTGTGGCTGCTCAAGAGCCTGATCCCCAGCGAGCTTCCCGCAGCCTCATTGTCGCCCTTGCCGATCGCACTGGTCACGGTGCTCGCCATGCTCATTGGCTTCGCCTTGCCACCGCTGCTGCAGTTGAAGAGCACGCCGCCGGCGCGGGTATTGCGCAAGACCGTGACGGCACCGCCGCTGCGCTATGGCGTGAGCTATTTGTTGGCGCTGGCGGCGTTGTTCGCGATTCTCTGGAGCATGGTGCGGGACACCGAGCTGGTTTTGAGCGTCTTGGCCGGGGTCTTGGGTGTCGGCGTGGTGCTGGCGCTAGCGGGCTACGCGCTGGTGCGATTGACCGGCCGCTTGCGCGGCGGCGTCGGCGTGGCATGGCGTTATGGCCTTGCCAACGTGTCGCGGCGCGGCACCGGCAGCGTGGTGCAGATCGTCGCCTTCGGTTTGGGCTTGATGATGTTGCTGTTGCTGGCGGTGGTTCGCGGCGATTTGCTGTCCGATTGGCGGCGCAGCCTGCCGAGCGACGCACCCAACAATTTTCTGGTCAATATCCGCCCGGAACAGCGCCAGGCTCTGCAGGAGTTTTTGAGCGCTCATGGCTTGGGCGCGCCGCAAATGTATCCCATGGTGCGTGCGCGCATCACCGCCCTCAACGGGCAGCCCGCAGGTTCGCTGAAATTGAAAGGCGATTCCGCCCGCGGCTTCATCGAGCGGGAACAGAATCTCAGCTGGTCGGCCGACATGATGGAAGACAACCAACTGATTGCCGGCCGATGGTGGACGGCCGCGGATGCAGGCAAGCCGCTGGTTTCGATCTCCACCGAATACGCGGATGCCCTGCATTTGCAGCTCGGCGATAAATTGAGCTTGGATGTGGCCGGCGAACCGTTGACCGTGGAAGTGGCCAGTATCCGGAAAGTACGCTGGGATAATTTTCGGCCGAATTTCTTCCTGGTGTTTCCGCCGGGGCTGCTGGACGGCGCCGCCGGCACCTACATGACCAGCCTGTATCTGAACGCCATGCAGCGTCTGGCGCTCGCCGATCTGGTGCGTGAATTTCCGACGATTTCCGTGATCGACGCGGATGCCATTCTCAAACAGATCCGCGACATCATGGATCGCGCATCGCTGGCGGTGCAGTACGTGTTCTTGTTCACCCTGGCGGCGGGAGTGGTGGTGCTGCTGGCGGCGGTGCAATCGACCCGCGATGAGCGGCGCTATGAGAGCGCGATGCTGCGCACTTTGGGCGCGAGCCGCAGTACCGTGCTGCAGGGCGTGGCTGCGGAATTCTCGGCGCTCGGTTTTCTATCGGGCACCTTGGCGGCCTTCGGCGCGACGGGCGTGGGTTGGATATTGGCGCGGCAGCTGTTCTCGCTCGAGTTCACTCTCGATCCATGGGTATGGGTCACAGGCTTGGTGTGCGGCACGGTTTTGGTCGGATTGAGCGGAACCTTGGCAACGCGAAGCGTGATCAACACGCCGCCCATCGTGACGCTGCGAGACGATTGAACCAAAGCTCACTTCACGTCGAGTATCAGCCAGCCTATGGGAATCGGAATGCCGCGCGGCGGCAGCGCCTCGATTCGCACGTTGTAAATGCCCGCAGACAGGCCGGTGGAATTCAAGGTCATGAGCAGTTCGCCATTCGAGTCTTTGAGCAGGTTGTTGAGCACAAGCGCGCGGCCCTGATCTTGCTTGTCGACGAAGAGGCGAAATTGCGTCAGCTTTTGGGTGTAGCCAAGATCGATGTGCACGTCCATCAGCAGCGGCGCGGTTCGGCTGAGCGTGATGCGTGCGCGGTCTATGCCGGGTGCGTGATCCGGAGACACGAAAATCGCTTTTTCCGTAGCCGGCTGCACCAGCGGCCCTTGGCTGATCGCGTGCTTGGTGTCTTCGAGTTTTCCCTGAAGAATTGAATATTTCCCCACCAGCACCCAAAACCCCACCAGACTGATGAAAGTCAGCGCGCCCAAGCCGATGAGAACATACACACTCTTCCACCACTCGGGCGTCGGCTCTCCCAGGTCTTGCGGCCGGCCGCTGGCTTCCAGCAGTTTGAGGCTGGCCTGCGCGCGTTCCGGCAGCTTCAGCTCATTCAGGTAATCGGGATTGGCGCGGCACCACTGTTCAAGATCGCGAGCACCCTTGAACGGCAATTTGTTTTCCAAATACCGTTCAATGAGCTTGTGCTCTTCGATGAATTTACGATCGAAGCGCGGCGAAACGGGCGCTGGCTTTCCTTGAGAAATGGTGCGGGCATTCATGGCAAAATTTTCCTGGACGGCCTATTTTGCCGGGTCGGGCGCGCGCAATATGTGAAATGATCGGCATCTAGCCCAAGCGCTTTTTGAGGTCTGAGACGGCGGTCACGAAATATCGGCGCCTGTCACACCGGTGCCTGTCTTCAAGCCTTTTTCGCCATCATGCCGCCCATCACGTCGCACACCGCCGCGATGGCGGCCTCACGCGTGCTGGACTTGCGCCATACGGCGCCGACGGTGCGCGTGGGCGTGGGTTTGCTGAATTGCCGAATGCTCAAGCCGCGCTGCGATCCGAACGGCGACTCCACGGCCAGTTCCGGCAGCAATGTTATCCCTAGGCCCGCAACCACCATCTGGCGCAGCGTCTCAAGACTGGTTGCGCGAAAATCCTCGGCCTCGCGGACATCGACGCGGCTGCAGACTTCCAAGGCTTGATCGCGCAGGCAGTGACCGTCCTCCAGCAGCAGCAAGGTCTGGCCTTTAAGATCCTGTACCTTGATGCTGGTCTTGGCAGCCAGCGGGTGATGGTTGGGCAGTGCCACGGTAAAGGCCTCATCATACAGCGCACGCGACTCCAGCCCGTCAAGCGGCACGGGCAGCGCCATGATGCCAAGGTCTATTTCCCCGTCGCGCAGGCGCTTCAGCAGCGCCTCGGTTTGATACTCATAGAGCATGAGTCCGAGGTGCGGAACAGCTTTGCGAATCTTTGGCATGACGCGCGGCAACAAATAAGGTCCGATCGTGGGGATGAGCCCCACTTTCAGCTTCCCGGCGAAAGGATCGGTATTGCTGCGCGCCAGCGCGACGATTTCGTCGCCCTCATCCAGCATGCGCCGCGCGCGAACCACGATTTGCCTGCCCACCTCGGTGAGCTGTACGTTTTTCGGCTTCCGCTCGACCAGTTTGACGCCGAGATATTCCTCGAGCTTCTTCAGCTGAGCGGATAGAGTCGGCTGGCTGACGAACGAGCGCTCCGCCGCCTTGCCGAAATGACCGGTGTCAGCGAGCGCCACCAGATATTTGAGATCCTTGAGATTCATCGATCGGTACCCATAGATACAGTCTATCAAAGTCATCATAACAATCAATATGATTAATGATGATTCGGCTGCTATCATGGCCTTCAGTTTCAAAACCTGTCCGAGGAGTTCTCCATGTCTCTGATCAATACCGAAATCAAGCCATTCAAGGCGACCGCATATCACAACGGCAAGTTCGTGCCCGTGACAAACGAAACCCTCAAGGGCAAGTGGTCCGTGTTTGTGTTCTACCCTGCCGATTTCACCTTCGTGTGTCCGACGGAACTCGGTGATCTCGCCGACAACTATGCTGAATTCAAGAAACTGGGCGTGGAAGTCTATGGCGTGTCCACCGACACGCACTTCGCCCACAAGGCGTGGCACGACACCTCGGACACCATCAAGAAGGTGCAATACCCGCTGGTGGGCGATCCGACCGCAACGCTGGCGCGCAATTTCGAGGTGCTGATCGAGGAGCAGGGGCTCGCCTATCGCGGAACATTCGTGATCGATCCTGAAGGCAAGATCAAGGTCATGGAAGTGCACGACAATGGCATCGGGCGGGACGCGAAGGAACTGCTGCGCAAAGTGAAGGCCGCTCAATACGTGGCCTCCCACCCGGGCGAAGTGTGCCCCGCGAAGTGGACACCAGGCGCCGATACGCTCAAGCCCTCGCTCGATCTGGTCGGCAAGATCTAACGCGAATAGGTTATCGGTCCGGTGCAAGGGCGCCGGACCAATTCCTAAAGACATTACACAACGGACCGCAACATGCTCGACACCAACCTGAAGACTCAGTTACAGGGTTACCTGGAGCGGATCTCGCAGCCCGTGCAAATCGTTGCGTCCTTGGATGACAGCGACAAATCGCAGGAAATGCTCGAACTGCTGCACGACATCGAGTCGGTTTCCAGCCTCGTGAAGCTGGATGCGCAGCGCGACGACGCCCAAGTAAAGCCCTCTTTTGCCCTTCGCCGGCCGGGCTCCGCGGCGCAGGTGCGCTTTGCCGGTGTGCCGATGGGCCATGAATTTACCTCCCTGGTGCTCGCGTTGCTGCAGACCGGAGGCTATCCGCCGAAGATCGACGAGGCGGTCGCCGAGCAGATCCGCAATCTGGACGGCGACTTCAATTTCGAGACCTTCGTGTCGCTCACCTGCCAAAGCTGTCCGGACGTGGTTCAGGCGTTGAATGCGATGGCGGCGCTGAATCCGAAGATCCGCCACACCATGATCGATGGCGCGGTGTTTCAGGAAGAAGTCACGCGCCGCGAAGTGATGGCCGTGCCTGCGGTGTTCCTGAATGGTGAACCCTTCGGACAGGGCCGCATGGAGCTCGAGGAAATCATCCATAAGCTGGACGCGGGCGCAGCGGTGCGCCAGGCCGCGAAACTGAACGCGAAAGCACCCTATGACGTGCTGGTGGTGGGCGGTGGGCCGGCAGGAGCCGCGGCGGCCATCTATGCCGCGCGCAAGGGCATTCGCACCGGCATTGCCGCGGAGCGTCTCGGCGGACAGTTGCTGGATACGGTCGGCATCGAGAATTTCATTTCGGTGAAGGAGACCCAAGGCCACAAATTAGCCTCAGGTTTCGAGCAGCATGTCACCACCTACGATGTCGACGTGATGAATTTGCAGCGCGCGGAAGCCTTGGTTCCCGGCGAAATGCTCGAAGTACGCTTGAGCAGCGGCGCCACGCTCAAGGCGCGGTCCGTGGTGATCGCAACCGGTGCGCGCTGGCGTGAAATCAACGTGCCCGGCGAGCGCGAATATCGCAATCGCGGCGTGGCCTATTGTCCGCACTGCGATGGCCCGCTGTTCAAGGGCAAGCGTGTCGCCGTGGTCGGCGGCGGAAATTCCGGCGTCGAAGCCGCGATCGATCTTGCCGGCCTCGTCAGCCACGTCACCCTGATCGAATTCGATCCGCAACTGCGCGCCGATGCGGTGTTGACGCGCAAGCTGATGAGCCTTTCGAATGTGACGGTGATCACCGGCGCGCAAACCACCGAAATCATCGGCGACGGACAGCGGGTCATCGGCCTCAAGTATAAGGTGCGCTCCAGCGGCGAGATGCGCGACGTCGAACTCGCCGGCGTGTTCGTGCAAATCGGGCTGCTGCCGAATACCGATTGGCTCAAAGGGACGGTCAAGCTATCGCCGCGCGGCGAAGTGGAAGTCGATGCGCGGGGACAGACCTCGGTGCCGGGGGTATTCGCCGCCGGGGATTGCACCGTCGTGCCCTACAAGCAGATTGTCATCGCAGTGGGCGAGGGCGCGAAGGCCTCCTTGAGCGCCTTCGATCATCTCATTCGCTCGCCTCTGTCGGCGGCGGCTTAAGGAGCCAAGTCTGAGTATTCCCGACGGCCGCGCGCATTCCCGCAGACTCTCCGCAGGGGTGGTGGTGGTGCATGTGGCCGGACCGGACGTGCAATATCTGTTGTTGCGCGCTTATCGGAACTGGGATTTCCCAAAAGGCTTGGTAGAGCCGGGAGAGCAACCCTTGGATGCGGCGTTGCGCGAGGTGCGCGAGGAGACCACTTTGGAAAACCTCGCGTTCGATTGGGGTATGGACTTCATGGACACCGGTCCGTACAACAAGGGAAAAATTTCGCGCTACTACGTCGCGCGAAGCAGCGATACCAAGGTGCATCTGCCGATCAATCCGGAGCTGGGGTTCCCGGAGCACCAAGAGGCGCGATGGGTTAAATTCGACACGGCGCTTTCGATGGTATCGCCGCGGCTCAAGCCGGTGATGCATTGGGCGAGCGCCGCCATCGGCGCGCCAACGGCCCTCAAAGAGTAACGGTACCCCGGCCGAATTCAAACACGTCGCCGCCGACGAAGACTTGGGACTCGCGGTTCACGTCGAGAAACAGGGTGGACGGCCGGCCCACGAGTTCGCCCTGGGAGATTCGCACCTGAAGCGGCAGCGTGTGCTTCATCGCCAAGCACCAGGCGCCGAAGACGATGGCGAGCGCGATCAGCGAC
>Ga0209624_10000850_pt1 | contig 25838 bp, 27 predicted proteins | sample JacPinW_OM2H0_O1_FD_188565 | JGI IMG/M metagenome (GOLD analysis project Ga0209624, IMG submission 188565) | Forest soil microbial communities from Algoma, Ontario, Canada - Jack Pine, Ontario site 1_JW_OM2H0_O1 (SPAdes) (version 2) | ecosystem: Environmental > Terrestrial > Soil > Boreal...
CCATATTTCTCCACGACCATGTGGTTCGAATCGGCGAGCAGCTTGAAGTTTAAGCCTTCCTTGGTACAGAAGCTCTGATGAGAATCCACATTGTCCACGCTGACGCCTACGATCACGGCATTCTTCTGTGTGTAATGATCGATGTCACGCTGGAAATTGTGAGCTTCGATGGTGCAACCCGAAGAAAAGTCCTTGGGATAGAAGTAAAGCACAACCCACTTGCCCTTGAACTGATCCAGTGAAATTTGCGCCCCTTCCTGGCTGGGCAGGCTGAAAACAGGGGCTCGGCTGCCCACGGCCGGCGGTTGGGACTGATCGGCCGCAACCGCCGGAAGTGCCGCCATGATTAGGCCCAGGAGAACTACCGAGAGAGTTTTCATAATGCTCCTTTCAAAACGTCCTACAAGAAATAGCGGTTAAGGAAAAATGATGGCCGCCGGGCGCTGTCGACCCACTCCTCAGTAGCTGAAAACGCTGATGTGGTTATTCAGCTCCGGATCCGGGCGTGCCTTGTAGGTTCCCGAGACCGTTGTGGAATCGAACGAGGTGTAGAACCGGCTCTGGCCAGCTGTTCCGTTGCCGCGCGCGATGGCTCCCATGAAGAGATCCGATTGAAACAAGCCCAGATCCTGGGGATCGCTGTCGATCGGGTCAAGAATTGTGGTGACCATCTGCGGCGTCCCGACCTTGGTTGTGCCGGGAAGAATCTGATTCCGCCACACCTGGACCTCGTGATTGAAGGTGTCGCCCTCCGTACTGTAATAAGCTAAGTTGACAATTCCGGTCGAGGCATCGGCGGTAATCGAGGGATAGAAATGATGTCCGGCTACGGTGTCCACCGACACCGGAGTCGACCAGGTTTGTCCGTTGTTGGTGGATGTTGTCATCAGCACTTGCGCGTCTATGCATAACGGAGGATTGAAAGGATTCAGACAGTCGTCATACAACAAGAAAGTGGTGAAGTTGGCCCCTGAGTTGGTACGATTTGCATGTTTGGGGAAGGTTTCGGCCAATAGGTTGATGTTCAGCAATGGCTCCAGCGTGTTAATGTTCGGTGTTAGCGGGTTGGATATCTGAGTCACTGTCACTGGTGCTCCACATGTGGGCGGGTTGGGAGCTCCCCCCGGAGTACAGGTCACGAAGAAAATGGCAGCGCTTCCGTCGGAGTTGCCATTGAGGTACGAAACCGTGATCAACCCATCCGTGCGAACCTTGACATACGGGAACCCCGCCTGGATGCTGGCCCCACTGATCAAAAGCGGCTGCCCGCAGTTCAGTGAGTTGGTGCAAGGGGTGAGAAGGACGGTGGTCGTCTGGTCCGCGAAACTGAACTCGGCGTTCACCACGTAGACGTCTCCGGCGCCGGTTCCCGCTCCCGTCGCGCGCTCATCAACCGCGATCTGAGGCTGGTCTGCGACCGCATTGAAATTAGGCTGCGGAAACAGAAGCTGTGGAGGAGTAGCCGTGGCCCAGCAGGAGGTAGCCTTCGCCAGCGTATGCGTACCATTGGCACACTGGGTGGGGCTGAGCAAAGCAGAGGCTGCGGCGCGAAACAGGCCAACGCCTCCGGTTGACGAGAAACGCACGTCGGCCATGAAGAAGGCATCGCGCTCCGGATCGGCTGCCACTACGGTTTGGCCGATTCCCATTTCCGTGTTGCCCTGATAGCTGAAGGTCGGCAATCCTCCCTCAAAATCAACACTGCAACCGCCGGCCTTGCGATGCACATAGTAGCCACTTACGTTCTGATCCCAATGCGCCGAAGGCGCGAGGTTGCCGCGCCAGTCGTTGGCCGCTTGCACAATCAAGTCTTCGCCCGCAGCGATACGATTCAGCAGAAAATCTGCATTGGCTTCGTTCTGCGGCACTGCATTGGCCCTGGGCTCGAGGTTGAATCGGGCTCCGGCAATTCCGTTGCACGGGGTGGTGCCAGCCGCTTCGGCAGCATCGGATTGTTGCTCCGCCTTGAATTCCTGGTACCACGCCGCGGGTACAACCGTTGTCTTCGAGGGCTCTCCAAAGGCCTGGATCGCGTATGGCGCGATGGGGTGTCCGATGTCTTGGAGAAATTTTCTGCCCTCCTCGGAGGCCAGGAATCTTAGGGGGCCCGAGGGAGCCATGCGAAATCCGCGAAAGGCGGACGGCATCGTTTGTCCCGGCTTGCTATGTCCCAGGCGTTCGGCGGAGGCCGCAGACGGGCGTTGCGGCGCCGGAGTTTGAGCGTGCAGAGTCGTCAATGACACCGCAGCGCAAATTGCCGCGAGGACGATCGTCTTAAATGAGTTCATTTCAGTTCCCTTCGTCATAAATATCGCTCTCGTTGTTCCTAAATATGTTCCCAGATATCGTTCCTAGTATTGGAAGGTCGTCAGGTGATTGTTCACATCCGGGCTGGACACGCCGTCGTACGTTCCTGCCACGCTGTTCCAGGTAAAGCTGACATAGGCAGTGCTTTCGCCGGCAATACCTGTGCCCGTGGCCGCAATCCCGATGTGGTCGCCAAAAAACGGCGGCTGAGCATCAAAACTGATCGGCGGAGTGGCTTGAACGTCAGCGAAAGCGGAGGTCAGCAATTGCGGCGCGCCGACCGAGGTTGTTCCCGGCAGGATCTGGGCGAGGAACAGCTGCGGCCGGAGCTGGAAGAAATCATTCTGCGTCGAATAGTATGCGATGTTAATGGTTCCCGTGGATGTGTCGTTGGCAATGGCTCCGAAGAATTGCTGTCCCGGGCTCGAGCTAACCAGAGCGACCGGAGACCAGGTTGCTCCGTCATCGGTGGAACTGGTCATCACGACATCTGTTTTAGGGCAGAAGGGACCACCAACGCCGTGTTGCTGGATCACCGTAACATCGCATTGATCGTAAACCATAAAGATAGTAACGGTTTTGCCGTCGCTCTCCAGGCGATTTACATGGCGCGGATATAGCTGGTCAGTCATGGGCAGGTCGCCGATAAAGGTGTCGAAAACGGGAGTTTTCACAGTCGTCACCAGCACCGGACTTTTGCATATAGGCGGGTTGGGCGCGCCGGCGGGAGTGCAAGTTACAAACTCAATCTCTTCCTTGTTCACGCCGGGGAACGTCGTATTGCGATAGGAAATTGTGATGCCCCCGTCCGGACGCACCTCGACCCAGGCGAAGTCCGGATCCTTTTCATTCTTGGTGCTGATCGAGATTGCATTGCCACAGTTGAGGCCGTTGGTGCATGCCGTGAGCGAGATGTGAAAGGTCGTGTTGTCCGAATTTCTCTCCGTGACTACCGCATACAGATCGCCAGCACCGACTCCCGAGGTGCGGGGATCGACCGCGATTTGCGGGTTGTCCAGGATAGCGTTTAACCCCGTGATGTTGACGACAGCGACCGTTGTAAAGCAGGAGGCGGTGCCAAACTCAGTGCCACTCGGGCAGGCCGAGGTGCTGTTCAAGTTGGCCGATGTCGTCTGATAAATCCCCAAACCATTTTCGTCGGGGGGCCCGCCAAAATCCTGGTCCACGATGAAGAACTGGTCACGTGCGGGATCCGCTACGACACTGACGCCTCCGTTCGGAACGAAGAGATTGTTAGGATTAAGGATGGCAGGCAGTCCACCTTCGAAATCAGGAGCGCAATCCGAGCCGGAGCGCTCCACGTAGAAAGCGTCTCCGCTGATGATAGGTGCGGGATTCTCCGAGCCCCGCTCATCCTCGCCCACTGCCACTACGAGATTGTTATTCCCCACGGGGTTGGGCAAAACAGCGATCGAGCGAGCGAGTTGTACCACAGCGTTCGGCCGCGGCTCCAGATTGAAGAGGTTCCCATTCGGGCTATTACACGGGGAGCTCGCAGCCTGCGCGAACTGCTGCAGACCTATTAGTTGAGCAAAGACAAACACAATAAGAAGAAGAAAGTGCTTCATTGGTCCAATCCTTTTGAAAAATATGTTGTCCAGTACCAGAACTGTGTCTCACCACGATTCACTCCGAGTCCCTCTAGAAGCTGACTTGAGTGATGGAATTGTTCAGATCGGGCGCGGAGAAACCTTCGTAGGTTCCCGCTACCGTCGAGGAAGTGAAGGAGACGTAGAGCCGGCTCGTCACGCCAGGGCTCGTGCCGCGCGCTGCCGCTCCGAGAAAGCTTATGTTTGGAATGAGTGTGGTCTCCGTGCCATCGAGCGGGTCAAGGGTTTGCGTGACCATCTGTGGTGTCCCTGGCGCCGTGCTGCCGGGATTGATCTGGTTGCGGAACACGCGAACTTGGTGCTGGAACGGGTCACCTTCGCTACTGTAATAGGCGATTTGCGTGAAGCCGGTCACGGGATCGGTGGTGATGTTTGAGGCTAGGTGGTTCCCCGCCGCAGTGTCCACCGATATTGGCGTGGACCACGTTTTGCCATTGTCGGTGGAGCTGGTCAGCAGCACTTCCGCGTTCAGACATTCGGCATTAGAGTCGGGGGGCGCGAACGAATTCTGACAATTGTCGTAGACCAGAAAGTTTGTGAATTTGCCTCCCGCTTCGGCGCGAATTGCATGCTTGGGAATGAGGAAGGGCTGGAGGTTGCTGTCCAATGGGTTAGGAGCTGCGCCGGTCAACGTTTGAACGACAGTCGGCGCCGTGCATACCGGGGGGTTGGGAGCGCCGGCGGGAGTGCAAGTCACGAACTTGATGGTGCTGGAAAAGCTGGTATCGTTGACCCCGACGTAGTTCACGGTGATCACACCATCGGGCCGCACGCGCACATAAGAACTGCCTTCGGCATCTTCTCCAGCGCTAATCACGATGGCAGGTCCGCAGTTCAGCATATTGGTACAGGCCACGAGAGAAACATTATTTTGTGTGTTGTCAGCGATTGCGGTAACCACGTACACATCACCGGCGCCGGTTCCGGCGCTCGTGGGGCGTTCATCGACGGCGATGGAAAAGAAGCCCCCGGAAAAGGCGCCGGGCACTGGGAATAGCAGCACCGGCGGAGTAACCGTCCAGCAGGAAGTGGACTTCGCTGCCGAATGCGTTCCGTTGGGACAGGCTTTGGTATCGAGCAAGGTGGAGACGGAAGCGCGGAAGAGTCCGACTCCGCCAGTTTGGCCAAGGCGCGCGTCGGCCGTAAAGAACGCGTCGCGCGCGGGATCGGCGGCCACAGTCGTGCCTCCAAACCCTTCGACTTCGTTGCCTTGAAAGGTGAAGTCGGGCAGACCACCTTCAAATTGCACACTGCAATCGGCGGTCGAAGAACGATGCACGTAGTAACCGTCTCCGCTGGCTAAGCGAGGGCGGCTGTCATTGCCGACTTCGACGATCAAGTCGTCGCCGGCACCGAGCCGATTGGGAAGAAAATCCACAGCGCCCGAGCCCTGCGGCAAGGCATTAGTGCGCGGTTCCCGATTGAATCCGGCTCCGTTAGGGCTGGAGCACGGGACGGTGGCGGCGCTAATCGACGCCGTCAGCAGCAGCATGTGAGCGGCAATAATAAAAGCAAAAGTTCTAGGCGATTGCATCGCGATTCTCCGTAATGTCTCTGTAACGGTTCTAGTACTGCAAGAACGTCAGGTGGTTGTTCATGTCGGGCAGCGCCATGCCGCCGTAAGTTCCAAAGACGCTGTTCCAGGTGAAACTGACATAGGCGTGGCTCTGTCCAGCCCTTCCCGTACCCGCGGCGGCCAACCCGACGCGATCTCCTAAGCCCAGCGGTTCAAGCTGAGTTGGCATTGCAGCGGTGGTATTGGCGTAGATCGATGCCGAGGTCAGCAGGCTAGGCGTGCCCACCGAGGTTGTACCCGGCGCTATCTGCGCCAAAAACACCTGTGGGTGCGTCTGGAAGGTGACGTCATTTTCCGTCGAGTAGTAGGCAATGTTCACCGTGCCCGTGGATGAGTCGGTGGCGATGGCACTGAAGAACTGTTGGAACGGGCTGTTGGTTACCTTGGCGATGGGAGACCAGGTTCGCCCGCCATCGGTCGAACTTGTCACGACGACATCCGTCTTCGGACAAGTGCCGCTGTCGGCCTTGGAGAGCTTAAGCAGTTTAACTTCACACCGGTCATAAGTGAGAAAAGTCGTAACCGTTCCGTTGCTTTCCAGACGGTGCGCATGTTTGGGCATCATGAAATCCGCCAGCCTGGTCTGCCCAATGAATTTATTGAAGACTGGCGCCGTTTCCGTAGTCACCAGGACGGGGGTGCTGCATGTCGGACCGTTGGGCGCTCCATTAGGCGTGCAAGTAACGAACTTGACTTCCCCGGAAGTGGGAACAAGCGAGTTAAGGTTGACGTAGGAGACGGTTATCGCTCCATCGGGACGCACCTGGACCCAGGCGAATTTGGCTTCCGCGTCCGCGCCGCTGATGAGGATGTTATTGCTGCAATTCAAATCCGCATTTGTGCATGCCGTGAGGGAGATGCTGGTGTCCCCAAAGTCGTGTTTGGAAACCGTCTCTGTAACCACCGTGTAGACGTCGCCGGCTCCGGTTCCGCTGGTTCTTTGATCGACGGCGAGGTTGGGGTCTATAAGGAAATTGTTCAGGCTAGTGATGTTAGAGACAGACCCGGAGGTGAAGCAGCCGGCCGATCCTGCGGTCTGCGTTCCGTTGGGACAATTGCTGGCGTTCAGCAAGTTGGCGGAAGTAGCCTTCATGATTCCAACCCCGTTAAGATCGGGACTGGAGGCAACCCTGAGGTCGGCGATGAAGAACCCGTCATGCGCCGGGTCGGCCACAACCATGGGAGTTCCGAGAGGCATAAACAAGCCCATCGCGTTCGAGATGCCGGGGAACCCGCCTTCCAGATCGGCGGCGCAGTTCTCGGTCGAGCGCTGCACGTAGAAAGCCTCAGGGGAGTCTGACAATCCGCGCTGGTCGGTTGCGGTGGCGACCACCAGATCAAGGCCCGCTCCGGCCCGGTTGGGCAGGAAAGCGACCGACAGAGCCGCCTGCGTGACGGCGTTGGGACGCGGTTCCAGATTAAAAATGCTTCCATTCGGAGCAGCGCAAGGAGAACTTCCCGCCGCCTTTGCACTGGCCGAGGCATGTAGGGTGAAAAGAAACAGGAGAATGGCGAGATGACTAACGTGGCCGTGAGTTTTCATGGGACGATTCACTCCTTGGACGATTCACTCCTTAGGTTAGCTTTGATTGTTGGCAGGGTTGGTTGTCGAGCTGGTCGGCTTGTCTTCGTCAGCTTTCATGGCTGACTTGAAGCCGCGGATACTTTCTCCGATTCCTTTGCCCAACTCGGGAAGCTTCTTCGGTCCGAATATGAGCAGCGCAATTCCGAAAACCACCAGCAGATGCATCGGTTGAAACAGTCCTTCAAACATGTGAGCCCCTTGCGTTCGGATAGAAAAAGTAACTTCGTTTGAATCGTTAAAAATGCGGACGCTGTTTCATCAAACCGACAGCGTCCGCCAGGAGAGAGCTACCCAAGAAAGGCGAACAATTAGAGCTCAGGTTACGAGCGGACCGCGACGTCAGCAGCGACAGCCATAGTGTTTAGTAGGTTGAGGAACTCCTGGCTCTGGCCAATGAAAAGACCATCGGCGGTGAAACTCTTGATCGTAGCCACGGCGCCTGCAAATTTGTCGGTCAGCGGACGAATCATCGAAACTTGGGGGAGGTTGCCCTTGAATCCGAAAGGCACGGGGAAGATCAGGCTAGGCTGAATCTTCTTCCTCAGCGGTTTGAAAAAATTTGGGAATGACAGTCCGGTGATGGCGTCCGTAAATGGCGCCACAGGAGCTTGCACTCCGTTGCCCGAAAAATCAACCCACTCCAGAAAGTGAGCGATCTCGTCTCCACCGATGCCCAGGGTGATCTGAAGCACTTCCGGGTCCGTCACTTTTTGACTCATCGTCGCGTAAAGACTGGATCCGCCTTGCTCGATGTATCCGAAGTGAAAGCCCGCAACATTCGCGATCGCCTGCACGTGATCGTTACCGGGAAAGTTGGGGTTGGAAGCGCCGTTGAAATCGTTGTTATTTCGGGGAATGGCGTAAACATTCTGCAGAGTGAGCGCCTGCGGAAAGGTGGCGCCGGCGTCCGGATTCGACGAGCTGCGGTAGCGAACGTACCAACTGGTGTCGACGTTGAGCTGCATCAGGTTCGTGAGGCGCAGCTTGCCTGAGGATCCCGTAGCGGTGCTTCCCGGCAAAGTTTCGAACTGGGTGAAGTCGACCGGCGCGGCTCCTCTTGACACGAGATAGGCATTGAGGAAGGTCGCGTGGCTGACTTCATCCAGCGTGTTACTAGTTATGTATTGCGGGCCATCGCCATCGAGGTTTGACAAGGCTATCTGATAATTGTTCAGCGGCTGGTTCGGGTCCACCTCAATAGGTGGATTGTTGCCGATACCGCCCAGTTCCGCATACTGTGTCCAGAGATCCGCTTCGATCAGTTCTGCCGCCGCCAGAAATTGGAGGATGGCGACATCGCCCGGACTGAGAGAATCACCTGATTGTGCACGCGCCAAAGGTGCAGTGGCTAATAAACTGGCGCCCATTACAGCGCCACCTGCCAGAAGTCCGCCCTTCATAAAAGATCGACGGTCGACCGACTGCTTGAAAGATGGGAGAAGTGCTTCTTTCGTCATTCGTATACTCCAATTTCTTTCTGCTGCGATTTTGTTGCAGTAACTGTGTGTTAGACGCGGCACCTAACTACGAGATACATGACGGATGTCAATTAATTGTCAACTCTTGTTTGCAAAAGCCACCTTCGATCGCGATGTGTGCAGTAGCTGATAAGGTCATACTGTCGGCAAGGTTTCCTATCTCACTTGTTCGTTCCTTGCGGCGTTATCCCAGCACCATGCGAAACTTGGCTCGTCAGCAGACATTCCCAAAACACACCAGCTATCGGAATGGCGCCACGTACCAAGCACAATAAGTCACCATGCCGCTGAGCAGAACCACCGCCCAAAGCACGAGTTCTACGCGCATCCACCGCTGCCAATGTGTGAACCGCAGCCACTGTGGAAGAATGTTCGTGCCGGCCACGATGACGATATAAAGGCCCAGAAGTTCAACTGTTATTCCGAGGGTCGCATGTATCGCCGCTGCCTTGTAATATCGCTTATGAAGACCTTTCGACAGTGCTGGCCGTACCTGTTGCTGAAATGACGGCCACATTACCAGTCCGACCATCAGCAAGTTCAAGAGAAGCACTGTCGTCTGACAAATACCATGGGCCCGGTAGCGTTTGCGTCTTGCCAGAAGCGTCCCAGCGATCAGCGCTCCTCCCATGAGAATTTGCACGACGAGATTAAGATCTGCCCCGAAAGTGGCGCCGGTGCCGAGAAATCCCTGCCTTGGGAAAAAAGACAATGCCGCTCACCCCCCGTTCCGCCATCCAATTTACGGCTGTCAATAGCCAGCGAACTCTTCGGTCCGAATGTCATCCTCATCCACGCCACAGTCAACGAGCGTCCGGCGCGCCGCCACAACCATCATTGGCGGACCGGCCACGTAATAGATCGGCCCTCGCAGCATTCCCAGGTGTGCCGAAATCATTCGCGAGCTGATATGCCCTCTTTGGCCTTTCCAAGTTCCGCCATCGCCGGCCACGCGCGTGAGGGTTGGAACAAATCGGAACCTTGGATTGGCTCGCGCCAACTTCCAGAGCTCATCGATAAAAGCGGCATCCTCCAAATACCGGTTTGCATAGAACAGAACAATAGGATGTCGGAGCTTCTCTTCGGTGGCGTAGGTGAGCATGCTGAGGAATGGCGCAATCCCGATCCCGCCAGCGAGCAGCACGGCTGGCCTGGTCGTATTGTTATGGAGGTTGAACGAGCCCATTGGCCCTTGTATTCTTGCAGGGCTGCCCATGGGAAGGCTGCAAATAGTATTCTTGAAAGCTGAGTCTCGTATACGGGTCGTAACCAACAGGTGTTCCTCACATGGGGAACTCGCGATTGAGAAGGTATGAGTTAGTTCGTTCAACAGGCCTGGCTGCGAGCAAGATAGGGTCAGATCAACGTATTGCCCCGCCTTAAAGACAAAGTTGCGTGGCCTTTCGAATTGAAACGCCATTGTGCCCTCGGCAACTTCAGTTCGACCTAACAGTGCGCTTTCGTAGTGAGCCATTTTCAATCATCCTACCGCTGTTGTGTTGTCGTCTTAAAAAAGGTGCTTTGATACTCTCAATGTCCACATGTGTTTCGATAGGTATAACCGACTTTGAAGTTGTTTATTCCATGATGGGATCGACCGAAGATGACTTGACACTGAGGTTCGCTTGCTGAGGTCCGTGCGGCCGCTGCATAATCCCATTGTTTAAATTCAGCGAAGGCGTGTGGAAACGGGCCTCCGCCGAACCTCGCTCTGACTAATTGACGAATATATTGAGTTAGACGCAGCACGTAACGACAGGATGCGGATTGGATGTCACCTTGATTGTCAACTCTTTGTCGGAAGGATCTTACAAAACTCGCAGTAGCGATATCACCGAGAGTTGTGGGTCGTGGGCGCACTTATGGGGGAGGTATGCGGTGACTCGGCAAAACTGACCGAGCATGTCTGAAATATCGAGTGATCCAGACACTCGGCAAACAGGCCAAGAATCCGCCCCGTCCTTCTATTTATAAGGGCGACTTGTGTTCTGGCAGATTTTGGTTGGTTACCGAAGTATTTGTTCAGGCGTTCGCGAAGCTGCAGCCGGCCTCGCCATAGCCGTGCCTTCACCGCGGTCTGACTCAAGTTCAGCACTTCTGCTGTCTGATCCGTCGAAAGGCCTTCAATATCTCGCAGCACGAAGACCGTCCGCAAGGCCGGCGGCACCTCTTTTAGGGCGCTGATTAGGATGTCTCGTAATTCAGACGCCCAGTAAAGTTGTTCGGGGCTGGGAGCCCAATCGATGACCTCCATTGGAAGCATGTCCACATCTTCCTGAAAATCCTCATCCAGGGACACTTCTCTTATTGCGCGCTGCTTCCGCAGCTTCATCAGCGACTGGTTCACTGTGATACGAAACAGCCAGGTTGAGAACAGGGACTCCTCTCGGAATTGGCCCAAGTTTTGGAAGGCCTTAAAAAAGGCCTCCTGAACCGCGTCTTGGGCATCTTCGGTGTTGTGCGTGACGCTTTGAGCGATTCGAAGAAGTTTGCGATCGTATCGCTTTACCAATTGCTCGAAAGCAGCAACATCCCCATTTTTGCTGGCATGAACAAGGGCCAGATCATTGCTTGCCACTGCGCTCACTGCGAGTTGTTCCGCGTCTGCCGTCATGTTGCAGTTGTCTCCATAATCCAAGCGACCTAAGTCGAGTACAGCCCCTCATGCCGCTTTGCCTCCACGACATTCATGTAGGCCATGATCAAGACGTCCTGCAGGGACATTGTTTTGTTACTAATGCGCCACATCTAGCACCTTCCGCTCTTAGTTAGTGTTGCCACGCCCAGGCCAGAGAATTGAGCGCGGCACCTCCGGGGCTGATGGTTATCGAGTTACGCCGTTGCCCGAAAGCACTCCTACTGACGGTTCTGGCACGGTGTGGAGGAACTTCAGGTCGAGAACAACGGTCGTCTGGTTACCCGTAGCCGGAATGCATAGAAGGCCGCTTTAATCTTCGCTCACGGAAGCGGGCATGTGACAGTTGTCATCACGAAGGCGCTAGTCTCGCTCATCTGAAAATCTCGAATGTCTTTCGACTCTCATTGCACCACGACCTTACCGGTCATCTTCGGGTGGATCGTGCAGTAGTAGGGATACGTTCCCGCCTTGGTGAACGTGTAAGTGAACTTTTCGTCGGTATCCATCACCTTGGACTTGAACACGCCGTCCGTGCTCACCGCCGTATGGGGAATGTCATCACTGTTTGTCCAGGTCACTGTCGCTCCGACGGGTACCGTGATCGTCTGCGGCCCAAACACGAAATTATCGATCTTCACCGCCGCGGTTGCCGCAGAGGGCTGATCATTCGCCGCGACGCTCCTCGGTCCCGCGAACATGAGCAACATCGCAATCATCACTGGCATCGCCAAACTGGCAATCCATATATTCTTCCGTGTCATTTTGCTTCTTCCTTTCGAGATATGATTGTTGGTTTCTTGTTCCGTGCCTCCACCATTCTTAAGAAACTCTCCTACGCCCCGAGCGGAGAATCGACGACTGCGAGGCTCCGACCGCTAACCAGATAGTTCACATCCGTAATCCCCAGCACCTTCGACAACTGATCGGCCGGCACCTTCATTGGTCCCGCCGACGGAGCTGTTCCCGGCGCAGGTTGGGGAAACGCCGTTGACATCGCGGTGTGGAATGAAACTTTACCTTCGACCTTCTGCATGATCTGGTGAATATGGCCGTTTAGTACAGTCACCGAGCCGAAACGCTTGACATAAGACAAAGCTTGTTCGCTGTCATCAGTTCCCCAACCCCAGTCGGGATAGATAGTCCACAGTGGAATGTGTGCGAAGAGCACAATGGGAGTGCTGGCGGAGCGGCCCTTAAGATCGTCCTCAAGCCACTCCAGCTGTTCGTGACCGAGTGACCCCATGCCTCCAGCTTTTAAATTGGCGACATTCACGAGACCAACGAAATGCACACCTTTGTGATCGAAGCTGTAATATCCAGTCCCTTTTGTACCTTTGCCATAGCGCTCGAGAAATTGCTCGCCGTTGTCGGAGAGCATGTCGTGCTCCCCCGGAACAAAGTAAATCTGTTTCGCGGACGCTCCTTTTAATGCCTGGTCGAGCGTATCGAACTCACTCGGCTTCGAAAGCTGGCTTAGATCGCCGGTATGAATGATGAAATCCGGTCTGTCGGGCATGGCGTTGATCTTGTTGATTGCCACCTGCAACGTAGCGGTAACATCTGGATTGGCCGGCTTGTTAAAGCCGATGTGACTGTCGCTGATCTGAACAAAGCTGAAATCCGCGGCTACGCCAGCATCCTTGGCGCTGCTCTTGGCGAATGCCCTGGACACCGGGATGCCGCCACTCATAGTCCAGACCAGGCCTGCGCCCGCCCATGCCATGCACTTTAAGAACCCGCGACGGTCGACGCCATCGTTGTTGAGATCTTGCAAATTCTGATCGATAAAATCTTGCTTTTTGTGCGGCATTTTTGCCCTCCGTGGTTTGTGGCCTTCTGAGGTGATAACCGGCGCGAGCCGCTTTTATTCCCAAAAAATTCGGGGGGAACGCAGATGGGTAAAATGTCCAGTAAGGAAGCATTTACTCGGCCTACGTCCCCCAATTACTGCACCGCTCTTCTTCGCCCCTTTTGCTATTTCTACTGTTCATTCTCAGACGACGCTGACCGTGGTTGCGATCAGCGCCTTCTTGGCGGGTCAAGATGAGCTCGGCGCCGGTACGCGACGAGCGCTATCCGGTCTGCGGGTCCGCCGACCCAAACAACAGGCTCCCTGAAGGAAACGTCCGTTCGACCCACGTGTCCCGACCTACCTGTCGCACCGCTACTTCCTCGCCCGCTGCTAATTTGACAGATACGCCGCCACCACGATCCCATCGTTGCCAGTTCCCTCGATGGCAAGAATATCCCCGTTGGTGTCGATCAGCAGGGCGGTCACGTCATTGTCGACCGCGAGAATACCGTCGCTGCCGAAGGTCGTGTCCAGGTCGCCGTTCGTGTCGAGCCGGGCCAGGCCGCCGAAAATCGGTGAAGAGTTGGCAATGAAGCCGCCCACCACGACTTGCCCGTTCGATTGCACCGCCAGGGCCTGCGGGGTCTCACTCCCTCCGGTGCCGAACTTGAAGGGCGTGGAACTGAAGCCGGAATTCAGCACCCCGGTTTCGCCGAAAAGCTGTACTTTCGTATCAGTGCCGCCGCAGTCTGAGTCGCCTTCACAATGGAGCCGCGCCACAAGATAGTCGCCGTTCGACTCGAAAATGGTCGGGAAGGGTTCGAGCCCTGCCAACGGGCTGCTCGCCGCCAGAGTCCCCGGAGTCACCGTGGATAACAGCTCTCCTGTAGAGCTGAGCTCCACCACCACGCCTGGCGTCCCGTTGCCATTTTCGCCGACGGCCAGGTAGTCGCCATTGGAGAGAAGGGCCAGCGCCTGCGGCCCTAATATAGGAGCGGGCGTAACCAGTGCAATCCCGTCCGTGCCAAACGTCGGGTCCAGCGCGCCGTTGGAGTTGAAGCGCACAAGCGACAGCGACCCCGGGGTCTTCTTGCCGCCATCTTTAAAGCCGCCCATCAAAATTTGTCCGTTGGGTTGCAGCAGAAATGCGTTCGGAAAGTCTGCACCGGTGACGGCCGCCGCCACGCCGCCGGTGCCAAAGGTTTTGTCAAGCACGCCGTTGGTCGTGAACTGCGCCAGGCCGAAGTTAGCCCCGCCTGATACAAACCCTGCGACAAGGATTTTGCCATTCGGCTCCAACGTAAATGCAAACGGGTCAAAGGTGAAGGAAGAGAAGTTGGTGATTGTGCTCCCCTCAGCGCCAAACGTTGTATCCAGCTTGCCGGCCGAGGTGTAGCGCGTCAGCCCTATCTGCGTGCCCTCGTCCGACACAAAGTCGAACTGGGAGAGCACCACGATGTCGCCGTTGGCCCGCTGGACCGCGCCGATCGGTAACATGACCGGCGACCCGGCGCCGGTGAAGGTGGTGGTTACGGTGCCACCCTTGCCGAAAGTCGGGTCAAGAGTGCCCGCCTGAGCTTGTGCGAAGTTGATGCCAAACACCAGACCAACTGCTAAGAGTCCGGAGATCGTATGAAAAGTGAATGCTTTCATTGTTTCTTTCCTTTTTATTTTTATTTTGATTTTGGCAAACAGCGGACGGATCTAGAATGCGACATTGCTTCGCTGCGTCCCATGTCTGCGCGTCGGCCATAGGGAAGAAGTTACCTTCGCGGGCTTCGGCAGTTGTCGGCAAGATGTAACAGGCGAGTAAAGTTTAAGCAATAAAGCTCTTTTCAGTCCCGGTTGCCGTGAGTTTATGAACCGCACCTGGACTCATCGGGCATCTAGCCGGGTCCGTTTACGCCGCTTAGAAAGCCACCCAAATGCCCGGTCAGCGCGATGACACCGACACCCAGAATTTCAATCGTCAGGCGATATCTCGGCAAGGCCTCTGCCCGCCGTCGCACGCGGAAGTGCAGCCACCAGACGAGCCAGATCAACAAACTCGATATGCATCCGAAAATCAGGTGCATGAGCAGAATTCCTTTTAGCTTGTGCCCCTCGAGCGCCCACTGCCACGCCGCAAGCCCGGACGCTACCACCGGTACCGTCGAAATCGCGGCTAGCAGCAAATTGAAATACGCTGCGGCCGCCAGCGCCTGGTTCTTCCTCCACTGCGCTATGTAGTCGAAGGCCACCGCCGTAATGAACAGTGCGATTGGAAAATGGATCAGCACGACATGTTGCGCGTGCTTGGCCAGGAATACCGTTTTGAGATCGAAAGGATTCACCATCGCCGTCCCCCTCCTAAGATGGAATGAATTACGGGTTGCAACGGACCTGGCTTGACGAAACCAACTCCGCCGCAACCCGCTAATCCGTTATTGCTCTGTCCCTCGGGAAGGAGTCGTGTGTGCCTGTGCTTCCTCGGGCCTGCTGTCATCCACGCGCAAGAGCATCGCGCTGCCCTTGCCGACTTTCAGAGCCTTGCCGTAGGAGGTCAAAGTGATTTCACCAAGCGGCTCGGTGCGTCCAGAATGGAGGATTGTCAGGTCACCGAATCCGTATGCGCCGCAGGCATTGACGGAGAAGAGCCAAAACGCTTGCGGATAGGCATTGTCGTCGATCGTTCCACGGCATGGCGTCCCCAGATCCTGGCCCACATAGGCCAGCACGCCTTGGCTGGTATATTTCCCCACGACCTGCGATCCCACCATTACCAGCCCACCTTCGCCGTAGGAAATCTGGTCGCCTCCGATTTGAACTTGGCTGTCGGTATTCTCGTTTGAAGTCAGCTGAGGTGTGGCAGCAAGTACTGCAGTCTTCGAGGCCACCGCGCGCAAGTTGGTGGTAAGCGGGATGGTCAGGACGCCAAGTCGAACTTGGTCGAATTGAAACGAGATGCCGGGTTCGTCAGATCCCTTTCCAGAAGTAATTGCCTCGACGACATGCCCGGTCACCATGGAGCCGGCACGCAGGGTTTTCCCCATGCCCAACGGCACGTCCTGCATGACCGTTGCTGTGATCGCGTCTCCGCGCCCGCTCTGGTCCGAGCGCAGCGCGGAATTCAAGCTGACCGGAATAATGGTGCCCGCCGGAATCGATTCAGATTGTGCGTTCTGTTCTTGGGCTGATTGATCGGCCTGTTTCAGATCTTGCCCCGTACCGGCATGCAGGTACATCGGAAGCATGCACAACGCCAGGGCCAGCATCCTCAAGTTGTTTTTCATTTCGTTCCTCCTCGGAATTGCCAAAGAGCGCGTGGTTCTTCCGGATCAGCACTTCCTCGGTGACTCCAGTTCGCTCTGTGACTCGTTGTGCAGAACCAACCGTTGTCGGTTTTATTCCACGGCAAATATTTATGAGTTATGGGGAATAAAACGACCGTCCGCTTGTTTACTCTTGTGTGGGCACCGTAAGCCAGCTTGCCGGCGAGTCGTTTGAGCAACTGGCCATGCCACACTTCGACCGGCTCTATAACTTTGCCTGCTGGCTAACGCACGACCGGCAGGAGGCCGAGGATCTTGTGCAGGAGACATACGTCAAAGCACTGAAGGGGTTTTCCTCGTTTCAGCCGGGCACGAATTTTCGCGCCTGGATCTACAAGATCCTGCGGAATGCGTTTCTGACCTCCCGTACTGGGCTGAAGGCAACCGCCACCCTGCCGCTAGATCTCGAAGGGGAAGAGGAAATTCTGCCCGCGGTCCGGGAAACGCCAGAGAGTATCCTGCTGCAGCGTTCGGACGGGCAGCTCGTGCAGCAGGCTTTGGAGCAACTGCCCGTCCCCTATCGCGAGGTGCTGCTGTTGTGTGAAGTCGAAGAGATGTCGTATCAGGAAATCTCTGCCACGCTTGCCATCCCGATGGGCACGGTGATGTCGCGTTTATCGCGTGCCAGAAAAGCGTTAGGCAATGGCCTACGGCCACAGTTTCAAAAAGGATGATTCAAACGGTGAACTATGGTTTGTGAGTCATGGAAAGCAAAACTCGACACCTATCTCGACGGCGAGCTTCCAGAGCAGGAGATGCGCACCTTCGACGCTCATGTGCGCGGCTGCCCGTCTTGCTCGGCGGATGCCCTTACCCGCGTGCAGATGAAGCGCACGATTCAAGTCGCCGGAAAACGTTTCGTTCCCAGTACTGATTTCCGGAGACGGATGGAGCGGAGCATTACACCCAAACCGCACCGCAGTTTCCGTCTGGGATGGATGTTAGCGTCGGCGACGGCCGTAGTTCTCGTGATCGCGACGTTGACCTCAACCTATGTGGGATCATGGTCAGGCAGAGACCAAGCCTCACGAGATCGCGTTTTCAGCGAGATTGCCGATTTGCACGTGGCGACGCTGGCCAGCTCATCGCCGGTGGACGTTATCTCCACCGATCGGCACACGGTGAAGCCCTGGTTCCAGGGAAAAATCCCCTTCGCGTTCAGTTTGCCGGAACTCCAGAACTCCGAGTTCTCTCTGCTTGGAGGCCGAATGACCTATCTCGACCAAACGCCGGGCGCGCATCTGATCTACGATGTGCGGAAGCATCACATTTCAGTGTTCGTGTTTCAGGAACGGTCATTGTCGTTGTCATTGAAATTGCCGGCGAGCGTGGACGAGAATTCTCTCTCATCAAAGCAACTGCCGTTCAACACGGAAACATGGAGTCAGGGCGGGCTTCGTTATTTCGTAATTGGCGACGCGAGTGCCGCGGACATCGATAGTCTCGCGAAATTGTTTAAAGCCGCGTCATAGATTCGACAGTCGTAAATCGGATGCCCCTTGTCGAATGCGGCACAATGGCTTAAGGCACAGACTTATAACCTAGACGTGTACTGTGAGAAGGTGTCACGGGTGCGAAGGATCGCTCTCCAGTTTCTGCCGTAGCCTCAGGATGTGGTTGTCCACAGTTCGCGTGCGGGGTAGTCCAAGGAGAAAAGCCGCTGCAGAATCTTCTGCAGAGCACCATCGTCCTCGATGATCAGAATCCGCTCCGTTGGAGCCGATTGCAGTTCGGATGTTGAAGTGCTCGAGGTCGCTGCCAACGTGGTGGCTGCCATGAGCTTTTCCTCTTCCTAAGGCGTCTCGGTCTGACGAGACAGGTCTGTCGACGGCGGTGCACTGGGAGCGCTAAGAAGTGACTCGCGAACTGCCTTCCGGGCTCTGGCCAGACGTGACATAACGGTTCCTATCGGGATCGACAATATTTCCGCGATCTCCTGGTACGACATTTCTTCGACTTCACAAAGAAGGAGAGCCTCCCGATAATGCACCGGCAGGGCGCCGATGGCGCGCTGCACCAGTTGGGAGTTAGAGCGATTCATTAGAATCGTTTCGGGAGTTTTCGTATCGACTGCCAGTTCGGGTCCGTCTCCCTCAGAGTCCAAGGCAACGGTCATGCGCCGCTCGAGTCTTGAGCACGAACTTAAAAAGGTGTTCCTCAGGATTCGAAACATCCATGCCCGGAAATTTGTACCGGCCTGAAATGTTGCGAAACTGCGTAAAGCCTTTAGATATGTCTCTTGGACGAGATCCTCGGCATCGTTCGGATTGTGCGCCATCCAGCGCGCGAAGTTGTAAAGAGAATCGAACAGGGGCATGGCCAGCTCTTCGAACCCCGCCAATGGTTGATCGTCTTGGAAGGATGAAACCCTGAATCGGACCATCCCTTGTGAGCCAAGTCCAATACGCATCATTTCCCTTCTCTTGAATTAACTCGAACCCCGGTTGCCGCCCACTCTGATGCGCCAGTCGGCCGGCGTCAATTGACCGCGGATTTTTTCCACATATCCAAATCGTTGCCGGTTAAATAATTGCTGGCTCATGAGTTAGCCCCGCATATATCCTGACTCCAGGGGGTCTTCGCGCGAGGTGCTAGACTTCCGTGCGAAGCCCAAATGCGATATGGAACCCCTGCGATCCACCTCCGTCATGCGATTCGGGACTTTTGAGGTTTCTCTCCAGTCGGGCGAGGTGCGCAAAGCGGGTTTGAGAATCAGAGTGCAGCAGCAGCCGATGAGACTGCTGGAGATATTGCTGGAGCGTCCGGGGGAAGTCGTCTCCCGGGAGGAGTTGCGCAGCCGAGTCTGGCCGAGCGAAAGTTTCGGCGACTTCGACCAAGCTCTCAACATCGCCATCGGAAAGCTTCGAAGTGCCTTAGGGGACTCGGCTGAGAATCCGCGATTTATCGAGACTCTTCCCAAACGCGGTTATCGGTTTATTGCGGACGTGTCGGTCGTCGATGTAGACACCCGCGCAAGACCGGGACATGTGCTCGGAGATTTGTCTGGTTCAGAGCGTGAAAGTTCAGACAATGATAGTCCAGAGCCTAAGGTAGAGTCTGGTTATCCAGTCCAAGGACCCGGGCTGCCCCTCAGGCGGCGGTGGCCAATGAGTCGGATCCTCGTCGGCTTGGCGGTCGTCATTATTGTTAGTTTGTCGATTCTCTCCCTCTGGTTATTTCGTTCGCGTGGCCCTGCGCCCCCGGGCATCCGATCCTTGGCTGTCCTTCCGCTGGACAACCTCTCTGGTGATGCTTCACAGAATTACTTCGCCGACGGCATGACGGACGAGTTGATCACTGACCTGGCGCAGATCAGCGCTTTACGGGTAATCTCCCGCACCTCCGTGATGGTATATAAAGGAGTACGCAAACCTCTGCCACAGATCGCTCACGAGCTGAACGTGGACGCCGTAGTAGAAGGCACCGTGCTCCACGCCGGCGACCGGGTGCGCATCACGGCGCAGTTGATCGAGGCCTCTACGGACAAGCACTTATGGTCCCAGAGCTACGAAGGCGATCTGCGTGATACGTTAACCCTCCAGAAAAAAGTGGCGAGTGCCATAGCAGATCAAATTCGGATCAATTTGACGCCGCGAGAACAAGCCGTGCTGAAAAACGTAAAGGCCGTAAATCCCCAAGCCTACGAGTCCTATCTCAAAGGGCGCTACTTCTGGAATAAGCGAACGGCGGACGGTCTGAAGGTTGCCTTGGCGTATTTCAAGCAGGCGATTGAAGAGGACCCGAAATACGCCCCAGCTTATTCTGGCTTAGCCGACACTTATGCCTTGTCGGGAGACTGGCAGTACGCAGTAATGACTCCCAACGAGGCGTTCCCCAAAGCCAAGGCGGCAGCGATCAAAGCACTGGAGTTGGACAGCACGCTCGGCGAAGTCCACAACTCGCTTGCATTTGTTCTGGATGGCTTCGACTGGGATTTTGACTCCGCCGGGAAGGAATTCAAGTGGGCCATCGAACTAAGCCCAGGCTACGCAACCGCTCACCATTGGTATGCCTGGCACCTGAGCCTATTGGGTCGGTATGACGAAGCGATTGCGGAAATGAGACAAGCCGAGAACCTGGATCCGCTATCTCTTATCATTAACGCCGACTTGGCAGAGCTCCTTGTTCTTGCGCACTCTTATGACGAATCCATACGACAGAGTCGCAAGACGATCGAAATGGATCCTAATTTCGCTCTCGCCCATAATCAACTCGCTCAGGCGTACCTTCAAAAACATATGTACGATGAAGCGGTCGCAGAAATGGAAAAAGCGGTCCAGCTTTCTGAAGATAGCCCGACATGCATAGCCAATCTTGCTCGCGCCTATGTCGCATCCGGCAAGAGAAGCGAAGCGATAAAGCTTCTGGGCGATCTGAAGAAGAACTCAAACCCTGGTTATTCGAATGCTTCGGAGATTGCCATGATCTATGCATCGCTCGGCGACACGGATCAAGCCATGAATTGGCTCGAAAAAGGGTACGAAGAGCGATTTAACCCCGGCGTCCTGCTGCGGCCGGGCTTCGATCCTCTCCGGTCGGATCCGCGCTTCCAGAACCTTGTGCACCGCATTGGCCTACCCGGGTGAGATACCTGGCCAGTCGCAGCCTGCTGGTATACATCCGCGCATAAGTAACGGGACATTCTGATCAACAAAAAGGAGCCAGGTAGGAACGAATCAGTTCTGGGTGGGACTGCATTTCGCCCCAAAATAACTATGGGTGACCCCTGTTGCGATAACCAAGATGTCGTGAGGGAGCGCAGCATCCCTATGGTCCTCATTGCTAGTGTGGACAAATTTCGCGTCTTTATTGATTCCGTTAACTTCGCCAAGAAATACCACCGTATTCCGCTGATGTTTCAGAAGTCCGCGGATCGGAAATGCGATTTGAGCCGGCGAAAGCACTGTTGTCGCCACCTGATAGAGTAGGGGCTGGAAGAGTTTGTGATTCGATCGATCAATCACCACGATGTCGGCGTTCGCATGCCTGAGGGCCTTGGCGGCAGCGAGCCCTGCAAAACCGGCGCCGATAATCACGATTCTTTTCATTCAGTGCCTCATTTCGTGATTCAATCGCGGATCCCTATCGAAGTGTGATGAATCACGCAGCGCCTTCCCGCACGGGCATTTGCGACTTGACTATGGCTCGTATATCTCGGTTTTCGAACACCAAGCCTTGGCGCTTCTGTGTTTGTCGAAACACAACATCCACCATTGCCCAGCCCAAGTCGTCAGCGCGAATGACCCGGTTCGGAAACAGCAATCGAAATGCGGGATAGATCGCACGTATTAGCCGGTAACTTAAATTAGGTTCCTTTCGCGGCTGCACCGGGTAGATGTACGCGGGCCGAAAAAGATAAACGCGAGGAAAACCGGATGCGAGTAACGCCTTCTCGGCTTCTCCCTTGTAGCGTGCGAAGGGAAAGCGGCTTCGTCCGGTCGGGTCGGCGCCATTCCCGCTCAAAAACGAGAAGGCGGCATTCGGACTCCTGTTTCGCAGAACTCGCGCGAACTCAATCGTATAGTCGGCGGTTATGGTGCGGAGTTCCGCGTCGGACACTGACCCCGTGTACGTTCCCAGGCAATAAACCGCCGCGTCCTGGCCCAAGAGTGCATCTGCGAGGGCAGAGCAGTCTGCGAAGTTTTGGTGTAGAACTTCTTTCAACTTGGGATGCGAGATGCCGAGTTTCTTGCGCCCAATCGAAGTCACGCGTTCGACGGTAGAGTTATTGAGCGCATAGCGAAGAGCGTACCCGCCAACCATTCCAGACGCCCCGACAATCACGAGGCGTTTTTGGTCAGCCGCAGAAACACTCATCGACACGTCCGAACCCGCTTTGTCAGTCGCTGTCATGACAGAATGCGTTCTTCGATCCAGTCCACGTAAAGCTGGCGCTCCGCGAACAGCCACGAGCCATCGATCTTCACGAATGTGTCGCAATAGCGGAGCGCTGCGATCATGAGCTGTCGCGTCGCACCATCAACCGTGAGGTGATGGGGCATGCAATAAGTTTCCCCAGTGCCTCGGCCATTGGCCAACGTGATGATCGTAGTCTGTCCGAGGAAGTGCATGGTCGCGGCATACTTGTTCAGATCCGCAAAGACTGGGGCCAAAGACTCACGGGAGTGCAGCTCCTGTGAAGGCTTCGGGTTCTTGGCATTCAAGTACACGACAAAATGGGTATCTTGAGTAAACAGATACATCTGGCCTTTCGCATCGCGGCGATCAGCACAATGTGCATACGCTTCTACGAGCTCGCGTATAGCGAGTCGATCGGCGGCTTCGTTTGGTGAAATGCTGACGTGCTTGCTCATGAACTTGTCCTTTGATTGGTTTCGTTTGGGCGAGAGAGATCACTCAAGGATGGCCTTTGGCTCAAGAAACGCCTCAATCCCGTGGATGCCGAATTCGCGACCCATGCCGGATTGTTTGAACCCGCCGAACGGTGCCTGCAGGTCGTCTAGCAGGCCGTTGATCGCAACGCGGCCGGCTTGGATCTGAGATGCGACTCGACGGGCGCGCTGAATGTCAGTTCCACTCACGTAAGCGTGGAGGCCGTACTCCGTATCGTTGGCGATCCTGATCGCATCCTCTTCGTCCTCGTAGGCGATGACCGAGAGGACGGGCCCGAATATCTCTTCTTGGGCGATTGTCATGTCATTCTTCACATTGACAAATACCGTCGGCTTCACGAAGTAGCCAGACTCAAGGCCGGCCGGGTGTCCTTCGCCTCCGACGAGCACCTCTGCGCCTTCTTCAATGCCCTTGCGGATGTATGATTCTACACGCTCATATTGCTTCTGGTTCACCATGGGTCCGACGGCAGTTTTTGGGTCGGCCGGATCGCCGACTGGAAAGGCGGGAATCGTGTCGACGATCGCTTGTTTGACTTCGTCGAAGCGACTCTTAGGCACAAGAAGCCTGGTCCCCGCAACGCAAGCTTGACCATTGTTCATAAACCCGATGATTAACGCATTCGGGATGGCCTTCTTGAGGTCGGCATCCTCAAGCAAAATGTTGGGTGACTTGCCGCCCAGCTCAAGCGTGACGCGCTTCATCGTCGCAGCACCGTCGCGCATGATCGATCTTCCGACGGCGGCCGAGCCGGTAAAGGAAATCTTGGCAACGTCGGGATTCCGTACGAGTTCCGCTCCGACGACCTCTCCCCGACCTGCGACAACGTTGCAAAGCCCTGTCGGAAGTTTCGCCTCGTGTACACATTCCAGCCACACGCGCGTTTGCAAAGCGCTCAACTCGCTCGGCTTCATAACTACCGTGCAACCGGCGGCCACTGCCGAGGCAAGTTTCATGCAAAGGAAAAACGCGTCAGCGTTCCACGGCGAAATCAGACCGGCAACGCCGACCGGCTCCATGGTGACCGTTGTCTTGCCCCAACTCCGAGTCAGAGGCAGTTCGTGGAGTGCCCTCTCAGCCGCGAGGAACACGTCAGCGCCCGCCTGCACGATGGGCCCTGCGAACCGCACCACACCGCCATACTCCTCGACCATCGTCTTGGTGAGATCATCGGTTCGCGCCGAGACCGCCTTGTGCAGCCTGCGTAGGATCTCCATGCGCTCTTCTTTGGACGTCCGCCCGAAACTTGCGAACGCTCTCTTGGCGGCGGCAATAGCGCGTCGAGCATCCTCCTCGTCCGCCAATGTGACTCTGGCGATCACTTGGCCGTTGGTCGGGTTGATAATATCCATGACTTCGCGGCCATGCGATTCAACGAAGGCTCCATCGATATAGTGCGTCGTGATTGTTTTAATCGTGTCTGTCCTGTAGATTGCTTCCAGCGTTCCCATTGTGTGTCTCCTCGTATGATTTGCTGCAGTCCGAACGAAGTAACAACGACGCGCGTGAGCGAGCCGTCTTTTAGCGCTGCGTAACCATCATTCACCTTGCTCGGCAAGATCTTCTCGAAACCAGGTCGTCCAGATTGATTCGGCGTTGCCGGTACATGCTGTTAGGAATGCAAGCCGAACTCCACGACACGCTATGCCTATTCTCTGCTACGTTGCTGCATCGTCCGCACTTAGGCAACGAGGGATGTATTCAGGGGCGGCGTGAAATCGCCAGTGTCCGTTTATTGACAGTGCATCTCACAGGCGTTGAGCGAGTGTTCCCCAGGAAAAGTGATTGGATCCTGTCCGGTGGAGTTTTCGACTCATTCAATCAATTGGTCGAGGAGGTTCCTGATCAGTCCGGACTGGGGCGAGGCAGATCTGGCGTGAGTTGGATAGCTCTTGGAGTACAAATCGCTTATCGGCGAACCGAATTTGTAGAAGAAAGCAACTGGTCGACACTGGCCAATGTCTGTATTGCACGAGTCCAAGCTTCCCGAACTTGGAAAGCCGAGCAGCCGAGAAGTAGGGTGCAGTCGTTTTCCTTGTAGCTCTCCAAAACGCGCAATACGAAAACAAAGCGCTCGAAGTCCTCGAGCCTCAGCAAAGCGTCGCTAATGAAATGTCCGGTTGGACTACTCGGCTGTTGATTTCGAAGAGATGGCCGCGAGCACGAATTGGAGCGGGTCGGTCGCGGTTTGAGTTCACGAATTGCGTTTTCCACGACAACGCGCTTCGTCCACGGGCGTGCCCATTCCCTGAACACCCGGCACTCAGCAGTACAGTCCTCAATACTCGCTACAAAACACCTTTCGGCCTTCCGGTGATCTGCCGTGAGCAAGAACGAAAGCTGATAAAGACGATTCAACCCCTCGTCAAGAATCTTGCGAAAATCTTCGCGAGTCGCGTACTGATTTTCAGCGTTTCCATGAATTTGCGTGTGAGCCCGCTCTGCCATTTCTCAACTCCTCGGGACTTTCTGCTCGCGCAGCTCCCAACCTGCTCCAAACCCCGGTTCACTATTTTCAGTCGGCCGCCGCCTTTGACAGAGCGGTAAGAGTTCCCGGTACCGGAGTCAGCAATTTCTCGATTGCTCGTTCCATCGTCTGGCTCATTTCTGAAACCACCGTCGGAACATCGTGCTGGTTGACCTCTCCGACCTCCGAAACCGCTTTACTCCACACAATCACACCCGTGGCAACGTTAGACATCTGGGCAGAGACTGCGACCTCGACCTTGACGCCGCCTTCATAGTCGATTTCCTCAAGCTTCTCCAATCGCCCGCTGACCACATATTCAGAGTCGGGCTGACCGTCGTAACGCTTCACGCGGGAAAACGTCCCAGTGGCACTCAGGTGATCGATAATGGAGTCGGTGACAAAGTCACAGGGGTCAATCGCCCAACGGTGGTACGCATAGAAACCGATTCGTTCCGGGGATGCTTTGTATACGATGGCTCCCTGCCTCAGGTAGGCGGGCGCGCGGAATTCCCGGATCGCCACCGTAGTGTTTGCGTGTTCCGCGGCTGGCGGATCGGGTGGCGCAGGCAAGTTGAGAGTGTAGTAGTTCGCACGCCCCATCTTGCCCGCGCAGCCTGTCAAGACAGCGAGAGCTAGGAGCGCGACGACGGCCATAGCCAGACTTCTTTTCATGTTCATCTCCGATGAAAGTGGTAG
>Ga0209624_10000851_pt1 | contig 25834 bp, 26 predicted proteins | sample JacPinW_OM2H0_O1_FD_188565 | JGI IMG/M metagenome (GOLD analysis project Ga0209624, IMG submission 188565) | Forest soil microbial communities from Algoma, Ontario, Canada - Jack Pine, Ontario site 1_JW_OM2H0_O1 (SPAdes) (version 2) | ecosystem: Environmental > Terrestrial > Soil > Boreal...
TCCCGCCATATCCGCCTCTTCTGCGACCTTTCTCCCGACTGCGAACGCCTGCTCGAGCGCGCCATGACCCAGCAGGGACTAAGCGCCCGCGCCCACGACCGCATCCTCAAAGTAGCCCGCACCATCGCCGACATCGAAGACACGCCGTCCATCGAGCCCAAGCACATCGCCGAAGCCATCCAATACCGCTCTCTCGACCGCACCTATTGGACATAGGACGGTGCTCGTCTCGCGCCCAAGAGTCTGGTGGCCGGTCAATGCCGCCGCCATGCCTACGGGCTTAACCGCTGAAATCTACGCTGTCATCCCTATCGACGCCACCCGGGCTCTGTACCATCATCTCCCCGAATGCAATTGGTACTACAGCTTCTGGATAACGCGGCAGAGCGTCATTCGTTCGTTCGCGCCATATCCGATTTGCCCCTTCCTGTGCAAGTGAAAGCGAACCTACAGCACACAAAGTGCGCACGCGAAGGGCACCTCCTTGAACCTCTGAACCACGTGCCACTCCTGTCGAAGCCCAGGTTGATCGGCCGCTCGTCACCATAGCTATAGAAAGGAGAAATTTCCATGACTACGCCCGCTCGTCGTGCCAACAGGACTACAAAGTTTGCAGTGCTGGCAATAGCGCTTCTCGCACTATTCACCTCACCCTTTGCCAGTGCGCAAGGCTGGGTCTCCACCGCTACCAAAGCATATCCGGTCCAGAATGTATCCAATCTGACGCTGATTGGAGCTCTGGCTCCGTCCACCTCGGTTCACATCGTTGTAGGTTTACAGGAACAAAATGCAAATCAGGTCCAACCCACTCTCAAACGTATGCTCACGCCAGGCGACTCGCTTTACGGAACCTCACTTTCCGTACAGCAGTTCGTTCAACAGTTCGGGCCTACCACGGCGCAAGTGCAGGCGGTCGAGAGCTACCTCACCAGCAATGGATTTACCAACGTAACCGTTGCCGACAATCAGCTTCTTGTAGAAGCCGATGGAACCGCCGCCAACGTCGAAGCGGCGTTCAATACCTCCCTATCTCAATACTCACTGAATGGCGCCACCGTCTTCGCCAACTCTTCGGACGCACAAGTCCCCGCCTCGCTTTCCGGCACCGTGCTGGCTGTCCTCGGTCTCAACAACATTGCGAGACTGCACTCCGATTTAGCCCATCTGAATACTGGCCGCCAAACCGTGCCCTGCACACCGCCTCAATGTCCCACTCCCGACGTTTCTAACGAGACGTTTACCCCGCAGCAATATCAGATAAGTTATGACGCGGCATGTCCGGCGGACAATCCCAACTGTCCGGCGAAAAACTTTCCCACCGGGAAGTCGACGGCGGTGGGCATCATCGCCGAAGGCGACCTCACCCAGGTAGTGAAGGATCTGCGGACGTATGAGACGACATACGGCCTGCCGCAAGTTCCCGTAACTGTGGTGAACGCCGGCATCGCGAGCCCGGACACGAGCGGCGCCGATGAGTGGGATCTCGATTCCCAGACCTCGACCGGAATCGCGCAACAGGTGTCACATCTCTATTTCTATGTGGCCACATCGATGACTGATTCCGACCTCGGCCTCGCGATCAGCAAAGCAGTAACCAGCAACCAGGTAAAAGCCTTTAACATGTCATTCGGCGAGTGCGAATTCCTTCCCTATATCGACGGCTCGATGCTTCTGGATGATGAGTTATTTGGGGAGGCAGCGCTGCAGGGCATAACCCCATTCGCCTCGTCCGGCGATCAAGGCTCAGCTTGCCCAGTCGAGGGAACTAACGGCGTGCCTCTTTCTGGACCGCCGGACACGGCCTATCCGGCCTCCTCGCCTTACGTGATCGCGGTTGGCGGAACGTATCTCTTTACTAATACCGATTACACCTACGACTTCGAGACGGCCGCTGATTTCAGCGGCGGTGGACCCAGCTATTTCGAGACCTCTCCATTCTGGCAGGCGTACACGGGATCGGGCACTCTCCCGATCGTTCCCAGCTCTGAAGTCGGCGACCGGGGCGTGCCCGATGTCTCGATGTGTGCCGGGGGCGCAGAGGTGGCGATTTGCGCCGCCAACATTTTCGTTGACGGCGCTGCCGAACTCATTGGCGGAACCAGTCTGTCCTCGCCGCTCGCCATGGGATCGTGGGCGCGAATTGAAACCTCGCATAGCAACAAACTCGGCTTCGCTGGACCACTGATATATCAACTTGCGAACGGCGGTCCGACTGCGAGCAGTACCGATTTCAACGACGTTATCCTCGGCGGCAACGGTTTATACACCGCCCTCCCGGGATACGACTACGTCACCGGCCTGGGATCCTGGGATATCCTGAAGATCAACCACGTAATTCCGACCACCTATCCGCAGTAGATCGTGCGTATAAACATCAGAGGCGAGCCCATGGTTGCGGGCTCGCCTCTTTTCACCCAAGTGGTGGCGGCTTGAACCCGGTCCGCTTATGTGGGGACAGCCGCCCTCGGCTGTCCGTCGAGCGAAGCTCGACGATTTTCCCCTCCCCCCGCCCGATTGACCCTTTCCTCCCAACATGTTATAAACACATGTTTTGCACTGGGATGCCCGGACCGTAGTCTTAATCTCCTGCCAGCCCAGGCGCAAATTCCGACGCGGCCAAACTCCAACTCTCCGTTGAAGGTTTGCGGTGGAAGCGTGTTCGGAATTCCGGCAACTGAATCCCTCGTAGGCTGCACTGGGCGTGCTCGGACCTGGGATGCTTCGCCGGAAGAAAGTGCCCAAGCACGTTTATATATTCCTGAAACGCTATCTTTTGGAGGGACTCATTATGCGCACCTGGCTCGCTACCGCTGCGTCCGAAGGTCGCCTTGCCGTATCTGGTTTTCTGAAAAGCGCTTCCCTGAAAAAAGCTTTGGCTCTGGCCACGCTTCTAACCGTCGGCCCGGCCACAGCTCTAGCTCAATCGTCCGGCGAAGCCGGCGGTGAAGCCTCGCTCAAACTCCCCGACCTTTCCTCAGTCAGCTTCCTCAACGGCGCCATCAACGGCCACAACCTGCTTCAGATCGGAATTCTCTTCTGCCTCTTCGGACTCGGCTTCGGCATGGTCATCTACCTGCGCCTCAAGAATCTGCCCGTGCACCGTTCCATGCGCGAAATCTCCGAACTGATCTACGAAACCTGCAAGACCTACCTGATCACGCAAGGCCGCTTCATTTTGTTTCTGTGGGTTTTCATCGCTGTCATCATCACCTTATACTTTGGCTGGCTCAAGCCCGTCCCCGGCAAATCGGTCGCACTTACGCTTCCCATCATTCTCTTATTCAGTCTGGTCGGCATCGCCGGCAGCTACGGCGTAGCCTGGTTCGGCATTCGCGTGAACACCTTCGCCAATTCGCGTACCGCATTCGCATCTCTCCCCGGCAAGCCGTTCCCGGTCTACCAGATTCCTCTCGAAGCAGGCATGAGCATCGGCATGATGCTGATCAGCGTCGAGCTCCTGATCATGCTCATCATCCTCCTCTTCGTCCCCGGCGACTACGCCGGCCCCTGCTTCATCGGATTCGCCATCGGCGAGTCCCTCGGCGCAGCCGCATTGCGTATCGCAGGCGGCATCTTCACCAAGATCGCCGACATCGGTTCCGACCTGATGAAGATTGTCTTCAAGATTAAAGAAGACGACGCCCGCAACCCCGGCGTAATCGCCGACTGCACCGGCGACAATGCCGGCGACTCCGTCGGACCCTCCGCCGACGGCTTCGAAACCTACGGCGTAACCGGTGTGGCCTTGATCACCTTCATTCTTCTAGGCGTAAAGAACCCCGACGTCCAAGTCCAGCTGCTGGTCTGGATCTTCGTCATGCGCGTCATGATGCTGGTCGCCAGCGCTATCTCCTACTTCCTCAACGGCGCCATCGCGAAAGCCCGCTTCGGCAACGCCGCAGACATGAATTTTGAAACGCCGCTGACCACGCTGGTCTGGCTCACTTCGATCGTCTCCATCGCCCTGACCTTCCTGGTCTCCTACTACATCATTCCCGGCCTCGGCGAGGACGCTTCCCAGTGGTGGAAGCTCGCCGCAATCATCTCCTGCGGAACTCTGGCCGGAGCACTAATTCCGGAACTCGTGAAGTCGTTCACCTCCACAGAATCGCGCCACGTGAAGGAAGTCGTCACCTCTGCCGAAGAAGGCGGAGCTTCGCTAGGCATTTTGTCCGGCTTCGTCGCCGGCAATTTCTCCGGATACTACCTCGGTTTGTCGATGGTCGTTCTGATGTCCATCGCGTATTACTTCAGCACGCTAGGCCTCGCAACAGCCGCAACCATGTTGGCTCCAGCAGTATTCGCCTTCGGTCTGGTAGCTTTTGGTTTCCTGGGCATGGGCCCGGTAACCATCGCAGTAGATTCCTACGGCCCGGTCACCGACAACGCTCAATCTGTCTACGAACTCTCGCTAATCGAGCAGGTTCCGAACGTCGAAGCCGAAATCAAGAAGGATTTCAACATGTCAGTCAACTTCGAGCGCGCCAAGCACCTGCTCGAAGCCAACGACGGCGCCGGCAACACCTTCAAAGCCACAGCGAAGCCAGTATTGATCGGCACCGCGGTAGTAGGCGCCACCACCATGATTTTCTCCATCATCATGGCGCTCACCGCCGGCCTCACCGAAAACGTCGACAAGCTCTCGCTCCTTCACGCCCCATTCTTCCTCGGCCTCATCACAGGCGGTGCCATGATTTACTGGTTCACCGGCGCATCCACGCAGGCGGTAACCACCGGAGCCTACCGCGCTGTGGAATTCATCAAAGCCAACATCAAGCTCGATGGCGTGGTAAAGGCCTCCGTCGAGGACAGCAAGAAGGTAGTAGAAATCTGCACCAAATACGCGCAGAAGGGCATGCTGAACATCTTCATCGCGGTCTTCTTCGGCACCCTGGCCTTCGCCTTCGTCGAACCATTCTTTTTCGTAGGCTACTTAATCTCGATTGCCATCTTCGGCCTCTACCAGGCCATCTTCATGGCCAACGCCGGAGCCGCCTGGGATAACGCCAAAAAGATCGTAGAAGTAGAAATGAAGCAGAAGGGAACTCCCCTCCACGACGCCACGGTAGTAGGCGACACCGTAGGCGACCCCTTCAAAGACACGTCCTCAGTAGCGCTGAATCCAGTAATCAAATTCACCACGCTCTTCGGATTGCTCGCAGTCGAGTTAGCGGTAACGCTAACCCGCGACCAGGGATCAACCATCACAAACGTGCTCGCGCTAGTGTTTTTCCTGATCTCCTTCTTCTTCGTCTACCGCTCTTTCTACGGTATGCGAATAAGAAGCGGCAACGCGGAGTAAGTAGCGCCGGCGTCCCGCCGGCCGTCGTACAAGGCCTACGCGGGGACAGCCGCCCCCGGCTGTCCGCCGGGCGCAGCCAGGCACGGTTGTGTGGAGCGGGCGCCCTCGCCCGCTAGCTTTTGCGTGGCGCAGCCCTTCAGCGCTGCGATTAGAGCGCAGAATCCAACTCGGCTCTAGCCGCTGAGGTCCGAATTCCGATCAGCAGGGCAGCACCCGCTCGCAAAACTCAGCTTCATTTCGCATCTGCAGCGCGCACGCTATGTTCCACTGCCTCCGGAAGCTTCGCCATAAACCGCACTCCGCGGAGATGCCCGCCATCGACTGCGCTGAACGCCACCAATACGTCCGGCTGGATTCCCATCACCTCATTCGAACCGTCGGCCCGGAGCCGCGCGCAATCCGGCACTTCCAGCGTAGCCTTGCTGTTGGCCAGCGTAGTTGGCGTGCCCCCGTTGGTATGGCCGCAGCCCGCGCTTGCCGGCTCTCCCATGATGACCGCCGCGTGGTTGTCTTGCAGCACCGCTGCGAATTCCGAAGCAGCAGACCCCGTGTTCCGATCCACCAGCACGATCAGCGGCCCGCTCCACACGCCCTCTTCATACGGAAATTCCATGGGACTGAATAACAGCGAAGCCCACGGCTTCCCGCGCAATTGGGAGGGGTCGGCCGATGCCAAGAATCCCGAGCCGTAAAATCCCTGCCCCAGCCAACTGCATTTCGGATGCGCATCCTGCCACAACGGCGCGGAATCGCACGGCGTCAGCGCCACCTTCCGTCTGCCCTCCACCTCGTCGGCCAGATTGAGCAGCAGCGCGCGCTCCGGCCCGCTCGCCTGATCCGCAAAACGGCGCAACGACGCTTCATCGTCCGCAAAAGACTTGGCCCAGTGTTCGCCCCGCACAAATTCCATTTCTTCCGATCGCAGCCGGATGTGCGTGAGCATTCGCGCCACAGCTTCCGCCCACTCCGACCCCCCGCCGTTTCCGGCAACATCGACCACCAACACCTCCGCACCGGCATCCTTAAGCGCCCGAAGCTGCGCCGTCAGATCGTGTGTGAGTTGGTTCGACGACCAAGCCTCAATCCGGTCGCTGCAGGCATCGTCGCAAGGTTTGTCTGCGGAGATGGCAAGTTCGCGCAACGCCGACTGACACAGCGCCGGAAAGCCCTGCGGCGTGAACACGCCAATCTGGAGAACTCCAATACGCCGCGAGCCTAAAAAGATGACCCCCGCTGGGAACTCGTCCGATTGCGGCGTCGAAAGCGCTTGATACCCAGCCGCATTCGCGGCCAGCGGCGCGGCGCGGATTCTGGCGTCGTATCCCAGAGCCGTGCATTGTTCCTGCGGCGTCCTGGCCGCCGCCGTCGCGTGGCCACCGCTCCTCGGCCATTCGAACACGACATGCCCGTCCCCCAACCTGCGCGCTAACCTTTCCAACGCCGATCGAGCCTCCCAATCGTTGCTTGCCCGGTTGATTCGCGCCTCGGTATCGGCAAAAAGCTGTGGCAGATCGGCTTCCCGCTGAAAGACCGCCCACTCGAGATTGGCATATTTCGTAGAAAATGTTTCCCGGACTTGCTCGAGATCCGCAATCCAGCGTTTGGGATCCCAAGGTTTGGCATCGGCGCCGACAGAAGTGTTGCCAGCTAAAAGGCCGACGATGACGACGGCCATAAATGACCGAAATAGTTGTCTCATGAGAGTACAAACAAGGTTTTCAGATTACAAAATTACCCGATTACCAAGTTACCAAATCCCCCTAGTTCGGCCCCTTCATCTTGTCCTTCACGCTGTGCGCCAGCTTCTCGATCTCCTCCGCCTTTTTAACCACCTCGAGCGACAGAACGTTCTCACTCGATTTGTCCACCGAGTCCTTCAGTTCCACCGCCAGCTTGAGCAGCCTGTCAGTATCGGCCTTAAGCAAAGCCTGCCGCGATTGATTCGCTTTCTTAGCCATGTCACGAGCCAACCGCTGCTCGTTCTCATCCGCGTCACTGCCCGTCGGGATGGATTCCGGTCTCCCCGGCGGCGGTCCCTGCCTGGGGCTGGGCGCCTGCGCGTTGCTTGAAATCGCGAACAGCAAACAGAGAGAAAAAGCCCAAGCAATTCGTGGGAGTTCCATAGTGTCCTCGAAAACGGGGCGTGGACCTGCATGCCCGTTCCTAAAGTATGACACTTTCGGCTGGGACCAACGGGAAATAATTGCGAACACCGGAACGACCGCTTCGTACTCGGCACTCGCAACTCGGTACTGCTACTTACAGCGCACTCATATTCGCCAAAAACTCTCCATTCGACTTCGTCTTGCTCAACTTGTCGATCAGCAACTCCATGGCTTCCACCGGAGACAGCGGATTCAGCACCTTGCGCAGCACCCAGATCCGCGACAAATCCTCCCGCGGAATCAGCAACTCTTCCTTACGCGTGCCCGATCGCTGAATATCGATCGCCGGGAACACGCGCTTATCCACCAGCTTGCGCTCCAGGATAATTTCCGAGTTACCGGTGCCCTTGAACTCTTCAAAGATCACATCATCCATGCGCGACCCGGTATCAATCAAAGCAGTAGCGATAATCGTCAGCGACCCGCCCTCTTCAATATTCCGCGCCGACCCAAAGAACCGCTTCGGACGTTGCAACGCATTCGAATCCACGCCGCCCGATAGCACCTTGCCCGAAGGCGGAACAATCGTGTTATAAGCGCGAGCCAGCCGCGTAATCGAATCCAGAAGGATCACCACATCGCGCTTGTGCTCCACCAGTCGCTTAGCTTTCTCGATCACCATCTCAGCGACTTGCACGTGCCGCGCCGCCGGTTCGTCGAAAGTCGAAGAAATCACTTCGCCCTTCACCGACCGCTGCATATCCGTAACTTCTTCCGGACGCTCATCGATCAGCAGCACCATCAACACCACTTCCGGATGATTCGTCGTAATCGAGTTCGCCACATTCTGCAGCAGCATGGTCTTGCCCGCCCGCGGCGGAGAAACAATCAACCCGCGCTGTCCCTTACCAAGCGGCGTCAGCAAATCCATCACCCGCGCGCTGGCGTTTTCCCGCGTAGTCTCCAGCTTCAACCGCTCCTGCGGATAAAGCGGCGTCAAGTTGTCAAACAGAATCTTGTTCCGCGCCTCATCCGGCGACTCAAAATTCACCGCCTCGATCTTCACCAGCGCGAAATATTTCTCGCCCTCATGCGGAGGCCGCACCTGCCCGCTGATCGTGTCGCCCGTCTTCAAATCAAACTTGCGAATCTGCGACGGCGACACATAAATGTCATCCGGACCCGGCAGGTAGTTGTAGTCCGGCGACCGCAAAAATCCATAGCCGTCCGGCAATATTTCCAGCACACCCTCGGCGAAGATGTGTCCTTCTTTTTCGCTCTGCGCCTGCAGAATCTTGAAGATCAGATCCTGTTTGCGCAGCCCGCTGGCCCCGGGCAGTTCCAAGGTCCTTGCGATCTTGGTCAGCTCGGTAATGTTCTTTTCTTTTAATTCAGCAATAGTCATGATTGATTCCTGGAAACGATTCACCTAAACCCGGCCACTTGAACGTATTCGTTTCAGCGTTGTCGGGAGATTCTCAAAGGAGGGTATTCAGGGAAGACAAAACACTAAAAGGCAGGCGGACTGGGCTGCCTTAAGCAGCCCGCCGTTGTGCCTCAGCAAAATTCTCCGGCTCTGACAGGATTTCCTGCCGCTCCGCGCCCGCGATCCGGTCCAACACACCATTCATCGTTTCCTGGATTCTGGTGCTGGGCCGATGGAACTTCCGCGTGGCCTTGGAGGCGAGCTGGCAAAGCATATATCGATTCCGTAATGTTTGTAAAGCGTCAAACACACGATCAGAGCGCATGTCTGTCACTCCTTCCTTATTAAGTATGGGCATCTCGCTTTCGCCCTTGTCCCAAGAAAGCGGTTAGAACTTCCCACAAACCGTTCTAAACCACTGATTCCACTGAGGTTGTAAAGGAGTTAGCGCAATTCCTACCAGAATAGATGCGCCACCGGAGTCCGAAGATGCTCGTTTTTCCTAGTTTGGGATCACAGGCCGAGGCAGCTCAGAACAGACCCAGAGACTCCGAATGTCCGTGGAACAACATAATCTATCCGGAATCCCGAAAGAGGTCAATACTTTTCTCAAAGCTTTACGTATCTTTACCATCACCCGTCGCAAACCAAGTGGCCAGCGGTCAGTGTCCAGTGACCGGTAAACCCAACCGCATCCATGCTTTACTGACCACTGACCACTGATCACTGGCCACTGCTCTTGATCACTGACCACTGTTCCCGATATCCCTCCCACCGCGCCCTCCGGCTCTCCAACTCCGGATAGAATCTCAAACTCTTCACCCCCGCAAACGCCGCGATCGGCAGCAAATACCAAACCTCTTTCGCCCCAAGCCCCTCGATCATCACATGCGCCGCCAGCACATCGATATCCGCCGCCGTATAAGTTTTCTTCCCCTCCCCGCGCGTTGAGTACACCGGCTGCACATCATATCCCCCACGGTTCAACCGCCCCGTAGCCTTAACCTGCACCCTCAACAGTCGCCCGCCCGGACGCGCCCAAACGATAAAGTCATACTTCTCGCTGTCGCCCCAAGGCAAAGCCAACCCAAATCCCAACCTCTGCGCCTTCACCAAAAACGCCGCCTGCGACAACTCCCCCATCCGTTTCGGATTCGACCTCCGCTGCTTCCACCAGGATTCCTCCGGCTCCTCCGCCACCGCCATGATGCAAGGGATGTATCCCGGAACTGCCCGCCCGTCCTGAACTGCTTCACCCTCATCCCGACCATCCACCGCCATGCAACACTCCTCCGCGCCCGCGCCGCCGATCGAACAGCGAGCCGCATGAAATTGACAAAATGCCCACCAATACTTCCGATATATCCCGGCAGTCAATCCAAGTCCAGGTCATCCCGCCGAATATTTTAGGTAGATTTCCACAAGGTTGATTTTGATTTCGACCGCCCCCCTCATCTCACGAGGGTGCCACTTATCTGGAGGGTTGAAAGTTCGCAGCAGACTCTCACAGACCCCGCGAACCGCGAAATCCGTGCGCTCTCTACTTCTTTGGATTGTAGATGTAGGTGACAAACGCGTAGCCCCAGGGGACGACTACGATCGGTAGTACGACCCAGAGAAACGCGGAAGTGATTCCTTCAGCTGGGGATCCTGCCAGCGTGCCCTTCGACCAGAGCGGATAGGCGACAAGGATCAGCCAGAACACTTTGTAGAAAATTTCGAGGAATATAATAGGTAGCATTTTCAGGGGGCGAATAATCCCCAGTCCTGCCAGGGTGGCAAAGGCGGTCCAGACGCACCAGACGACCGCGCTGGTTGGGTCCCATGCTCCCTGGTGGGTCAGAATGTGCGTCCACGTTTCTTTGCCTAGCACGAAGAACATCAGGACATAAAGCAGGCGCAAGAGGTAGATATTGATCGGGCGAACGCCTTCATAACGGTCGGCTCGTTGAAAAATAACTATGGGGCTGAAGGTCATGGAAATATTCCTTTAACTAAACGGCGGGTGGCTCGCCCTATTCCTCTCGTTCCTTGAGAACCGATCCTACTCCGAACGAAACCGGAGCGCCGAAGATTCCGACCTGGTGTCCGCAAGAAAAGTGGGGATTTTTTTGTCACGAATTTGGATTGCGACGTCCCGCATAGCTACTTCAACTTCACCAACACCGCCACATCCAGCCGCGAATAATATTTCTTAACATCCCCAGCCCCATACTTCTCCCGAAACTTCTCCACCACAGCCTTCACCGCCTTAACCCCAGTCACAGGCACCGCCCGAAACTCCCCCTCCACGCCCCGCGCATCAATCCCAATCGCCGGATTCTCCACCACATTCTTGTACCACTGCGCCTCCGACCCCGAGACCGGCAGCAGATGAAGTTCGTCCCCCTCCAGCACAAACCAAACCGGAATCGAAATCCTCCGCCCCGACTTCCTCCCAATCACGCGAATCGTAATCTGCTGGTACCGGCTGAGTCGATCTTTAAGAGTGTCCTTCGAAGTCGCCACGGCAACCCTCCTCTACCGCACAGCAAACCATTCTACGTCCGCCGGCGCGTGTACAGCGGGCGCCCCCGCCCGCTGCCCTTGACGTTGACCTTGCCTTTGACCTTGCCCGTGTGGAACGGACACTCCTGTCCGTTGCCTTTGACGTCGCTCTTGATGTTGACCAGCGAATAGTCGAGTAAGCGTAAGACCGCCTGCAGTACCGTGGAAGAGCGGCGCTTCAGTGCCACGTTAAGTGGCTCCCGGAACGGGAACGAGCGAGCAAAACAGCCCCACCGGCCGAAGCGAGAGCAGGATAAGGTTCATCAAAGAACCGGATCGTCATTCGCCCACAGCTTCGATATTTACGTTGTGTAAATACACCGCATGCGCTACACTTGGAATGAGAAAAAGAACCGCCGCAACCGCGAGTTGCATGGAATTACCTTCGAGGACGCGATTCGGATCTTCGAAAGCCCGACCTTCGAAGTCTCAGATGACCGATTCAGCTATGGCGAGGATCGAGTCTATGCGATCGGGCTGGTTAACGGATTGGAAATCACAGTAATTTATGCCGATGGAGAAAAAAACGAAAGGCGCATCATCTCGGCGTGGCGCTCGGAGCCGAGCGAGAGACGGCGGCATTGGCAAAACATCGAAGCCTGACCGGTCCCTTCTTAAAAGCGCGAATGGCACGGACTGGGAGAGGTTGCGCCGGATGACGCCGGCCGAAATACGCCGCGGAATTCTCGCCGACCCCGACGCCCACCCCACCGACGAAGCCTTCTGGAAAAACGCCAGGGTTGTCATGCCGGTGCCCAAAACAATCGTAACCATGCGCCTCGACGCCGACCTGCTCCGCTGGTTCCGCCAACAGCGCGGCTACCAGACCCGCATCAACGCCATCCTCCGCGCCTACATGAAGGCTCAGCCCTAAAATGTGTGGAGCGGGCGCCCCCGCCCGCTGCCCTTGACGTTGACCCTGCCTTTGACCTTGCCCGTGTGGAACGGACACTCCTGTCCGTTGCCTTTGACGTTGATCTTGATCTTGCCTTTCATTGTGGCTCCGCCCTATCGGCGCACTGGGAGGTCAAGATCGGGAAGGGCACGACGCTAAGTCGTGCCGAAAGCCGGCACCACCGTGGAAGAGCGGCGCTTCAGCGCCGCGTAAAGGTCAAGAAATCGCCGATGCTTTTCAGGGCGTCATCGCGGGCCAGGTCACACAACTAATTTTCAGGCGCGGGGTTCCTATTGGCCTAGGGGTTCTGACCCATAGCCGCCGGCGACAGAATCTCCTTTAACCACTGACGTGCTAGATGAGGTTGACCCCCATTTGTTTTAGTAAACTTGATGGCGATTGGCCGTCCACGAATTAACTTATCAAAAGGGGGGTAAATTGAAAAAACTTCTTAACATCTCGAAAGCGATTGCCGCCTGGGTAAAGAGGCTTCACGGGGACGCCGCTCTTGATTCCCTGCGCAACGTGTTGGCAGTAGTCGGAGGCGCAACGATTTTAGCTGATTTCGACACGATAAAGGTTTGGCTTATTCTGCCGATGCTTGGCTTTGCTTTCCTCATTTGGTTTCTCGATTACGAGCGCCATTTTCATGGACAGACCATCGAGGAAGTAAAGGCACCACGATGATTCTTTCTTGGACCTGTGCCCCCGTTCCGTGACCGTCGAAAATAGGCGCTTGCACTCATGGAGGTTTAAGCTTCCCCGTCAATGAGTGTGATGGCGGTGTTACGTCAACTACGGGAACTGGCAAGCTGGCACGCGCTGTTCAACGCCGAAGGTAACGTCGACCGGTATGGCTCAAGACCGTATGTTCTTCGAGGGAGTCCCCATCAAAGCAATTTGTTCTTCTTGTAGACAACCCAAAGTCTGCTACTCAATTTCTTTCACCCAAACTAGAAAAAGGGCCAGCACAGTTTGACCCTTTATGGCCCCTTGAGTTCGCCTGTACCAGCCCTCCTCTAGTATGGCTTGCATGATCGCTTGCTGGTTCGCCTTGCGGCGGTTACCTTCCAGCCTACCTCGCCACAAAGAGAAAGAACGAAGTGTCTACGTTAACATTCGTTCCGCCGCTGGCGCTGGTTTGGCATAGCACATACACCGCGCCAGGTACCCCGCCTCGGTCCGCTGTGCTGCAAAAGGTGTTGCCAATGGCCCCGGAGCCCAGAGTATCGACCTGAACCCAGCGGCTAAATCCATTAGCCGCCGTTATATTGCCATTCCCAAAGTTTTGGAAGCCAACCTGATACTGGCCCGTGCTGATATGCGTAGTGGTCGACTTGTTGCAGTTGAAACAAGAAGCAACAGTGCCATCCAGGTTAATGGCAGCGGTACCAAATATCACCCCCCTGGTTGCGTGACGACGACTACGACGACGACGATTATGGCCCCTACCACCCCAATACCTTACGCGGATCATGAGCAAAGTTTCACACGGCGGCACATGGTTGTCGAGAACAGGCGATTACACTCATTGAGGGTTGGCCGGGCGGGTCAATGAGTGTAATGCCTACTCCAACCATCAAACCGCCATTCAGTCTCTGCTATGGTACTGACAGTATGCGAGGGCACGCCTCCGCCGCGACGGTCTTCAACTTTGCCCTCCTCGGGGCGGTATGTCTGCTGGCTGGATGCCACACCCGCGACGCAGACAAGGGCAGTGTCCGCGTCACTCGTGCCAAAGTGATCGGTGTTTATGAAACGAAGAGCGACAACAGTTCGGAACGCCTCGAACTGAAAAGCGAGGGAACGGACGTTCAAGATTTCACGTCAAAATCCCCGCCTTTCCGTCACACGGGCCGGTGGCGGATGGAGGACCTCTTTCTCGACGGGAGCCAGGTAGTGCTTGAGAATGCTGCACTGTCCGGCAACGATGCAACGCGTCCAACCTCATTTGGCGATCTGAACTTATACACGCACCAGCGCTCAGGCAAATTGGCGCTGGCGCGCAACGAGGCCGCGGACTGGTACTACGACCGCATCTCGAAGTAACCGACCGGTGGTCGATTCATGTAATCAGGCGATTTCACTCATTGACAATATGCGTCAAAGGGGAGGGCGGCTGTCCGGGCGCTTCTCGGCTGTATTTTCATTCATCTGGACGCGCATTTCGCACGCCCAGAGAGTTCATAGAGCGCGGACTAGCAACACAATTACTGCGATCACGACAATCGTTCCCAACACACCGTAACCTAGCATAGCCCCTCCTGTGGGAGAATCTGCATCAAGTATGCTGGAGATGATGATGCTTCGCTGCCCTATTTTGCTCACCTGTATAATTTCGAGCAGTGAGGACGGAAGAGGGGACGGCTCGTCATGCTTTTCACGGGGAGAGGTGGCGATTATCAGGGCTGAGATTGAGAGGCTGGAAATGGCCCTGAGGGAATGCACCGATGCGGGTATTCAGGATCAAATAAAAGCTTGGATCGAGGAAGAGAAAAAGAAGTTGCGTGAAGATTCAAAATAGCAAACAGCAAGGTGTGCAATTTTGCACAGACACGCCGCAGCCTTTCTTGGAAAACTGAGGGTAATTACGGGTAGTAACACCTGACCTGACCCCCCGAGAGGTGCCTTTGCTGAGAGGGCAAGAGCCTCTCGGGGTTCTTCTGAGAGCTTTACCTTCCGAAGTGCTTTGCGAGAGCCGCGACAACCCATGCCGTGGGTCAATGAGTGTAATGGCGATGTTACATCAACCATCCGCGTAGTTTCGGTTAGCCGACCAACCACCCAGTGACGAGCCGATTGCAGGGATTTGAGTGTTATGGCAATTTTGCAACGGTTAAAGTGCTTGGATCTGTAACCCGGCTCCACATTGCCCGATCTGGTCATTGACCCTACAATGGCGGCCACGCTCTCTGAGACAAGGGCGATCCCGACAGCGGGGGAACTATGGCTACAACTGCGGAATACTCCAGGACGGGTGCTCGCGGTGCGAACCTGCCCCGCCGGCGTTTCGATCACGTGTTCTTTACGAGCATGGCGCTGGTCATGCTGGTGACGGTCTTCGTGGGTTTTGCGCACACCTATTATCTTGCCGGACTCTTCCGGGCGCCGCTGCCCAGCCGAATCATTCATATACACGGCGCGGTGTTTTCCTGCTGGATTCTGTTGCTCGTCGCACAAACTTCGCTGGTCTCCGCCGGCCGCGTAGATATTCATCGGCGCTTGGGCGTGGCGGGATTTTTTCTGGGATGTCTCATGATTGTTCTTGGGGTTGTGGCCGCAACCGATTCTCTGGCTCGGGGCGCGCCGGCGGGTCGGGATTCACAAATGTTTTACATTATCCCGCTGACCGATATCCTGATCTTTGCCGCCCCGCTCTATTTCGCCTTCCGCGCGCGCTTGGACCCGCCCGCGCACGAGCGACTCATCTACATCGCGACCATTGCGGTGCTGACTCCCGCGATCGCGCGTTTGCCGTTCGCTTTTGTATACCGGAAGGGTCCCGTTGTAGCTTTGCTCGCCGAAACCTTTTTGCTGGTCTTGGTTGGCTACGATCTATGGTCTACGCGCCGCGTCCATCGGGCGACGCTGTGGGCCGGGTCTTTCCTCATATTGGTTCTGCAAACTCGAGTGCCGATCGGAAAGACGGCGGCGTGGCACGCATTCGCCGCGTGGGTGCAACACCTGGTTCGGTAAGAGTGTATGCGGCAAGTCTGCGCGTTCGGAGAACCGAACAGCCCGGCACCGAGGATCACAATATATAAGTCGGATTTCGAAAAACGGAGAGTATATGGCGATTCGCGTTCATCTTGCGTCGTTGCTGCTTCTCGCGGCCGTCCCACTATCTACACAGACCAACCCTGCGCCTGCACCAAGTGCCACTGCGGCCCACGCACCGGCCACAGATTTGAGGGCAGTGCCAAAGCAACCTACGCCCACGGTCTTCCAGGCCGACGAAGGTGACCGTTGGATGCTGCTTGGGGACAAGCCGCTCATTTTCAAGGTTGATCCCCTCAGCACCGGCTCGGACGCACTGGTCGTCGGGACAGAGGAGATGCCGCCGGGAAACAAAATTCCGACTCACCAGCATCTGCACGAAGATGAAGTCATATTCGTCCACAAGGGTGCGGTGCGCGTCACGCTGGCTGGACGGGAATACGACGCAAGAACGGGGGCGACAGTTTTCATCCCGCATGGAAACTGGATCGGCGTGGCGAACGTTTCAAGCGAGCCTGCCACGATTCTGTTTTTCTTTAACAAGCCCGCATTTGAGCACTGCCTACGAGCCATGTCCTCACGACCGGGCGAAACATTCACCATGCCACCGCCAGAGAAAATGGAGGCTGTCCGAACGGAATGTCATGAAGTGATGAAGCAATAATGTCCGACCGTTTCCCTTACCTTACTGCACACCGGCTTCATTGTTAGCGATCAGGCCATAAAGATTCTGGGCGGATGACGGGCAAACCGGAAGTCAACTGTTGCAATCAGGCGATTACGCTCAAAACCCAGGCGTTTGCGCTCAAAGCCCCCGGCTCAGGTCTTTGCCCTGGACAAACGTCAATGAGCGTAATGGCGATGTAACACCAAACGACGCGATGTTCACGCCATTCAATCAGTTCTTGCCGTCTCGTGGCTGGCCACTTTTCATGTTCTGCATAGCTTCGTTGCACACTCTTAGCGGTTGTTCCATCGCATCGAGGGCGGCTTGCGCCTGACTGACCGCAGTCAGTATGTGTCCCTTGTCTCCTGAGTTCAGCGCTGCTTGTACGGCGTATCTTGCATTGTTGTATTGGTTCAAGATAACCGGCATAGCTGTCTGGCAGTTTGTAACCTGCGTCTGCGCATTGTCTTGCTCAGGAGAACGCTCGTCTTGACCAATCGCCGCTATGACGATGACGGACACGATCACCAAGGTCCCTGCTGCTCGTTGTACGTGCATTGTGTTGAGAACCTCGCTAGTCAGCCTTCACGATAAAATCCGAAAGCCATTTTGACAAGCGCATTTGCGCGACAAACAGGCCGGTCAGGAGACCGACTGCTGACTGGCGTAATCAGGCGATTACATTCATTGAGAACTGGCCGCCCTGGGTCAATGAGTGTAGTGGGGATATTTCGACAGTTACCATTTCATTCAGTTTCTAAGCGAACACGACTGTCTTGTTCGTGTAGACCAGGACGCGGTTTTCCAGGTGCCAGCGCACGGCGCGCGAGAGCACGACCTTCTCCAAGTCCCGACCTTTGCTTACCATGTCCTCGACTGTGTCGCGATGGGAAACGCGCACCACGTCTTGCTCGATGATCGGCCCTTCATCCAGAGTGGCGGTGACGTAGTGACTGGTCGCCCCGATCAGCTTCACGCCGCGCTCGAAAGCTTGATGATAGGGTTTTGCCCCAATGAAAGCGGGAAGAAAAGAATGGTGGATATTGATCATGCGCAACAGGTATTGCGCGACGAAATCCGGTCCCAGGATCTGCATGTAGCGCGCGAGCACGATAAGGTCTACGTTCTGCCCGAGCAGCTCTAGCATTTCCCGCTCAGAATCGCGCTTGTCATTGGGGTTGGTTAGCAGATGGAAGGGGACGTGATGAAAGTCGGCTAGTGGTTTAGCGGTCGGGTGGTTGCTGATAATCATGACGATCTCGCACGCTAAGTCGCCTGTTCTCTGCCGGTACAGCAGATCGACAAGGCAGTGGTCATAGGCGGAAACCAGGATGGCGATCTTGGGGCGGTAGTTTGTCAATGCCAGGTTGTAGTTGATCCGGAAACGTTCGGCCACCGGCTTGAAGTAGTGCTCGAAATCGGAAATTGGAATATCGAAACCGTCCAGATCCCATTCCAGCCTCGATAGAAACAAGTCGCGGCCGCTGTCCAGATGATCGTCGCTGTGCAAGACACTACCGTTGTGCCCAATCAGGAATTGGGAGATTTCCGCCACCACGCCTTTGCGAGCAAGCGGCATAGGAGTGCTTAAAAGCAAGACCGCTGTGTTTTTCATTTTCCGCTCATCATACTCCACGGATTAGGGCTCGAAATACGGAGAAGGGGATAGCTCATCAGGGGACGTTCTACCCTCTTGCTGTCAATGATTCCGGCTATGGTCGATCCGCAAGACGATTTCGTCGACCGCGCGGGGTCAATGAGTGTAATGGGGATTTTTCGCCAACCATCTCTTTGAGCTGCTCGCCAATTGCGGTCTTACGACTGCAATTTCTTGCAGATATTGACAAGCCTCCAACCTGCGAACATACTCTTCCGCAAGTTCTGGGCGCCCTGTCCCTTCTCTGCCGCCCAGAGCCAACTTTTTATTTCCCCGTCGGCTTTTTACTTAAGCATTTCGGCCCGCAGAAACCAAGGTTCGATTCCATCGAAGGAGAATTTTCCATGAAGCTCCGCATCGCTTGCGTAGTGGTCGCATTCCTGTCGCTGGTTCAACTCACCGTTGCCCAGACCTCCGCGCAAACCGCGTCCTTCCTGCCTCGTCTCGTCCGCTTCGGCGGTACGGTGAAGGAATTCAACGGCAATCCGCTGACCGGCGTGGTCGGCATCACCTTTGCGTTCTACTCCGAAAGAACCGGCGGCGCTCCACTCTGGCTGGAAACGCAGAACGCAACCGCCGACAGCAGCGGCCACTACACGGTTCTGCTGGGCTCGACCAAGCCTGAAGGTCTGCCCGCGGAGTTGTTCACCTCCGAGCAGGCCCGTTGGGTCGGAGTGCAAGTCTCCGGGCAAGCGGAGCAGCCGCGCGTGTTGTTGGTCAGCGCGCCGTACGCTCTGAAGGCCGGAGATGCGGAAACTGTGGGGGGACTTCCGCCCTCGGCGTTCGTGCTGGCAGCACCGCTTACCATTGGCTCGACGTCGGGAAGCAACACGCCCGCAACAGTCCCGACACCCGCTGCGACCGACGTGACCACAACCGGCGGCACCCTCAACTATCTGCCGATATTCAGCGGAGCCGACACCATCACCGATTCGGCAGTATTTCAGACCGGCAGCGGGACCACGGCCAAGGTAGGCATCAACACGACGACTCCGGCAACCCGGCTGGATGTAAACGGCAACACTACGGTTCGCGGCACGCTCAGTTTGCCCGCCACCGCTGTGGCAACGGCCACAGCGGGCAAGCTCTCGCAGCCACTGACTCTGGTGGCGTCTTCGTTCGACAAAACCAGCAGCACCGCGCTGCCCCAGACGTTTCTGTGGCAGGCGGAGCCCGCAGCCAACGATACCGCCGCCCCGTCGGGCACGCTGAACCTGCTCTATGGACTGGGCGCGACCGCACCCAGCGAGACCGGGCTGAAGGTGAGCAGCAGGGGCATCTTCACTTTCGCCACGGGGCAGACGTTTCCCGGTACAGCCGACGGCTCGGTGACCAGTATTGCCACCGGGCTGGGACTGAAGGGGGGACCGATCACGAAGACCGGAACACTTACCATCGACACTACCGAGATTCCGCAACTGGCGGGCCCCAATACCTTCACCGGCAATCAGACGGTGAACGGGAATGTCAATGCGACGAACGTCACTGCGAGCGAGACCGTTACCGCTGGTGTGGTGAAGGCCACGGCCAGCTTCGACATCGGTAACACTCCATTTGTCTTCGGGTCCGTCTCAAACTTCAATGCATTTCTGGGATTCGCTGGAAACTCGACGACCACGGGGACCCAAAATACCGCTAGTGGTGCATTTGCGCTTCCCGCAAACACGACCGGTACTGAAAACACTGTCAGCGGCTTCCAGGCGATGATTCATAATACTTCGGGAAACTACAATACGGCCAGCGGTTACAACTCGCTCTTTTGGAACACCACCGGCTCGACAAACGTTGCCATCGGCTATCAAGCCGGTAACCCGCCGCTCGGCGGATCTACGACCGGCTCCAACAACACCTTCGTCGGAGCAAACAGCAGCCCTGGAGCACAAAACAATCTCAGCAACGCGACCGCAATCGGAGCCAACGCTGAGGTCACGGCCAGCAACTCGCTGGTTCTGGGAAGCATCATTGGCATCAACAGCGCGACGGCCACTACCAATGTAGGCATCGGTACCACAGCCCCGTTGGCGGCATTGGACGTGGCCGGGAACCAGGTGGAAACTGTCATTGGCGATCCTGGCTGCGGGGCGGGTTTTGCCGGCATTGCCTTCAGCGGCAAGGGATTCAGCGGATTCGATTCTTGTTTGAATTACTCTCTGGCGGGGGACGGCGACAACACTTATATCAACGCCGCCTTTGGTAACGTCTACTTTCGCAGCAAGAACGCAAATACCATGTTTATTGGGTTCAACGGAGCGGTAGGTATCAATACAACCGCGCCAGATGATGCCTTGAGCGTGAACGGCGGAGCCGATAAGACCGGAGGTGGTTCTTGGCAGACGTTTTCCGACCGTCGACTTAAGACTCTGCATGGGGACTTCAAATCCGGACTGAACCAGATCGTGCAGCTCAAGCCGGTTCGTTACCGCTATAAAAACGACAATGCGATGGGCATTCACGACACAGAGGAGCATGTTGGACTGGTGGCGCAAGAGGTTCGGCAAATCATCCCAGAAGCGGTAAAGGAGAACAGCAAGGGTTACCTGCTCATAGACAATGATCCAATCATCTGGTCGATGCTGAACGCGATCAAGGAACAGCAGCGACAGATCCGACAGCAGCAGAGTCTGCTTCGGGCGCAGAGCTCCGCGCTGCGGAGTCTGAAGGGTGAGGTCCGCGAGACTCGTGACACCTTGCGGAAAGTAAAAGCTCAACTGGCCGCCGCTCAGCCGGCGTTGGTCGCGGCGAAGTGAACGCCGTGAGTAAACGAGCACAGACGATCCTTGGGGCCCGCAACCAGCTGCTCAATCAGGCAAGCGTGGTCGGCAGTTACCGAGGTAAGGTGAAAACAAAAGCGACGACGTTGTACTGGAAATGGTTACATCTCCGCGCGAGCTCGGCTCTCGGTCGCCAAGGTCCCTCAGTTTGCCGCAGGTGTATGCGGGATTGGACGCCAGTTCGGAAGGGGTAGAGCTCCCAGAATGGAGCCAAGCACTACGACTTCGGCGATAAATTCGGGAGAAAGTTGAGAAAAAGGAACCGTCGCCAGCGCCAACCAAGCCCCCAGATCCTTTGCGACGGCAATATTTGCATATTGACAGGGCCACGAGAGCCGAACATAATCTTGCGCAAGTTTCGGGCACGTCTACCCTTTCCGCGTTACCCGGAACCGCGTTTCCCTCTCGGTTTTTACATAGCATCGGGCCCTATCTGGAACTAAGGTTCGATCCCTGAAGGAGAGATCTCTTATGAAGCTCTGCGTTTCTTGCATTGTCGCTGGATTCTTCTCGCTGGTTCTTTCCGTGGTGGCTCAGACCTCAGGCAGCAGCCCCGACTCTGCCCAAGTACCGCCTCTGATCCAGTTCTCGAATGTTGCCACCGACGAAGGCGGCGGCACGTTGAGCGGAGTGGTGCGCATCACTTTCTCCCTCTACAGCAGCCAGCGAGGCGGTGAGGCGCTATGGACAGAGACGCAGAATGGTGTCCAACTTGACTCCACCGGCCACTACTCGGTGCAACTTGGCATCACGAAACCCAACGGGGTGCCCACAACGTTGTTTACCACAGGCGAGGCGCGTTGGCTGGGAGTTCGGATCGCTGAGCAGGCGGAGCAACCGCTCGTATTGCTGTTGAGTGTGCCGTATGCGCTGAAGGCAGGGGACGCGGCGACTATCGGTGGATTTCCGCCCTCCGCTTTCGTGTTGACGGCACCCCCGAACGGGGATGCTTCGGTGTCCACCAATGATTCGAGCACCGGGCAGAGGACTGCGCCGCCGTCGAGTGCTGTCACCGGTACTGGCACAACCGATTTCATCCCGATGTGGACGAGTGCCTCCGCCATCGGCAGCTCGGCCCTCTTTCAGTCGGGCACATCGCCGACCGCGAAGATCGGCATCAACACCACCACACCTGCCTCCACGCTGGACGTGAAAGGAGTAGCGACGATTCGTGGCACGCTGAGTCTACCGCCGACGGGCCCAGCGACGGCGTCGGCAGGCACGAATTCGCAAGGGCTGAATCTGGCATCCTCAACCTTCGACACCAATTTGGCGAAAGCCGTGAATCAGACCTTCCGATGGCAAGCCGAACCGTCGGTATGCCAGGGCTGCGTCCCTTCGACGTTGAATCTGCTATTCGGCAGCAATGGTGCTACTCCTGGGGAGACGGGACTGAACATTGCCAGCAACGGACTGATCACCTTTGCCACGGGACAGACGTTCCCGGGCACTGGCGACGGCTCGGTCACCAGCGTAGGCAGCGGGGCGGGGCTTACAGGTGGTCCGATCACCGGAAGTGGAACCTTGAGCATCGCCGCGGGGGGGGTCAGCAACGCCATGCTGGCGCATCCCTCACTGAAAGTGTCGGCGGGTACAGGTCTTGCCGGCGGCGGTTCGGTGGTATTAGGAGGCAGCACGACCTTGAGCCTGGACGCCACCAAGATTCCGCAACTCAACGCGGCCAACACCTTCACCGGCAATCAGACCATCAACGGCACGGGAGTAGCCGGCAACTTTGGTTTGACGGTCAATCAACCCACCCAGACCGGCATTCTGGTGGAAGGACCGATTACAGGAGTAGGAGCGGGCCTGGATCTCAGGAGCACCGGCGCAGGCGGCAAGCAGTGGGAAATTCTGGCCACGGGCGACACCGCCAGCCAGGGCGTAGGCAAACTGAACATCCGCGACGTGAATACGAATACTGACGTCTTCACGATCGACGCTGCCGATCTCGTAAACGTTGGCGTGGGGCTGGTAGTCCCTGGCTCCACCAGTACGAACTTTCTGAGCGCCAATGTCGGCACTTTTGTCGCCGGCATGGTCTCCAAGGGCCCCGTGGGGGTAGGGGCGGAATTCAAAACCAAGACGGTGGCAGCGAACCTGGACGTGCAGGGCAATGCTCTCGACACATTAATCGGCGATCCTGGCTGCGGCGCGAACTTCGCTGGCATCGGATTCCAGAACTCAGGTTTAAGTTGCACCAACTATGCTCTGGTGGGAAGCAATGTGGGCGATACTTATCTCAATAGCCAGGGCTCTGGCGCTATTCATCTACGCAACAACAACGGCCTTCTTTGCGGCCTCTCCAGTTGCACCAACTCCGACCAGATGACGATTACGCAAGCGGGCAAGGTTGGAATTGGAACCCCCGGCCCACTCGAGAGTCTGGATGTCGCCGGAAGGATCAGGAGCAAGAATGTTGCAGCTGTTGCCACCTTTTCCAACGGCGTCGATGCGAGCGGCGGGAATTGCCTCGGAGGTCTGACCTCAGCGAATCCTGCTTGTCAAACTCCCGACCTGGCTCTCACAGAAACGACCGGCAATGTGCCCGTTTTCATTGTGGCGAACATTAACACGATTGGGTTGGACACGTGCGTCCTTGCCCAGTTCGCGCTCGTAATGGACAGCCAGATAATCTCGCAGAGCAATGTTGCAGGCTTCGTAGGCGGCAACATAAATGATATTTCGGCGGTAGTACCTTCCGTCACGATGGTATCGCTGCAGTTTCCCGCCCCAGGAACTCACACTTATTACGTCGAGGAAGTCGACAACACGGGCGGTTGTAGCAACGGCACCTTTCGGACCAGGATCGGCACGACGCGCACGCTGATCGTGCGCGAGTTCTAGCGAATCGCTGACGTAGAAAACCGTAGCCGAGCGCGAGATCGCAATTGGCAGTTACCCCAACCCACCTAGCCCCTGCTGAAGAACTTGCACAGCGACCCGCGATTTGCCGCGCTCTTGAAGAAGCTCAAACTGCCGAACTGACAAGTCGAGGGCACTCTCACATTTGCGGATCGTGAGAGCGCAGAATAACGATGGGCGACGAGGACTCCACCGGCGGATCCGAATGAAGATTTCCTGGCTCTCTGGAAGGACTCTGAATAGTCCTCTGTCATCCACCTCCTAGTTGCTGTCAGAATATGCCAGTTGACGAAATCAGGCGATTTACACTCATTGACACCGCGCGCGGGCGGGCCCGGCCAGACTCAGCGGCTGTGGGGGAAGGGGGGGGCGACAATTTTTCCCTCACGGTATAACCCGTCAAACGTTTGACGGAATAGGAGGTAGGAGAAAAAAAGTCCGTCCTCCATAGTAACGACTGAGTGAACAGGGCAGCCGGGCGGGCGAGGGCAGCGGGTCTGGGGTGCGGGGGGCCGGGCGTTGTGGCGCAGTGAGATTCATTCGTTCAATGGCGAGCGGACGGCACGGCCCGGTACCCTCGGACCGGACCGCGCCGCCGCAGAGCCAAAGAATGTCGCCTGACCCAAGTGAACATGGGTTGACCCCGCGTACGCTAATTGTCGTCGGCGCAAACGATGCCTGATAGGTCCCCCTGGAATCCCTGCCCGCTGTCAACGATCGATCCCGATATGAAGAAGACGCTGTTTCCCGGATTCGCAAACACGCCCGTTCCAGAAGTCGGTCGCTCCATCTCGGTGAACGCCAGGTGGGCTGCGTCCAGAACCCCGAGATCACTTGTCACCAGCGTGCCGCGCCTCCCAACGATGGTCAGCTGGCCGGAGTAGGAAAGGTTCGCCGATGCTTCGACCGCAGGGAGGCCGGCGGACGGAGCTGCGTCGAGAGCGATGAAACTAGTAGGCCCGTCGAGCAGGCCCGACCCGGTGATGGTGCCGGCAGTGCAGAGTCCTATTGGGCTTGTGCAGTTGTCGGTGAAGAACAGGCTGTTGATGGTGCCTCGAACACGCCTGCACCGGTCGTTAGCTGAAACCTTGAAGGCTGTCCCCGACTGTTTCATGGGCAAAACAACGGCGGACAACCCAAGGGCCACAATTACTAGTAAAAGAAGCATGCTTACGCGTTTCATTGTATTTTTCCTCTCTGGAGTTTCACTTTGCAAATTCGAACCTGGTTCCCGTTGAGACCGAATGCCTAACAAAAAAGCCGAGACGAGCTGCAAAGCCCGGTTCTCTGCTTTCCCGCTTGCTGCGGCTTTCGCCGCACAATTTCGTTCCAGGCCGCGCCGAAGGGGTAGTGGCTCGAAGCCTCGCCCCCTCGGTTTCAGCGCAGGTTGTCATCGGCTCGCAACCCTTACTTGGGTTGAACAGCCGTCGGTTGCAGCGCAGCCCGGACTGGTGCCGTGGGTGTCAGCTTGGGCGTTACCGGCGCTGGCCGCGGTGCAGCCGATGGCAGAACCGGCAGCACAAGCATTTTCGGGGCGAGTTGTTGCTCGAGCGCTGGATGCACTGGCGACGTTGTTATCTGTGAGCCGGATCGCGACGCAGCCGACGACCGCGTAGGTCGCTGCATCTTCTGGCTTTGTGCTTTCTGTCTGTTAAAGCGTTCGGTGACGTTGGCGAGGCGCATATTTTCATAGCCCACGCGCTTGGCCATGATGCGGTATTCGAAGGCGATGTTGGAAGCGCCGCCGCCGAGTTCGTGCACCTCAAATCCGGAGGCTGTCTTGGCGCTGACGTAGAGTCCCTTGCAGTCGCCGTCCGGAGTCAGGAAGACGTGGTATTCGACGCCGGTATTCACGGTTTGCCCGAAGACGGACTCCAGGTTG
>Ga0209624_10000852_pt1 | contig 25817 bp, 21 predicted proteins | sample JacPinW_OM2H0_O1_FD_188565 | JGI IMG/M metagenome (GOLD analysis project Ga0209624, IMG submission 188565) | Forest soil microbial communities from Algoma, Ontario, Canada - Jack Pine, Ontario site 1_JW_OM2H0_O1 (SPAdes) (version 2) | ecosystem: Environmental > Terrestrial > Soil > Boreal...
GATGAATCACACCCGTAGGCCTGTTCCGAACCGGGCACCCAGCACGGTGAGCTCGCTGTTGCGTTTTGACCTGCGTTTCGTAACGCCTTACGATAAAACGTCATTCGGTCGATCCGCCAACCAGGCCTGAAGCGCTTTTCCGAGCAGGATGACCCTCGCGCTGTGATCGCGGAACGCATCCCCAAGCGAACCCATCCTGGCCAGGTCCTCAGCGCGGTTGGCTACAGGTCGCCGGAGCAGGTTCGAGGACAGCCCGCCGACGCCCGCAGCGATATTGTTGCCACCGGCGCGATCCGCTGCCAGATGTTTCTCAATTTCTCACCAACGCGATGATTCCAGTGGGCCGTGGGGGATGGGGTAGGGGTGCCCTGCAACGTTCAGAAATAATTCCTAAAAGAATACAGTTCGAGCCGCAAGCAATCATCTTGCTGCAGCGGAGGAAATCGTTCTCTCAGAAATTGGTGGCCCAGATCAGCCCAAAAGCCCCTTCGCGATCTCGCAGTTCAAATCGATCGCCTCCGCCAGTTGCTGCTTCTCGATGTACTCGCCGTCGGTATGCGCCACATGAATCGATCCCGGACCGAGCAGCAGCGGTTCGCCCCAGCGGGTGAGCTTTGGGATGTCGGTGGTAAAGGCCGCGATCATGGTCGGCAATCCATCCACCGTACGCAAGCGAAGGAACGGAAGTTCGAGAGGAAAGGTGACCTGCACTTGATCGCCAGCAGTCGAAATAATCTGCTCCCGCAAGTCATCCGACGGACCGACCAGCCGGTAAAGCAGATCGGCGTGCGCATAGTCGGGAATCACGTTAGGAGCGCGCCCGCCTTCCATCAACCCAATGTTTAACGTGCACGGTCCAATCTCTGGATCAGAAGGCAGCGGCATGGCGCGCAACCGCGCAAGCGCCGGAATCAGTTTGTCAATCGCCGATTCCCCCAATTCCGGATAAGCCGAGTGCGCCATGCGTCCGGTTGCCGTCACCTCAACTCTCAACGTGCCCTTCGAGGCCAGCGCCAGGCGATTCTCGGTGGGCTCGCCGTTGATCAGAAAGCGGCAGCCCCAGGCCTGCTCATGGGCTGCATATTCATTCGCCACCTGCGCACCCAGGCTGTCGCGTTCTTCCCCCACCACGAACAGAAGGCCCACATGAACATCGGTTTTGCGCAATCGTTCCGCAGCCGCGATCTGCGCGGCGATGATGCCTTTGGCGTCGCACGATCCGCGTCCGTAAATTCGTCCCGCATCTTCCGACGCGGGGATGAAGGGCGGAACCGTATCCATGTGCGTGGAAAATACGACTTCGGGATGGGGCTGCTCTGCCGAGGTCGCATACACATTGAAGCGCTGGCCCTCAACCGGCATCTTTTTCGTTTGATAGCCGAGACGGCAAAGCTCTCCGTAAAGGTAGTTCCCGACCGCAGCTTCGTTGCCGGTGATTGACTCGATGTCCACCAGTTGCCGGGTCAGCGTAACCGCGTCCATGAAGGAGAGAATAGCAGAGTGAAATATCCACGGGCTCATTCCCATTTTGCTCGTTCCGCCACAACCTGCTATTTTCAATTCCCGTTTGATTCACGGCATTGGAAGCAGAGGCAAGGAGGCGCATTCGCCGCCCTTGCCGTGTACTCCCGATGGCAGCCCTGTGCAGCGTGGTGCCCGCATTCTCACTGGGCCGCATGCACGGGAAAGTGGGGATGACGGGAAGGATTCGCACAACAACGCCAACCGGGCTGAAAATCCGGAGTGCCCGAGAACGAGCTCTTGAATCGAAAAGTTGGCAAGGATGATAATCGCTAGCGGGAATGTTTGTGGCCACGCGGGAACCAAGTGCCACCAGACAGGAAGGCCGTAAGGACGCCGGTAGAAACCGAATCGTTTTGCGGGCCTGGCGGAAGGGCGGTCGTTGAAAATGATCGGACCGACAGTGACTCACGAAGGCGGAGTAGCGTAGTGACCTCGGGTACTCCTTCCTCGATCCGATCTCTATTTCTCGACGGTCCTGCGGGACGCCTGGAAGCGCTCCTCAACGCCGGAGCAGAGAAGGCAAGTCATGCAGCGCTGGTCTGCCATCCGCATCCCCTGTTTGGAGGAACGCTGCACAACAAAGTCGTGTTTCACACCATGAAGGCGCTGAACAGCTTTGGCTTTCCCGTGCTGCGCTTCAACTTCCGCGGAACGGGATTGAGCCAGGGCGAACATCAGCATGGGATCGGAGAAATCGAGGACGTCCGCATCGCGCTCGATTGGCTCGACGTCGAGTATCGTTTGCCGCTGATATTTGCCGGATTCTCCTTTGGCGCTGCCGTCGGACTGCACGCGGCTTGCCCGGACGCGCGGGTTCGAGCGGTCATTGGCGTCGGAACGCCCGTAGCTCCCGTAGCCGCTGACACCGAGGAGCCGCGCGTTTACCGGTTCGACTTTCTGCGGGATTGCGCCAAGCCCAAATTGTTTGTCAGCGGAGCTCGCGATCCGTTCGGTCCACGCGCGACATTGGAAGCCCTGGTTGCGTCAGTGCCAGAGCCAAAGAAGCTGGTAATCATCGAAGGTGCAGATCATTTCTTCGAAGGGCGACTGCGCGAGTTGCGGGAAGCGATTGAGACCTGGATGAAGGAAGCTATCTGAACAAAGCCATCCGCCGCCAGCTGTGAGCTAGATGAACCTGTGAACGGGAGCAAAGCCTTGGTCGCGCCCAGAGTATTCGCTGAGGGATGCGAGCGGACCGCTGATAGCGATCAGCAATCTTTATAATTCTTTTCCCATGTCCGACCTTGAACGCGAAAACAAATTCCGCAGCATGCGTGAGGCCGCCTGCGAGATTTTCCGGGATGCTCTCGCGAATGCGTCCATTGCCAGGGGATTTGCGCGGCACGTCAACTGCGAGCGGGGAGTGTTGCGGGTGGGCGACGATCTTTACCACCTGCATTCCTATTCGCGCGTATTCGTCCTATCGCTGGGCAAGGCTGCACACAACATGGTCGACAGTCTGTCGTATCAGATCGGCCCTTCGCGGGAAGGGATTGTTGCCAGTTCCGTGCAGCCTGCGGCGCAGATTCATGGATTTCGCTATTTTTGCGGCGGCCATCCTACGCCCAATGCGGAATCCATGCTTGCGGCCAGCGCCATGGTTCGTGCTTTAGCGGCCCTGCCGGCTGCGGCGCTGGTGATCTTCCTGCTGAGTGGGGGAGGATCGTCGATCGTCGAGAAGCCAATCGACGATGAGATATCGCTCGATGATCTCATCGCCACCTATCGGGCGCTGGTGCATTCCGGCGCGCCCATCGCGGAGATCAATGCGGTGCGCAAACATCTCTCGGCGGTAAAAGGCGGACGTCTGGCACAGGCGGCGTTTCCGGCGCAGCAGGTGTCGCTGCTGGTGTCCGACGTTCCTGACAGCACGCCCGACGCGCTTGCGTCCGGACCGACGATGCCAGATTCGACGACGGTCGAGGATTGCCACCGCGTCGCGCAAAAGTACGATCTGCTGAAACAATTTCCGCAGTCGACACGAGAGTTGTTCGAGCGCCACGCTCTCGAGGAGACGCCGAAGTCGGACCATCCGGCATTTCAGCGCGCGCGCTGGTGGCCCCTGCTGACAAACCAGACGGCCATTCGCGAGGCAAGCAGCGCGGCCGAGCGTGCGGGCTTCGTCGTGCATGTGGACAACTCTTGCGACGATTGGGATTACAAGTCCGCTGCCGGGTATTTGCTTGGGCGCGTGCGGGAGTTGAGAAGGCAGTGTTCTCCCCTGTGCCTGATCTCTGGCGGGGAAGTGACGGTGAAGGTTACGAACGGCGGAGTAGGCGGCCGCAATCAGCAGTTCGCGCTGGCGTGCGTGCCAGAGATTACGGGGGAAAATATCACCGTGCTCAGTGCCGGAACCGACGGGGTGGACGGAAACAGTTGCGCGGCGGGAGCCGTTGCCGACGGGACGACCGGCGATCGGGCCCGAGCTCGCGGGCTGGACGCTGGCGCCGCGCTCGAGAAGTTTGATGCTTATCCGTTCTTTAAGGCGCTCGGCGATGCGATTGAAACCGGACCGACGGGAAATAATCTGCGCGATCTGAGAATTCTACTGGCTTACTAGTCCGAATTCGCCGCCGCCGAGCTTCGCCACTTCGACTCGCCAGGTTCACTCTCGCGACGTTCACTCCGGGCCAGCGCAGCCGGGACAGCCGAGGCGGCTGTCCCGGCGTGAGCATTCGTAGCATTCGGGATTACGCGGTCTTCTGCAACTCCGGTTTCATCATTGCCATCGCTTCGTCCATGCTGCGCTTCATTTCCTCCATGGACAAGTCTTTGGTGTGAGTGGCGATGGACCATTTGTGGCCGAAGGGATCTTTCAGCTTGCCGTAGCGGTCGCCCCAAAACTGGTCCATCACGGGCATCTCAACTTCTGCTCCAGCCTTGACAGCACGATCGAAGGCCGCGTCGACGCCGTCGACGTAGATGTGGAGCGTCATGGCTGAGCCGCCGATGCTTTGCGGAGAAAGCGCTCCATACTGAGGAAATTCGTCGGCCAGCATGACGACGGAGTCGCCAATCATCAACTCGGCATGCATGATTTTTCCATCCGGCGATTTCATGACGCCGCGTTCGATTGCGCCGAACGCCTGCTTGTAAAAATCAATGGCGCGGGCTGCGTCGCGAACCGTGAGAGCTGGCGTGAGAGTGTGATAACCGTCGGGTATGGGTTTTACGGACATGAGAGCCTCCTGGGGCAAGAATTTGGACGCAAGTTTACAACAAAAACCGCGGCCGGGGGCAACGAAGAATTGCTCGCAGAATTATTGCCCTCGGTTCGAGTGCGGGAATCGTATCGTTCGTTAGGGGTCGCGCGTGGATGGGCTCACATCTCCTGAGGACTTGAAGAGAACATGAGGTCGACACGTCCCGGGCTGGCCCCAGCAGGAGGGCCTGCTTTTCCCAAGACTGTTTATGAAATAGCTTTTCTAGAAGAATCTGGTGACGCCCTCTTCCATCACGACCACGCGGTCTTTGGCGCCAGCGGCGCGTGCTTCCTGTTCAAGCAGTTGCAGCGGTTCGTCGACAGGTTCGTGCGAGAGGCGGAAAGTGCCGTAGTGCATGGGAACCATCCAGCGGGACTTGAGGTCGAGGAAGGCGCGCATGGCGTCGGCGGGATTGGTGTGGACATTGCGGAACTGGGGCGGATTGTAAGCGCCGATGGGAAGTAAGGCGAGTTGAGGAGCGAGGCGGCGCCCGATCTCGCTGAAGCCCGCGAAGTAGGCTGTATCCCCGGCGTGATAGACGGAATGGGTTCCGGCCTTCAGCACGAAGCCGCCGTAACCGCGATGCGAATCTTTCAAAATGCGAGCGCCCCAGTGGCGCGAGGGGACATGGGTAACGGACAAATTACCGTGGCGCGAAGTCTTCCACCAATCCAGCTCGATGATTTCCGAAAAGCCGAGATCGGAGACCAGATCAGAAACGTGACCTGGAATGATGATGGCGGGGGCAACGCCGCGGGTGCGCAGGTTGTGCTGCACGATGGCGCGCAGCGACGGACGATGGAGATGATCGAAGTGAGCATGCGTAACCAACACTACGTCGATGGCCGGGAGATCGGCGATGCGCAGGCCTGGACGGCGCAGGCGCTTCAACACAAAGAGCCAGCGCGCGAAGTTAGGATCGATGACTACGCTCCGGCCGCCAATTTGTACGAAGAAGCTGGCGTGGCCGATGAAAGTGACGCCCAGTTCTCCGTTGGTGGCAAGACGCGGCATGCGAGTCTCGCCCCGGCGAGGGGTTACCGCCGAGTGGCGCACTAAACGACCGAACTGCGTGGCGCGCTTGCGAAGCGCCGGGTTGCGAAGCGTTTGCTTAATCATCCTGCTGCAGAGCCTTGGGGCTAGATCGGAAGCCGCCAGTTTTGTTCCAAGTAGTCCTCCATCGCCACCCGATCCGAGTCAAGGAGCAAGGGCGATGCGGAAGCTTGATTTAGCCACTGTTTATGTTAGATGAAAAGTCCCGAATAGAGGGCTGCTTTTTAGTTTTTGAATGGTTACGACAGTGATGCGTTCTTTGACCTGCGGCGTCCGGGGAGAGGGCTGCTTGCGGACTTTGGGATGGGAAGAATTTAACCGGGAAGAAGGCAAATGAATCGCAAATTTCGCAGAGCATGTTCGGTGGGCGGCGATGCAAACGGACGACTTGCGATGCGGCTTGCTTGACCTTGATGGAGTGGGTCATATCTAATCCGAAGGCGTCTGTTTTAGGCTGTTCTTTAAGGCGACAGGAGAAGTCCGCATGCGAGTTGCGTTTGTGGGGTTGGGAATCATGGGACACGCCATGGCGACGAACCTGGTCAAGGCGGGTCACGAAGTGACGGTGTGGAACCGAACCCCGGGAAAGTTAGTGGAAGGTGCGGGCGTCGCTCCCACTCCGGCAGCGGCGGCGCAGGGGGCGGAAGTGGTGTGGATGTGCGTTTCCGACACGAATGCGGTCGAAGGCGTGATCTTCGGAGCGGACGGCGTGGAGACGTCGCTCGCGGAGGGCACGATTATTGCGGACTCGAGCACGATTTCTCCGTCGGCCACAGTGAAGTTCGCCGAACGCGTGAGGACCAAGGGCGTGACCTGGGTGGATGCGCCCATGACAGGATCGAAGATTGGAGCGCGGGACGGGACGCTGGTGTTCATTGTGGGAGGAGAGGAATCTGCAGTGGAGCGGCTCAAGCCTTTGTTTGCCGCGATGGGAAAAAAGATTTTTCGCATGGGCGATACCGGCAAGGGACAGGCCACGAAACTGGCGATGAATTTGCAGATCGCGCTGATTTTTGAAGGATTCGCCGAGGCGCTGACGTTGGCGACCAAGCTGGGGGTGGACACGCAACAACTGCTGTCGCTGATTGAGGCCACAATGGTGCGGTCGGGCGTGGTGGATTACAAAGGGCCGTTCATTCTGCAGCGTGACTTCACGCCAAACTTTCCCCTCCGGCTAATGCACAAGGATATCCGGCTCACACTGGAGGCGGCGAAGGAAGCGCGGGTGAAGTTGCCGGCTCTCGAGACCGTGGAAGAGATTTACGAGATGGCATCGGAGGAAGGGAATCAGGATCTCGATTACGCTGCCACGCTGATGCTGCTGGAAAAGTGGGCGGGGGTGCAGGTGAAGGCGGCGTAGGCATCCCTTCATGGCAAGGAAGCGCTCGGCGAGAAAGTCGTAGTGAAACCGAAGGCCAAAGGCTTACTGGGGGCCAAGGCTCGCTTCCGGCCGATGTAGCTCCTGCCGACTTCACGGCTGTTTTCGAAAGACTCAAGAAAGTCACGGGGCGAGTGTGAGCCTGAGTTGCGAGCGGCGGCCGATGAGTCGCGGAAATATTGTGTGGTCCACGAAGTCCAACAGTTGGAAGGGCGGTCCGATGTTCGTCGGTGCCGACATGGCTGGGAAGGCATACGTCAGCGATCACCTGTTTCCCCTTTATTCATGTCCGGAGGTCTTCCAACCTGAAGGAACGCATGCAAGGGAAATCATGCTTCCACTTCCGCACGCTGGATGAGGCTCTGTTAGCGGAGTGACGAAGGCCGGAGTCGAGAAATATAGGGCCAAGAATTGGCTTTAAGAAGCGTCTAAGATTACCCGATTGTTACCGCCGTAATCCCCCCAAACTCCGCTATTACACAAGTATTACAGTCACCCTATCCATTCCCTTGGTACGGTAGACGTAGGGTTGATCGAACTTAAACCACCACGAAATGGGGACCTTCTTTGGATATGGAACTGCAAGATTTGGAAAGACCACAAGCGGCAAAAGATGAAGTGAACTGGATCACGGCAGGGTTCATGGCGGCGTTTCACGTTGGGGCCATTGCCGCACTCTTCTTTTTCACCTGGAAGGCGTTGTTTGTCGCAATGTTCTTGTGGTGGGTATCGGGCAGCCTGGGGATTGGCATGAGTTATCACCGGTTGCTGACGCACCGCGGCTATAAGACTCCGAAGTGGGTGGAATATTTTCTGACCGTCTGCGCCACGCTGGCTCTGGAGGGCGGGCCGATTTTCTGGGTGGCGACGCACCGCATTCATCATCAGTATTCGGATCAGGACGGCGACCCGCATTCGCCGATCGAGGGCAAGTGGTGGGCGCACATGGGATGGATTCTCATGGGCAAGTCGATGCACCATGACACGACCACGCTGGCGCGCTACGTTCCCGACCTCGCTAAGGATAAATTTCATGTCTGGTTAACGAAATATCATTACGTTCCCATGATTGTGCTGGGCGTGATCTTGTTCGCCATCGGAGGAGTGCCCTTTTTGATGTGGGGAATCTTCCTGCGCACCGTGGTTGGACTGCACGCGACCTGGCTGGTGAATTCGGCGACGCACTCTTGGGGTTCACGGCGCTTCGCGACGCGCGATCTTTCGACCAACAGTTGGTGGGTGGCAGTTCTGACGTTCGGGGAAGGCTGGCACAATAATCATCATGCGCACCCCACCGCAGCCCAGCATGGGTTTACGTGGTATGAAGTCGACATGAACTGGTACGGCATTTGGGCGCTGAAGACGTTGGGCTTGGCCTGGGACATCCGGCGCGTAAAACTCGATGAGATCAAGCAGGGTCTGGTGGCCACTCCGAACGGGAAGCTGATTGCTCCCCCAGCGGCGGAATCCTGGGCGGCGGCGGGCGATTAGTATTTAGGGCCGCGGCTGTAAAGCCGCGCCCTTTCAAAACGGGCACTCTTTGCAGCCGACTCGGCAAACGCGTTAATGTGCGCCCGGCAGCGACGCTGCTGCTTTTTGTTGTCCCACCCACTCATGGATGCGATTCGTGAGCACGTCGAGCGGCAACGCCCCTCCAGCCAGCACTTCGTCGTGGAAAGCGCGTAGATCAAATTTGTCTCCCAGTTGGTCTTTCGAATACTGGCGCAGTTTCAAGATCTCCAACTGTCCGACCTTGTAGCCGAGCGCCTGCGCCGGCCACGCCATGTAGCGATCTGTCTCGCTCTGCACGTCGGGCTCGTCGATCGCCGAATGTTCGTGAAAGAAGTCCACAACCTGTTGCCGCGACCAGCGTTTGTAATGAAATCCGGTATCGACAACCAGCCTAATGGCTCGCAACATGTCATCTTGAAGGTGGCCGTAATAGCTGAAGGGATCTTGAAAGAATCCCACTTCCTTCCCCAGTTCCTCCGCGTATAGTGCCCACCCTTCGGTGAAGGCCGTGTAGTACTCGTGCTGCCGAAACGGCGGCAGGCCGGGCAATTCTTGGGCAATGGAAATCTGCAGGTGGTGCCCGGGAACGCCCTCATGGTATGCCGTCGTTTCAATGTCGAGCGTCGTACGCTTGTCGAAATCTCCGGTATTCACCATTACATGAGCCTTACGCGATCCGTCCGGCGTGCCCTCCATGTAATGGGTTGAGGCTTGCTTTTCGCGAAACTCCTCGATGGGCATGACATCCAGTCTCCCCTTGGGCAGACGGGTGAACAGGTCGGGAAGCTGGGTATACATTTGGTCGATATATTTTCGATAGAGATCGAGGATCTGTTCGCGGGAGTGCGCGTGCAGTTTCGGGTTGGTCTTGATGGCAGCGTACAAGCTCTTTAGATCGGGATAATCGAGCTGACGGGCGACTGCCAGCATTCGGCCTTCGATTTCTTTCACCTGTGCCAAGCCAATCTCGTGAATCTCCTCCGGCGTCAGGTTCGTTGTGGTGGACTCCTTTACCCGAAATGCATAGCGGTCCGCACCGTCGGGAAGTGACCAGACGCCCGGCTCCGTGCGGCCCTTGGGCGCGTACTGGTCACGAACAAAAGCCGTGAATTGAACATAAGCGGGAATGACCGAATCGTGAATGGCGGCTAATCCCGCGTCGTGCAGGGGCTTGCGATCGGCTTCCGCAACCGCATCCGGGAACTTGTCAAAAGGATGGGCAAATGGGCTTTTTTCGGCTGAGGTGGTTGCGATTTCGTTAGCCTGCGTGACCACTTCTTCCAGCAAAAGACGGGGCGGCATCAGGTTGTCGGCCATTCCTTTACGCATCTGCACTTCCGTCTGATCGAAGAGGCGAGGTATTTGACGCAGACGCGCAATATAGTCGTCGTAATCTTTCTTCGTTTCAAAGGAGAGAATGTTTACCAACTGCGGCAGATCGATGTGGACGCCGTTAAATTGATTCACGGGCATTTCCCAGGGTTTGAAGCGAATGCCGTCCAGATCCATCTTCAGATCACGCATCATTAACTGCCGGTTCAGAACCTCCTGCTCGGGGAAGCCGGTGGTGTCGATCGCCTGGAAGCGCGCCAGAAAACGTCTGCTTTGCTCGTGCTCATCGTCGATTTCCTTCTGCGAGAAATCATCCAGCAGATCGTTGTAACGCTTGTCGCCCAGGAACGATGCATAAAGCGGGCTGGCGCGCATGCTGTATTCCCATTGCTCATGCAACAGGTCGTTCAGCGCTTTGCGGCGCGCTTCAAGATCGGCGGTGGAAGCGGCGACGGCCGTGTTGGACAGAATCAGCAAGGGAATGGCGAGCCAACACCTAAGATTTCGCATGGAACTCCTGGAGGGGCCGCTTTTAGAACCGCCGCTTTCAGACCCGCTGCTGTCAGATCCGAATGATCATTACTTCGGTGGCCTTGATCAAGGCGGCCGCGGTTTGTCCCTTCTTTAAATGCATTTCGCGAGCAGAGGTTGCGGTGATAATCGAGGTGATTTGCTGGCCGCCGATGGAAATCTTGACTTCTGCCATCAGACCGCTGATGCGAACCGAATCGATGCGTCCCCCCAACTGATTGCGCCCACTGACCCGGCGGACGGCCTGCTTTCGTTCGTTTTCCGTTCCGCCGCGAGTCCTGAAAAGCAGTTTGTCGACCTCGCTCTGGGGGATGCGGTGATGGCCTCCGGGGGTTGGGATACTGCGAATTCTCTTTTTGTAAATCCACTGCTTTATGGTGGGAAAGCTGATTCCCAGCTGTAATGCGGCGTCTGGCAGCCTAAGCATCTCCTCTGCATTTCTTCCCAGCTTTACTGGTGGCCGCATCAGAATGGAATCCTAGCCTCAAAGTTTGGGACGGTCAACACACCAGGCCTCCGGGCCTCCGGGGCCTCCGGGCCTCCGGGAGTGTCTCGGTTTGGCGGTTCGAACCGAGAGGCTGTCGAGCCTCCGCTCGACGGACAGCCGGGGGCCACTCTCCTCCATTTGTTCCCGGCGAGCTGAGACAGCATCGATTCCTCTGTTTAAAACCCTCCCCGCTATGGTGAATAATCCAGATTCCAAAGACGGATTCGGAGACTGGGAGTGTTGGGTGGAATATAGAATCGCCGCCGCGAATGAAGAGGATGGAAACCACATCGTGACCGCTTTCTACCCGATGAGTTTTCCCATCGGGCACTACCAGCAGGGAGCGCTGCGTCCCATCATCACTCCGTACTCCGTGCTGGGCAGATTTTACCTCGGGGATCGGCCCGGTGTTACGGTCGGTGGCGAATTGGAAATTGCCGCCACGTCTGTCCATCCGGCGAGCCACATCCCTCGTTTTCTCGCTGCGCTTCCCCTTCTGACGTCGGGGGCGATCGTCTAAGTCGATGCAGCCGCATGCGGCGCTTTACCAACCGGCGGTCGCGAACGCGGTAAAATCGGTGCGAGAACGCCATGCGCATCTCGAGCCGTCGCGGAACCATCGTTTTCTTTCTCTGCCTGGGCGTTGGTCTGGTTGCGCTGGCCATTGCCCTGAATGTCGGCTGGATCATTCTCAACTGGCGCGAGGGCGTGCTGCTGTTTTTCGGCATCGTCTTTTTTGCCCTGATCATCGCGGGCATGGTGGTCAATACGATTTTTCTGGTGCGGGAGCTTCGCCGCAGCGAGCAGCATGACAGTTTTATCAATGCGGTTACTCATGAATTAAAGACGCCGGTGGCTTCCATCCGGCTGCATCTTGAAACCTTGCAACGGCGCGACGTGGCGGAACCCCAGAAGCAGGAGTTTTATCGGCTGATGTTGAGCGATGCCGACCGCCTTACCGATACGGTGGAGCAGGTGCTGCGCGCCGGGCGGGCCGGTGAGAAGAAAACCGGACGGGAGAAAGCGGAAGTCGATTTCGGCCAACTGGTGCGCGACTGTATGGACGCAACCCGGTCGCGGCATCACCTGCAGCCGGAAGCGCTCCGTTACCAGGAGGCGTCGAACGACGGGAACACCGTGCGCGTACGCGGCAACGCGGAAGACTTGCGGACCGCGGTGTTCAATGTGCTCGACAACGCGGTGAAATACTCCGGGGACAACGTCGACGTGCGCGTGCAACTGGAAACGCCGGACGAGGAACGCATCGTGCTCCGCGTACAAGATCAAGGAGTAGGAATTAATCCCGAGGATGTGAAGCGCATCTTCCGGCGCTTCTACCGGGTTACGCACCGGTCGATGGCGCACGTGAAGGGCACCGGGCTGGGCCTGTTTATCGTGAAAGCGATCGCGCAAAAGCATGGCGGCAAAGTCTTTGCCGAGAGCGACGGGGAAGGCCAGGGAACGACGATCGTGCTGGAATTGCCGAGGTCGGCGGCATGAGCCGGGTGCTGGTGGTGGAGGATGAAGCGCATCTAGCGCAGGGATTACGCTTTAACCTGGAAGCCGAGGGGTATGCGGCGGAAGTGGTGGGGGATGGAGAAGCGGCCACCGATCGCCTGCTGGATAAGAAAGAAACTTTCGATGCCGTCGTGCTCGACATCATGCTGCCCGGAAAAGACGGATTCAGCGTGGTGTCGGAACTACGCGCGGCGCGGAATTATGTGCCGGTGCTGATGCTGACGGCGCGGGGGCGGCCGGAGGATGTGCTGAAAGGATTTGCCTCCGGTGCGGACGACTATCTGGCGAAGCCGTTTGATCTTTCGATCTTGCTGGCGCGGTTGCAGGGATTGCTGCGACGCAGCCAGTGGGTGCGCGGAGAGCAGACGCCGCTTGCTGGCGAGGCGCGAGGCGCGGCGGGCGACGCCGAAGACTTCGGAACATTTTCTTTTGACGGGAAAACGATCGACTTCGGAGCGCTCGAACTGCGGTCGGGCGGCAATACGATTCATTTGACTCTGATGGAGTCGGAACTGTTACGGCATCTGGTGCGCAACGACGGACGGGTTGTTTCACGCAAGCAGATTTTGGAGGAAGTGTGGGGACTGCACGAGGATACCGACACGCGCGCGATCGACAATTTCGTAGTGCGGCTGCGGCGTTATATCGAAGATGATCCGGCGACTCCGCGGCATCTGCTCACCGTTCGCGGAGTGGGATATCGATTTCTGGCGCGGCCGGAAAAAGAGTGAAAAGAGTGAAAGGAGGGAAGGTGAGGAGGAGTGATACGCCGGACCGCTGCGAAAAGCGAATCGGCCAAAGAATGGGAATCACCGGCCTGAACAGCGCTTCGTTTCGCCTGCCATGCCGCATGCAAGGGCGGCCCTTCCATGGGGATGCTCATTTCGAATTTTCGTAGTCTGCTAAGCGCGGCACAATTCCGCTACCAGCGTTTCCCGACGCTGAAGCGCGATGTGGTCCAGGCGGCACAGAACAAATAGGTAGAGCGGGATGGTGATGGCTGCCAGGGCAAGAAACAGCAGCGTCGCGATCCATAAATTACCGTAAAGACGCGCGATGGTGAAGACCGCGACGCCCGAGCCCACGATCAGAATCTGCATGCCGAAGCTTGCCAGGACAGTTGTCTGCGAGGCGTTTTGCCGGCCGAAAGTTGAAAAATCGCGCTTCTTCGGCGCATAGATGGACAGCAGGTTGCCGGCGGTGAAGTTCAGCGGCGTTGCGAACAGAAGTCCCGCCAGCGTGGCAACCGAGACCGCCAGATGCGGGGCGCCGTAAAGATAGGAAGCGGCGATCCAGGCAAATGCGGTGTTCGCTATGAGGATGCTCCCGTGCGCCATGTTTTTCGCTAACACGATCTGGCGAAAACTCACGGGCGAGGCGTAGAAGAATTGGATCCCGCCGCCGTCGCCTCCGAAACTGTTGAAGACCAGGTTGGTGAGGACCAGGATCGCGTAGGCAGCCGCGCCGGGAAACGCCATGTCGGGTGTGCGACTCAGCAGACTGGAGTGGCGAAGGGAATTCATCGGTCCCAGGCGAAAGATCAGCAGCATGAGGATGGGCATGAACAAGGTGAGCAGCATGGGTCCGCTGCGCGCGATATAGCGCATTTCCTTTTCGTACACGGCTGTGACCGACGGCGGTAAGCCGGGCAGGTTCCATCCCATCTGCAGAACTTGGACTTGCGCCAGGGCAGGGCGCGCCGCCGCTTCGCTGAGATTTTCGCCGCGAAACTGAGCGCGCAGGCGGAGGTGCAGCAGCGCTGCTATGCCCAAGGTGAGCGCTCCCAGGAAAAGCAGCGCGGTGAAGCCAACGAGGAACTGAGCGTGGGAAGTTTGGGCGATGGCGTTGGCGGCGAGGCCAGGCGGCAGGACTGCCTGAACCTGGGTTCCGACCTGGATGGTTCGGCGCAGTTGGGGATGCGGCGTTCTTCCGAAGCGACCGATCAGGGGGCCGATCAGTTGAAAGCTGAACATGGCCAGAATAAACAGAACGGCCATGATTTCTCGAGTGCGACGCTGGGCCAGCCAGCGTTCGAGCCAAGTGAACACCGTTTGCATCAGCACGAGATTGAACAGTGCGAAGGTGAACAGGACGAGCAGCGCCCAGGGAAATAGCAGAGGTCGGGCGATGGTGGTGCCCAGCAGAATTCCGGTCAAGGCCACCGTGCCGAGGGCGCTGGCCGGATCAAAAAATCCGTAGGCCAGACGAATCAGAAAATACGAACGATAGGTGAGCGGGAAGCGCAGTAAATCTGCGGAATCGGGATTGTTGGTGAAGGCAGTCGACATTACCGGAAACAGTTGCCAGAAGAAAAAGATCGGCCACAACAGGAGCGCCATGTATTCGGCGTTGTTTTGAGAGACGAAGTACCAGGCAAACCCGGTAGCGACGGTGAAGCCGCCGATTCCACCGACGACGAAGACGAGCGTAATCAAGAGGCGCGAGGCCAGTTCCATTTTGCCGCGCTTGCTGCGCAGGCTGTTGAGGAACATGCGCAGGCGCAGATCGGCGATAGCGGTGAATTGGCCACCGCGAATGGAAGTGGTCATTCTGTTTTAGCTTTCATCTTCGCTCTTTGGTCTTTGGTCTTTCTTCTCATCTCTTGCCCGGCTATCTTTCACCCCAGCCAGGAAAGCTCCTGCTCGGCGCGATGTGTTCCGCCGACGATGCGCAGAAAAAGTTCTTCGAGCGTGAGCTTCTCACCCGACACGCGAGAAGCATCGGCCGATCCGGCGGGCTTGAGGGCTTCCACCCCGGCGCGCAGTTCCTCGAGCGACCCCTGAGCTACGAGCCGCCCCTGGTGAATAATGGCGACGTGACTGCACAAGCGCTCCACGATGTCCAGCACGTGCGAAGTGAGAAAGATTGTGGCTCCGCGCGCAATCATTCCCTGCAGCATTGATTTCAGTGTGCCCGCGGCAATCGCGTCCACGCCCTCGAAGGGCTCGTCGAGGAAGAGCACCTTGGGCCCATGAATCACGGCGGCGGCGAGAGCCAGCTTCTTTTGCATGCCGTGGGAATAATCGGTCACGAGTTTTTTCGGCTGATCGGCGAGTTGCATAAATTCCAGCAGTTCGGCGGCCCGCTTGGCCGCGGTCATGCCATCGAGGCCATACATGCGTCCGGCGAAGCTGAGAAACTCGGCGCCGGTCAGCCGGCCGAACAGAGCCATGCCCTCGGGCACGACGCCGATCTGGCGTTTTACTTCCATGGGATGAGCGTTGAGATCGAGGCCGAGAATTTCGATTCGGCCGGAACTGGGCGCTAGCAGCCCGGTAAGCATTTTGATGGTGGTCGACTTGCCTGCGCCATTCGGGCCCAGGAAACCGAAGAATTGTCCGGGCGCGACGCGCAGGTCAATGCCGTCAACCGCGATGAGTTCTCCGAAGCGGCGGGTCAGGGCCTGGGTGCAGATGGTCGGTGCGAGGTCCATCCAACTTCATCCATCGAACCTCCGAATCTAGCACACCTGCCAGATTCTCGCCCGGCTGTGAGCGGACGTTGCTTCAGCGAAACCGAGTGGTGCGCCAGAGCGCGATTCCGCAGGTTGCCAGCAGAGCGAGCATGGCGACCGTAAGCGCGATGGCCCATCCAAAGGCGATGTCGATGTGGGGAAGTTTCGCAATGAGAGCAAGAACGGAGAACAGGCCGGTCGTGACCAGAATGAGCAGCCAATCCAGCAATGTTCTGCCGCCCCGGCTGGTGCTGAACGACTGGCCTTCGACACTCATTTCTCGGCCCTCCATGCCGGCGCGGACGTATTCGCTTTCAACTCCATAGCGATGGCCTTCGCGGTCGGCGGCATCTCGCCATGAGGAGTGTTCGCGCGCGCTCGCCGACGATAAGGCGATTGCGACTGCACCCAAGGCCATGAGCAGCGATCCTCCGGCGACCTCCAAATAAATCGATTGGCGGGCGCCGCGGAGCTCGTGAAAAACCAGGATGCCCCAGAGCAGTCCCCAGAGTTGGTTGGTGTTGGAGAGTGGAATGCCGCGGCTGATACCCACGTATTTGGTGGCATATTGCTGGAACAAATCTCCCAGCACCCAGACAAAGCCGCCCAGCATCAGCCAGAACAGAACGGCGCGAGCGCCGACCAGTTCGTGCCAGAGCGGTGTCGCGCCGCGATAGGCGACTGCGAGTGTCGTCATCGTGGCGAGTTCGCCGACGGTGAAGAATGCAATGAAGGACAGCGGATTCATGCCGGTGAGATACGCTTTGCGGTAAGGAATGTACATCGTTCCCCAGAGGATGCCGGCGCCCAGGGCGGCGTAGATGCCGAGCGCGGCTTTGCCCGGCGGGGCCTGATGGGACGATGCAATCGCCAGCAGCGTGGCTCCTGCGAACATGAAGACGGCTCCGCCCAGAACGCCGAGCCAGCGCATTCCTCCGGCGTGGTGCAGTTCGTTGAACAGCAGCCAGCCCCAGAATATGCCGAGCAGGCTGTTGGTGTTCCACAGCGGAAACGCGATGCTGAGGCCGACGTTGCGGATGGCGTAAATGGTGAGCGTGTTGGCGACGGCCCACATGCATCCGGCGAGCACGGCCCACACAATCAAATGCGGCGCTTGGCGCACGTCGTTGCCGACGTGCAATGTGCCGCGAATGAAGGCGGGAACGCTCCAGCGGGCCAGGAAGACTCCGAACACCATGATGAGCGAGACGGTGATGGGAGAGATGTCTGGGTTGACGAGCTTGACGGGAGCTTCGGCCCCGCCCAGCCACGCTCCGGCGGCGAATCCGCAGAAAATGCCGAGCGCTTGCAGGGAGCGCAGGCGGGTGGCGTGCATGGGAGTCGGAGCGGTCGAGGGCGCGGTCTGCATGCTGGCGGGAGATGAGTTCAACGGAGCCTGTCCAGGAGTACGAAACCGCCAACCAGGACGATCAGCGGAATCCAGAAGTGGAGGTCGGTGGCGATAGCGCGAAACAGACGGCGGGAAGCATTGCGTTCGTTTGCGGGTGCCATAGCCTTGTCAGCAGTGGATGATACCTGAACTTCGGTGCCAACTTGCAGCAAACTAAAATATCAGGTTCCGGCTGTTAGAAAACTCAGTGGACGACGACTCGGCTGCCGGGGAGCGGAATTGAAGCCATTCCGGATGGAAAGGTGACCCAGGACACTGGGTACGAACCGGCGGCAGGAAGCGTGCGGCTCGTCACTCGACCGGCTGGCGCGCGGGCATGAATATGATCCGGAAACGCGTCGTGACCTGCTCCAGCGCCTGAAGCCGCTCCCTAATGCGACCGAGAAGATGCGGCAAAAAAAACGCCCCGGGTTTTTGACCGGGGCGGTTGGCAGAGCTGCAGCGGTTTAAAACAAATTCCAGAGGAACTGATTGTAGACCTCGTGGTGGAACTGGACTTCTTGCGCTTTGATGAGGGTTCCGAGGGCGCGGGGGCAGCGGTCGGCGGAGGCTTGTTTAAGGTCTGCGTAGCGGCTCTTGACGTCTTCGCCGAGCAGGGTTGAGGTCCATTCCGCCTTCTTGAAGTTGGCCAGGGCGTCGTAGATGTTGTCGGGCAGGTAGCGCTCGGCCTGGCGCAGGTTCTTGATCTTCGCGGTCTCGCCGTCGAGGCCGGTTTTGAAGATCGCGAGCATCACCAGGTAAGGATTTGCGTCCGGAGCGACAGAACGCACTTCGACGCGCATGCTCTTCTCGTTGCCGATAGGAATGCGGATCATGGAGCCGCGATCGACGGCAGACGCCTTGATCTGGTTCGGTGCCTCGAAGTGGGGATCGAGGCGGCGATAGGCATTCACGCTGGGATTCAGCAGCAAACAAATATCATTGCCGTGGGTCAGGATGCGGTCGATGAAGGCCCATCCCATCTTGCTGAGTTTTTCTTCGCCCTTTGCGTCCCAGAACAAATTCTTGCCGTTCTCGCTGATGGAAACGTTGGTGTGCATGCCGCTGCCATTGACGCCGATGACCGGCTTGGGTAGGAACGATGCGGTGAGTCCCATGTTGGTCGCGACCTGACGGCAGATCAGCTTGTAGAGTTGGATCTGGTCGGCGGCGGCTACGACTTCGCCGTAGCCGTAGTTGATTTCAAACTGCGAGGGCGCGACTTCGGGGTGATCTTTTTCGTTCTGGAAGCCCATGGCGCGCTGCACTTCGGCAGTGGTGTCGATAAAGGTGCGTAGCGGGTCGCCGGGTAGGGAATGGTAGTATCCGCCGGTGTTGACATATTCGAACTTGCTGGTTTCGTGATAGTGGCGCTCGGCGTCAGGACCTTTGAACAGAAATCCTTCAATTTCGTTCGCCGCATTGAGCGTGTAGCCTTTTTTCTTGTGGAGTTCCTCGGCGTAATTTTTGAGCACGCCGCGAATGTCGCCCGAATACGATGTTCCGCCTTTGTCGATGACCTCGCCGAAGACCAGCGCTTTGCCGGAACCGAAGACGTCGGAGGGGGCCCAGTAGAACGCGCCCCAGTCGATGCCCAGGCGCAGATCGCTTTCGCGCTGCGCCGTGAAGCCCCGGATCGAGGAGCCGTCGAAGGTCAGGTTGTCCCAGCTCTTGAGCAGGAACTTCTTGTCATAGTCGAGCATGTGCAACCGGCCTTCGAGATCGCTGAAAAGCACGGTGACGGCTTTGATCCGCTTCTCGTCGGTCAGGTATTTGAGCCGGTCTTCCTGCACCTTGTGAGACGCGACGCGGTTCCTGCGCTGCTCTTTGGCCTTGATGTTGAGTTCTTCCAGTTCGTCGTATGACAGTGCCAGGAAATTGCGCAGTTCGGTGGGCATGGATGTCCTTCAGTCTCCTTCGCTTAGAAAGTTATGATTTGGGCAAAACCACATCACGAAAACGGGGGAGTTGAAATGGCTGGTTTCAACACGCTGCGTTGGAACAACGAAGAATAGCGCGAGAGCTGGGCAGCCGCCAATCGAAAAAGCTGATGATAAGCATAAAAGAGATTTATCCGGGTGGAGGGAAAACAACTTTTACGCATTGGACGGCACGAGAGAGGCGATCATCCAATCATTCATGAGATGGGATGCTCCGCAGTCCAGACATTTTGTCAGGGGAAACTGAGTGGCGCAGTGGGGACAGACGGCTCGGGTCTGGAAGGTGTCGAATTGCTGGCCGCACTTTCCACACTTCCAGAACTCTCCGACAGGTGGGGGCGTCTTGCAGCTCGGGCAGGCCAAGCCACTGCGGCGCGGGAGCTTGGCGAAACGGGACAGCGCCATCGCGTGTTTCAGTCCGCCCCAGCAACTCATTGCCATGAACAGGGCGATCGCGCCCAGCCAGAGGTCTTGCCTCCACACCGCGAGGGCGATGAAAACGACGACTCCGACCAGGCCGAAGACGGTTGCGACCATCAAGCTGCGAGCGCGTCCCAGCACGAACCAGAGCAACGAGCGAAGGATCTGGCCGCCGTCCAAAGGATAAATTGGAAGGATGTTGAAGACGAGCAGGCCTAGGTTAATCAACCGAATCGCCTGCACCAACTGGTAGAGATCAGGATTGGACTCTGCCCATCCCGAGGATTGGGCCGCCTTCGTAACCAGATACAGGATCGGGAGGAGCGCCACGTTGACCAGCGGTCCCGCCGAGATGCTCCAGAGGGTAGCACCGGGCCGTGGTGGAGGGTCCACATACGCCACCCCGCCCAGCGGCCAGAGCACGATCTGGTCGGCTCGTCCTCCGACTTGACGGCAAGCCAGGGCGTGGCCGAACTCATGAATGGTCACGATCAAAAACAGCGCCAGATACTCCAACACATTCCACGCGACGGACGAATAACTGCCCTTTCTCATCTGGATTTCGTAAGCCGCCACCAGAAACCAGGACCAGTGAAGGAACACATCAATTCCGCGGAACCGAAACAACCGGATTGATCCTTGGCGAACGTTGGGCATGTGGGCAGTCTACTGCATAATCTCGAACGGCGTTCGCGCGGGCGCACCCCGAGAGGCGGGCGGCACTCTCAATTCTTGCCAAGGTCGCGAGAAATGGGTATTGGGTTTTCCAGGCTGTCGCGCGACTACTGGCGGTGGGCGGAGGCGCCGGCGGCCAACTCGCGCAGTGTAGTCAGGAAACCGGCGGCGGTTTTAGGGTCATACAGCGCGTCCAAGGAGATGGTGGCGGAGAATTGCGGAGACTCAGGTCGGAAGCGAACTTGCAGCACGTCCTGTTGACGCACGGTCATCAGCGTATTGAGTTCGGGAGTGGAATCCTGCTTCCAGTGGGTGCGGGTGGTGAGAATCACGGGCCCCGGTTCATAGACGTCCCACTGTCGTTCATCACGGCGCAGAGCAGTCACTCCGCGGCTGTGAGCGCACCAGCGATGGCGCACAACTTCGAGATGGAAGCTGGGCGAGCCGCCCAAGTCGGCCTCGAACGTCAAAGTCTCTTTCTGTTTGTGCCAGCAACTCAGCAACCAGTGGACGGGCAACGCGCGCGGCCGGAACTTCATGGTGACGTGAGCGTTCTCGAAATTGCGGGAAGGAAACTGAAGGCGGGCATGAAGCCGGGAACTATTCAGCCAGCGCCAGTCGAGGATGCGTCCTTTGCCCGCGCACGCCGATTGTACCCAGCGCAGCGCCTCGGTTCCCTTGCGACGGTTGTAAGCGGCGAAGAGGAAATACCAAATCCCCAGGACCGCAACCGCGCCGACGACGTCGATGACTAGCAGGCGTCCCACCACGTCTTCACACAGTCCTCTGATGCTGATGGTACGTCTGAGGTTGCGACTCGGGCAAGGGCCCAATCGACCGCAACCGCATTTTTTCCCAAATCCACCCTAGGGGGGCTGTGGAAAACCAAGCCCGTACCCTGGGGAGGGTCCAACGGGTTCGGCAAAGGCAGTGAATCCGCCCGCTACAATATCGTCGTGGCCTTCGTCATTCGCGACTTTAAGCCCGAAGATTTCGAAACGCTTTGGCAAATGGACCAGGACTGCTTTCCGGCAGGGATTTCTTATTCGAAGCAAGAACTGACGTCGTTCATACGCCGGCGAGGATCGTTCACCCTGGTCGCAACCGACGGGGACCAGGGCCAGGCCGCAGGTTTCATCGTGGTGCACGAAGGCTCGACGGGGCACGTCATTACCATCGACGTGGCGGCGGAGGCACGCCGCTCGGGCGTGGGATCGCTGCTGCTGCGGGCTGCCGAAGAGCGCCTGCGCAGAACCGGATCGAGCGCGGTGGGCCTGGAAACGGCGGTGGACAACTCGGCGGCCCTGTCGTTCTACAAGCGGCACGGCTACAACGTGATGAGAGCTTTACCTCGGTACTACTGCAATGGCGTGGACGCGCTGGTGATGAAGAAAGACTTATAGTCTAGTCCCCACGTCCTCGCCGGCTGTCGCGACAGGCTTGCCCGGAGCCCGCCGAAGGGGCATCTTGCTATCCGACGTTTGGCGGCGGGACGCCACTCCCGAGAGCCGCCGGGCCGGCGGTGCTCCATGTTCATTGTTCATTTGCGCGAAAAGGACTTCTCAGATACCTTGCGTGTTCAGAGCAACAGGACATGAAAGTTGCAATCCAGGGAGAACTCGGCTCATTCAGCCATGAGGCGGCGGAGCGGATGCTGCCGCGGTGCACGGTCGTGCCTTGCCCGCGCTCGGCGGAAGTTTTCGATCGCCTGGAGCACGAATCGGTGGCGGCTGCGGTCATCCCCATCGAGAACACGCTGGCCGGAACTGTGGCGGAGCATGCCGATCTGATGCTGACGAGGGAAGTATTCATTCAAGGCGAATATCTGCTGCGCATCGTTCACCACCTGATCGCTATGCCCGGAGTGCAGCTTCGATCGTTGCGACGCGTGCTGTCGCATCCGGTGGCGCTCGATCAGTGCCGCGATTTTTTTCGCAGACATGGGAAAATTGAGGCGGTCCCTTTCTACGACACTGCGGGCAGCGTGAAACACGTGATTGCCAACCAGTTAAAAGATGCGGCAGGAATCGCCGGACGTCAGGCCGCCCGCGAATATTCCGGGAATGTTGTGCAGTCAAGCATCGAAGACGACAAAGGCAACTTCACCCGCTTTTTCCTGATTCGCAAACTGGGCCGGAGCAAACGAAGCGGGAATGCCGCGAGCCAGGTCAGGGGAAGAAAGAGGGGAAGTGGGGATTATCACCGGCTGATTCCTCGCGGCGCGAACAAGACTTCCATTGTTTTTCAGGTGAAGAACGTGCCGGGCGCGCTCTTCAAGTCGCTCAGCGTGTTTGCGCTGCGGGACATCAGCTTGAGTAAGATCGAATCACGACCCATGCGGGGACGGCCGTGGGAGTATGTTTTCTACCTGGACTTCCTGCGCGGGGACGACGAGCCGGCGCGCAACGCCCTTCGACATCTGGGCGAAGTTGCTGAGTTCGTGAAAGTCCTGGGCATTTATCCGGCCGCTTGAACCGTCAGAACCGTGGTTGTATGGATTGTATGAACTTTCCAATTTGGAGCTTTCCAATTTAGAGCTTGGCAAGCAGGGAGCAGCCGGGTTAGCCTCGGCACCTTGGTTGCGTTCGATCATGGGTTACGTTCGATCATGGATCGAAGGGAATAGAATTTCAGCCTTGCGCTACTTTCGGGCTTCTGAAACCTTTCTGGAAAGAGTAACATCTAAACTTGAGCGAGTTACACTCAAGGAGACATAATGAGCCAGCAGCCGCCCGTCGAGCGCACTCCTAAGAATAAGGAAATAAACGAACAAAAGGCTCTTCCGGTACTCCCGGTAAGGGATACCGTATTGTTCCCGCACGCGGTTTTGCCCCTGACCGTGGGTCGAGAAAGTTCCGTTCAACTTATCAACTCTTTAGGGGAAGACAAGACCATCATTGTGGTGGCCCAGCGCGAGGCGCGGGTCGACTCTCCGCAGCCCAGCGATCTCTATACGGTGGGAACTTCTGCGGTGGTGCATAAGGTGGTCAAGATGCCCAACCAGAGCTTGTTCGTTTTTGCCGAGGGTCTGGAGCGGGTGAGGCTGGGCGAGTTCACACAATTGGCGCCCTTCATGAACGCGCATTATTCAGCGTTGCCCGAGGGTAGTGCGCCGATCGCGACCTCCGAGATCGAGGCGCTGCAGCGGAATGTGCTGACCCTGTTCCAGCAGATCGTCGCCGGTTCGCCGACTCTGTCGGACGAACTTTCGACGGTGGCGATGAATATCGATGAGCCGGGTCGGCTGGTGGATTTCATTGCCTCGTCACTTCCATCGTTGTCCACACCCGACAAGCAGGACACGCTGGAGACGCTCGACATTCATGTGCGCCTGGAAAAAATCAACCAGCATCTGGCCAAGGAACTTGAAGTCCAGCAACTGCGCAACAAGATTCAAAGCGAAGTGCAAGACCGCGTGCAGCAGACGCAGCGCGAGTATTACCTGCGCGAGCAGATGAAGGCCATTCAGAAAGAGCTGGGCGAGCAGGATGAGGGACAGCGCGATGTCGAGGATCTGAAAAAGAAAATCGAAGAAGCGGGTATGCCCGACGAGGTAAAGAAGGAAGCGCTCAAGGAATTGGGCCGGCTGTCGCGCATGTCGCCGATGGCAGCCGACTATTCGCTCACGCGCAACTACATTGAATGGCTGGCGGTGTTGCCTTGGGCTAAGACTTCCGGGCAGGAAATTGAGATTCCGAAGGCGAAAGAAATTCTGGATGCGGACCACTACGATCTGGAGAAAGTGAAAGACCGTATTCTGGACTATCTTTCCGTCCGGCGTTTAAAGCCGAATATGAAAGGGCCGATTTTATGCTTCGTCGGACCTCCGGGCGTGGGGAAAACCTCGCTCGGCAAGTCCATCGCGCGCGCATTAGGCCGGAAGTTTGTGCGGCTATCACTCGGTGGCGTACACGACGAAGCGGAGATTCGCGGGCATCGGCGGACTTATATTGGAGCGCTGCCCGGTCAGATTATTCAGGGCATTCGGCGCGCAGAGACGAAAGATCCGGTCTTCATGCTTGATGAAATCGACAAGGTAGGGCGCGACTTCCGTGGCGATCCGGCCTCGGCGCTGCTCGAGGCCCTTGATCCCGAGCAGAACTCGAGCTTTCGCGACAATTATCTGGATGTCACGTTTGACTTGTCGAAGGTGCTGTTCATCACCACGGCCAACATGCTCGATCCGATCGCCGAGCCGTTGCGTGATCGCATGGAGATCATCGAACTACAGGGCTACACGGAGGAAGAGAAAGTTCACATCGCCTTCCGCTACCTGATTCCGCGGCAGATTGATGAGAACGGCATCACAGCGGAACAGATTGAATTTCCCGAACAGGGCGTGCGCTACGTGATTCGCCACTACACGCGGGAGGCGGGTGTGCGCAGCCTGGAACGCACGATCGGCACGATCTGCCGCAAGCAGGCACGGCGATTGGCCGAGGGCAAGACGGACAAACTGGTCGTCACCAAGGAAGTCATTCAGGAGTTTCTTGGCGGAATCAAGATTCGCAGCGAAGGCGAAATTGCCGAGCGGACCGAGCGGCCGGGCGTGGCCGTGGGTCTGGCGTGGACACCGTCGGGCGGCGACGTGCTGTTCGTGGAAGCCAACGCGATGAAGGGCAAGGGCGGCTTCACCATGACCGGCCAGATTGGCCAGGTCATGCAGGAATCCATGCAGGCGGCATTGACCTGGGTGCGTTCCAATGCCGATCGGTTAGGCGTTCAGGAAAGCTTCTTTGCCGACCACGATATTCATATCCACGTTCCCGCCGGAGCGATTCCGAAGGACGGCCCTTCGGCTGGAGTGACCATGGCTACGACCTTGGTGTCGCTGCTGACGAAGCGCCGCATCACGCCTCTGCTGGCGATGACGGGAGAAATCACCTTAAGCGGCAACGTCCTGCCGGTCGGGGGAATTAAGGAAAAAGTGCTCGCGGCCAAACGCGCGGGGGTGCGCGACGTGATTCTGCCAGCGGAAAATAAGATGAACGTGGAGGAGGATCTCACGCCGGAACAACTGGAAAACCTTACGGTGCACTACGTGAAAACCATCGACGAGGCTCTACAGGTCTCCCTGCCCGAGGTAGCGGGGGGGCCGGCTGCGAAGCTGCCCTCGACGCCGCCCAAGGATCCGAAGCAGGACTATCATCCCACCGATCCAGTCCGAGAACCGGAACCGGTTCACGATAAAGTATTGACGCAGGGGTAAAGACAACTGCCAGCTCGATTTCGAGTGGAATGGCCAGCCTCGACTGAGGCCGGCCATTTTTTCTGGGGGGGGGGCGGTTTTCGAGCGCGCCGCGTCATGCTGAGGCGGCAACTGGGGGTAAACTGAATGACGGATGCGAGTGCGAGTTCTTTTCTTCGGTCTTCTGAAGGAACTGGTGGGGAAATCGATGG
>Ga0209624_10000853_pt1 | contig 25813 bp, 26 predicted proteins | sample JacPinW_OM2H0_O1_FD_188565 | JGI IMG/M metagenome (GOLD analysis project Ga0209624, IMG submission 188565) | Forest soil microbial communities from Algoma, Ontario, Canada - Jack Pine, Ontario site 1_JW_OM2H0_O1 (SPAdes) (version 2) | ecosystem: Environmental > Terrestrial > Soil > Boreal...
CGACAGCCATGCGGCTGAGGAGGCGGGAGTGGCTGCCGAGCATGTCCTGCCAATGCCCGATATGGCCGCCAATTTCGCGCCGATCGTCTACGCCGCGCCGATCCAGATGCTCGCCTACCACACCGCGGTCGTAATGGGCAAAGACGCCGATCAGCCGCGCAATTTAGCGAAATCGGTGACGGTGGAGTAGCGGGCTTCTGCAACGACGCTTGCGGCGCGCTCCGCGGTAGCCGTAGTTTGGGTCAGGCTCGCAACAAAGGCCGCACCTCTTTCCCTGCCGCTCGGCCGCCGTCTCGACGTCGTCCCCAACCCGTCGGCTGCTCGGCCTCAGCCACTGAGATCATTCGCAGGCGTAAACTTATGCGCGGCCACGTTTTAGACGGCAGAGATTCTCCGGACGCAGAGCGAACGATCCTCGTCCGCGTGGCGATCGAAAAAGATGCTCCGATCGAGCTTCGCCACCCCATCCCAGCCGCCGAGCGCAAGCGCGCGGTCGATCTCGCGCCGGAAGAGTTCCAGCGTCCAAACGACGCCATCCTCGCCCGCGCAGGCAACGCCCCAAAGGTGGGGGCGCCCGATCATGACCGCCCGGGCGCCGAGCGCAAGCGCCTTGACGATGTCAATGCCGCGGCGAAAGCCGCCATCGATCAGGACCGGCGCCCGCCCATCGACCGCTTCGATTATGCCCGGGAACGCGCGGATCGAAGCGACCGCGCCGTCGAGCTGCCGCCCGCCATGGTTGGAGACAATGACGCCATCCGCGCCGCGGTCGATCGCCTCGCGCGCTTCGCCGGGATGCAACAGGCCCTTGAGCAGGAGCGGCCCGCGCCACTGGCTGCGGAGCCGTTCGACATCGCGCCAGCCGACATCCGGATCGAGCTGCTCGTTCATGAGGGGGCCGAACGCGCCAATCGAGGCCCGCTCGCCGTAATTGACGAAGGTCGGGGAGGGCGTCTCGCGCATCCGCATGAGCCATCCGGGTCGGCTAAGAAAGTCGATCATGCTGCGCGGACCCCAACGCAGCGGGAAGCTCATGCCGTTGCGCGCATCGCGGTCGCGTCCCGCCATGACCTGATTGTCGACGGTGAGGATGAGGCCGTGGTAGCCGGCGGCGGCGGCGCGCGCGGTGAATTCGGCTGTCAGGCCCCGATCCTTGTACAAAAACACCTGCATCCATTTTGCGCCTGGCGTCGCGGCGCCGATCTCCTCGATGGTCGCGGTCGAGGCGTGGCTGGTGCAGTAGATCGTGCCGAACCGGCCCGCCGCCCGCGCCGCGGCGAGTTCGGCGTGCGGCCACAATAGGCCCGCGAGGCCAGTTGGGCCGATGATGACCGGTGACGGCAGCTTGGCGCCGAACAGCTCGACCGACTGGTCGCGCGTCGGCGCGCCGGCGAGCAGGGTCGGAACGAGCTCCATGGCCGCCAGCGCCGCCTCGTTATTGCGCATGGTGATCTCGTCGCCGGCGGCGCCGTCGACCATGTCGAACAGCATGCGCGGCAGCTCCTTGCGGGCAAGCGCGCGCAACGCCGCGACGCTGTACCCTTTGCGCTCGAGCGAGGCCTTATCCATCAGGCGTCGAGCCGATAGGCCTTGATCGCATTGTCGCGGAAGAGCTTGCGCTTGTCGGCTGGCGAAAAGCCGGCGGTCGCCCAGTCGAGCGTCGACAACCATTGCAGATAGCTGCCGGCAAGCTCGGACACCGGCCAGTCGCCGCCGTAGAGAATGCGGTCCGGGCCGAAGCATTCGATCACATGGTCGATATAGGGCCTGAGCTGATCGCGGGTCCAGGTTTTGTGGTCGGCCTCAGTGGTGACGCCGGAAAGCTTGCACACGACATTGGGCAGCGCCGCCATCTCGCGAATGTGCGTGCGCCACGGATCGAGGAGGCCGGCCTTGATCCCGGGCTTGCCGATGTGATCGAGGACGAAGGAAACCTCCGGGCACAGGCGCATCATCGCCAGCGTGTTCTGCATTTGCGGGTGAAGAATGCAGGCATCGAAGGAGAGGTCGTACTTCGGTAAGAGCCGGAGCGCTTCGAGAAAGCCGGCCTTCAGCACGAATTCCGGATCGGGCTGGTTCTGGATCAGGCGGCGCACGCCGCGCACCGTCTTGAGTTTGGCAACCCGGGCGATTTCCGGCTCGATCGCCGCTCCGTGCTCGAGCGGCAGGCAGACGACCGCGCCGCGCAGGCGGCGGTCGTGAGTTGCGAGCCCGTCCACCCACTCGGCTTCGTCAAGATATTGCGGCATGTCGACGTCGACTTCGACGAAGACGAAGCCCTCGATCTCGTAGGGTTTCGCACGATTGGCGAGATCGTCCGGGATCCAGTCGCGCTTGAGCGCCGGCGCCCCGCTCGCCCAGGAATAGCCGAACCGCTGCTGATCGAGCAGATGGATGTGGGAATCGATGATGGGAAAATCGATCACGCCAACGCCTCCCTGCGGCCGAACCCTGTCACTGCGCTCGCCTCACCCCCTGCCCATCCGTTTGAGCGCAGGAACCTCGACCGGCAGCTCCTTCAATCCTCCCCGCACGCGCTCGAGCGTCGCCGCCTCAATGGCTTTCACGCGCTCGAGATTCTTGAGAGTCTCCTCGATACGCGCGCGAGGGACGATAACGACGCCGTCGCGGTCGCCGACCACCACATCGCCGGAGGCGACAGCCACGCCGCCGCAGACGATCGGCAGGCCGACCGAGCCGGGTCCACGGCGTTGCGGGGAATTCGGCGTGACGCCCATGGCGAAAGTCGGCAGGCCGACCGTTTCGAGGTCGTCGAGATCGCGCACGAGGCCGTCGGTGACGAAGCCCGCGGCGCCGCGATTGCGCGCGACATACATCAAGAGATCTCCGGTCACCGCCGCCCCGACATAGCCGTTGGTCGCGACCATGAGCACGTCGCCCCGCTTGCATTCGGCGAGCGCCGCCATGAACGCGAGATTGTCGAGCGGGCCGCAGTCGCAGGTGAGCGCTACGCCGACGAACGACTTGCCCACAAGCCGCTTGATCCGCCAGTCGAGAGCGCCCGTCCCATTCATTGCGTCGACGATGAAACTGGTCGGCGCACGAAAGCGCTCGACGATGTCAGCCGATGGGCGCTCGATCGACGGGGCGAAAACGATCGGCGGCGGTTCCTCAATCATGGGCGGCCTTATGGATTGGTGTCAGCCGGAATAGGTTGGGCGTCTTGCGGCAGCCGATAGAATGCATGTCCAACGCCCCCGGGCAACCGCACAAATTCGCCTGTCCGTTAGCCGTCTTCGTATTTGACACTCGGACGGCGGTCGTCAACATTACGCTCGCAGAGAGAGATAGACTTTCCCCCTGCTATCGAGCTCTGGGATTTGATTAACTTGAGTCCATCGCCCACGCGCCAACGGAGATCGGCAATGACGCAATTCAACATGCTCGCCTTGACCCGGCGCGACGCGCTCAAAGTGGGGCTGGCCGGAGTTGCCGCTTCCGGCGCCACGTTCGGCGCTACGCGCGCCGCCTTCGCCGACGACACTCTCGCGGAGATCAAGAAGCGCGGCGTGCTCTCGACCGCGACCGAGATGCAGTTTCCGCCGTTCGATATCTCCGACAACGGAACCTACAAAGGGCTCAACCGAGACCTCATCGACGCCGTCGGCAAGGAGATGGGCCTCAAGGTCACTTATCTCGATCTGCCGTGGACCAGCGTTCTGCCCGGGCTGGAAGCGAAGAAGTTCGACCTCTGCATCGCGCCGGTGACGATCACCAAGGAGCGCATGAAGCATTACGCCTTCACCGTGCCGATCGCCGACGCAACTGCGGCGCTGATGAAGCGCGCCGACGACAAAAGCATCATGAAGCCCGAGGATATCGCCGGCAGAACAGTTGGCGGCCAGAAGGGGACCTCGCAGGTGGCGCAGCTCAAGGAATTCGCCGCCAAGCTGCCGAAGCCGGTCGAGGTCAAGGAATATGTCGACAACAACCAGTCCTACGCCGACCTCGCCGCCGGGCGCATCGATGCTTCGGTCAATTCGCTGCCGAACCTCGCCTATGCCGTCCAGCAGCGCTCGGACGCGTTCGCGATGGTGGCGCCGCCATTCGGCCAACCAACCTATTTCTCCTGGGTCGGCCGGCTGGACGACCAGACGCTGATCGACGCCATCAACGCAGCGATTCTCGCGGTCACGGCCGACGGGACGATGGCGAAGATCCAGAAGACCTGGTTCGGACAGACGATGGACTTGCCGAAGACGGTGCCCGAACCCTCTTTCTGACGGAAGCCTACATGCGGGGACGGCGCCGGCGGCTCCTCGCGCGCCGCTAAATGAAACCCGAAGTCATCCTCCACTCGTTCGGCTATCTCACGCAGGCGGCGGCGACGACGGTCGCCGTGTCCTTCGCCGGAATCGTGTTCGGGTTCGTGATCGGCGCGCTGGTCTGCGTCGCGCGCGTTTCGGCCCGCCCCTGGCTCAGGCGTCTCGGCGGAGCGTACGTCAGCGTGTTTCGCGGCGTTCCGCTGCTCGTGCAACTCCTGTTCATCTATTATTTTCTCGCCGAATACGGGCTCGACGTGCCAGCGATCGTGGCCGCGGTCGGGGCGCTGGCGCTGTCGTCGGCGGCCTATCAGGGGGAAATTCTGCGCGGCGCGCTCAACGCCGTGCCGCGTGGGCAGGGCGAAGCGGCGACCGCGCTCGGCTTCTCCGGCTTGGACATCTGGCGGCGCGTGCTCCTGCCGCAGGCGCTGAGAATCTCGACGCCGCCGCTCATCAATGAGTTCATCCTCTTGATCAAAGCCTCGTCGCTCGTGTCGGTAGTCGGCATCGCCGAACTCACGCGCGTCAGCATGAACATCGCCACCCAGACCTATCGGCCGCTTGAGGCCTATGTCGGCGGAGGCCTGTTCTATCTCGCGATCAACCTTTGCCTGGCTACGCTCGGCGCGGTTGCGGAGCGGCGCCTCGCGCGGGCAGACGGACGATGAACCTAAATCTCGTCTGGCATTATGCGCCCTCGCTTCTGAGGGGCTTTGCCGTCACCATCCTGTGCTGGGCCGCAGGCAGCGCGCTCGGTCTCGCCCTGGGATTCGTGATCACGCTTCTCAGTCGGCTACGAATCCCGCCGTTCAACTGGCTCATCAGGGCGTTCATTGAACTCTTCCGCGGCACGCCGTTCCTGGTGCAGCTGTTTCTCCTCTACGCCGGCGGCCCCTCGATCGGGCTCAGGCTCGGCGCGACGGCGGCCGGAATACTCGGCCTCGCTCTTTACTCGTCGGCTTATTTTGCCGAGATTTTTCGCGCCGGCTTCGCCGCGGTGCCGGTCGGCCAGGTCGAGGCGGCGGTCAGCGTCGGCATGGCGCCGTTCGACACCATGGTGCGCGTCATGTTGCCGGGGGCGCTCATCGCCGCGGTTCCGTCGATCGTCAATATGCTTATCATTCTGTCGAAAGAGACGGTGGTGCTGTCGATCATCACCGTGCCGGAGCTCATGTACCAAGTGCAGACCATGGCGGCGGAGACCTTCACAGCATTCGACGCCATATTCGCCATGGCGATCTTCTACTGGCTCTTGGTCGAAGCGGTGTCGCGCCTCGGCGCCCGGCTCGAAGCTCGGGTGACGGCGTTTCTGGCGCACGAGGCGCGAGCGTGAGCGCGCCGATGATCGAGCTCACCAAGGTCACTAAAAGCTTTGGCTCGCACAAGGTTTTGCGCGACGTCGACCTTTCGGTGGAGCGCTCGGAGGTGGTTTGCCTTATCGGGCCCAGCGGGTCCGGCAAAAGCACGTTGCTCCGATGCGCGAATTTCCTCGAACCTTACGATTCCGGCGACGTGCGCATTGACGGCCGGCTGATCGGCTACGAGGACGCGAACGGAGTACGCCGGCCGATGGCGCCGCGCGCCTTGCGCGAAATGCGGCGCGAGATTGGCATGGTGTTCCAGCACTTCAATCTCTGGCCGCACATGACGGCGCTCAACAATGTCGCCGAGCCGCTCCGGCGCGTGCGCGGACTTGCAGGCCGCGAAGCGGGCGAACGCGCAATGGCGATGCTGACCCGGGTGGGCCTCTCCGCCAAGGCTGACGCCTATCCTTCGCGTCTCTCGGGCGGCCAGCAACAACGCGTCGCCATCGCCCGGGCGCTCGCGATGCAGCCGAGACTCATGCTGTTCGACGAACCAACCTCGGCGCTCGACCCCGAGCTGGTCGGCGAAGTGTTGGAGGTGATGAAGAGCCTCGCCGCGGAAGGCATGACCATGTTGATCGTCACCCATGAGATGGGCTTCGCCGCCCATGTCGCCAGCCGCATCGCCTTCATCGATGACGGCCGCATCATCGACGAGGGCCCGCCGCGCCGGGTGTTCCACGAGAGCCCCGAGCCGCGGGTGCGCCAGTTCCTGCAGACCTATCACGACCGGAATGCCTTTTGAGGGGAAGGGCGCGGGCCGCGCATGGCGGCGCCCTCGCAGGCCCCTCCCTCAACTCTGCGCCGCCCGTTCGTTGAGCTGCGGAAAGCCGCGCTGGTGCCAGACCGGATAGGCGGGCTCGACGTCGCTTGCCGCGTCGAGCTTTGCTATCTGCTCTGGCGTCAGTTTCCAGCCGACGGCGCCGATGTTCTCGCGCAACTGCTCTTCGTTGCGCGCGCCAATGATGAGACTGGCCACGGTCGGACGGCGCAGCAGCCAGTTGAGCGCGATCTGCGGCGCCGTCTTGCCGGTCTCCTTGGCGACGCCGTCGAGCGCGTCGACGATATCGAACAGGCGATTCTCTTCGTAGCGCGGTCCGGTTTCCGGAATCGCATGGGCGCGTGTGCCGGGCTGCGCCGGCTGTCCGCGCCGGATTTTTCCAGTGAGCTTGCCCCAGCCGAGCGGGCTCCAGACGACCGCGCCGACGCCCTGGTCGCGGCCGAGCTCCATGAGCTCCCATTCGTAATCGCGGTTGAGCAACGAATAATAGGCTTGGTGCGCAACATACCTGGGATAGCCGTAACGGTCCGACGCGGCGAGTGATTTCATCAGATGCCAGCCGGAGAAATTCGAGCAGCCGATGTAGCGAACCTTGCCGGTGCGCACCAGTTGATCGAGGGTAGAGAGCGTCTCCTCAACCGGCGTGTTGTAATCCTGCCCATGCAGTTGGAGGAGATCGATCGTCTCGACTCCGAGGCGCTTGAGCGAGCCCTCCGTCGCCTCCAGAAGATGTTGGCGCGACGAGCCGTAGTCGTTTGGGCCATCGCCCATCGGGAATGTCGCCTTGGTCGAAATGAGCAATCGGCTGCGCTTGCCCTTGATCGCCTCGCCCAGGATCTGCTCGGCGAGCCCGGCCGAATAGACGTCGGCGGTGTCGAACATGTTCACGCCGTGATCGAGGCACACGTCGATGAGCCGGGACGCGCCGGCGGCGTCGCTTGATCCCCACGCCTTGAAGAAGTCATTGCTGCCGCCGAACGTGCCGGTGCCGAAACTCAGCGCCGGCACACGCAGGCCGGAATGACCAAGGCGATTATAGTCCATGCGTAACTCCTGTCGGGTGGCGCCGCGCCCCGTGTTCGGGCGGGACGATACACGGGCGACGGTCGCTGCGCTGCACCTGCGAGCTCATTCTCCGGCAGGGTATCGCGATCGTGACCGTGACGATGACGAGCGACCACGGCGGCCCTTCGGTTACGCGCGGTGCTCCTGTGCTCGACCTGAAGGAGTTGGGTACCCACGGCCTAGCGAAACGCGTCGCCCGCGGTCGGCGGACGGACGACCGCCGCTTTGGCTTTCGGGAACAGACCGCGCACATCCCGCGTTCCGAAGAAAGTGAGGGTGCACCTATGCTCGATGCCGAGATCCGTATTTCCGTTGATGTGGACATGCCGGCGCCGGCTGGGCTGCGCTATGTATGCGACAACGGCCCGGCGATCCAGCGCAGGCGCGCGGGCAAGGGCTTTGTCTATTTCGATGCGAAGGGCAGGCGGGTTGCGAACGCCGACACCTTGCAGCGCATCCGCGCGCTCGTCATCCCGCCGGCATGGACCAATGTCTGGATTTGCGCTTCCGCAAACGGTCACATTCAGGCGACCGGCCGCGACGCGAAGGGGCGCAAACAATACAAATATCACGCTGAGTACCGCGAGGCGCGCGAACAATCGAAATACGAGCACTTGTCCAAGTTTGCCGCGGCGCTGCCGACGATCCGGGCGACGGTCGCCGAGCACATGAGTCTGCGCGGACTGCCGCGGGAGAAGGTTCTGGCGACGGTCGTGCATCTTCTCGAGAGGACGCTGATCCGCGTCGGCAATGATGAATACGCGAGAAACAATCAGAGCTATGGCGTCACCACCCTGAGAAGCGATCACGTCGCAGTCGAGGGCTCTGAGGTTCGGTTCCAGTTCACCGGCAAGAGCGGCAAGCAATGGTCGCTGGCGATGCGCGACCGGCGGGTGGCGCGAATCGTCCGGGCCTGCCAGGAGCTGCCCGGCCAGGACCTGCTTCAATATTTCAATGAGGATAAGGAATTGCACGCGGTTTCGTCGGGCGACGTCAACGCTTATCTCAGGGAGATTGCGGGTAGCGACATCACCGCCAAGGATTTTCGCACCTGGGCCGGGACCATGCTAATGGCTCGCCATCTCTCGGCCTCCGATCCGTTCACGAGCGCGACGCAGGCCAAGCGCGTGATGAGCGCCGCGGTGAAGAAAGTCGCCGCCGCGCTGGGAAACACGGCTGCGGTCTGCCGCAGGTCCTACATTCATCCAGCAATTTCGGACGCCTATCTCAGCGGCGCGTTTGCGCTCGAGGTTCTGCAGGAGGGCGGCGCTTCCAACCCGGCCGGGCTGATGGCAGAGGAAATCGCCGTTCTCGCGCTGCTGAGAAGCGGGTGACTGGCTCCAGCGCCGTGCGTGGGGCTGCCTCCTCCTGCGCAGAGAGGTACTGCTAGGGTCCCCGCGACTCTTCCGGTGGCGGCAACGCCCGCCACCGCCTTTACTGCGCGTTGGCAGGTGATAGGTTGTCGCGGCCAGCTGAGAGAGGACGCGATGGCGAGCTTCGACTCGAAGACAATCTCCCATATCCACCAGGAGTTGCATTCGCATCTGCCGTCAGAGCCGGCTCTGCGGACGAAGGCGCTGGAAAGTTTGCTTGCCGAGAAGAAGCTTATCGACCCCGCCGCGGTCGACGCCTGGATCGAAATGTATCGTGACGAGATCGGGCCCAAGCGCGGCGCGGTCGTCGTTGCGCGCGCCTGGTGTGATCCCGCTTTCAAGGCGCGGCTCCTGGCGGACGGGACGGGGGCGATCGACGAATTCGGTTTCGCCGGCCATGCGACCGGCCATTTGCAGGCGGTCGAGAACACGACCGAGGTGCATAATCTCGTCGTCTGCACGCTCTGCTCCTGCTATCCGTTCTCGATCCTGGGCCTCTCGCCATCCTGGTATAAGTCGAACGAATATCGTGCTCGTGTGGTGCGCGAGCCGCGCGGCGTGCTCGAGGAGTTCGGCGTCAAGCTCGATGAGAAGACGGAAGTGCGCGTCTGGGACTCGACGTCGGAGCGGCGCTATCTCGTCGTGCCCCAACGGCCGAAAGGCGTTGACGACTGGGAAGAAGAGGCGCTCGCCAAGCTCGTCACGCGCAATGGGATGATCGGCACGCAGCGCGATCTTTCGCCCGAGAGGGTAAAAATCTGATGGACGGTGTTCACGATCTGGGCGGGCGCGAGGGTTTCGGACCCATCGTTGATAAAGCCGACGACAAGCCTTTCCACGCCGATTGGGAGATGCGCGCGTTCGGCATGAAGCAGGCCTCAGCTTCGGCCAAGAGCTGGACGATCGACTGGTTCCGCCATTCCCGCGAGCTTACCGATCCCGTCGATTATCTCACGCGCCCCTATTTCGACCAATGGGTCACGACGCTCGCCGCGCAGATGATCGACGAGGGCTATGTGACGCTCGAGGAGATCAAGGGCGGCGCCGCGACTTTTGCGCCGAAGCCCAGCGTGCCGCCCCAAAGCCCGGCGGCCGCGCGCGCCTATGTCAAAAAGGCGAGGAGTTTCGTGGTCGGCGTCAACACGCCGCCGCGCTTCGCGCTTGGCGCTTGGGTCCGATGCCGACTGGATGGCGGGTCGGGTCACACGCGGTTGCCCGGATATGTGCGGGGCAGGGCAGGGGTGATCCACGCCCATCACGGCGGCCATGTTTTCGCCGACGCGTCGGCGCGAGGCGAGGAGCGTGGCGAGCATCTCTATACGGTGTGCTTTGCCTCCTCCGACCTTTGGCCGGAAGCAAAAGGGAGCAGCGATCGCGTGTTGGTCGATCTTTGGGAGAGCTATCTTGAACCGGCCTGAGGTTGGGTCTGGCTTTCTTAAGGCCAAGGACGGCGAGCCGGTGTTCGGCGAGCCGTGGCACGCGGAAACGCTTGCGCTTGCCGATCTTCTCGTCAAGAGCGGCGCAATCTCTTCCGCGCGCTGGGCCGAGACGCTCGGAGCCGAGATCAGAGCGCTCAACGCCGAGCCCGACGACCGCGAAACGTACTATCGCGCCGTCCTCGCCGCGCTTGAACGGCTGCTCGCAGAAAACGGCGCCGTAAGTCCCCGGGAGCTTCACGAGCGCGAGCACCAATGGGAGCGCGCCTATCGGCGCACGCCACATGGAAAGCCGGTCGAACTCTCCGCTGGCATGGAGCCGGACTAGCTGATCCCGATAGGTCCCGCGACGCCTAGCCCGCGATCAACCGCCAGCCCTCGGCGTCGCGCTCAAGCACCGTCGTGCGTAGCCCGAACGGCTCCGGCGTGACGCCGCGGATCCAGAGCTCCATACGCTTGATCCCGACCTCGACAAAAATCGCATTCGCTTGGTCAGTCGCGCTGGGAAAGTAGACGTCGTAGGCGGCCTTCCAACGGCTGCGTGTCTCGGATGCGTCCTCGTGCAGCTCGGCTTTGCCGATCAAGGAGACAAAGGCGAGATCGGGGTCGTGCTGAAACACGATCGTGACCTCACTCGCGCGCCGCATGTCGGCCGCCTTGTGCGATCGACCATTGGTGAGGAACCGGATCTTCCACTGATCCTCGCCGGGGTCGTTCAGCAACCGCCCCATTGGCCGCACGTGGGGAGCTCCGGCTTCGGTCGCAGTCGCCAACCAGCAATAGCGCGCGTTGCGCATCGTCTTAGCCGCGCCGGCCAACAGGCGGCTCACGTCAATGGCGTCTGGCTTGGTCTTCGTTTCCAGCATTGGATTAGCCTCCGCTTTCGCGCCCCGCCGTCGCGATGGCTATCAGATATTGACCATTGCGTCTAGACTGAATAGTCTAGACATATGGGGCGCGCGCAATTCGACCAAGCAGGCTTCGTGGCTGCGGCCCGTGCGCTCATCGCCGAGCGCGGGCCTCAGGCTGTCACTGTCGATTCTGTCGCCGAGCGGCTTAAAGCGCCCAAAGGCTCATTCTATTACCGGTTCGCTTCGCGTGATGCGCTGCTTGGCGAAATTTGGCTCGACACTGTGCTCGCCTATCAAAAGGGTTTCGTCGCCGCGATCGAGGCAGGCGACGGCTTAAAGGCCGCGCTCCACACTCCCGCTTGGGCGCGCCAACATCTGGACGACGCGCGGCTGCTTATGCTTTATAGCCGCCACGATTTCGTTCAGGGCGACTGGCCGTCGCCGCTCAAGCGCGGCGTCGCCAGTCAGGCCGCGCGCTTCGAGGACTGCTTGCGGACGTTCGCTCGCGGCGCGTTTGGCGACGTCGGTCGCGCGCAGATGCGGCGCGCGACATTCGTCCTGGCCGAGGTCCCGGTCGCCGCGGTCAAGCCCCATCTGCAGCGGCGTGAGCGGCCGCCGCGGTTGGTCGATGGGCTGGTCGCCAAGACATATTGGGCGATCGTCGGGCCGGAAGGAAATGGCGCCGCAAACAGTTGAAATCACACGAAACGCGGAAGGAAATGGCGCCGGGTGGGTGAGCGCCAAAAAGCGAGAAAATAAGTGGAGTCGAGAGATCGTTCAGCTGCAGAGTAGATGCGCCGATAGGACGGTGCGGACGGCTAGCTTTCGCCCAGGCTCGGGAGATCGAGGCCCTTCTCGCGCGCGCATTCTATCGCCGCCTCGTAGCCCGCGTCCGCATGGCGCATGACCCCGCTCGCAGGATCGTTCCACAACACGCGCTCGATGCGCCGCGCAGCTTCAGGCGTGCCGTCGCAGACCACGACCATGCCAGCATGCTGAGAGAAGCCCATGCCGACACCGCCGCCATGGTGGATCGATACCCAGGTTGCGCCCGAGGCGCAATTGAGCAGCGCGTTGAGGAGCGGCCAGTCGGAGACCGCGTCGGAGCCATCTTGCATCGATTCGGTTTCGCGATTGGGAGATGCGACCGAGCCCGAATCGAGATGATCGCGGCCGATGACGATGGGCGCCTTGAGTTCGCCGGACGCAACCATGGCGTTGAACGCAAGGCCGAGCCGATGACGGTCGCCCAGCCCCACCCAGCATATGCGCGCAGGCAGGCCTTGGAAGTTGATCCGCGCACGCGCCATGTCGAGCCAATTGTGCAGGTGCCGATTGTCCGGCATGAGCTCCTTGACCTTGGCGTCAGTCCTGAAGATGTCCTCGGGATCGCCCGATAGGGCAGCCCAGCGGAACGGCCCGACGCCGCGACAAAACAGCGGGCGGATATAGGCCGGCACGAAGCCCGGGAAGTCGAACGCGTCCTTCACGCCTTCTTCGAGCGCCATCTGGCGAATGTTGTTGCCGTAGTCGACGGTCGGAACGCCCGCGTGCGCGTAGGCGAGCATCGCGCGCACATGCTCGCCCATCGACGCCTTGGCGGCGCGCTCGACGCCCTTGGGATCGCTCGAGCGGCGCTCCTCCCATTGTTGCAGACTCCATCCCTTGGGCAGGTAGCCGTTGATGGGATCGTGCGCCGAAGTCTGGTCGGTGGCGATGTCGGGCCTGACGCCGCGGCGCAGGAGTTCGGGCAAGACCTCGCCGGCGTTGCCGAGGAGCGCGACCGAGACGGCCTTCCGCTCCTTCGTCGACCTCTCGATGATGGAGAGGGCATCGTCGAGGTCCTTGGCTTGGACGTCGACGTAGCCGGTGCGAAGGCGGAATTCGATGCTTGACGGGCGGCACTCGATTGCGAGCAGCGAAGCCCCGGCCATCGACGCGGCGAGAGGTTGCGCGCCCCCCATGCCGCCGAGGCCTGCGGTGAGGATCCATCTTCCTTTGAGATCGCCGCCGTAGTGCCGGCGCCCCATCTCGACGAACGTCTCGTAAGTGCCCTGCACGATGCCCTGCGAGCCGATATAAATCCACGAGCCCGCGGTCATCTGCCCGTACATCATGAGCCCCTTGCGATCGAGCTCGTTGAAGCAATCCCAGGTCGCCCAGTGCGGCACGAGGTTCGAGTTGGCGATGAGCACGCGCGGCGCGTCGGTATGAGTGCGAAACACGCCGACGGGTTTGCCTGATTGGACGAGCAGCGTCTGATCGCCCTCGAGCCGGCGCAAGGTGGCAACGATACGGTCGAACGCCGGCCAGTCGCGCGCCGCCCGTCCAATTCCGCCATAGACGACGAGCTCGCCTGGCCTTTCGGCGACGTCGGGATCGAGGTTGTTCATCAGCATGCGCAGAGGCGCTTCGGTGAGCCAACTCTTGGCGGTCAGCTCCGTTCCGCGGGGGCTGCGAATGACGCGCATATTGTCGGTGCGGGCTGGCGCCGTCATGGGCTTCGTCTCTCTAGTGTTGGTTACGCGGTGGCGATCCAGGAAAGGATCACCTCGAGCACGCGCTTGATTGTCGCACGCGTCGATGTCGCGCGCTTTTCGTCGATCGGCGTCGGCCAGTTCTCGGGCCCTGGGCGCTCGGGCTCCTGCATGTAAGCGCGGCGCGCGAGTTCGAGCTGCAAAGCCTCGACGCCCTCGGCGGGATTCCCACATGCGCGTGTGATCCAGCCGCCCTTGAAGCGGCCGTCGACGATCATGCTTTGGCCCGACGCCTTGAGGACTTCGGTCGCGGGCCGGCGCAGTCCTGGGGAACAGCTTGCGCCCGAATTCGTGCCGAGATTGAACATTGGCAACGCGCCGTCGAACAGGCGCGGAATGACTGACCGAATGGAATGGGCGTCGAACAGCGCCACGCGCTTATGCTTCTGACGGAGCCGCGCGATCTCGGCGGCGAGCGCCGCATGGTAGGGATCGAAGTAAAGGCGCCGTCGCTCGGCGATTTCGGCCGCGTCCGGCGCTCGGCCCGGCCGATAGAGCGACTCGCCGTCGAAGGTCGTGGTTGGGCAGAGTTGCGTCGTCGCCTGACCCGGATAGAGCGAAGCGCCGCTCGGGTCGCGATTGACGTCGATGATCGAGCGCGAAAGTTTCGTGCGGAGCAAAGTTGCGCCGAGCGGTTCGACGAAATCGTACAGCTCGTCGAGCCGCCAATCCGCGTCCTTCCGTGCGAGCCACGGATCGACGAAGGCCGGTTCGAATCCCAGGAGGTCAGTTCCCGCATGCGGAATGCTGATGATGAGCGGCACATCGCGGCGCTCTACCACGACCCAATCGGGGCGCTCGCCGCTCATAGCGCAGGCTTCTCAAGTCCGGGCAGCGCGGCAGCGCCGACCGCATCAATGACGGCCCTCCGGCTCACAAGGCTGGTCGCCGCGGTGATGTCCGGGTGAAAGTAGCGGTCGTCTTCCAGGCGTGGAACCTCGCGCCGCAGTAACGTCCGCACAGCTTCGAGTGGCGCACTCGATGCGAGGGGACTATGAAAATCGCACGCCTGGGCGGCGGCGAGCAGTTCAATGCCGACGATCGACATTGCGTTATCAGCCATCGACGCCAAACGTCTTGCGCCATGCGCGGCCATCGAGACGTGATCCTCCTGGTTGGCGGAGGTTGGGATGGAATCGACGCTGGCCGGATGGGCGAGGGTCTTGTTCTCGGCGACCAGCGCCGCTGCCGTCACCTGCGCAATCATAAACCCGGAATTGAGCCCGGGCTTCGGGGTCAGAAACGCCGGCAGACCAGATAAAGCAGGATCGACTAGAAGCGCGATCCGGCGCTCCGCGAGGGAGCCGATTTCGCAAATCGCGAGCGCGATCATATCGGCGGCGAAAGCGACCGGCTCGGCGTGAAAATTGCCGCCCGACAACGCTTCATCAGTATCGGCGAAGATGAGCGGATTGTCGGAGACCCCGTTGGCCTCGATGAGAAGGGTCGCGGCGGCCTGACGCAGGAGGTCAAGGGAAGCGCCCATCACCTGTGGCTGGCAGCGCAAGCAGTAAGGGTCTTGGATTCGTTCGTCGCCGGTGAGATGCGAAGCGCGAATGGCGCTCCCGGCGAGCAGCCCTCGCAGGGCCGCGGCGACTTCGATTTGCCCCGCGTGGCGCCTGAGCGCATGGATGCGCCCGTCGAACGGCGTATCCGATCCGCGCGCGCCGTCAGTCGATAACGCCCCCGTCGCCAAGGCGGAGCTGAACAGCGTCTCGGCTTTGAACAAGCCGACGAGCGCATTGGCGGTCGAGAATTGCGTGCCGTTGAGCAGCGCGAGCCCCTCCTTGGGGCGAGGCGTGATAGGCTCGAGTCCGACTTCGGCGAGCGCGGCGGCGGCGGGCGCGATGCGATCGCCCACGCGAGCCTCCCCCACGCCGATCATCGCCGCCGCCATATGGGCGAGGGGCGCCAGATCGCCCGAGGCGCCCGCCGATCCTTGCGACGGGACCACCGGCGTGACGCCGCGCGCCAGCATGGCCTCGATGAGGGCAATCGTTTGCGGTTGGACGCCCGATGCGCCCTGCGCCAGGCTGCCGAGCTTCAACGCCATCATGAGCCGCGTTGTCGCGACAGACGCCGTTTCGCCCACGCCCGCAGCGTGCGAGAGGACAATGTTGCGCTGAAGTTCAGCGAGGTCTGCGGGCTTGATGCGAACGCCCGCCAGTTTGCCGAAGCCGGTATTAATTCCGTAGACCGGTTCGCCGCGGGCGAGAATGCGCTCCACTGCCGCCGCGCTCGCGACTACGACAGCACGGCTGGAGGGATCAACGGCCAGCGCCTCGCCGCGCCAGATCGCCCGCCAGTCAGCGAGCGACGCCTCGCCGGGGCGGACAATGACGGTCATTGTCCCCTCCAGACGCGCTGATGCAACGGGTTGAAGCCGAGCCGATAGACAAGCTCGGCCGGCCGATCGATGTCCCATATGGCGAGATCGGCCCATTTGCCGGCTTCGAGGGTTCCTGTCTCGCCCGCGAGGCCAAGCGCGCGGGCCGCGTTGCGGGTGGCGCCGGCGAGGCATTCGTCCACCGTGAGCCCGAACAAAGTCGCCGCCATGTTAAGCGCGAGGAGGAGCGAGGTCATTGGCGACGTGCCCGGATTGGAATCGGTGGCGACAGCCATCGGCAGGCGATGCTTTCGCATGAGTTCGATCAGAGGCGCCTGTCGTTCGTTAAGCACATAATACGCGCCGGGGAGCAACACCGCGACGACGCCCATTTTCGCCATTGCCGCTAGGCCGTCCTCGTCCGCGTATTCGAGATGATCGGCCGAGAGCGCGCTGAACTTGGCGGCAAGCGCCGCGCCGCCTGAATTCGACAATTGGTCCGCATGCAGCTTGACCGGAAGCCCCGCGCGGCGCGCGGCGGCGAACACGCGAGCGATCTCGTCGGACGTGAACGCAATCCGCTCGCAAAACCCGTCGACGGCGTCAATCAGGCCTTCGCCGGCCAGCTTCGGGATCATCGTGTCGGCTACATAAGCGACATAGACGTCGCGGTCGTCGCTGAATTCTGGCGGCAGAGCGTGCGCGCCCAGGAAAGTCACGCGGATCGCGACATGGCGTTGTTTGGCGAGCCGGCGTGCGACGGTGAGCGATTTGCGCTCGGTGGCAAGGTCGAGCCCGTAGCCGGATTTGACTTCGACCGTGCCGACACCCTCGGCGATAAGAGCGTCCAATCGCCGCAACGCCGATTGGCTGAGCTCGCCTTCGCTCGCGGCGCGAGTCGCTCGGACAGTGGAAAGAATTCCCCCGCCTTCGCGAGCGATCTGCTCATACGAAGCGCCGGCAAGCCTGAGCTCGAATTCGTGCGCCCGGTCGCCGCCGTAAACGAGGTGTGTATGGCAATCGATCAGGGCGGGCGTAATCCAGCGGCCTTCGCAATCGACGAGGCGGGCGCTCGCGCGCCACGTGGCCGGAAGCTCGTCCTCCCTGCCAACAAAAGCGATGCGTCCTTCGCGCGCGGCGACGGCGCCGGATTCGACAACCCCGACCCCCGGGCGCCCTTCGATGAGGGTCGCAAGACGGGCGTTCAGCCAAACCGTGTCGAGACGGTTTTCGTCGCTTGCTTGCACCATGGCCCTCAACGGCTTCCCGCCGCGGACCGTTTCATGCTTAGACTTAATCGTCCGAAAGGCAAGCGGCCGGTGGGCCTGGGCCGATCGCGAGAAGCGGAGGTGGCCGGTGTCTGTCCTTCACGCCGCAAGAGCGCTGACCGCCCAGGGTTGGAAGTCCGACCTGCGGATGACGATCGAAGACGGCACGATAACCGCCGTGGAGATTAACGCATCAGCGCGGGATGGGGACGAGCGTCACGCGATCGCGGCGCCGGCGGCGGCGAACCTCCACAGCCACGCCTTCCAGCGCGCCATGGCCGGCCTGGCTGAAGTTAGAGGCAAGGAGACCGATACGTTCTGGACCTGGCGCGAAACCATGTATCGGTTCGCGCTGATGATGTCGCCGGATGACGTCGAGGCGGTCGCCGCGCAGCTCTATGTCGAGATGTTGGAGGCGGGTTTCGCCGCCGTCGCCGAGTTCCACTATCTCCATCACGCGCCCGATGGTTCGCCTTACGAGCAGCCGGCGGAAATAGCCGGCCGCATCCTCTCGGCGGCGCGACGTGTCGGCATCGGCATGACGCTGCTTCCGGTATTCTACGCCCATTCGAGCTTCGATGGCGCGCCGCCCAGGCCGGAGCAAAGACGTTTTATCAACGATCTCCCGTCATTCGCCCGTCTCGTCGACGATTGTCGCCAACTCATAAAAGCAGATGAGGGAGAGACAATTGGCATCGCGCCGCATAGCCTTCGCGCCGTGACGCCGGCCGAGTTCACCGAACTCATGTCCTTAGCTGACGACGGTCCCATTCACATTCACGCCGCGGAGCAGATCAAGGAAGTCGAGGACTGCGTCGCCTGGTCGGGAGCTCGTCCGGTGCGCTGGCTGCTTGACCATGCCAGCATCGACGCAAGGTGGTGCCTCGTCCATGCGACCCACATGGACGAAGGAGAGACGCAGGATCTCGCGCGCTCGGGCGCGGTCGCCGGGCTTTGTCCGGTGACGGAGGCCAATCTTGGCGATGGCGTCTTCAACGCGGCGGATTACATTCACGCTGGTGGGCGCTATGGCGTCGGCACGGATTCCAATGTGTCGGTCGGTGTCGCTGCGGAATTGCGCCAACTCGAATATGCGCAAAGGTTGCGGGGGCGGGCGCGCAATGTTTGCAACCTCCCGGAGACGTCATGCGGCAGGACGATGCTCGAGGCAATCTGGCTCGGAGGCGCCCAGGCTCTGAGGCGGAACTCGGGTAAGCTCGCGCCCGGCGCGTCGGCCGACATTCTCACCTTTCGCGCCGACCATCCGACACTTGCCGGCAAGGCCGACGATCAGGTGCTCGACGCGTGGATATTCTCGGCCGGCAATCTGCTCGTCGATTGCGTTTGGAGCGGCGGACTGAAAGTCGTCGCCGGCGGCCGCCATGTGTTCAAGGATGAGATCGCCGCGCAATTCGCAAAGACGATGCGCGAGCTCAGCGAGCCGCCGGGATCCTGAGCCTAAGACGCCCCCTTACCGCCGACCGCCGACTTCGTCGATATGAACGAGCAAATCCGCCGGGTCTTCGTACACGCGGAAGGCTGTCGCCTGCTGCAATTCGCTCGCGCCATAGCCGCCGCACAAGAGCCCGACGCCGAGCGCTTGGCAGCGCGCCGCCGCCAACATGTCCCAGATGCTATCCCCGACCACGACGGCGGTCTCGATCGGCGCGTTCAAGCGGGCCGCGGCGGCCAGGAACAGATCGGGATCGGGTTTTGCGTGTTTCACCTGATCGCGCGTCACCACCGGGGTTCGATCGGGGTCCACGCCGAGCGCCGCGAGGTTGACCGCCGCCGTCTCCATTCGGCCGCTGGTGGCGATCGCCCATTTGAAACCCGCGTTGGTGAGCCAAGCTAACAATTCGCACGCTCCTGGCAGCGGACGAATGGAGGCCGACATCCGGCGATAGGCTTCGGCATGCAACCGGCGCAGGCGGTCGAGTCGGTCTTCGCTGAGATCGACTCCCGTCTCGCGTTTGAGCTGGTTGGTGAAGAGGCCGCCGCTCATGCCGATCTTGCGATGGATGCGCCAGACGGAGAGGTCAACGCCTTCGCTGTCGAGAGCCTCCTTCCACGCCAGCACGTGCTGGTAGACGCTGTCCACCAGCGTCCCATCGAGATCGAACAGAAATACGGGCTCGATGCGCATCGACCTGGGTCCTCGAGATGGCATCGCGGGGCGGGGAGCGCGCCAATGAAGTGGAGGGAGCAATGGCGCCAGTCCGCGCGTCCGTTGTCAATCGCAATCCGGATCTCGCGCGCCCTGCCACGCCGGGGCAGGCTTTGATCGTTTTATTCTAGGCGTTTCAATGTTATGTTAAGTATTACGTTCGCCAGTAAAGGTTAATCTTAAGGCGTTCTTTGCGAGACCGCCAATTCGTGTCATAAACTGTTGACGGCTCTTAAAAGGAGCAAATTGATGTACGGATTGAATCAGATCGGCTCGACCCTCGGCGACTTCATCGACGCCGTGCTTCACCCCTCGGTCTCCAATCTCCCCGCAGGGTTCCTCGTCCTCGTCTTCGCGGTTCTGATGATCGCCGCGCTGCCGGAAGGCGCGCGGCAGAAAGTGCGACTGGCCAGCCTAACGGCGGTCGGATTGATTGTCAGTCTTTCCCTGACCTGGCCGGTGACCTCCGCGATCCTGCGCTGACCGGGGCTACGGCCCCTTCGATGGATGCGTCGACGCGGTCCCCTACGGGCTGCCGTTTTTTATGTGAGGATGGTCGCCGCGGCTCTCTTGCGCATCCGCTCAATAACGGGGGCGAACCCGCGGCGCGGCGGCGCCGATGCAGCGGACTCCGAGCCTGTGGAGAACGGCGTCGCTTCTGGCTGAGGGATCAGGCGCGCCGGTCAAATTGGCTCTGAGCGGAGCCATGGTCCCGCAAGCCGGGTAAGGGAGATCTATTTCTGCGGTAGGCGCCTGAGGCTGAGCGGCGGCGGAGCCAATAGGGCAGAGCAGGGCAATTGCCGCACAGATTATGCGCATTGGTATGGTTCCCTATTCTTCGCACGTCCTTCGTCCGAGCGAGGACGCATCGGCATTCTCCGGGCCGACAAACGCGCTCGATCGACCGATCCTAGGGCGGAAGGCTGGATCGAGCCTGACGCGGCGCGCGGACGAATGCGGCGCGAGCCGGCTCGCTCACAATAGAAAGTCCAGCGCTAACTCGCACGGCAGCTCCGCCTTCAGCGTCAGAAGGCCGTCGGCGCGGGTCCGTCCAAGATTGATAGCAGCCACCGGTTTTCCGAGGCTCGCTGCCCGCTGGACGAAGCGGAAGCCGGAATAAACCATCAGCGAGGAGCCGACGATCAGCATGGCGTCGGCTTCGTCCAAATGGCGGCAGGCTGCGTCGACCCGGTCGCGGGGAACGTTCTCGCCGAAAAACACGACGTCGGGCTTGAGCACGCCGCCGCAGCGCCGGCAAGACGGCGTGACGAAGCACGAAAAGTCCGCTCCTTCGAGGTCCGCGTCGCCGTCCGGCGCTTCCGTCGCGTCAAGGTCGAGCCAATCGCCGTTCAGCCGGCCGAGTTCGTCCTGTAGCTCATCGCGCGGTGATCTCCGCTCACAATCCATGCAGCGGATGAGATCGATTCGCCCGTGCAGGTCGATCACCCGCGTGCTGCCGGCCGCCTGGTGCAGCCGGTCCACGTTCTGGGTCAAAAGAAGCTCGCTTCTGCCCATCGCCTCGAGCCGGGCCAGAGCGCGATGCGCGTCGTTGGGCCGGGCCTGACGAATGCGCCGCCAGCCGATGAGGCTGCGCGCCCAATAGCGCCGACGGGTTTTTTCCTCGCCCATGAAGGCCTGATAGGTTACCGGCTGCGCGCGTTTCCATTGGCCGTGGGTGTCGCGATAGTCCGGAATCCCTGATCGGGTGCTGCAGCCGGCGCCGGTCAAGACGAAGAGTCGCCGATGCCGGTCGACGAAGCTTTGGAGACTGCCGCATTCGGTCATGCCGCTAAAATAGTGCCGCAAGGCGACACTCGCCACTAAACCCTAAGCACTCGCGTGTGCGCTCCGTTCATTCCTACAATCGTGTGTCGTTCCGTCACCGCCGACGTGGACATGGCTGGCGCATACGGATAGCCTCAAGCAAAAAGGCGCCGCATTCCGCGTAAGGCGGCGAGCGGGAGGAAGACGGGATGGGCCGAGGGCGATTGTGCGCGGCGCTCATCGCACTCGCGATGAGCCTTCTTGTGATGGCAGCGCGGGCGGATTCAGCGCGTCATTTCAGTTTCGCTTATGACCAACCGCACTCGACGGGCTATGGCGTTGCTGCGGACCTCTTCAATAACAAGCTCATGGAGTTGAGCCACGGGTCGATGATGATCGACCAGTTTCCAGGCGCGCAACTGGGGCAGGAACCCCAGATGCTGCAAAAGATACGCACCGGCGACATTGACTTCATGATCAGCTCGACCGCCAACGCGGCGACCGTGGCGCCGGAATCCGGCGTGCTGTCAATCCACTATCTCTTCCATTCGGAAGACCAATTGATCAAAGCGATCGCCGACCCCCGACTGATCGCGGCGGTACGAGAGATGTTCGACGCCTCCGTCAAGGACGGGCACGTGCTGGCGCTGGCCACGCTTGGTTTGCGGGATCTCTACGGCAAGCGCCCAATAGCCTCGGTCGACGACCTCAAGGGCTTTAAAGTTCGGGTCCAGGCGACCCCGACCGAGGACACGCTATTCCCTGCCTACGGCGCGCAGACGGTCCACATGCCGTTCGGCAGTGTCTACACCTCGCTGCAGACCGGGGTCGTCGACTTCGCTGAGAATGGCGTCAACGTCTACGATAGCAACAAGCACTATGAAGTGGCGCCGGTGCTGTCGATGACAGAGCACGAGGCTAACAACAGCGTCATTTGGATTAGCGACAAGCTATGGGCGTCGTTGACGGACGAGCAGAAGGGCTGGGTGCAGGCCGCGGCGACCGAGGTCGGATTAAAGCAGCCGGTGCAGGCGATCGCGCTCGAGCACAAGTCGCTCGCCAAGCTGCAGAAACTCGGGGTCAAAGTCGTCGCCGACGTCGATAAGGCGAGCTTTATCAAGATCGCCGAACCGCTGCAGGATAAACTCGCCAAAGGGCTCGGCCGGCACGCTGAAAAGCTCCTGCAGGTTTGCCGCTCGATCCAATAGCGATGGACGGGCGCGTCGACCTTGTCCTCGCAGCCGATCGCCACCTGAAGTGGCGAGCGCTGGACCCGCTCGAGCAGGTTCTGATGCAGCTCTGCGGCGTCTGTCTGGTCGGATTCACCTCGACGACGCTGCTTGATGTAGTAGCAAGATTGGCCGGCCATCCCTTGTTGTGGCCGCAGGAAGTCACGTCGGCTTTCTTCATCTACGGCGTCTTCATTGGCGCCTCGGTCGCGACGCGGCGCAATGATCACCTGCAGCTCTTGGCCTTGACCGAGTCGATGAGCGGCGCGATGCGGCTGGTGTTCGAGGTCATGAATCGCGTCGTTGTCATGGGCGTCGGCCTCTTCCTCGTTGTTTATGGCTGGCAGAATTTCCTCACCGGCTTCGGCAGCTACCGGATGCCGTCGATGCTGCCCATCGCTTATCTCTATGCGCCCATTCCGCTGTGCGGAGCGCTGGTGACGCTGTTCAGCGTCGAGCAGATTGTCAACGGCCTGCGCCACGGCTTTGAGCCTGCGCCCGCTTCGCGCGCCGCCTAAGCGCGATGCCGAATAGCGCCATCCTTCTGATTATGACCGCTCTGTTTCTCACGCTCGGCTATCTCGGGGTGCCGGTGGCGTTTTCACTTATGGCGGGGGTTATCGTTGGCACGACGCTGACGCCCATCTCGTTGCAGTCGATCGTCGGGCAGGCGTTCAACGGCGTCGATTCGGAAGCCTTGATGGCGATTCCGTTTTTCTTGCTGGTTGGCGAGCTGATGACGTCGGCGAACGCCGTCGTGCGCATCGCCGAACTGTCGCAGGCGCTGGTCGGCCACATTCGCGGCGGGCTCGCGCAAGTGACCACGGTCTTCAGCATGTTCTTTTCCGGCATGTCGGGCTCCTCGTCGGCCGATGTCGCCGTGTTGAGCCGGACGATGGCTCGCCCCATGGCGAAAGAGGGCTACTCGCCGGCCTTCGTCGCGGCTCTTATCGCCGCGGCGTCCACTATCGCCAATCTCGTGCCGCCGAGCATCATGGCGGTCGTCTATGGCGCAGTCGGCAATGTCTCGATCGCCGGGCTGTTTCTCGCTGGCATTCTGCCCGGCCTGATGGTCGGCGCCGGTCTCATGCTGTTTTGCTATTTCTTCGGACCCGTCGGTTTTCGCCGGCCGCGCTCGAGTTTCAACAATCTCGTCGCGGCGGCGCGAGCCGCGGCGCTCCCAGGGCTGATCCCCGTGATCCTGCTTGGCGGCATCATGACTGGCTGGTTCACGCCGACCGAAGCCGGCGTCGTCGCCGTCGCTTACATCCTCATTGTCGTGATCCCGGCGCTCAATCCTGGCCACATGCGGTTGGTATGGCGCGACTTCGTGCAAGCCGGACTTATCTATTCGCTGCCGCTGATCACCATCGCCGCGGCGTCCGCGTTCGGCTGGCTTTTGGCCTATCTGCGCGGACCGATCGTCGTCTCGGGGTGGATCGGCGATGTGGCGGGCAACGATCCGCGCGCTGTCATGTTCCTTCTGGTCGCGGTATTCACCGTCGTCGGCGACTTCATCGAACCGATCCCGGCGATCATCATCTTCATGCCGGTTGTGAATCAACTCACTGACCAGGCGTCCATCAATAGCGTGCACATGGGCATCGTGCTCATCATCACGCTGGCCTTTGGCTTGATCACGCCACCCTACGGACTGTCGCTTTTGATGGCGTCGAAATTCGTCGGCGCCCGGTTCTCCGCGGCGTTACGGGCGTCGCTGCCGATCTACGTGATCTTCTTTTTAACGATCGCGTTCGCGATCTTTTTCCCGCAGGCGGTGCTCTGGTTGCCGAAGACGCTTTTTCCGGAATCGGTTGGCTGCTTCAAGGCGCCGGACGGCGGCCAATACATCTGCCCTTGAGCGCGCCTATTTGAACCCGTACAGCGCCGCTGGGTTGTCGACCAGGATGCGATTGCGGATCGCCTCGTCGGGCGCCCAATCCGCAAGAAGGTCGAACAGAATGGCGTCGTCGGGCTTGGCGTCGGCCTTTTCGGTCGGGTGGGGCCAGTCGCTGGCCCAGACCAATCGCTCCGGCGCCGCCTTCACATAAGCCTGGGCGACTTTGCTGACATCGGCATAAGCCGGCGGGCCCGTCCTGGTGTCCTGGTAGGCGCCGGAGAGCTTCTCCCAGGTCCGGCCGTTGTCGAGGAGTTTCAGCACCGATGCGAACGCCGGGTGATCGACGCCGGCCGGCTGAGGAATGCGCGCCAGATGGTCGAAAACGATCGGCGAAGGCAGCCGCCGCAGAAGGTCCGCATTCTCGACGATGTGGTCGCCCAGCATATGGATCTGGACGTGCCAGCCGAGATCATTGACCCGCTTCGACAGGGGCTCGAGCATGTCGAAGGTGGTGGCGCCCGACTGGACGAGATTGAAGCGGATGCCGCGAATACCTTGATCGTTCAGCCGCTTGAGTTCCGCGTCCGTGACGCTCGTATCGACCACCGCGACGCCACGGGCGGTCGCGCCGAGCTTGGCCATCGCGTCGAGGGTGACGGAATTGTCCGTGCCGTAGGTCGATGGCGTGACCACGACGTTGCGCGTCGTGCCGATCCGCTTCTGAAACAGGCGATAGGCATCGACGGTCGCATCCGGCGGCCGCAGCTTGGCGTTGGGAGCGACCGGAAAGCGGCTGTCGTAAATGTGCATGTGACAGTCGCAGGCGTTCGGCGGCGCCTTCAGCTTTGGCGGTTCGGTTCCCGCCGACCAGGGGACAGCCTGCGGTTGTCCGCTCGATGAGTTCAAGCCGCCTGCCACGATGACTGTCGCTCCCATTGCCCTGAGAAAGCCTCGGCGGGCGATGACGCCGCTCATGCTCGCACCTTCGCGTGGCCGGCAGAGGTCCGCCGACCGATCGGATCAGAGTAGGCCAGTTCTGGGAGCGCTTCAAAGTGGCAGCCCCACGATCCGAGCCACGTCCGCCCGGATCTGCGGCCGCGCAAGCGCAACCCGACGGCGGAAATCCGTCCAAATAAGCGCCAGTAAACGCCAATAAACGCTAGTAAACGTTAGTAAATTTGCTAGCGTTTACTAGCGTTTATTTTTTCGAATCGTGACTTTTCAATGGGTTGCGGCGGATTCAAATAAAAAAATTCTGTCCCATCTCATTCCCCGCCGAGCGATCAAGTCGGTCTCATCCTTCCTCCTTACTCCGAGCGCGACGCCTCCCGGCCGGCGCGGTGTCAGTCCGGCGAATAGAAATGTATAACACAGGGTTTCTGTTTTCGCAACAGAAATGTGCAAAGATGTCGGTAGCAGACGATATGTCCGGTTTAGGTAGCGCACGATCTGTCCGGTAAGTCCGGCCCCTTTTGGAGGGGTTGGATGCGCCGGACGGAAGCCCTTCGGGGGGTGCGCATGGCGGTGTT